>OCZV010000994.1_pt1 | contig 10150 bp, 10 predicted proteins | sample 1539051 | NCBI WGS metagenome assembly OCZV01 (sample SAMEA3113581, study PRJEB22503) | soil metagenome
ACTTCATGCTGAAGGAGATCCACGAGCAGCCCCAGGCGATCCGGGACACGATCCGCGGCCGGACCCGGGGCGGGGTCCACCGGCTCGACGAGCTGAGGATGAGCGAGGACGCCATCCGGTCGGTCGACAAGGTGTTCGTGGTCGCCTGCGGCACCGCGTACCACGCCGGGCTCGTGGCGAAGTACGCGATCGAGCACTGGACCCGGCTGCCGGTCGAGATCGAGATCGCCAGCGAGTTCCGATACCGCGACCCAGTCCTGGACCGGAACACACTCACGCTGGCCGTGTCGCAGTCGGGCGAGACCATCGACACGCTCGAGGCACTCCGGCACGCCAAGGAACAGGAGTCGTGGGCGGTGGCCATCACGAACACCGTGGGGTCTTCGGTGGCCCGCGAGGCGGACGGTGCGATGTACACGCACGCCGGTCCCGAGATCGGCGTGGCCGCGACGAAGACGTTCGCCACGCAGATGGTGGCCATGGATCTGCTGGCGCTGTACCTCGCGCAAGTTCGACGGACGATGTTCCCCGAGGAGATCGGGACGATCGTGGACCGCATCCTCGAGCTGCCTTCGCAGGTCCGCCGGGCGCTGGAGCTCGATGGGGCTATCCGCGAGATCGCCGAGCGATACCACACCGCCCGCGACTTCCTGTTCATCGGCCGGCACACCGGGTACCCGGCCGCCCTGGAAGGCGCGCTGAAGCTGAAGGAGATCTCCTACATCCACGCCGAGGGATACCCGGCCGGGGAGCTGAAGCACGGGCCGATCGCGCTGATCGAACCGGGCGTGCCGGTTGTTGCCGTGGCCACCGAATGCCACGTGTACCCCAAGGTCGTGTCGAACATCCAGGAGGTGAAGGCGCGGGGGGCCGATGTCATCGCCGTGGTCACCGAGGGGAATACGGAGATCCGCCGGTACGCAGACCACGTCCTCGAGGTCCCGCGTACCCCCGAGCTCCTGTCCCCGGTGGTCGTCTCGGTGCCGCTGCAGCTCCTGGCGTATCGGATCGCCAAGCTTCGCGGTTGCGACGTGGATCAGCCCCGGAACCTGGCCAAGTCCGTCACCGTGGAGTGAGCCGATGCGCATCGTCGGCGTCGGCGTCGACGTCGTGGAGATCGAGCGGGTGGAGCGGCTCCTGGCTACGCGCCCGTCGTTCCGGACCCGGGTGTTCACGCCCGCCGAGGCCGCCTACTGCGAGGGCAAGGCCACGCCGGCCCAGTGCTTCGCGGCTCGGTGGGCGGCTCGTGAGGCCGGACGGAAGGCCCTCGGCGGCGTCCGAGGGCTCCGCTGGCACGACATCAGTGTGGAGCGGGCGCCGTCCGGCGCGCCGCGGCTCGCTCTGACCGGCGCTGCCAAGACGCGAGCCGACCGCCTGGGGGTGGAGGACGTGCTGGTGTCGTTCTCGCACGAGCGGTCGGTCGCGGTGGCGTTCTGCGTGGCCGTGGGGGCATGAGGGCGTGCTGCCGATCCTGACCACCGCGGAGACCCGCGCCCTGGACCAGGCCACCGAGGCTCGGGGGATACCCGTTGCGCTCCTGATGGAACGGGCCGGCCTGGCCGTGGCCAGGGCGGCGGCCTCCCTCGCCGGCGGCGCCTACGGCCGGCGGGCCGTGGTGGTGTGCGGCAAGGGGAACAACGGCGGGGACGGCCTGGTGGCCGCCCGCCACCTTGCCCGGTCGGGCATGGCCGTCGAAGCGTTCCTGCCGGACGCGGAGCTCCGCGAGCCGGCGGCCGGCAATCTCCGGGCGCTGGAGCGGGCGGGGATCCCGGCGCGGCCGTTCGACGACGGCGGGCTCCGGCGGTCCCTGGAGCGGGCCGACGTGGCTGTCGACGCGATCTTCGGGATCGGATTCCGCGGGGCCGCCGAACTGCCGTACGCCGCAGCCATCGAGGCGCTGAACGACGCACCCGCGCCCGTGGTGGCCGTGGACATTCCCTCCGGCGTCGAGGGCGATACCGGGGCGCATCACGGCCCTGCGGTCGCCGCCGACGTGACCGTGGCCATGGGAGCCCCCAAGCTGGGAGATGTCCTGTTCCCGGGGGCCTCGCTGGCTGGCGTCCTCGAGGTGGCGGACATCGGGTTCCCCGAGGACCTCCTCCGGTCCGACCTGTGGCTGATCGAGGGCGACGACGTGCGAGCGTGGCTCCCACGCCGGGATCCCGACACCCACAAGCGACGGACCGGCGTGGTGCTCGTCGTGGCCGGGTCGCGCCGGATGACCGGGGCGCCACGACTCGTCGTCGAGGGGGCCTACCGAGCCGGCGCGGGGCTGGTAACGCTGGCCGTGCCCGAGGGGATCCTGCGGGCGGTCCAGGCCGGGCCCCCCGAAGGGACGTTCCTCCCGCTGCCCGAAGGACCGGCCGGCTCGATCGCCGAGGGGGCGTTCGAGGTGCTGGCTCAGGAGCTGGACCGGTTCGACGCGGTGGCCGTGGGACCGGGGCTGTCGACCGACGAGGAGACCCAGGCGTTCGTGCATCGGCTGGTCCTGGAGTCGCCGATCCCGCTGGTGATCGATGCCGATGCGATCAACGCATTCGCCGGGCGATCGGGCGACCTCGCCGGGCGGTCCGCGGGCGCCCTCATCACGCCGCACGCGGGCGAGTTCGCCCGTCTGTTCGGCATGCCCGCCTCGGAGGTCGCCGACGATCCGGTCGGGCTGGTCCGCAAGGCAGCAGCGGAGACGGGGTGCGTGACCCTCCTCAAGGGGTCCAGGACATTGATCGCCGCGCGGGACGGCCAGGTCCGCATCAACCCGAGCGGCACCTCGGTGCTGGCCACCGGGGGCACCGGCGACGTGCTGACCGGCGCCATCGCCGCCATGGCCGCTCGAGGGCTCGCGCTGTTCGACGCCGCTTCGGTTGGCGCCTTCGTCCACGGCCTGGCCGGCCGGATCGCCGGCGAACGTACCGGCGAGGGGACCGTCGCCGGCGACGTGGCCCGGGCCCTCCCCGAGGCGGTACGGCGGATCACGGAGAGCGGATGAGGTTCCGGCCGACCGTCGCGGAGATCGACCTGGAGGCGATCCGGCACAACGTGCGCGCCCTGAAGCCGCCCGCCTCGGAGCTCATGGCGGTGGTCAAGGCCGATGGGTACGGCCACGGCGACGTGGCCGTGGCCCGGGCCGCGCTGGAGGCCGGGGCGACCTGGCTCGGGGTGGCCCTGGTCGAGGAGGGTCTTCGTCTGCGCGATGCGGGGATCGAGGACCCGATCCTCGTGCTCAGCGAGGCGCCGCCCGGCTCGGAGGGGGACGCCCTGGCGGCTGGGCTCACGCCGACCTGCTACACGGACGACGGGCTCCGGGGTCTGGCCGGGGCGGGGCCCGGCTCGGCCCTCCACGTCAAGGTCGATACGGGGATGCACCGGGTGGGGCTGTCGCCGGAGCGGTCCGTCGGGTTCTGCGAGGCGGTCGGCCGGCTGGGACTCCAGATCGGCGGCGTCTGGACGCACTTCGCTCGCTCGGAGGAGCTCGGCGACCCGACCACGGACGAACAGCTGAAGCGGTTCGAGGAGGTCCTGGCCGCGCTGGAGGCCGCCGGCCACCGGCCCCGGTACCGCCACGCCGCCAACTCTGGAGCGACCATCGTCCGACCCGAGGCCCACTTCGACCTGGTCCGGGTGGGCATCGGGATGTACGGGATCCTCCCGGGGCCTCAGCTGGAGGGCGCCGTTGACCTCCGCCCGGCCATGACGCTTCGCTCCCGGGTCTCGATGGTGAGGCGGCTCCCGGCCGGCGAGGCCATCTCGTACGGCCACCGCTACCGGCTGGAGCGTGAGTCGACCATCGCCACGGTGCCGATCGGCTACGCCGACGGCTACATGCGGGCGCTGTCGAACGTGGGCCGGGTCCTGATCGGCGGCCGCCGCCACCCGGTCGCCGGGACCGTGACCATGGACCACCTGATGGTCGACTGCGGCGATCACCTGGTCCGTCCCGGCGACGAGGTCGTCCTCCTCGGCCGGCAGGGCGACGAGGAGATCCGCGCCGAGGAAGTGGCCGAGTGGGCCGGCACGATCGGCTACGAGGTGGTCACCTCGGTGAGCGGGCGCGTCCCGAGGGTGCACCGTGGGTGAACCGAAGCGGTCCCGGACGCTTCGGGCCGTGGCCTGGGGCGCGGGCACGGCGGCGGCGGTGCTCGCCGCCGGGGTGGCCGCTGAGCGCCTGGCCGTTCGGCGGATCCGGACCCGCCACGATCCCGAGGCCGACGAGCCGCTGGGCAGCCTTCCGCCCGACGACCTCGGCGATGTGCGCTCGTTCGACGGGACGAACCTCCGGGTCCGAGCAGCAGGCCCGCCGGACGCCCCGGCGCTGGTCTTCGTCCACGGCATCACCCTCGACCTGACGACCTGGTACTACCAGTGGCGGACGTTCTCCGACCGGTACCGCTGCGTGCTGTACGACCAGCGGGCCCACGGAGGGTCCTCGCGGCCGCCGGACGGCGACTACACGCTCTCCGCGATGGGTCACGACCTGCGGGCGGTCCTCGATGCGGCCGTTCCCGAAGGCCCGGCGGTCCTGGTCGGCCACAGCCTGGGGGGGATGGCCATCCTGGCCTTCGCCAAGGAGTACCCGGAGGAGTTCGGGACGCGCGTGGTCGGGGTGGTGCTGGCCGACACGGCCGCCTCCGACGTGCTCCGGGAGGCGTTCGGAGCGCTGGGGGCCACGGTCGGGCGGGGGCTTCGGCGGCTGGGCGCCCGGTACCGGTCCCGCGTCGACGCCGCGGAGCGGCTCCAGGGGGCCGTGCGCCGGTTCGGCGTCGACCTCTCGTACCTGGTGGCTCGGGCCACGAACTTCGGTCCGGACGCGTCGCCGTCGCACATCGACCACGTCACACGCATCTCCATGGCCGCGCCGGCCGAGGTGTGGGTGCACACCCTTCAGGACGTCTTCGAGATGGACCTACGGTCCGCTGTCGAGCGGGTCTCGGTCCCGGCCCTCGTGGTGGTGGGGGATCGGGACCTGGTCACGCCGAAGACCAGCGCCCAAGCGCTGCGGTCGGCGCTCCCCGACGCCCGCGCGGTCGTGATCACCCGAGCCGGGCACCTGTCGATGATGGAGCAGCACGAGCGGTTCAACGAGGTGCTGGACGGCTTCCTGGCCGAGGTGCTCCCACCGGCGAGGCGTTCCCGGCGGCGGAGGGCCTCGACCCGCACGTGATCGCTGGGCTCCGGGTCGGGCACTGGACGGATCCGGTCGGGTTGACCGGCTGCACGGTGGTCCTGCCGCCGCCCGGCACGATCGGCTCCGGGGAGGTCCGGGGCGGAGCGCCGGGAACCCGCGAGACCGACCTCCTCCAGCCGGGACGGCTCGTCGAGGAGGTGCACGGTGTCCTCCTCACCGGAGGCAGCGCGTTCGGCCTGGCCGCGGCCGACGGCGTGATGCGGTGGCTGGAGGAACGAGGGGTCGGGTTCGACGTCGGCGTGGCCCGGGTCCCGATCGTGCCGGCGGCCGTGGTGTTCGACCTCCGCGTGGGCGATCCCACGGCTCGGCCGGGACCCGCCCAGGGGTACGCAGCCTGCCAGGCGGCCTCAGACGACGCCTCGGCCCTCGGGGGGATCGGGGCGGGCGTCGGGTGCACGATCGGCGTGGATCGAGTTCCCGGGGGCCTCGGAGCCGCGGAGATCTCCGCGGGTGGCGCCACCGTGTGGGCCCTGGCCGTGGTGAACGCCTTCGGGGCCGTGGTGGACGAGGACGGCCGGCCGCTGGCCGGCGAGGTCCCGCCGCCGGACGCGGTCCCCGCCTGGCCGGGCGCCAACACCGTGCTCGGGGTGGTGGCCACCGATGCCGTCCTGAGCAAGCAGGGATGTCGTGATCTGGCCACCGCGGCGCACGACGGCCTTGCCAGGGCCGTGAGGCCGGCGCATACAATGTGGGACGGGGACACCGTCTTCACCCTGGCCACCGGGCAGGCCGAGGCGCCGCCGGACGTGGAGCGGATGGCGGGGGACGCGATGGCCGGGGCCATCCGGCGGGCGGTGGCCGAGCGATGACCACGAGGCTCGAGGAGCTGGCCAGCGAGGCCGCGGTCTGCACCAGGTGCCGGCTGTCGGCGGGGCGTACTCAGGTCGTGTTCGCCGACGGCAGTCCCGCCGCCGACCTGATGTTCATCGGCGAGGGCCCTGGGTACCACGAGGACGTGCAGGGCCTGCCGTTCGTCGGGGCCGCCGGCCAGCTCCTGAACCGCCTCCTCTCCGAGATCGGCCTGCGTCGCCAGGACGTTCGGATCACGAACACCGTGCTGTGCCGACCGCCCGGCAATCGGGACCCGCTCCCCGACGAGCTCGAGGCCTGCTCGCCGTACCTGCTCGAGCACGTGGACCTGGTCGACCCGAAGGTCGTGTGCACGCTCGGCAACTTCGCCACCCGGGTGATCCTGGAACGGCCCGTGGCGATCTCGAAGGTCCGGGGCCAGCGGTTCCCGTGGCGCGGCCGCATGGTGATCCCAACGTTCCACCCCGCCGCCGTTCTCCGAGGGGGCGGCGATGCCTCCCGGGCCATGGCCCAGATCCGGGCCGACTTCGCCACGATCGCCGAGGCCCTGGAGCAGGCCCGGGCGGCCGGGGGCGAGCCGGTGATCGAGGAGCAGCTGGGGCTGTTCTGAGCGTGGCCACGGCCCTCGACGTCGTGACCGAGACGGCCGAGGACACCCGCAAGGTGGCCGAGGCCCTGGCCGAGCTCCTGGTCCCCGGTGACGTGGTCAGCCTGACCGGCGACCTCGGCGCCGGAAAGACCACGTTCGTCCAGGGCGCCGCCCGCGGGCTCGGCGTGACGGACCAGGTGGCCTCGCCAACGTTCGTGCTGGTCCGGGAGTACCGTGGGGACGTGCCCGTCTATCACCTCGACGTCTATCGGCTCGATCGGATGCAGGAGGTCATCGACCTGGGATTCGAGGATCTCCTCGATCCGGCGGGGGTGGTCTTCGTCGAATGGGGGGACGCCATCCTGCCCTTGCTTCCCGACGAGCACCTCCGCGTGGAGCTTCGGTCGCAGGACGGCGACGCCCGGCGGCTGTCGTTCACGGGCCGAGGCGTTCGGTGGGCCGGGCGGTGGGAACGCCTGGAGGGGCTCCTGGCGGCGTGGCAGGCGGAGGGAGGAGCGGCCTAGCGTGCTGGTCCTGGCGATCGAGACCTCGACGCCCCAGACATCAGTGGCGCTGGGGACCGAGCAGGGTGTGATCGGCTCGACGAGCCTGTCGTGGGCGAAGGGGCACTCGGAGATCGTGGCTCCGGCCATCGATCACCTGCTGGGCTGGGCGGAGATCCGCCCTGGCCAGATCGGCGGGGTGGCCGTCGGCTTGGGGCCGGGGCTGTTCACCGGTCTCCGCGTGGGCGTGACCACGGCCCGGACCATGGCCCAGGTCCTGGGCGTGCCGATCGTGGGGATCGCCTCGCTGGACGCGCTGGCGTTCTCGGTCCGGTACTCGAAATGGCGGGTCGTGGCGGTGAGCGACGGGAAGCGCGGCGAGGTGTTCTCCGCGGGGTACCGTCAGGTGCCGGGGGGCGTGGCCCGGGAGACCGAGTATCAGGTCGGCCCCCCGGAGCGTCTCGCAGCGGACCTCGAGGCGTCCGGCGAGGAGACCCTCCTCGTGGGCGGCGGCGCGCTGCTCTATCGGCGCACGCTCGAATCCGGAGGTGGCCGGGTCGAGTTCGCCTCGTTCTCCAGGGCGTTCCCGCACGCCGAGTCGCTGCTGGAGCTGGCGCTCCCCAAGTTCCATCGGGAGGAGACGTCCCGGCCCGCGGAGGTGGTTCCCTACTACGTGAGGAAGTCGGATGCGGAGATCGATTGGGGTCGAGCAGGCCGAGTCGCCTGAGATCGAGATCACCCGGATGCGCCGCCGGCACCTCCGGGGCATCATGGCCATCGAGCGGCAGGTCTACCCGAGGCCCTGGAGCCCCAGCCTGTTCGTCTCCGAGATGACTTCGGGGAGGAGCCGAGCCTACTTCGTGGCCCTCGACGGGCGGGCGGTGATCGGCTACTCCGGACTGATCTCGTACGGGGACGAGGCCCACGTGACCACGATTGCCGTCGACCCCGAATACCAGCGCCTCAAGATCGGCACCAGGCTGCTCTACGAGCTGGTCCGGGAGGCGATCGAGATGGGGGCCCGGGCGGTCTCCCTGGAGGTCCGGGTCACGAACTGGGGTGCCCAACGCCTGTACGGGGGGTTCGGCTTCCGCCCGGTCGGGGTCCGCCGCAACTACTACCAGGAGACGAACGAGGACGCCCTGGTCATGTGGACCGACGACATCCGCACCACCGAGTACCACGAGCTGCTCGAGCGGGTCATCGACGCGGTGCCCCAGGGCGTCCGGCCGCCGCCATGAGGGTGCTCGGGATCGAGACGTCCTGCGACGAGACAGCGGTCGCGGTGGTCGAGGACGGCCACAAGGTGCTGTCGAACGTGCTGTCCAGCCAGCACGAGATCCACGGCCGCTTCGGGGGCGTGGTCCCCGAGCTGGCGTCGCGGGCCCACCTCGAGCGGCTGAACCCCCTCGTCGAGGACGCTCTGGCCGAGGCCGGAACCAGATGGTCGGAGATCGAGGGGGTGGCGGTGACCCGGGGGCCGGGGCTTGCCGGCGCGCTCCTGGTCGGGCTGGCCGGCGCCAAGGCCGTGGCCCTGGCGCTCGACCTCCCGCTGATCGCCGTCAACCACCTCGAGGGGCACATCTACGCGAACTTCCTGGAGCACGGGCCGCCGGACCCGCCCTACGTGGTGCTGCTGGTCTCGGGCGGCCACACCATGCTTGTGCACATGCCGGAGGAGCACCGCTACGAGATCTTGGGCCAGACCGTGGACGACGCCGCCGGCGAGGCCTTCGACAAGGTGGCCCGGTTCTTGGGGCTGGGGTATCCGGGCGGCCCGGCGGTTGATCTCCTGGCCAGGAGGGGGAACCCGGAGGCCGTCCGGTTCCCCAGGGCCATGGCCGGCTCCGGCGACTTCGACTTCTCACTCTCGGGGCTGAAGACCGCGGTGATCCGTCACGTCAAGGCCGAGCGGGCGGCGGGGCGGGAGCCCTCGGTGGAGGACCTGGCGGCGTCGTTCCAGGAAGCCGTGGTCGACGTCCAGGTCCAGAAGACGGTGGCCGCCGCCGAGGCCACCGGCGTGGGGACGGTGCTCATGGGCGGCGGCGTCGTGGCGAACTCGCGGCTCCGGGAGCGGATGGCGCTGGAGGCCGAGGCCCGCGGGCTTCGCCTGCTGTCACCCTCGCCGGAGCTGTGCACCGACAACGCGGCGATGATCGCCGCGGCGGGTCACTTCCGGCTCGTCCGGGGGGGACGCTCCTCGTTCGACGTGTCGGTCGAGCCGGGCCTTCCCCTCGGCTAGCATGCGCACAGCGTGAGCGAGGAGGCCGAAGGCACCATCCTGGTCACCGGGGCGGCCGGATTCGTGGGGTCGCATCTCTGCGACCGCCTCCTGGCCGAGGGGCGCCGCGTGGTGGCCATCGACGACCTCTCCAGCGGCACCATCGCCAACCTGGCCGAGGCCCGTTCGTACGGGAAGCAGTTCAGCTTCGAGCACCTCGACGTCCGGTCAGAGGGGCTGGTCTCGCTGTTCGAGCGCCACCACCCCGAGGTGGTCATGCACCTGGCGGCTCAGCCGAGCGTGAAAGTGTCGGTGTCGGACCCGCTGTTCGACGCCGACGTCAACGTCCTGGGGACGATCAACGTGCTCCAGGCGGCGGTCCGGACCGAGGTTCGGAAGATCGTGTACGCGGCCTCCGGCGGGACGATCTACGGGGAGCCCCGGCGGCTGCCGGTCAGGGAGACGACAGCCGCGGGCGGCCGTCCGCTCTCGCCGTACGGGGTTTCGAAGAAGGTGGCGGGGGAGTACCTGGCCCTGTACCAGCGGTTCAAGGCCATCGATCACACCGCGCTGGCGCTGGGGAACGTGTACGGGCCCCGGCAGGATCCCCGCGGGGAGGCCGGGGTCATCGCCATCTTCGCGGGCCGGCTCCTGGAGAGCGAGAGGTGCACGATCAACGGCGACGGCAACCAGACCCGGGACTACGTGTTCGTGGCCGACACCGTCGACGCGTTCAGCCGGGCCGTCGATCGAGGCTCCGGGAAGCTCGTGAACATCGGTACCGGCCTGGAGACCAGCGTCAACCTGCTGTACCGGATGCTGGCGGAGATCGTCGGCGTGGACCA
>OCZV010000995.1_pt1 | contig 10140 bp, 15 predicted proteins | sample 1539051 | NCBI WGS metagenome assembly OCZV01 (sample SAMEA3113581, study PRJEB22503) | soil metagenome
TTTTGCAATGTCCAGAACACTATTCTTAAAATTCATAGTGACTGTTGTTATGGTCATATAATCCTCAACTGAGGTATCGTCATCAACTGTGTTTTTCTTGTAGCCCATTCACTCACCCAAGATATCATTGCAAAGATCATATATGCTCAATGAATACTGTGCCTCGCAGTGAATTGCAGTGCATCCTGTTCCCTTTTAAGGGATGCAAACTTAGAAGGCATTGAATTGGCTCATCAACAACAACAAGAAATTTCCAAAATAGTTGTACCAATAGATGGCTCAAAGAACTCAACGGAGGCAGCAGATTATGCAGTAAAGATGGCTCAAAAGTACGGCTCTGAAGTTGCTGTCGTGCACGTCGTAAACCTAGACCAGAATCTTCAATTGCTGGGCATTTACCGACTGTCCTACCCCGATCCAATAAAGAAAAAGATCGAAGAGGCCCGGGCTGAGGCACAAAACTGGTTTACTGAAATAATCAGAACTGCCGAGCAGAGAAGGGTTCGCATCAAAACTAATGTAATAGATTCTCCGATGTCTGTCGTAGCAGCCTTAGTGAATTATGCAGATCAAGAGAAGGCAGACCTCATTGTAATTGGAACAAGAGGACGATCAGGCATTGGCAAGATGCTGCTGGGAAGTATAGCTTCAGGCGTGGTTACCTATGCGCCATGTCCTGTACTTGTAGTTAGATAAGAGATTGTGTATTTTGGACAGGGTGATCGAATTGGCTTCTATTTCCAAAAATGTAGCATACATTCTACTAAAGTGTGAACCTGGTTTTGAAGAACAAGTTTTCAATTCGCTGAAAAAGACCAAGGGGGTAGTAGAAGTTGACCAAGTGTATGGCAGTCACTATGATATAGTGGTCAAGATAAAATGCGACATGCTAAAGGAACTGAATTCCACCGTTTGGACAATTAGAAGGATCAATAGGATCAGGTTTACGCAGACGTTATTGGTTGGAGGTTGTGCATAATATAATATCAATCTCATTTATTTATTGAATCCAAGAGAAGAAAATTGATGTCAAAGCATGGCTCTCCATCATCGTCAGCCAATTACAAGGGAGGACCGAATTGACAGCATAAAGAATCATAGCACGATATCTTGGATGCGGCTTATTATGAAAGCAGGATGTTTAACGTGCTATAGAGTGAGGAATTCTATCAAAAAGTAAACTGAGGAATAAGATTCAGTTGCTTGATTGGTCTGCAATGAGTTTAAAATCATAACTAACATCTTACAGAACGCATCTTTAGACTAACGCTACACGCGATTTGTCAAAGATATTTGATGAAATGAACCAGAGTGTAGAAAATGGATTCGCTCACAGGTCGGAAACAAGACTGATAGAATCCGTATGTAATTCAGATATCTCTTGCTCTCCTACTTTGAAGAAAAACATGCCCCTTGTCTGTGGTGAAAAATACACGCTTCTTTACGTCTAGACACAACATGTCTCGATCCACCAATTCTGCACCTAGCCGTCTTAGTTGCTGGTGCGAAATCGAAAGTGCTGCTCCGATATCTTTTTTTGATGCGCCTTCTTTTGCAAAGGATAGTATGGAAGCATAGATCTCATCATCATTCTTATCAGTCTCAGCTGTCATGATAGCATCATCATGTAAATGATAGGCCCAGCGCTTTATCAATTTTGGTAGCAAATTCCGTTAGGCTTCAAATTCACATTCCACGCCTATGCTAGTTTTGCAGCGGGAGCATTGCGTATACTTTTAGGTGGTCAAATCTGAGATCCGTCAATGTTAAACGCTACATTGGCTCAGAAGGACATGGCATGCTTGTAATGCAATGAAGACATATGGTGAAAATAATATGTCAATTGAATATCATAAATGAATGCGGTGTATATGCACCACCGGCTAAAACGCTAAGTTAGTCACAAAGCTTCTCAAGTTAGAAGCAAAGTCTGTAGAGATGATAATGGCGGTCTATACGACTGTCAAGTTTGAAGGAGAGAAGACAGCGACAATTGCAGAATGAATCCATGTTGCAATTGATGGGCGGGTGCAGGGAACTATAAGATAGAGCAGGTTGCCACTAATTTGTAGTTCCATTGTATGTTATCATCTAAGAGAATTTCCTAGGGAGGGGATTAAAGAGGAAGATCGCTGTACTCCCATAATAGAGAAATAGTTTACAAGATAACCAAGGATAACACAAACGAAGTAAATACTGGGCCCTTAATCTGGTAGGCAATACTATTAAAATAGATCAATAGCGCAATCGATTCATATTCATCTATTCATAACGTGCGTGTTCCAGTAATACTTGCCTGATTACCTAGTCTAGTTCATCATTTTTGTTCAAGTATTCAGTAAAGTCAGTTGGGGTAATTATTCCAATAGGCTGATTCACATCATCAGTCACTAGCAGATGTCTGACTCTTTTCTGAACCATATACCGAGCAGCTGTTTCTAAAGAGTCATCTGGTTTGATAGTTATGACTGGAAAAGACATTATTTCTTCGACTATTACATTGTCGCAGCTTCTGTTAGTTGTACAGATGCGCCTTGCCAGATCCCTTCAGTTACTATTCTAATTGCCTTGCCGTCATCATCAACAACTGCCAGAGAGCTCACATTGCGATCTGCCATCTTCATAGCAGCTTCCTGCGGGGTATTCAGAAGGTTTATGGTTTCTAGTTTTTCCGTCATGAGTTCAGCCGCTGTTGGTGGAGTAGGATCAGGTTTATTGTCCATTATTCCCCCTCTTGTATTTGGCATGCGTTATCATTAAACTTATGCCATATTTTCAATCATCACCCTATTGTAGTGTCCTGCTGCCGGACGTTGTGAAGACAAAAAAACTTGCTAGAGAGAAGAGAAAGATAAAGACCAAGTTCTTCAGGAAATCATCATGAACCTGCCCCACTCTTCTCTCACTATAGGTGAAATAATGACTGAAAAATTAGAGACAATAAAGGTGATAGAAACGGCTCAAGAAGCAGCAATGAAAATGACTAAGAAAAATGTCAGTTCTCTTGCAGTTGTACATGAAGACGGCAGACCCGCAGGGATTGTAATTGAAAGAGATTTTGTCAGAAGAATCTGTGTTACTGACAAGATCAGCTCAAGGGTGAAGGTTCAAGAGATAATATCTTCGCCTGTTAAGACAGTCAATATTGATGCTTCCATCGGTGAAGCAGCTGATATTATGGTCAGAAACCGAGTGAGGCATCTTTTAGTGACAGACAAAGAGGAAATGAAACCCCTTGGAATTGTAACCTCAACAGACATTGTTGCATACGTGAGAGAAAATAGCGGAGTCATGATGCAGGTAGACAAGGATGTAATCAAAGCGCTGGAAGAAGAAAGAAGATTTTATTTTTAGATATTCACTAGTTGCAGAGAACGATACCGATAATAACCCTTCGGTCGATTGGTAGTGATAGTACGAGAGAAAGTTTAATGGATTATGCGAAGACATAACTGTAAATCAACAAATATTCTTTATTTTATCTATTTAATAGAGCATCTTGCTAATTTAGACTCATTTGCCTCCACCAGCTTCTAAATCATGTCAATGGAATTGCAGACTGTGCAACATACAGAAATGCACGTGTATTCTTCATCGCTTCTCTTGCTTGGTTTTCTTCTCTACCCTGTCAAGAAGGGATCCAGCCCTTTCTTGACCGACCATGTCTTTTAGTTTCTGCTCAGATGCTGCCCCTTCCCATGAACTGAGCAGATCTATTACTCCATCTTTAATATCTGGATTGATATCATTCAATGCATTTTCTATGATCCTTCTGCGACCCTTTGTCAGATCTTTTGGTCTAAAAACTGCTCCTCCCATACGACTCCCCTTGTAGAGTTACAATACGCTGTTGGTCTAAATAAACAGATACCCATTATTCAAGTTGGCAGCGTTTTGTAATAGATGGATTGATGATGTATTGCACTGTATATAATTGACAACATGCCAAAACTCATCTCGGACTGCGTGGAACGGCGCTGCAAAGTTATAGTCGGACAGGTCCCTATCCCATAGCCTAGATATCTGACGAATCTTCTACAATGCCTTAAGATTTCCGTTTTATCTCGTCAGCTTTTTCTCTAGCCTTTAGAGTCCTGCGCAGGGGAGTTTCTATTTGCTATGAATATCTATATTCCTTTTAGCTTGCGACGAAAGTCTAATGAATCTTTTCTAACATTCGATCTGTCTGTCATGCATATGAATAAACCACTCATCCGATTATCTTATCCGTTGATGATGCAGTGCATTGCAATGCATTATTTTTATTAACCATGAGTTCGCCGGGCAGATCATGTCAGATACAAGGGCAGGAAGTAAGCTCAATCTAGCCATTAATGGGTTTGGTAGGATTGGCAGGAGCTTTCTTAGGGCGGCGCTAGAAGACAGGGAATTTTTAGAATTGTTTAACATAGTTGCTATCAACGACACCGCGGATGCCAAGACATTGGCGCACCTGTTCAAGTACGACTCCACATTTGGAAAGTTTGAGGGAAAGGTGATAGCAAGCAATCATTCCATCCAAGTTGACGGTATTGATATCAGGGTTCTTGAAGAAAAGGAGCACTTGGTGCTCCCGTGGAAAGAAATGCGAATTGACCTAGTTCTAGAGTCTGGCAAATTCAAGGAGGCAAAGGATGCCCAGAAACATATCCAAGCAAGGGCAAGAAAAGTGATCATATCTGCTACAGCAAAGGGACCGGAAACCACATTGCTTGTAGGAATAAACGAAAAAGCGTACAGGCCGGAGGCACACAAAATTATATCGATGGCATCATGCACAACAAACTGCATCGCGCCAGTCTTGAAGGTTTTGAATGAAAATTTTGGAATAAAGAGCGGATATATGACAACTGTCCACGCTTACACCAATGACCAGAGGCTGCAGGACCCTCCACACAAGGACCTCCGGCGTGCAAGAGCGGCTTCAATGTCTATCATACCAACCACTACCGGCGCCGCCAAGTCCATAGGGTCCATCATACCTGCTTTTGAAGGGAAAATCGACGGAATGGCGTTGAGGGTTCCAGTAAGTAATGGCTCTATAGCAGACATGGTCATGACGTTAAAAAAGGATGTTACTATAGATGAGGTCAACAACATCGCGCTAAAGGAGGCATCCGAAAAGGAACTGAAGGAAGTGATGGCTTACACAAATGGGCCTCTGGTTTCTTCAGATATAATAGGCGAACCTCATTCGTCCATCGTGGATGGTCTAATCACAATGGTCATTGGCGACAGGAGCAGAAATGTCAAAGTCCTGTCTTGGTATGATAATGAGTGGAGCTTTGCCTACGGGCTTGTCGACCTGATCAAATTCATTGGCAGCAAGATCTGACGGTGTAGAAAAAATTGCACAAAACCGTAGTTTTCAGCGATATAGATGGTACACTTATAGATATCTTCACGCGCAATTATGGCAAGTCTAAGGAGCTGGTGAAAAAGCTGGAGGGGTCTTCAATCCCAGTTGTCTTATGCTCCTCGAAGACATGGGCTGAGCAGGACGTGATACGGAAGGATCTAGGGCTTGAAGGTGAGCCGTTCATAATAGAAAATGGCGGGGCGGTGATAATTCCTGACGGTTACCTTGAGGGTGATGGTCGTACTGATGATGACCTCCAGCACCATGGTGTTATACGCGTCGTTGATGGTTATAGGGTGATAGAGCTTGGCAGGCCTTCTGCAGAAATTAGAAAGATATTGCAACACGTTCGCCGCAAGACAGGCACCGCTTTCAAGGGTGTCAGCGACCTCTCTATAGAGGAGCTTGCAAAAATAGCAGGGATGACGCATGACGAGGCTGAAAGAATGTCAAAGAGGCAGTACAGTGAGACCATCTTAGAGATAGACAAAACCGAGAAAGTACAGTTCGAACAAGTGCTGAGTGAAGAGGGACTCCATGTGATACATGGCAGTCGCTATTTTGATGTAACTGCCGGCAATGACAAGGGCAAGGCAGTAAGGATACTGATGGACCTTTACCGGAAGAAGCTTGGCGATGATACAATATTCATAGGAATCGGCGACAGCCCAAACGACGTACCGATGCTCAAATTGACAGACGTTGCGATTCTTGTACAGAAACATGACGGCACTTGGGTAGAGATAGACAATAACATCATCACCACTCATGTCGTGAAAGTTGAGGGAATAGGACCCACAGGATGGGAAAACGCATTTGCCACCATAATAGAAGAGGCCAAACAAACCGATGGAGCCTGACGCTATCTTCCTTGTCCCACATACTCACTACGATGCCATAGGGGCATTCAACAAGGAGTACTCCTTCTACATTAACACTGACCTCATACTGAAAAATGCTGTAGATCTAGCCAAGAAAACTGCATATTACAAATTCACTATCGAACAGACCTTTCTTTTAGAGTATGTGGAGAATAACCACCTAAACCTCTTTTCACAAATAAGAGATCTCATTAAGAAGGACAAGATAGAGATCGCCAGCGGGCAGTACCTCCTTGCAGATACTATGATCCCACATGGGGAAGTTCTGATAAGAGAGATAACCGAACGGAAGAAATACATGAAGTACAAGTTTGCCGAGGACGTAGTGGTGGGCTGGGGGCCGATGAGTTTGGGTTTAACGCGCAGCGGCCACAGATCCTGAGGGAATCTGGCTATCGATTTTTTGCCGTAGCCCCAGCTGCTCATTAGATTGGAAGATCCTTATCCACAAAGACAAGAGGGGCCGACATTATTACCGTTGCAGGCGTCTTGCTAGGAAGGCTATCTTTTGCGCATACCTGCCGGGTCAGATCACGCTCTGTAAGTATGCCTACAGGCTTGCCGCTATCCATAACGACTACAGCACTGACTCGTTTTCCAACATCCTGTTTGCTATTTCAAATGCGGTGGTATCGCTGTCAATGGTTACAAGATTATTATTGCTCATGTAGTATCCAACGTGAGGCGTCGATTTGCTTTCTTTTTCTGCCATACACTACAGACAAGATCTAGGTAATAATATCTTAGGTGAATACTTTGCATTGCATTGCACTACCGCAAAACCTGATTCATTAAATAGGCTCAGCATCCCTATCTTTGGAGGAGGAGTGGGGAGAGAGAGCGCGCGAGATGGATGGACTGCAAGAAATGGAAAAGATAGAAGATTTGCTTTTGTCCAAAAATGATATTGCGCTTGCCACTGACCTCTACGAGCTGACAATGGCAGCGGCTTACTTCAAATCAAACCAAGCCGACCGGATAGGCGTTTTTGAGGCATTTGTCAGAAAGCTTCCAAGGAGCCGGTCATACATGGTTGCTGCTGGTCTAGAACAAGCAATACATTATCTTCTTAACATCAGGTTTACTAATGAACAAATTCGATATCTCAGATCAACTGAAACCTTCAGGAATGTTGGTGAAGATTTTTTTGATTATCTTAAGAATTTCAGATTCACCGGAGATGTGTGGGCGGTTCCAGAGGGAACGGTCTTGTTCCCAAATGAGCCTATACTAAGGATCGAGGCTCCAATCATCGAATCCCAAATAGCAGAAACCTTTCTGTTGTCAATTATCAATTTTGAGAGCCTGATTGCAACAAAGGCATCACGCATTACGAATGCCGCAAAAGGTAGAAAAATCATTGAATTTGGCTCTAGGCGTGCCCATGGGCCCCAGGCTGCCTTATTGGCTGCTAGGGCAAGTTATATTGGCGGTTGCATAGGAACCTCAAATACGCTCGCAAGTTACAAGCTTGGAATACCAGCTTTTGGCACAATGGCCCACTCTTTTGTCATGAATTTTGAAAGTGAAGTTGATGCATTTATGGAATTCACCAAAGTATTTCCAGATGGATTGCTTCTTGTTGACACTTATGACACCTTGGCTGCTGTCAAGAAAATAGTAAAGCAGGGCATACATGCTAAAGGGATAAGACTTGATAGCGGAGACCTATATGAGCTCAGCATCAAAACAAGGGAGATTCTCGATAATGGAGGTTACAAAGATATGATTATTATGGCAAGTGGAGACTTGAATGAATATATCATAAGTGATATGGTAAAAAGAAATGCTCCAATCGATCTCTTTGGCGTTGGAACCGAACTTACGACTTCACGGGATGATCCTGCAATGAATGGTGTTTACAAACTGGTTGCAATAAGGATACCCTTTTTAGAAAAGGAAAAACAAAGTACAGTCCTCTACAAACTAAAGACAAGCCCCGGTAAGAAGACATACCCTGGACCAAAGCAAATTCATCGCATAAGCGGGCAAGATGGTCTTATCAAGACCGACCTTGTTACTTTGGAAGAGGAACAGAGTCCAGATCATTATATTCCCCTACTAACAAAATATCTTGAAAATGGCAGATTGGAGCACAGTTTGTTGTTGCCCTCACTCGACGAGATTCAAAAACACCACCAAGCTCAAATGAAAATGCTACCAGATGATTATAAGAGGCTTGATATAACTGCTGAAAAATTTCCAGTTATATTTAGCGACAAGCTAGAAGCAGTAACAAGAGAATTTCTGATTAGAGGATATAAGTGAGCGACTTTTTATATAATGCTTATTATCGAAGAATACCTCAGAGTGTATGGGGAAAACTTGCCATGGCACAACAGGCAAGGTATCAATCCGGATCTCATGATGATATTGATGATAAGGAGAGCCGGTATGCAATTTTAGTGTTGGATATGTTAAACGATTTTGTCCATGGCAAACTGAAATGCGAAAGGGCAAAAAGAATAATTCCAAACATAAAACTGCTCCTTGACTCTGCCCGGAAGAAAGAGATTCCAATATTTTACTGCAGTGACGAACATCTTATGATTGATACTTATGAGATGAAACTATGGGGCCCTCATGCCATGAAAGGTACGGAAGGGGCTAAGGTCATAGAGGAATTGAAGCCCCATGAGTCAGACTATATTATTCCAAAGCGTACATACAGCGCTTTTGACGGGACAGGGCTAGATAAGGCTCTAAAAGGAGTGTACAATGGCAAAGGTGCAGATACCCTCATTATTACTGGAATGCACACACACATATGCGACAGACATACAGCTTATGATGCCTTTGTCAGAGGTCTTGATATCATTGTACCAGAGGACGGAGTTGATGCATCTACTGAGAATGCCCATGTCTCGGGGCTTGATTATATGAAGACGGTATACGGTGCAAAGATTAGGAAAGTTTCTGATATAATTAGCAGTCTTTGAGCATAGTAAAAGGAGCCTTGTTGTTCGGGATCTGGTGTTTTCAGTTGTCACTTTTAATTGATCCTCTATACATTCAAATTTTTTCAACTTCTACCGTACACTTGGTAACTATTCCAGCGATAACACCTAGAGCCGCAAGCCAAGGCTCCAGAGCCAATGTTACTACAGCCGCTGTCACTCCCCAAGTAACCGGATAGACAAGAGTATCTTGCCCTTTTTCATCCTTGATGACGACTCTTTTGATTTTGGCGTCGCGTATTATTTCCTTGACCTTGCCGACAAGTCCTTCAGCTGAAACTTGGTAGACATCTTTTTGTATCTTTGCAACTTCAGTACCACAGTTTAAGCAAAATTTGGCATCTTCGGGGAGGTCAGTTCCGCAGTCACTACATTTAGCATATAGGATCACAATTCGTTTTTGTATTTTCTTCATGATATTTTTTACTCTTCCTTTTATACGAGATCTAATTCAGTTCTCCATCTTAATCGCTTCTAAAATGATAACAAGTTATCCTCATCTCTGTCCAAAAAGATAAAAGCGGAAGTTGCAGCTTTGATTGCTGCCTCTAAGCCACTTCTCTTTGTCATCCTTTTCCGGGAGATTTGCTGCTGGTAGATGTGTGATTAAGGTAGCTGCAATGCAATCCAATCAAAGCCTTCAAATAATATCGCCCTCATTTGATTATATGAGTTCCTCAAGCGAAAGGAAGCGTGAAGAACAAGAAAGAAGGTCTATTATGCCGACAAGACAGTCTGACAACATATTTGACAGCTTTAGAAGAGAAATGGAAAGGATGATGGTGCGGCCTTGGTCTTTTCCAATGGAATGGGAATTCCCTTCCTTGTTTGAAGCTAGAGACATGAGAATGGCCCCTTATGAATTGGTAGACAGAGGAGACAGGTTTGAGCTGCAGTTAGAGGTTCCTGGAATTGAAAAGGAGAACGTCAGTGTTAAGGCGAC
>OCZV010000996.1_pt1 | contig 10139 bp, 10 predicted proteins | sample 1539051 | NCBI WGS metagenome assembly OCZV01 (sample SAMEA3113581, study PRJEB22503) | soil metagenome
TCTTCCGATCTCATTGTATTTTCGCTTCATTCGGTGGATCTCAGCGAGCCGGTCTTCGAGCTGTTCAAGGGCGCCGGGCTCGAAATGGATGCGATCCGCATAACGCCGCAGTTCGGTCGCCGCCTCTTGCAACTGAACCAATGAGGATTCGAGCAGCTCCACGATGGGTCTCAACGCAGAATCAATGCCCGCCAGATCCCTTAACCTGGACGCATATTTTCCCAAGCGGCTCACCAGCGCGTCTTCGCCCTCGTAAAGCAGCTCTTCCCCTTCGCGACTGCCGTAATGGAGCTTTTCGGCATGCGCCAAAACGTTCTTGGTCGCTTGCAGTTCCTCTTCTTCTCCGGGTTTGAGCCGGGCCCGGGCGATCTCTTCCGCTTGTGCTTCCAGGAGGGTTTTCTCCTTTCGCCGCCTGTCGAGGTACTCCCGGGTCTCGTTCAGACGACTCCATGCCCGCGTGAGGACATCGAAGCTTTGCTTCATCAGCTCCGTTTGCTCCCGGACCGCGACGACCCCATCGAGCAACGTCAAATGCGTCTCCGGCTGCAGCAGCGTGTGATGCTCGTGTTGCCCGTAGATATGCACCAGAGCGCTCCCTACTTCCGAAAGAAGACTCAGTGGGCAGAGACTGCCATTGATGTAAATACGATTTCTCCCGACGCGGCTGAGAATCCGTTTGACGACCAATTCGTCACGAGCATCGAAACCGGCCTCCGTCAGCTTCCGTTCCATCGAGGGTGGCAGATTCTCAAATAATGCCTCCACGCTCGCCTCTTCTTCTTGGTGACGGATGATGTCCGAAGCGCCGCGCTCGCCGCAGATCAGGCCGAGCGCGTTAAGGATGATCGATTTGCCGGCGCCGGTCTCACCGGTAAGCACATTGAGTCCGGGTCCCCATTCCAGCGCCACCGCGTCGATCACGGCGAAATTCTTGATCCGAAGCTCGCGCAGCATACGACCGCTACTAACGCTCTCCCCACTTCAGTTTATTGCGCAGGATTTCATAATAACTTCTCGACGGGAGCTTGATTAAAGAAACCGGCAAGCCATAATCCCGCGCCTCCACCTTGTCGCCATTGTCCAAACGCATTCCCTGTTGTCCATCAGGAATGAGAATGACGGTATCGCCGAAAGAGCGAAGTGTCACGTGAATCGCCGGCTTGCTGGAAACGACGATGGGACGATGGCTTAACGTGTGAGGACAGATAGGGCTTAAAATAATCGCTCCAAGGGTCGGCTCCAAGATGGGCCCACCGGCGGCCAGACAGTAAGCCGTCGAGCCGGTGGGCGTCGATATGATCAAGCCATCGGCCCGGTACGTGCAGAGGTAATCATCGCCGATATACGTTTCCAGATCGATGATCCGGCTGCGCGCTCCTTTCGCGATCACCGCGTCATTAAGGACTCTAAATTTGTGCACCTTGCTGTTCTTGCTTTGGACCCGAATCTCCAGAGTCATTCGTTTTTCAGTTTCGTAATCTCCTTCGAGAGTTTTCGTCAGAACGGGTTCCAGCTCGTCAACCGCCACTTCTGTGATAAAGCCGAGCCCACCCAGGTTCACACCGAGAATCGGCACGTCGGCCCGTTCCACCAGCGGCGCGATGTTGAGCAGCGTTCCATCGCCGCCTAACGAGATGATCAGGTCGGCATCCGCGGCGAGCTGCTTCTTGGAGCAGGAGACGCCGGCGCCCCGGACGACGCCGTCCTCGACCAGAACTTTCTTTCCTCTTTGCTTGAGCCATGGAGCTAACCAACGCACCATTTCGGCCGCCTTGGGTTCCTGATATTTTGCCACTAAACCAACGACGCGAATCATTAAATTGTTTCTCCTGCGCGAGAGTATCACAAGCCCAAAAAAAATGTCATGTGGAATTGACACCGTGGACATCAAACGCAATGACGAAGTCATTTTTGTGATAGCGATCGAGGGGCGAGCCCTCCAGAGCGAAGGCAATAGACCTGTGCCTTGGAGCAGCCCTTCGACTTCGCTCAGGACAGGCCTGCAAACCGAGGTTGTGAAGCGAATTCTTCCTGCACGTTCGCCCAACCCTTCCCAGCTAGGCCGCAGGCCGCGCTGACTTTAAGGCCGTGTAGATTTTCTCTGCTGTTAGCGGCAGCTCAGTAATCCTTACGCCGACGGCGTCGTCGACCGCATTAGCGATGGCGGGGGCGGTGGCAATGATGCCATTTTCACCGATCTGTTTGGCAGCAAACGGGCCGGAACCGGCGGAATCTTCAATCAGCATCGTATCCAACGGTGGCAGATCGCGTATGCAAGGGATCCGGTAGTCGCCCAAGTTCGTGGTCAGAACTCTGCCATTTTCCGTCACCACTTCTTCCATCGTCGCGTAGCCCAAGCCCTGGACTAAACCGCCCTCGATTTGACCCTGATGGGTCAAGGGATTAATGATAGTTCCGACGTCATGCGCAGTGACCATGCGCTTCAGCACGAGCTGCCCGGTTTCAAGATCCACGTGAACTTCCGCCATTTGCACTACGAAAGCCGCGACCGGAGAGCGCGCTTTCACTTCAAAGGTGCTGCGCACGCGCAGTTCGCCACCGTCTCTGGCCGCCACCTCCGCCACTTCGGCAAAGGACAGCGACTTCTTGCCTCGGCGGGCGATGGAGAAGCGTCCTTTTTCGAGCTTCACGTCGTCGGCGTCACAACCTAAGAGCGAAGCCGCTACGGAAACCAGTCTGAGCCGCAGATCCTGGGCTGCCTGCATGACCACGTGGCCGCTCATGTTGGTGACCTTGCTGCCACCCGGCGCGGCATCGTTCTCGAACGTCTGGGTGTCACCGATTTCCGTGCGCACATCACCCGGTGAAATAGTGAGCACCTCGGCGGCGATCTGCTGTAGCAAGGTGTGCGTGCCCGTGCCGATGTCCGGAACCGCCGTGAGGATTTGACTTTACCTCCTGACGAAAGCGAAAGTTCCGCGTTGGCCACTCCGGAGCCACCGACGTGGCGGAAAGAGACGCCGATCCCTTGGCCGATATTTTGTGCGTTTTTCTTTCCCCAGCCGATCTTCTTGGCCGCCGCGTCGAGGGTTTCGCCGACGCGGACGTGATCCACGACCCGACCGCCGGGCAGCTTGTCGCCATCTTTGAGAAGATTCTTAAGCCGTAACTTCAGGGGATCCATCTGGAGCGCTTTAGCGATCAGATCCATATGAGACTCCGCCGCGAAAACGGCCTGCGGTTGTCCGGGAGCGCGGTAGTAACCGCACGGCACCGTATTGGTGTAAACGCCATACGAGCGGACGGAATAGTTGGGAATGCGGTACACACCGGTCGTATGTGTGGCGCCCCCGAGGTTGGGCGGGTCGCCGGGCTTGAACGAGGCGTAGGCGCCGCTGTTGAAGATGACCTCCGCCTCCCGCGCCACCAGCGTGCCATCCTTCTTCACCCCGCTCTTGATCCGGATGACGGAGGCGTGGCGCGGATCGCCGGCTTGGAGTTCTTCGGCATAAGTCATCACCATCTTCACCGGCCGTTGGGTCACTTTAGCGAGTTGGTAACAGATCGGAATGTCCATCAGTGCGCCTTTGCCGCCGAAATCTCCGCCCACGGCAACCACGTGAACGTGGATTTGCTCCTGGGGAATCTCGAGCTGGCGCGAGAGATGCGATTTCACCCGAAAGGGCGCTTTGCACGACGCCCAGATGTCAATGTGATTGTCGCTATCAACGGCAACGACTACGGAATGAGGCTCAATGTAACCCTGGTGAGCCCGTCCGGTCTGGAACGTGTGTTCGAGCACAACGTCGGCTTGTTTGAAACCCGCAGCGAGGTCACCCGCCGTCCAATGCTGGAAGGCGAAGGCGTTGGGCAACATTTCACCTGGCGCCTTGAAGCCTTTGTAGGTCGGCAACTCCTCGTGAACCACCGGCGCTCCTGTCTCCAGCGCCTTCTGAGGATCGAAGATGCCGGGCAACTCTTCATATTCTACCTCGATCAGCGAGAGCGCTTCTTCGGCCGCGTCGCGATTCTCTGCCGCTGCTGCGGCCACTTTTTCTCCCATAAAGCGTACTTTGCCTTGGGCCAGAAGCGGCGTGTCTTGCAAGCTCAATCCCACGCGATGCGCGGGCACATCCGCTCCGGTTAGGATGAGCATCGCCCCTTTGACCTGTTTCGCTTTGTCAAGGTTGATGCGCACGATCCGCGCATGGGCGTAGGGGCTGCGCAGGCATTTGCCCCACAGCATCCCGGGAAGCTGCACATCGGCGGTGTAAACGGTCTTGCCTCCGACCTTCTCGGGCCCTTCCACACGACCGATCGGTCGTCCGACGACTTTGAAGTCCATCTCCATCCCTTTCTATTTGTCAGCTAGACGACGAGATTCCGTAAACGCGAGCTCAGGTAATCCACTAGCACGACGAGAGCGATTAGAACAAGAACGATGGCTGCCGCTTCTTGATACTGAAAGGTTCTGAAGCTGGTATTCATGAGGTAGCCGATCCCACCGGCGCCGATTAGGCCCAAAACCGATGCGGCGCGAATGTTCGTTTCCAATCGATACAGGGTGAAGGAAATCAAATCCGGCAAGATCTGCGGCAATACGGCAAAGGAAAGAGTCTGTACGTAGCCGGCGCCGGTAGCACGAATGGCTTCGACGACGCCCTCATCGATATTCTCGACGGATTCGGACAGCAGTTTGCCCAGGACCGTGGTGGTATGTATCGCCAACGCCAGCGTCCCGGCGAAGGCGCCGAGACCCACGGCGGCGACGAAAAGGAGTCCAAGGGCGAGATCCGGGATCGTCCGCAAAAAGTTCAGGAGGGCGCGGACCGTGTAATAGATCCATCGATGCGGCGTGGTGTTGCGCGCGGCGAGGAAACCAACCGGAAACGCGACCGCCAACGCCAGGAAAGTCCCGGCCAGAGCCATTTGCACGGTTTCCAACGTGGCACCGACAATCGTCTGCGGAAAGGTGTTGTACCACCAGCGCTGTTTGATGCGGGCCTGCGACTCGGAAAGCGGCAGCGGAAGAACCAACTCAGCGAGCGAGAATCCTTCAGGGACAAAGTAACTTTTGGTATTCGTCACCTTCGAGAAATCCGGTGGCAACATGCGCCCTAACGTGATGGCGATCTGCGGGATGCCCTGAATCAATTCTCCCGGCCGGATCTTCGCGCCTTGAAAAGACCAAGCCATGATGAGCGCAAAGATCGCCAGTGACACATAGAATCCTGCGCCGCGCTTAGGCGCCGGCGGCGCCTCAAAGAAAATATCCATCTCGGTCCCTTTCATAGTTTCCTCAACCAAGTTGCGTTCGCCACCGATTGGCTAGCAGAGTTGCGCGTATCCAGCAGAACGAACAGCACCAGCTAACGCTCGGCGGCGCCGGCGCGAACTCGTCAGTCGGCCTCGTTTCTCGGTCGGAGGACCGGCCTTTTTACTTTCCGGGGCCGGGACACTTGCGCTGGTTCGTGTGCTGAATGCGAGCCGGAGTGAGGATCCCTACTCTGTCCGGTGATAAACGGAATCCGCGACGATCTCGGTCAAATCGTTCGCTGGACCGTCAAAGAAAACTTGTCCGTGCTTGAGACCGATCACACGGTCGGCGTACTCCCGCGTAAGCTCGAGCGTATGAAGGCTCACCAGCGCCGTAATTCCGTCCTCTTTGCAAACCCGCTTGAGAATATCCAGGACCACACGAGACAGTTTCGGATCAAGACTGGAAACCGGCTCGTCTGCAAGAATAATCGCCGGCTGCTGCATCAAAGTCCGGGCAATAGCCACCCGCTGCTGTTCACCGCCACTCAGTTCGTCCGCCCGCTTGTACGCGTGATCGAGCAGGCCCACCCGCTTAAGATTGGTCAGAGCCTGACGTTGCTCTGCGGCGGAGAAGAGTCGCAGGGCGGTCCGCAGCGCCGGCTGATAGCCTAAGCCGCCGGAGAGGACGTTTTCGATAACCGACAACCGCTTGACGATATTAAACTGCTGGAAAACCATGCCGACTTTGCGACGTAGACGGCGGAGTTCCTGGCTACGGAGCTTAAGCACATCCGCCCTGGCACCGTTGGAGTCTCCTCCGAGGAGCGATCGGGGAACCATGATTTCCCCGGAGGTCGCATCGATGAGGCGATTGATGCAGCGGAGCAGCGTTGACTTGCCCGACCCGCTCAAGCCGATGATGCCGACAAACTCACCTCGATCGATTTTGACGCTGACGCCCTGGAGCACAGGCGTCGTGGTACTGTACGTTTTGTGCAGATGCTTGATTTCGAGAATGGTCACGGCTGCTTCTTTTTAAGCGCTTCCTTGAGCTCGATGCCTGCAATAGCGAATGCCTGGCGCACGGAATCGTAATCCTTGTCGCCGGCCGGGACGAAGCCGTCGATCTGGTAGAGGTCCCGCAGCATCGTCTTCCCCTTGGGATCGCGGCTTAGATCGAGAAAAATCGTTTGCACTTTTTTGGCAATGCTTTCGTCGAGATTGGCGTTAACGACCAGGTTATCCGCCGGAATCGGCTCGGAAAAAGCGATCGCTTGAATTTTCTTTACGTCCTCGGGGTTTTTCAAATAACGCATCCATGCCGTATCGTTACCGTCCGGCGAGTTGGCATAAGTCGCGCCGGCATCGACCTTGCCGTTGAGTACCGCCAGCACCGTAGCGTCATGACCACCGGAGTAGAGAATCTGCTTAAAATCCCGCCCGGGGTCGATGCCGACTTCGTGCAACATTTTTCTCGGGAAAACGTTCGCCGACGTTGAAAGCGGGTCGCCAAAAGCGAACGTTTTGCCGCGTAGATCGGCCAATTTTTCAATCCCGCTACCGGCCCGCGTGATGATCGCCGCGTAATAAAAAGGCGAACCTTTGCGCTCCGACTTAAGCACCACGGTCACGTTCGCTTCGTTTTTGGCCAGCACGTAGGAGGCCGGGGTCAAGAAGGCGATGTCGAGTTTGTTGCCGCGGAGCGCCTCGATAACCCCCGTATAGTCAGTCGCGACAAACGGCTGAACCTCCATCCCCAGCTCCTTCTGCAGGATGTCAACGATCGGCTGCGCATTTTGGCTCACTTGTTGAGCGTTTTCCGCGGGCACGAAGCCCACGCGAAGGATTTTAGGCGCACTTGAAGATTTTCCACAGCTGATCAAGCTTAGAAGCCAGAACAGTAAGAGAGCAAACGGTCGGCAGCGATACATCTTAGTGCCATAGATACTGAAACGTCTCGGCGGCTGCAACCTAGTCTAATACAATCGACGACAGCGTTTCCGCTTTTGCTTTGCGGACGAAGTAAGAGACAAAACAACCGTGCTGAAGAGGTTCGGATCGAACTCGCCGTTAGCGTTCCTTGATCTCTTCGAGCAGCTGTTCCGCCTTTTCCTTATGCTTGGCGTCGTCGGAGAACTGTATGGGGAGTCGCCGGACCGAGGTGAGGAAATTGCGCGCCAAAGGCCAATTTTCAATCGCTACGTAGCTTCTCGCCAATTCCAGCCGGCTCGCGATGACCGTAGGATTGAGAGCGACGGCCTTCTTCAAGTAGTCGATCGAGGTCTCGAAGCTTCCGTTGGGAAGAGACCGGCCGTAGAGTACTGCGGCGAACATGCGCCTTGCTTTGCCGATCTCGGCCATTTTTCGGTGCCAAATCCCGTAAACGTGATAGGCAAAGCCGTTTTGAGGATCCAGCACAATCGCCTTTTCGATGGCGTCACGAATCTCTCCCGCCAGATCGATTTGCGTTGCTACGGGCGACATTGCGGCGATGCTTCCCAGCGAGGCAGCGACGTAAAAATGGCCCCAAGTAGAATCCGGATCCGCTTTGATGGCCTTGCGGGCGTAGTCCTCGGCCGTCCGATATTCTTTCTGCCTTTTTTCTTGCCAGTCGATAGATGATTCCGGAATCAGGTCGCCGAAATCGATATAGACGCGGGCCATTTTAGAAAGCGCTTCCGCGTTCTGCGGGTCCAAGACCAAAACCTTGAGAAGCTCGCTGTGCGCCTCCTTGGTTCTGAAGCTCGCGTAAAGGTCGTCGACCCTCTGGAGCGATTGAGAAATCGCCGAGCCGTCATTTACGCAATGCGGACAGCCGACCCTACCCCTTGGGGACGGCTTGCCTTGGGAAAAAGCCGGCAGTCCCGTGACAACCATAACAACAGCTGTACCTACGAGCATCGCGGGAAGCCGCATCCTTCACCTAATCGAAGTTGGGCTTCCCTTCTCATCAACCGCCACATAAACCACTTCGGCTTCGGTTACTCGGACAGGTTTTCCCGCTTCCCCGGATCGTTCAGCCTCCACGAGAACTTCGACGATCATTGATGTGTTTCCCTCGCGCACCATGGAGGTGTAGAAGCTCACGACATCGCCGACATAGACGGGAGCGATAAAGCCAACTTCACGCATGGCCCGAGTAACGAAATTTCGTGGTGCTTGGCGAGAAGCCGCGATGGCACCGGCCAAGTCGATGTGGCTCAAGATGACTCCACCGAAGATGGTTCCGCGGGCATTGGTGTCGCGCGGCAGCATGGTCACGCGTAAGGTTGGTTCCCGAGTCTCCGTCATGCGCTCGCCTTCCGGAATCCCAAAAAAATGATGGAATGCGGAAAAGCATGCCCTGAGGTTACGACCGTAACTGTCAGACGTAAGCCAGCCATGACGAATAGTTCTTGTGCTTGCCTTTAATGATGTCGAAAAAGCTTTGCTGAATATCGGTGGTCACGGGACCGCGGCAGCCCGCGCCGATTTGACGGTCATCCACTTCACGGATCGGGGTCAATTCCGCCGCCGTGCCGGTGAAAAAAGCTTCATCCGCCGTATAAAGCTCGTCTCGTGTGAAGCGCTCCTCCACGACTTGGTAGCCTTTGTCGCGGGCCAGCGTGACAATTGAATCGCGCGTTATCCCCGGGAGAATTGACGTGAGCGGCGTGGTCTTCACCCTCCGATCACGGACAAGAAAGATGTTCTCCCCGCTCGCTTCCGAGACGTATCCTTCGGGATCCAGCATAATGGCTTCGTCATAGCCTGCTTTTTTGACTTCGGTCTTGGCGAGAACGGAGTTGATGTAATTCCCCGCCGCTTTGCTCTTGGTCATCATCACATTAACGTGGTGGCGCGTGTAGGATGAGACTTTTGCCCGTATACCGCTTTTAATTCCCTCATCGCCGAGATAAGCGCCCCACGGCCAAACCGCGATACAGACATTCACGGGATTATTGGGAGCGTATAAGCCCATTTCTCCTAGACCGACGAAGGCCAACGGACGAATGTAACACTCTTTGAGTTGGTTCGCTCGGATGACATCCAACGTCGCCTGCTGAAGTTGTTCGACGGGGTACGGAAGGGGAAAGCCGAGAATTTTGCCCGAATCCGAAAATCTCCGAAGATGCTCCGTCAGTCGAAATACCGCGGAACGGCCATCGGCCAGGGCGTAGCAACGAATCCCCTCAAAATATGCGGTACCGTAGTGAAGGGCATGAGCTAAGACGTGCACCTTCGCCTCTTCCCAACGGATCAGCTCCCCGTCGAGCCAGATCTTTTCAGTTTTCAGTGACATGTTTCATCTCTCACGAAACGCGGCTACGCTCAAATGGCCGCGACGTATTGTACGTGCCCTCCGAAAAGTCGGCAAGTGGGTCAAAAAAAGGCCACCCGGTTACCCGCGGTGGCCTTTGCACTGCATTAAACCCGATATGTTTTATAATCCCTTCTTTAGAGTGGGGGCAGGCTTAAATCCTACTGTGCGGCTGGCCTTGATCGTGATGACAGCCCCCGTCTGAGGATTTCTCCCTTTACGTGCTTTGCGTGAGCGTACGTTAAATGTCCCAAATCCGGGCACCTGAAAGCGCTTGCTCTTCTTGAGCGCGCGCGAAAGATTGTCGAAAGTTGCGTCCACCGCTTCCCCGGCAACTCTTTTGTTGATATTGGCAGCTTTGGCGACGGCGTCAATTAGATCACCCTTTGTCATTGGCGGTTACCTCCTCCTCTTGGCAAGTCAATATTCGTATTAAGCGGATGCCATGCAGTTGTAAAAAACAAGTGTCGATAATTTCGAATCCAGCTACAAATGTCAACAGTTCCGCAGCTGATTTAAACGTTCATGCAGCAAGCCATAGCGAACTCCTTGATCACTTACGATGACCCGTTCGGCATGCAATCGCGTCATGATCCTTTCGATCAAAACTGCGCCGGCA
>OCZV010000997.1_pt1 | contig 10136 bp, 10 predicted proteins | sample 1539051 | NCBI WGS metagenome assembly OCZV01 (sample SAMEA3113581, study PRJEB22503) | soil metagenome
TGCTCCTCGAAGTTCCCCGACTGCTCGAACTCCGCGGTGTAGTCCACGTTGGGGTTGATCAACTCGTCGGCGATGGTTTGGAGGATCTCGTTCTCCTCGGGTTCCACCGCGTTCAGAGCGTTCACCCGGCCGGTGTTCTCTGCCTGCTCCGCCTCCTCCCCGTCGCCCTCCTCGGCGACACACGCCGCCGCCAGGAGCATGAACAGCGCCGGTACGACGATGAATCGTAGCGGTCGCATCGAATCCCCTCCTTTCGAGCCTGTCCGCATTGTCCACCTCGGGTCCGGCGCTGGCAACTCGGACCCCCCGTCACTCCAACGGCCTCACCCCCGACGATTCGCGAACGATCAGCTCCACCGGGAGCGTGACCACCGGCGCCTCCGCTTCGGGATCGGCGATCAGCTGGAGCAGCGCATTGGCGGCGGCGGCCCCGAGACCCTGCTTGTCCTGGCGGATCGTGGTCAGGGAGGGGCGGAGGAGCTCCGCGAGCTGGATGTCGTCGAAGCCGACCACCGCCACGTCGTCGGGGACCCGGAGCCCACGGGCAGCAGCGGCCTGGATGGCCCCGGCGGCCATCAGGTCGGACGCGGCCACCACGCCGGTGGGCGGATCGGGGAGGTCCAGGAGGGCGCGCATCGCCGCCTGTCCCGACTCCGGATAGAAGTCGCCGTCCCGTTCGTGGCCGGGGCGGACATCGAGCTCGAGCCGGGCGACCTCGCGACGGAACCCGGCCCGACGGTCGGCACCCGGCTTGGTGTCGGGGGGCCCGCCGATCAGGGCGATCCGCCGGTGGCCCAGCCCGTGGAGATGTCGGACCGCCTTCGCCGCACCCTCGACGTTGTCCGAGGAGACCGAGCCGGCCCTGGGCCCGCGCACGTTCAGGTCGACGGCCATGCACGGCACCCCCGTCTGCAGGATCTGGGCGATCCCGGGGTCGGATCCTCGGGCCCCCATCAGAACGACGCCGTCGACCCGGTGGTGACGGATCCGGCGTTCGTAGACCAGGCCGTCGCCGGGGGCGCTCAGCAGGAGCAGGTCGTATGCCGAGGCGCTCACAGAGCGCCGCAGTCCCATGAGGACCTCCTGGAAGAACGGGTGGAGCAGATCGGGGTGGCCCCGGCCGGTCTCCAGGATGACCGCGATCACCTGGCCCCGCCCGGTAACCAGGCTCCGGGCGGTGCGATCGGGGACGAACCCGGCGGTGCGGATCGCCTCGAGCACCCGGGCCCGGGTTTGGGGCGCGACGTCCGGGTAGTCGTTCAGGACCCGCGACACCGTGGCCACCGACACGCCGAGCCCGGCGGCGAGGTCCCTGATGCTGCCTGTGCCAGGCGCCGTCGTCCCTCCTCCCCAGGCTGACCGAAAACGGTTTCGCCGAACCTAGGCCGGGTGCCCTGAGTTTGTCAAATCGGGCGGGGTCAGCCGCCGTAGATGCCCAGCCCGGTCTTCGGGTCGAAGAAGTGGAGGCGGTTGACGTCGACGGCCAGCTCGATCGGGTCGCCCTCTCCCGCCTTCGTGCTCGGGCTGAGCCGGGCCAGGAAGATCGACGTACCGGTGGCGGCGTTGGCCTCCGTCGTCTGGAGGATCTCCTCCCCGATGTCATCGGCAAGCTCTCGGGTGTCGTCGGTGAGCACGGGCGGCGCCGACACCGCGAAGTGGACCAGGACCTCGGCCCCGAGATCCTCGCGGAGGCTCACGGTGGCCGGGATCCGCCGTTCGGCGGGGGCGTCCGAGGCCAGCGTGGTGTCCTCCATGTCCTCGGGCCGGATCCCGAGGATGACCGGCTTCCCCACGTACCCCTGCAGGTCGGGGCGCTCGGACAGGACCTGGTCGGGTATCTCCAGGCGGAGGCCGCCGAACTCCACGGCGGCCGAGCCGTTCGATCCGACCAGGTCCGCGTCCACCATGTTCATGGAGGGCGACCCGATGAACCCCGCAACGAACAGGTTGCGCGGGTGGTCGTAGAGGAACTGCGGTGTGTCGGCTTGCTGCAGGACGCCCTTGCGGATGACCGCCACCCGGTCCCCCATGGTCATGGCCTCGACCTGGTCGTGGGTGACGTAGAGGGTCGTCACGCCGATCTCGTCCTGGATCCTGGAGATCTCCGAGCGCATCTTCACCCGGAGCTTCGCGTCGAGGTTCGAGAGCGGCTCGTCCATCAGGAATGCCTTGGGCTCCCGGACGATGGCCCGGCCCATGGCCACCCGCTGTCGCTGGCCGCCGGATAGGGCCCCCGGCTTCTTGTCCAGGAACTCCTCCAGACCGAGGATGGCGGCCGCCTCGCGGACCCGGCGGTCGATCTCACCTTTCGGGAGCTTCCGCAGCTTCAGCCCGAAGCCCATGTTGTCGTACACCGTCATGTGCGGGTAGAGGGCGTAGTTCTGGAACACCATGGCGATATCCCGCTCCTTGGGAGGAACCGTGTTGACCACGCGGTCGCCGATCCGGACCGTACCCTCGCTGATGTTCTCCAGCCCGGCCACCATCCGGAGCGCCGTGGTCTTTCCGCAGCCCGACGGCCCCACGAGCACCATGAACTCGCCGTCCTTGATGTCGAGGTCGAGGTCGGAGATGGCCTTGGTGCCATCCCCGTAGATCTTGGATACGTCCTCCAGCACGATCTCGGCCATCCGCCCCTCCTGTCGGACGTATTCAACCCCAGCGGCGCCTGGAAGGTCGAGCCGGGTCAGCCCTCGGCCACCACGGCCTCCCAGGGCTCCAGGTTCAGCGCCCCCCGATGGCCGTCGCGCTCGCGGCGCGTCCCCAGCAGCACCTCGCCCCCGACCTCGACCTTGGCCGGAGCCTCGGACGCGTTGACGGCGACCACGGTCGAGTCCCCGCGCCTCCAGGCCCACACGCCCTCCGGGGCCTCGATCGGGTCGAACGCGCCGAGGGCCAGGTCCGGCCGGGCCCGCCGGAGCGCCAGGAGGTCGCGGCAGAGGTGGAGCACCGAACCGCGGTCCTCGCGTTGATCGGCCACGTTGGTGGCGGGATCGCCGGCCGGGAGCCACGGCTCCACGCCGGGATGAGTGAATCCGCCGGAGCGCGTCCACGGCATCGGGGTGCGGTAACGGTCCCGCCCCGGGTCCTCGGGCCACCGGCGGATCCCCACCGGATCGCGGAGGCGATCGCGGGGGACCGGCACGTCGGTCATCCCGATCTCGTCGCCGTAGTACAGGATGGGCGTTCCCCGGAGCGTGAGAAGGGTCACCAGAGCCGCCCGGACCTTGCGGGGATCCCCGTCACACCAACGGGTGGGGAACCTTCCGGCGTCGTGGCTCGAGCCGTGCCACGCGGACCACGCCCTCGGCGGGAGCCCCGCATCTGCGGCCTCGACCACGGAGCGCAGGGCCGGCCCGAAGTCCGCGAAGACGAAGGGGAAGTTCATGGCCAGGTGGAGCTGGTCGGTCCCGCGGCCGTAGAACCGGATCAGCTGCCCCAGGTCGAGGACCCAGGTTTCGCCCAGGAGGACCCGGTCCGGCCGGTAGGCGTCGACCAGCGTTCGCCACCGCTTGAAGACCTCGTGCACCTCGGGTCGGTTCATGTTGTGAACGGGCCGGAGGCCCTGCTGGCGGATGAGGGGATGGTCCTCGTCGGTGACCGGCGGGTTGTCCCGGAGGTCTCGGTCCTTGACCAGGCCGTTCGCGACGTCGATGCGGAAGCCGGCGGCCCCCCGGTCGAGCCAGAACCGGAGGATGTCGTCGAAGGCATCCCGGACCTCCTCGTTCCACCAGTTGAGGTCCGGCTGCTCGGCCAGGAAGTTGTGCAGGTAGTACTGCCCGGTCGTCTCGTCCAGCGTCCACGCCGGTCCCCCGAAGACGGAGCGCCAGTTGTTCGGCGGCCCACCGTCCGGCTTCGGATCAGCCCAGACGTACCAGTCCCGGTAGCGAGCGCCCCGCGACGAGCGGGCGTCGAGGAACCACGGGTGCTGGTCGCTGGTGTGGTTCGGCACGAGGTCCAGGATCACCCGGATGCCTCGCCGTCTCGCCTCGGTCACGAGCCGGTCGAACGTCTCCAGGTCACCGAAGTCGGGATGGATCGAGGTGTAGTCGCTGACGTCGTAGCCCCAGTCCGCGTCGGGGGAGGGGGTGACGGGGCTCAGCCAGATTCCGTCGATCCCCAGCCACTCGCAGTGGTCAAGGTGGTCGAGGATCCCCTGGAGGTCCCCGTGCCCATCGCCGTTCGAGTCGGCGAACGACCGCGGGTAGATCTCGTACAGGACGCCGGAGCGCCACCACTCCGCTGCCATGGGCTACGCTTGGCGGCGAGCCTCGGCCGCCATCCACGGCGGCTCCCAGCCCCGATCGGCCTCGTCGAGGAGCGTGCCCGGCGGGACCACCTCGTCGATCGCGTCCAGGACGTCGGCGTCCAGCCGAAGGTCAGCGCCCGCCAGCAAGTCCTCGAGCTGCTCCAGGGTCCGGGGACCGATGATCGCCGAGGTCACCGCGGGATGGGCCACCGTGAAGGCCAGCGCCAGGTGCGTGAGAGCGATCCCGGCCTTGTCGGCCAGGCGGGCCAGAGCGTCCACGACGTCGTACCGGTGCTGGACCTCCGGCCGGGACTGGTCGAACCGGGGAGCGAACCGGCCGCCCATCGACCCGGAGCGAGCCATCCGGGAGCCGGCCGGCGGCTCCTCGCCGCGGCGGTACTTCCCCGTCAGCCATCCGCCGGCCAGGGGGCTGTACACGATCACACCCACCCCGTACCGGAGCGCGACGGGGAACACGTCGCGTTCTGGCGCCCGGACCAGGATCGAGTACGAGCACTGCTCGCACCGCGGGCGGACCAGCCCCCGGCGCTCCGCGATCCACTGCGTCTCCACGAGCTGCCAGGCCGGGAACGCTGAGGTCCCCACGGCCCGGACCTTCCCCTGACGGACCAGGTCGGTCAGGGCCTCCAGCGTCTCCTCGAGATCGGTGTCGGGATCCGGACGATGGAGCTGGTAGAGGTCGACGTGGTCGGTGCCCAGGCGCCGAAGGCTCTCCTCGATCTCCCGGACGATCCACCGCCGGGAGTTCCCTCGCATGTTCGGGTCGTTCCCCATGCGTCCGTGGACCTTCGTCGCCAGAACCACCTCGTCCCGGCGACCCTTCAGCGCGCGGCCGACGATCTCCTCCGACCGCCCGCGTGAGTACACGTCCGCCGTGTCGATGAAGTTGATCCCGGCGTCGAGGGCCCGGTGGATGATCCGGACGCCCTCGTCCTCGTCCGGGTTCCCCATCGGTCCGAACGTCATGGCCCCGAGGCACCACGAGCTGACCCTGACGCCGGTCCCTCCGAGGACCCGAAGCTCCACGGACTCAGTGCCCGTCGCCGTTGCCGGAGACCGGCTCGAGGCCCGGCCGTCGGTCGGCCTCCGGGAGCTCGTCCACCGGCCACCGGGCCCGCTGGCGCGAGGCCAGCTTCTCCATCAGGGCCACGGCGGCGGGGTCCTCGCTGGCCGGGCGGTCCTCGATCACGCCGTCGGCCAGGGCCCGGCGCCAGATGTCCTCGCCTCGCTCCGTCCGGACGACGGTGAGGGTCCACCCACCTTCCTGGCCGAGTCCCCCGAAGGAGATGTCCGCGTGCTCGGCGGCGAAGTCCGGGCACTTCAGGCACCCCGGCCGGGTGTGGGCCTGGGCCTTCTTCAGCGAGTAGGTGTGCTCCTCGCCGTCCCGGGTGTAGAAGAGGAGCTTGCCCTTCACGTTGACCCGGACGATGTCGTCGAGCGAGAGCCCCAGCTCCTTCTGGGCGATCTCGACCATCACGCCCTCGTAGGTGAACGACTTCGAACACAGCAGGCCGAAGGTCCAGGCGATCTTCCGGCGCCACTTGTTCACCCGGTTGACCTCCAGCGCGCCGGTGACCGAGGCCTGGCACGACATGCCGACCAGCGCAACCTGCTTCAGCCCCAGCTCGTTCGCCCGGAGCAGGGCCAGCGGGTTCGCCGAGTAGGTGTACCTCGAGCCCGCAGTTGCAAGCACGTCCTCGGGCGTGGTGACCACGGTGGGCTCGGCGTCCCAGGGGCGCTCGTCGGAGAGCTTCGAGGTCAGCGCTCCGTCGATCTGCCCCGTAGCCAGGCCCCAGATCAGGAGTGAGGAAACCACGCCGCCGTCCTGCCCCGACATGAGCTCGGGCCCCGTGGACCGGGCCAGCCGGATGTCGCGGACCACCCCGACGACCTCCTCGGGAAGCCGGGTCCGTCCGAAGAACACCTTCTCGATCTCCGGCTCCCAGTCGCGGAACCGCGGGCACGCCCGAGTGCACAGGTCGCATCCCTTGTCGCCGTGGGCGCAGTGGTCGGGCGGGCCCTCCTCGAGGTGGACCGGCTCGTCGTCCTCGTAGCCCAGGACGTTGAACGGGCACGCCACGACGCACGCGGAGCACCCGGTGCACAACCCGGTGGCCACGACCTCCTGGTACAGGTCGCGCCACTGCGTCTTGTCGCCGTCCAGCGGCACGCGCCGAGTATAGGGCCACCCGAGCGGCCTCGAACCGGGCGCCGGCCCCCGCCGAATAGGATTCGAGACGGCTCGACGAAGAGGTGAGGCCGCATGCCGAACGCACGGTCGACAATCACGCTGATCGCCCTGTCGCTGATCCTGCTGGCGGGCGCGTGTGCCGAGGAGCCCACCGCCCAGCCCGGCGCCGCCGAGGAGACCACCGGGGAGTCGGAAGAGGAGGGCGCGGAGACCGTCACGATCGCCGGCCAGGAGGCCACGAACCACGGCTCGGAGGACGTAACGGGCCTCTCCGAGTTCGAGCTGGAGATCGACGACTTCTACTTCGAGCCCACCGTCCTGGAGGGCGAGGCGGGGCAGACCCTCTCGCTGAGCCTGCACAACGAAGGCGGGGTCGCGCACACCTTCACGATCGAGAGCCAGGACGTGGACGTCCAGCTCGGCGGGGGCGAGTCGGGAGAGGCCGAGGTGACATTCCCCGAATCGGGCGCGCTGACCTTCATCTGCAGCTTCCACGTGTCCGGCGGGATGCTGGGCGGCCTCTCGGTGGGCGGCAACCTGGAGGCCGCCGTCGGCGGCGCGAGTGGTGGTGGCGGTGGCGGCGGTGGCGGGGAGCCACCGGGGCCCGGCTACTAGGGCAGCTAGACGGGACTCAGACCGAAAACGACTCGCCGCACGCGCATTCGTGCGACGAGTTCGGGTTCCGGACCTTCAGCCCGCCGCCGAGGAGGGCGTCGGAGAAGTCCAGGGTCGATCCCTGCACCAGCGGCACGCTCCTCGCATCGACCAGCACCCTGATGCCGTGCCGTTCGATCACGAGGTCGTCGGCCGACGGGGCGTCCTCGAGCGACAACCGGTACGAGAAGCCGTCGCACCCCCCCGCGACCACCCGGAGACGAAGGATCGGATCGGGACGGCGCTCCCGGTCGGCCAGGACTCGCACCCGGGCCGCGGCACCCTCCGTCACGTCGAGCACGTCCGTGATCTGGGCCATCGCGCCTCCATGGTAGCAGTGGGATCGGCTATCCATGCGGCCATCCAGACGGTAGGCTGACGCGCCGTGACCCGGTTCGCCCGCGCCCTCGGTCTCTTGGTGGCGGTGGCCGTGCCGCCGGGCCTCGTGGCGGAGGCGACGACACCGAAGCGACCCCTCGACCGGGCCGCCCGACCCCGGGAAGACGGGCTCGACGCCTCACGGCTGGCCGCCCGGCGTGGACCGATGCGAGCACCGTCGATCAGGGTGAGCGAGGCCAGCGCCCCTGGAGAAGCCCCGGTCCCTGAGGCGTCCTTCCTCGGCATCCCGGGACGGGGCACGATCTCGCCGTCGGACACGACCGGCGCGGCCGGGACTTCGCGCGTGGCCACCGCGGTCAACATCGAGTACGCGGTCTGGGACAAGGCCGCCGCGGGCATGCCGACGACAGTGCCGGCCCCGCTCGTGGCCGGAACCCTCCAGTCACTGGCTCCGAGCCTGCCCGGGGGCGCCGTCGTGTTCGACCCGAAGGTGGTGTTCGATCCCTACCGTGGTCGGTTCGTGATCGCGTTCCTGGCCGGCCACGGGCGGCCGTTCACCCCGGGCTTCAGGAAGTCGTGGATCGTGGTGGTGTCGATCCCGGAGGCCACGGCGACCGATCCCGGGACGTGGTGCCGGCGCGTTCTCCGAGGCGATCACGTTCCTCGGGACGGCGCGCAGTTCGCGGACTATCCGGGCCTGGGCCTCGACAAGAAGCGCATCTACGTGACCACGAACCAGTTCCGGTTCGGCAGCGGCGAGCGGTTCGAGTACGCCCAGATCCTGGCGATCACCAAGTCCAGCCTGTACCGGTGCGGGAAGCGACCGAAGGTTGAGGTCTTCGGCGGCGAGGAGACCCGAGACCCCCGCGGCGCCCAGGCGTTCACGATCCAGCCGGCCATCACCGAGACCGACACGGGGGCCAATCCCCCCGAGTACCTGGTGAGCTTCCAGGACCGGTCCTGCGGCGCGGGGTGCGGCAAGCGCCTCACGGTATGGCGCATCAAGGATCGCCGACGCAGGGGGCTGCAGCTCACCGCGGATGCCGTCCCCGTCGGACGGAGCCAGGTGGCGCCGCTCGGAACCCAGAAGGACGGCTCGCCGTCGTGCGCCCCGATCGAGCACTGCTGGGACACCGGCGACCTCCGGCTGGTCACCGCGTTCTTCGACGCCGACCGTGGCCGCCTGTTCACGGGGCACGCGGTCCGGGCCGACATCGCGCCCGGGGACGGCTACCTCGAGTCGGTGGTGAACTGGTACGAGCTCGACCCGAGCCCGATCAACAGGGCCAAGGTCACCCGGCGAGGCACGCTTGGCGACTCGGGACGGGACGCCGGATGGCCGGCCATTGCCACCGACGGATTCGGGAACCTCGTGATCACGTACAGCCGCGCCGGCGCCCCGCTCCCCGGCGAGTACCTGTCCGCCGTGGCGGCGACGATCCCCCCGGGCGCAGTGGCGCCCGACGCCGTGACGGTGCTCACGCCCGGTGAGGCCCCGTTCATCGCCGCGATCGGACGGCCCCAGCGGTGGGGCGACTTCGCCGCGGCGAACCGCGATCCGGTCGATCCCGCTGACGTGTGGCTCGTGGCCCAGTACGCCAAGGCGGATGCCGACGGCCCGCCCACGCCCCTGTGGCAGCAGGTCGTCCACCGGGTCTCGTTCGGCTGACCTGCCTACGATGGAGGAGTGAGCGACCTGGCCGGGGCGCTCCGACGCGCCCTCGGGCCGACCGACGCCGACCCGCCGGCCGGCCCGGACCGTCCCGCCGCGGTGATGGTGCCGGTCCTGGACCTCCCCGAGCCGGCTTTGCTGCTGACCCTGCGCTCGATGGTCGTGGGCGACCACAAGGGGGAGATCTCGTTCCCCGGCGGGGTCCGACACGACGAGGACCTCGATCTGTTGCACACGGCGCTCCGGGAGACCGAGGAGGAGCTGGGGATCCCGCCCGACCGGTTCGAGGTCATCGGGTCGCTCCCGCCGACCCAGACCGTCGTCTCCGGGTTCCTGATCGCACCGTTCGTCGGCGTTCTCGCCGAGCGTCCGCGGCTGCGACCGAGCCCCGTGGAGATCGATGAGGTCCTGGAGCTTGAGATCCGTCGGCTGGCCGAGGTCGAGCGAGAGGAGGGCGTGGAGCGGGACGGAGAACGGCGGACCTGGTTCGCCTACGAGGTCGACGGCAACACGGTGTGGGGCGCGACGGGACGGATCGTTCACTCGTTCCTGGTGGCGCTCCGGGATGGCGGCTGGGACGGCTCGAAGGAGGACTGATGCAGAAGTGGGAGTACGTGACGGTGCCGCTGATCGAGCACGCCACCCAGGAGATCCTCAACAACTGGGGCGAGGACGGCTACGAGCTGGTCACGGTGCTGCAAGGCCCCCAGGGGATCGTGGCGTACCTGAAACGCCCCAAGGGATGAGAAGAGGGGCCGGCCATGCAGCCGGCCCCTCTCCTCGGGTCCGCTCGGCTAGGCCGGAACGGGACCCGTGTACCGGAAGATGAACAGGCCGAAGTCCATGTCACTTGCCAGGATCAGACGGTCACCGTTCTCGTCTTCCACGATCGCGACGCCCCAGAAGTCGTTGCCCTTGGCGTCGATGTACTTGCCGACCTCCACCGGGCTCGCGGGGTTCGAGATGTCCCAGACCCGCAGGCCGCCGGAGTACCACGAGAAGTACGCCAG
>OCZV010000998.1_pt1 | contig 10136 bp, 13 predicted proteins | sample 1539051 | NCBI WGS metagenome assembly OCZV01 (sample SAMEA3113581, study PRJEB22503) | soil metagenome
ATAAAGCCAGTTGGCGAATTTAAGTAGAAACAAGAAAATTCTAATCTCTACCCATTTTGTTACTTTGTTCAGCCTAAGTCTGGTCAAGTCAATTCAATCTTATGAATAGGAAAAGTGATTCTGTCTATCTAGTTCTTATTTTTTTAGCAAGGTTTTTGACAAAGGCATATCAAACATATCATGAAAAAGATTGACAGAAGTACTTTCCATAACACAGGACTATATCAAAAATCATGTAATTCCCAGGGATCAAAATTCGAAGAAAGGAGACAATGGAATAGTACTTGTAATTGGAGGTAGTAGTTTGTATCATGGTGCACCTTTGCTAGCATCACTGAGTGCTCTACGTGCGGGCGCTGACTTGGTCTATACTGCTGTACCTAAAATTATTGTGAGTGCCATAAGATCCTATTCGCCGAATATTATTGCATTACCCATGACAGATAGCTCACTCACAATTGGATCTTCAAATCGACTGATTAAAGGTCTACCAAAGATACCTCATACTGCAACTGTAGGTATGGGAATGACCATATCCAAAACTGAGGCTCTCAACTCACTTGTCAAGAAACTTCGGGAGAATGGAACAAAACTCGTACTTGATGCGTCAGCACTAATACCTCAAGTCCTTTCAGACATTACTGAAACTGATACTATAATAACACCACATCCCGGTGAATTTAAAAGAATTTTTAATGAAGATGTGGGACGTAGTGAAAAAGATATTCTTTCAATCGTTTCGAAAATGGCGATAAAACACAAGATTACGATAATTCTCAAGGGGTGGTTGAATGTAATAGCCGATGAGACCGGAAAGGTTGCAGCAATAAGAAGGACTACTCCCGCTATGAACGTCGGAGGAACAGGGGATGTTCTTGCAGGCCTTGTTGCGGCTTTATATTCAAGGATAAATTCACCATTCGACGCATCCGCAATGGCAGTTTATTTCAATGGCGTGGCAGCGACTATTGCGGCAGAAAAGCTCGGATTGCACATGATGGCCACGGATTTGATTGAAAATATTCCAAATGCTATGAAGCCTTTTGACAAGATTACCAGCTAGAAACTCTCAAATTTTATTCCCCAAAATGTGGCACTCTGCTCTCTTTCACAATGATATTTATTTTCCTTTTGGAAATATACTGTTGTGAGTCAAATCATACCGATTCTGATCACATTGTTGCTAACGACGTTTATTGGACAAATTTTCTCTAATTTTGTCAACGCAGAAGAGAGACTTGAAATTTCTTCTGGATCTCCGTTTGTTGATTCGAACGGCAAGTTGAATATTATTGGTGTTGTAACAAATCTTGGAACAACTTCTGAAGAGGTAGTGGTAGGCTTAGATGTCCAGAAAAAAATTGACGATTCAAAAACTACCTTTCAGGATACTACTTTCAGTAAAATCATTTATCCAGGAAAGGAGTCTCCATTTAAATTCAAAATAAATGCTGATTATGATGTATTGGGTAAACCGTATGTACTTCAGACAGACAATACAAATAAGCCTTACTATAACATCATATTGCAAAACTATTCTAATTTTCCTGTGGGCGAAAATAGGGAATTAGTTGGGACATTAAAGAATAATGGAAGTGTTGTGGTACAAAATATTAGTGTATACGCATCAGTTCATGACAAGAATGGAGCGCAAATAGATTCTATTCAATCTAATGTTATACCTATACTAAAGCCAGGTGAGGTAAAAACATTTTCAGCCAGACCGGATAATACCATAGTACAAGATGCAAACTATTTTAGTTGTGCAGGTTTTGATCCAGATGCGCCAATTAACACTCTTGATTTAGGTAACGGAAAGTTTTTACAGTATGGATTGGAGAGTGTTGCCAAAATAAGCAATTTCAGTTATGATAACTCAACTGACAGCATATCATTCATTGCTGATCATTATAATCCATTAGGAGGTATCGTTACTCTGAAGATACCACAATCAGATAGCGATCAAATTATAACAATATTTTTGGATAATTTAGGAATGACAGATCCGCAGATTAACAAGAATGGCAAGACAATTACTACTAATATTTTCATTCCTCCAAATGAACATTCCGTTAGGGTTAGCGGAGTTTTAAATCAGTCGTAATCCTTAATTTCATTTAGCCTAGAAAGGAGGGACTGGCGCCATTTCAATATCAAACTGGATCTAATTATTTTTCTCTTTCTCTTCACTTGTATTAGACGAAATATTCAACTTTGTTCCTAGTTTTAATATATACGGGGTTACAAAAGTTGTGACAATTGTAACAACACCTAGGATGGGGAGAATATATGAAGAGACAGCACCAACATCCTGACCACCTTTTCCAACTATTAGTGACATTTCTCCTCTGGCCGATGACAAGCCAAGACCAGTTCTGACAGCAGTGGTTGTATCATATCCAGCTTTCATTAGAAAAGGCGTAACAATCACCATTTTTGCGGTAAATGAAGTTACTATTAGTATCATGGCTGGAATGATAAATAGTGGTATTTTTGATACATCCACAAGTGCACCTACTGATACGAAGAATAATGCCGCAAATACGTCTCGAAGCGGTATTGTTATGACACGAGCTATTCCAGCGCTATTTGATTCAGCTACTAACACACCTGCCAAAAATGCACCGATTACTGGTGACAATCCGAGTTCTATTGCACCGAATGATAAACCAAATGCAAGGCCCAAAATAACTATAATCAAGACGGAATAGTCAGTTTTTCTAGCAAGCTTATCTATAAGTGGTGGCAAATATCGTGAACCTAAAATCAAAATTGCTGCAATAAAACCCACTACAATTCCGACCGACAATATTACCTGAACAAATGATACTGCTGCAGTCAATGCAAGTGACTGTAGGATACCTAACATGGTAATAACTATAACATCTTCCACAATTAGTATTCCCATTATTAGTACACTTGATTTTTCATTTATCATGTTCAACTCCTCTAGTATTTTTACCGTAACAACAGTACTAGTAACTGACATGGCAAGTGCCAGGAACATTGAGTCAAATTGTGAAAATCCCAGAGTTTGCCCGACGAAGAATGTAATTATTAGTGTTCCAAGAGACTCTGCAATACCTACAACCAGTGATATTCTCCCGACAGATTTAAGTTTTGTAATAGGAAACTCAGTTCCAATTACAAACAATAAAATGATTATTCCAAGCTCAGCTAATGTATTGATTGTGCTTTCATCATGAATTAAGCTAAATGGTGGGGTAAAGGGACCAATAACCATACCAGCCAATAAGTACCCAATTACCATAGGTTGTTTCAGTTTATGAGTAACAAATACCATAATCGCGGCTACTATCATGACTACCGCAAAATCTTGAATTAAGAAAGTTGGACCGAGTTGTGTTATGAGGTGCAAAAAATACAAGTCAATACTACCAAATAATCAATATGCAGTTCCAGTGCTAAGAGCAACTATCGTGTGTTATCTACATCAAGATCATAATTCTTCAACCCATGGCTCTTTATGAATCGCAAAAGTTCGTCATGATCATCAATTTTATAATATCTTTTCATCTTTTCTAAAGTTTCATCATCATAATTACCATATTTTTTTACTTTTGCTTTCTCCATACCTTATTAAAATATGTAATCGCACTTAAATATACCTTAAAGAATATCTAAGAAATTAGACATTCTTATTAAATTTAAATGAAAAATTCTATAACTTTCTTACCGACTTCTTAAATAAAAGCGTCCGCCAGTTGATATCAGCCTAAACACAATGCAACTGGTGGAGTGCATGGTTGTTTCTTGTTCATTACAATAAGGCTTTCCATCAGTTGCTCGACTACTTTTTAAATATTATTACTAATGCTAATCTCTTTATAAGTACTAGAACTGTACAATCTACACATGAGAAATAACTACACTAAATTAACAATGGCAATGACACTAGCAGTTTTCACAATGATGGCTGCTTTAGTAACAATGCAAACAACGCATGCTATTGCAACGTTTGTACAAGTAAATACTACATTATCAACAAATCAAACAGGCAATCAAACAGGCAATCAAACTGGAAATCAATCAAGTCAACCCTTGACACCTGAAGAACCGGTATACACTCCCTAATTTTTTTATCCAGCCGCCAGATTTGAATTATTTTATATCATGTAGTCTTGTATAGATTATAACCAACTGTCAAAAATGCGGTAAGAAATTGGATCCAAGTAAAGAAATTCCCCTATGTAATGACTGCGAAAGAATACATGATTAAAGCACTGCTCTACTCGCAAACGAATAAGTTTGCAACTATTCGCTCCTGTCAGACAAAATTATTTATTATCTGTCGTTTCAAAGCATTATGTTCCTTATCACTCTGATGGGAGAATTGGTTTATCTGCTGCATAACTCGGTAAAACAACCTCCCATCAGATTTGAACTATTTTATAATATGTTGGCCATTGCCTTACAATTGTCCACAAGTGCCAAGAACACGCGCGTGGTTGGTGGGCTTTTAACAAATTAGCCCATCAGTTTTAACTTTTTAATATTTTATTGTTCATAAAATAAGAATGACAAAGACCCTTTACCTATTGCAGTCGCACAAGTTCAGCAACGAGAACATTCAGGCAACCTTAGCATGTCCAAAATGTGAAGAGATTTTCAAAAAAGAATTCCCTTTAGATCTCGAAGGACAGATAACAGAATTCAAATGTCCCGTATGTAATTCTGCTAGCGAGGCCGATCTTCCTTCCAAGGGCATAGAGGAACAAAAGGAATTTGAAGGCGATCTCTACGAGGTGGGAGAGGAAAATATAGAAGAATTCGATGAAAGTTAAGACAACTATTATTAAACACTATATAAACAAAATCTAATGGCACTTAAATTTTTCAAATAAATATGATGAAAAAATTGTCTTAAACAAAAATTACTGAAGACTACTGTATGCTATTCTATGCACTGCGCCTTTAAGAAATTTAGCAACTGTTCTCGCTTTTCAAATCCATAATATTGCATTAATTTCTTTAAAGTCAGTTCATCGTATATAAGATCAAATTGCCTTTTCCTTTTAAGAGCTGTATTAACGCTCATTATTTTCTTGTTACTTTTAATTAGGGATTTGGCTATATTAGCATTTATGTCAATTTTAATAAGATGAGAGTTCTGTAAATATATGATACTTATCGAGAATTTTTTGGCTCAATAGTGAAAAAAGTAGAAAAATCATATTAAATTGAATAGAACGGCCAAATTCGGACAAACGCACTAAAATTTCCTTTTGAACTATTTATTAATATACAGCATAGTTGATATTCAAAATGATATGACATCGGGTAAATATTTCAATCGGGCAGTAATTGCACTTGACACACCTCACGTTGGATATGTTGTTCGTGAAACAAATGACAAGATTGTTGTATTCGGAGATGGGAAGGAGAGATATGACATCCCATTGTCGGAAATACAAACTGTCAGCAAAAACGTGTTAATTGGTTTAAATTTTGATGAGATTGTAAACAAATATTCCGTAGATAGGGATGCGCCACTCCCGACAAGCAAATATGTAGATCCTTGGGGCGCAGATGGAACCACTGACTTGAAATCTTATATGAAAGAATATGCAAAGACCCTATTCAATAAGGGAGTCAGGATAGCAAATGAAGATCACATAGGACATGTTATGAAGGAAACAGAAGATGAGATTGTCATATTTGGTGAACGTGATTATCGATTTGACGTTCCCAAGTCAAAAATCATTGCTGTTGGAAGAAACGTTATATTAGGAATGGATTGGGACGAACTATTCACTCACAAAATTGATAAGAATGCACCACTGCCGACCGGAGACCCTATAGACAAATTAGTAGAGGAAGAAGACACACTCTAAAACTCATTTCTTTTGATTCGATATTCAATTCTTTACCAATCCTGGATCAGCGGAGTATTGTTACAAAAATGGTATTGATAGATATTTTTACAAACAAGAAAGTAGATTATTTTACGGTATTTGCTTCACTACCCGATATGGGTAGAGTTGGAGGATTGGTATCCTCATACCTGGCTGGTAATTTAGAGGCTGAACATATTGCAAACATTATTTCAAATCCCAAACCATGGGTCAATGTTAGAGATGGTGTTATAGAATCAGCGAAAGATGTTTACAAGATTTATTTTTCAGACAGTGAGAAGCTTTTGATCCTTACTGGTGAAGCCCAGCCTGAGGACCATAGAGAACTTCTTGATTTGTGTAATACGTTTCTTGATTTTTGTTTGTCAATTGGCAAAATAAAAAGACTCTATACCGCAGGTGGTTCATTAAACGAGATGCTCACAGGTGAACCAAGAGTTGTTGGTGTAACAACCAAGCCGGAGCTGCGAAAAATTCTTGAAGGTGCCAATGTCGATACTCTGGGTTCTGAATTTACAACAATTACATGGTTTAATGGTCTTATTTTAGGTATTGCTTCTGATAGACACATCGAAGCAATTGGATTTTACGGTGAAATCTCAGACAAGACTTTACCTCAACCACTTGCAGCAAAGAGCATTGTGAAGGCATTCTCAAAAATTGAAGGCGTGTCTATTTCTACAAAACTTTTTGATGCACAATATGAAGAAGTCTTAGACCATATGGAAAGAAACAAGGGAATGAACAGCCCGGATAAATAAATGATTTAGTTTTCTTAATAGCTCTGTTAATTTTCATCTACTAAAGTAGAGTATGAACATGCCGTGTTATCATACTATGTATATTCAAATATATTCAAATAATCATTATGAGATTACAATAAAGCCTCTTGCGATGCCGTTTCGAGTTGTATCTGGCAGAGTTTGATTAACTACCTTGAGTGATTTTACTTCAACTTCCAAATTAAATGTTCCTTCAGAGGGTAATGTCAAAGTTTGATTTGAAAATCCATTTGTTGTAGTAATATTATTTACGCTCACTATTTCCTCACCACTTCCTGTTTTCACAGACAAATCATAATTCACATCAGCGTTCAATCTATTACCACTTAGGGCGTCACTGAAATTAAGGCCAAGAGCATTTTCACCTATCACCGGAGGATTTGGATTCCATAACAGTGATGCATGTATTCCTCCTGTGTCTGTTATTACGTCCTCAGATGTCTTTTGTGATTCATTTCCTTGTGGGCGAATTGTAAATTTCATCGAGTCATTACTAATTCCTAATACTGCATTATTCTCTGCCAATTTTAGAATATCATTTTTGTTCAATAGAAAGTGGATTATTAATGCCTTTTCTGAAGTAAAAGGGTCAATTGCAAGCGATCTTCCGACCACCGGTTGTCCATTTACAGTTCCACTAAATATAGTAGAGTTTGAAAATTCGCCGAAGGATTTTGGGAACTTGATTTCTTCATGAACAAAAATGTTTTGTGATCTTATCCTCGAAACGTTCCAATCAAACGGCATAGCCCATTTTGCTTCAAGTTCTTTAGGTTCAAAAGTAAAGTTTTGAATTCTATCATAATAGGAAATCAATGTGCTGTTATAGTTTTGATTTCCATAGGTTAGATTAGTAGCAAAGACATCTCCAATACTGAGATAAGAGTCAAATCTTGGAGCGTTTTCAGGAATAAAGATGTTTCTAACATTATCAATTCCGAAAATTTCTATAGCAAAATGGTATAAACCTCCTTCAGATAATGCCGGACCGGATATTGTCAATTGTCCTGTTTCACTTGTCCATCCACCCAAAAAGGGTTCTGTTGTTCCAAAGACCTTTATCGGACCAACACCTGGCTCAAACTTAAACGACAGAGGTCCTTCTTTAGAATAAAATAATTCACGAAGTAGTAATTTATCCGCCTTGGTGATAGTTAGGAAATAGTTAACGTTAGTAATATTATTTCCAGTCTTTGAATCGAATAACCTTAGTTGAAAGAAGGCATTTTGCATAGTATCTGATGTCAATATAGGTGGGCTAATCTTTGTATAGAGGCTTGCTACCCTATCACCCACGGTAGCTGGGGGTAAATTTTCTTCAAATATCCCATCTGCAATTGCTTGCTGGAAATTTGGAATTAAAATAGTGCCGGTTACAAATAGAAAGGAGAGAATTATTTTGATATATCTTTCCATGTTCAGACTAGAAAATAATTGGTAATTTATATTATTTATAATGCTTGTACGTTCTAAATGGGCCTGACGTAGTTTTAGGAGTCTTGGTAATATATTTACGAATTCAATTCTTGCTCATTTTAGTTTTATTGTACAGGAGAAAGTAGTTTCAATTAATCTCAATTAGCAATATATTCTAGCATATCGGGGTGACCGGAGAGAAATTTTCCTCAATGTAATCATTGTGGCGCTTTAATCCTTTTGTATCATTGGTACAACCTTCATTCGTCAGTGAGTTAGTACCTTCCAGTATAGCAGTCTCAAGAATTTTTGTTTTGTTTACAGAATCGTATCTTATTGCTTTGTTCAAGCCATGATCGAATTCGGAAGACATCAAGGAGACCACTGTTATATCTAGTTCAGCATAATAACTTAAATGCAATCCATATCATGTATCACCGTATGTGGTCAATTTGTCAAGATTTGACACCACCTATATTTTCTATGTTTACTCCAGTCGTCTTGATATCATCGATTTTAGTTTCTAATACTCAAATATTTGGTGCTGAACTTGGTGATGGTCACAACAGCCGATGGTTAGCCTTGGAGATCGAAACGCAGTTCTAGATTTCAGCTCAACTCCATTACCTGCAACCAATAATGTGCAGCTGGATTTTACTTTGATAGATAACAAAACTGGGAATAACATACAACATACAACTTATCTTGTAGCTGTATTTAATGAAAGTCAAAGGCTTTTCACTGAAACAGTTCATAGTCATGACGGACATATCATTATGGAATTTGCTCCATCAACAACGGAACCATATAAAATTAATGCAAATTTTGATACACTTTCAGCTAGCTATATTGCTGATTATAGTGGTCCGATTAAAGTTATAGGTAATATTTTTTCACCAGGTAATTATATGGTATCTCTTGAAGTAACGGGAGTAGATTATGATAATCTATTTCTCCCTACCCCTCTTGAATTTGAATTCCCAGTTTCCATTAACGGTTAGCTTAGGTACTCAGAGTCTTAATTTTGTGAAATTTGAGAGGTACGTTCGAAAAATTTTTCTATCCATTGTGAATACTCTATGATGTGACCATAAAGGCATCAATGTCATTTTCTGATCTAGACTATGATCTTTTTAATACTGTACTTGAGTGTTGTAAGAAAAATGCTGAAATAAAATATGCTGATAGACAAAGGCATAACATCGTAGGTAGATCTGTATTCGGAACTCAAAACCAGTCTGGGGTTAACTTTCAAATTATCCTTAAAGATAAACCAACGGGAGTTGAGATATATGATTATTCAAAGCGTGGTCTAGATAGAAAGTTTGCTGACAGCCTTTTCAATTTGCTCCTGCCAATTGTAGGGGAAGATGCCGACATAAAGTTTGAGGATCAAGATGAGTGTGCTATATGTAAGAAAAAATTCAAACTCGGTCTATCTAGGTTTATTCCGTCTATAGGTTGGGCAACTCATAGCGAATTATGTGAATCATGTTATACCCTATTATCAAGTCATGATAAGAATTACTGCTGCATCTGCCAAAAAAAACTAGGTATTCGAAAATACTCTGCAAGGATTGGTTGGAATCGTAATCTTATGTTGTGCAAGGAATGTTATCTTGTTCGAAGACCTCAAGTCCAAGATAATGTTACGACGATGGGAGACACTGAATCGCTTAAAATTTTGAAATCCAAGTCAAGCTCATCATCCCCCTCCGACCTTTTGAATAAGTCTGTAATTGTTGGGACAGATGATCCACTACACATACTCAAGATTAGGTTCGCTAAAGGAGAAATAAGCAAAGAAGAATATCAGGAAATGAAGAGGCTGCTAAAAGATGAGTGATTTTTTTGACCACTGTTAAATTGTTCAGTCGGTGTCTTATGCAATTTATTCAAGAGCAATTATCCCCTTGTCTGGAGTTGTAAATATTATAGCTTGTTATGCCATAATTTTTTCAAATAATAGCTTTGCTATCCTGATTAGGTTAAAAAATATGTATATTTTTAAAATAAATGTATAATTTCAACAAAATTATAATCTAAATTAAAATATTTTATT
>OCZV010000999.1_pt1 | contig 10130 bp, 11 predicted proteins | sample 1539051 | NCBI WGS metagenome assembly OCZV01 (sample SAMEA3113581, study PRJEB22503) | soil metagenome
CACAGGCTATATATCAGTCAAAGATGTCTGGTGCCGAAATTGTTATTCTAAATGTGGTTGAACATATTGAAAGCAAAGAGTCATCCACTGTAACTGCCACTGTGAAAGGAGAACGACGAGAATTAGATAAATCTAGAGGAACAGATCTGGAAATTACCGTAGAAGGAGATGTAAAAAGGATGATAGAAGATAAAATAAGACTATGTCGAGAAGCAGGAGTTACGGGTCAAGTATCTTACAAAATACAAACAGGTAAGCCAGTTGAAGAAATAGTTAAACTAGCAGAGGAACTAAGTGTCGACCTGATAGTAATGGCTAGTAGCAGGATTTTTTCGTCAGTTATGGTCCTTGGAAGCATAACTAGAAAAGTCATGGATGGTACAAAAAGACCAGTTCTTGTGGTACGCTAATGATAATAATAAACCATTGAAAATTAATCATTGTACCAGGAATTTTATTGGAGTATAGTATCTACATGCAACCAGTCTCCTCGTGACGATATAGGGGATATTAACATACCCTTATTGTAGAATAACCAATTGAAAAATAAAGGTGAAATGAATGGAAATCAACCCTTATGAACAAGAGACACGATTATAGAATAGGATGATATCATCAATCACATTATTGGTACTACTTCTTGTGTCTATATCGATTGTTATGGCAGACCAAAGGGCGCATTCACAACCTCAACAATATATCTCAACTACGAATGGGTTAATAGATAATGTAAACCTTACAGAAACACTAATCGAAGAAGCAAGAGACGTTTATGCTAACGCTACTGAAGCTGCAAGACAAGTTGCAAATAAGACACAAGAGACCGTCCAAGTAGTTGCAAACAGGACTGAAGAAGCAGTACAGCGAGTCGTAAATACCACAAAAGAGGCAGTAGATGAGACAAGTTTATTCATAAGTAATGCATCGCAAAATGCAACTGATGATGATATAAGAGCCAATGTCACAGAAGCAAGTGAATCAATAAAAACAGAATCGGAAGACAGTCTTAGAACTCTGATTGCAGAAACCCGCGATGTCTTAGATAATCTGACTGAATCAGTAAGACAATTTCTAGGAGGAGGCTAGCTCTTCTTTAGGTCTAACACGTTTCCGATCTTGCCTGTTCAAGAACCAGTACGAAAGATGATAACATAGTACCTACAGAAATGTTGGCTCCGAATACAATTTACCCATCTTTGTTTGCAAGTGCAACGAGCAGATTTGCCAGCAGTAACGTGATGTGACTGAAATAGTGGTAATCCATTCTATTATATCTTCCCCACATTATAATATGGGATTATTTAATAAATTTAGAAAGTGAATCCTGTACTGTTAGCCAAGGCAATACCGGCTGTATCTTCACGACAGATTACCTCAGAAGAATTTCAAGCAGAATCTGGGATTAGTAGTAAGATGACTGCAAAGGCAGTCTTGGAATATATGGTTAGTAATGGAATAGGATTTCATACTTTAAGTCGAAACCATTATCGGTTTTCGAAGGCAGACAAAATGAAACTAGCGGTACTTGCGTTGCAAAGTGGGTGTGACATTGAAGGCATTTCCAAATCTATAAACTGGAAAGATTTTGAAGAATTAACTTCGGAAATTCTTAGCTTGTACGGATATCAGTGTAGAACCAATATTCGGCTATCCAAACCACGGAGGATAGAAATTGATGTAGTAGGTATTAACCATAAGCTCGCAATAGTAGCTGATTGCAAACATTGGAGAAGGTACAGTCCTTTATCAATATCATCCTATGTTGAAAAGCAAACAGAAAGGACAATCATACTACTTAAAACAAAGGGGAGAACTAAACAATATAGCATCGATCACGCTATTCCGATTATATTGACATTGTATTCCATGAATGTTGAGTTCATTGATGGTGTTCCCATTATACCTATACATAAATTCAGATCCTTTGTCGAGGATGTAACTCTACATCTCTCAGAAATCCGGATCATTTCAAACAAATAGATAATTACGACAGCAAGGGAATAATGAGGAAGAAGTAACTAAAAATGATGGTATGCTATTGTTTTATATTATCCGTCAATGCAACAGTACCCACAGTTACACGATCTGTCCCCGAAATTCTCACATCTGCTTCGACCCAGTAATTGCGCATGGATTGTTTCTGCGATCAATATTTGATGATTTTGGCTCATATGATAGAATAATTGCATTCACCTATGAAATATCTTTATCATATCCTGACCTGATTACTCTACGATGAGCTTGAGTATGCATGTTGCAAGCTTGGTTATTTGAAACGCTTATTATTTTTCATAAAGCATAGGGAAGCTTTAAGTGTATATGGAATCAAATTTAATATAATTTTACAATAAATACAAGTTACAATAAATGCTTCTTGATAATATCATATGGGTGGCAATCGGCTTTCTACCAATGTATGGTGCGATGGAATTATCGTGGAGATTGGCAAGAAGAATAGCTGCTAAAAGGAATAAGACCAGAGGAAAAGAAGAAGAGACAATTGTCGCGTCTCAAATGTTGCATAAGCACTAATACGAAATGAAGTAACAAGGCATTTGAAACGGGAAACGTTACAAAAATGTATTGAACATTAGATCACACAATGAAGTAGAGTTCTCAATTATAATTATTATCGTGATGGGAATCCGTTTAGACTAAAAGCATTTTCAATACAGGTTTGACAAAGAACGACACACAACAACTTTTTAATTATTCTGGTGATAACTCCGGACAAATACCTTGTGCATAGCGGTATGCTTAATCCACCTAGAATTATGATTTTATGGCTGATTCTACCATTTTTTTTAGCAAATGAATACTTATCGGCTTACTGACCATGTTAACTATGCACTTTCTTGTCTCTAGTTGTGAAATGACTTCTTTTTCCAGTTCAAACGCGCTCATTAGGATTGTGTGGGTCCCGTCAAGTTCTCTTATCTTGCACGCAACATCGTCACCTGTCATGTCACCCAATCTGTAATCCAGAAGCAGTACGTCTATTTTATGGCCTTTGGTTTTCTCTTCAGCATATTTCTCCAAACACTCCTTGCCGGAACTAACCTTTAGCACATCATATGTTGGCTCCAGAGCCAATTGAAAAAGACGCAATAGCTCCATGTCATCATCACATATCAATACCGTGGGTCGGGCTGCTGTTTTATCGCCTCTATTAGATAACAAAATCCTTGATGAGGAGAGAACGATTCTGGCTTATATAAGACTTCTATGTCTGCTTGTCATAATCAAGTATTTTATGTGAGAACCTTTCATCGAGTTACCTGACAGCTAGTTGACCTTGATGGGTCTTGATAGTAGAGAACAACCAGGAACTAGGAATTAGGAATTAGGACCTGGAGTTCTTCCACTATGTATTGACACAATAGATAGTTTTGCCAAATGTAATAATGAAACCCATACTGATATATGATGTAACCTTAGGGATTAATCATTACCTTTAACAGCGTCTAGTCTATTGTATAAAGGATTTATTTGTATTAACTCTTTGAATCGATTTCTAATAGTTACTTCTGTGGTTCCGGCTGCTCTTGCAAGATTAGCCTGGCTAATTAATTCACCAGATATCTGACACGAAAGATAAAGAACCGATGCTGCTAAGCCCATTGGAATTTTTCCTGACGTCAATTCTCTTTTAATCATTTCTCCCATGATATTCATTGCTTGGTTTTTCGCTTTTTCTTTTATGCCAAGTTTGTTTGAAAGTTTAGAAATGCACTTAATAGGGTCAACAATAGGAATTTTAATATCCAATTCAAATACGAGTACTCTATAATTTCTTGAAAGATCTTTGTGTGTAAGGTTACTGGCTAAGGCAATATCTTTGAGTGTTATAGATGCTCCCATTTCTCTGCAAGCTGCATAAACAGCGGCGGAAAGCATTCCGTCAATCGTTCTTCCACGTACTAATTGTCTTTCTTGAACCTTTCTGAAAATGTATGCACTCTTTTCTACTATAGGTTCTGGCAAACCCAGCTTATCCTTCAAGGTGTCAAGTCTTTGAAATGCTCTCCTAAGACTTTTCTCAGAGGATTTTTGCACATTTATCCAGGAGTTCAATCTTCTTAATTTTTCTATTTTTTGGAGACTAGCTATATCTAGTGCTTTTCCGCTAGCATCTATGTTTGCTTTGCCTATTATAGTACAGAGTCCTTTGTCGTGAAAAGCCAAAGAAGCAGGTGCTCCTGTTCTTGATCTACTATATACTTCTTCCATTGAATAAGCGCGTCGCTCCTCGTGAACATAATCTTCAATTCTGTCTAAAACAACAATACCACAATTACTGCAAATAATCTCTCCTGATTCTGGGTCGGTGATTGTAGTCGGATTTGAATTATTACAAGTAGGGCAACTGAGAGTTTCTATCATTTTTATTTCTTCCCTCCTTTACGCATTACATTTCACGTATTCTTGCTCTGGATAGGCGGGAAAACTTACACCTTCTCCCTCTAACTTCCATTGTTGGGCTTTATAGACCGCGTTCACTTCGCAGTCTGAAATAGTACCTGTGTAGGAATTGACATTTCGTGTCATAAGGCTACCGTCAAATGATGAATGCCCTAGGCCTAGCACATGACCCATCTCATGCCTGGTGATTTGTTCTATCTGGGGTATAGTAAATTCAAAACCAAATGCAGCTTCAGATATGACTACCCGAGATTTTGTCAGAAACCCGTAGCCGTCAAAGTAATTTCTTGTTTCCCCCGCCTTGTGTCCTCCATCTTCTCGGAAGTATATTTCTATATCTGCGCTATGTCTATTGGATACTTCTTCGAAGACTAGTCCGTCTATTTCTGCATCCCACTCTTCTATGGAGCTATAGACTGTTTCTCTGAGCCGAGGATCTGCGTCTTTTATTATATATGTAAGTGTTCCGTCTTCAAATTCTTCTCCCCATGCACAACATATCTGTATGGAGTTTTCAACTTCAAAATCACCATAATCAAGTTTATCTCCATCCTGGTTGTATTCATCATTTTCATGAACAGCAATTACTCCAAAAAGTAGGCCAGACATTGCTACAGCTAGGATTAGAAAGATAATTCCTGAATAATAAAAGAAAGACTCTTTGTCTCTTACCAAGTTTTTTACTCTCTTTTCGATTTTTATTGTTGTTAATCAGCTACTGTCAGAATTCAGCGTGTTTGGCGGCCATCTTGCCATCAAAGACTTATTGTTATCTATTATGGAAAAATCCCCCTTCATCTTGATCATGATCCCCGCCATGCCGTTTCCAATCCCCGAACTGTCCACCTCCGCCGTGTCCAAATCCTCTCTCATGTCCAAATTCCTTACCGTGTCCATATAGTCCGGGCATCAAATGATGAAAGGAATCCAGCTGCCGACCTTCTGATGTATAAAGAATCTCTCCGTTACCGGGATCTACAATTGATTTGTATAACGTGTTGTTTGCATCTATTACACCTATGTTGTATACGAGGAATCCTTGCAGAGGGCTGAGATAGGCTGCAACTACTGATGAGTTTTCTCCTGTTGTATTTTGTACTGTAGTTATCGCTTCGGCCATTGAAACCTGAATTTCAGAACGCAATGCTTGACTAACCGTGGACTGTAGAGGAATCGATCCAGAAATATTTAGTTGCCGAGATTTTTCGGTCACATTGGCAGGCTCAGCTGTAGGCAAAGTTGCCGTACTATTTACTTGTGCTATGATAAGCGATGGTCCAAAGGTTAAACTAACCAAGACACCCAAGAGGGCGATATTTGATAACGCTAGCATGCACGTATAGAGACCCAATCTCTTTTCCATGCTTTCTCTCCTTACGTACAGGATTTAAATGTTTGTCATATTTGTCGTCTGGTGAGGACAATTATGTCCTTATGAACTCAAAGGACCGTTGGCGCTATAACCTGTGGAATTCTGCCGACGTCAATAGCTAACACCAAGTACTCAAAGTCTTGATTGTAAACTCGCTTGAATTCTCGAATAACGAATTTATCAACCTAGGCCCCCTTACGATAAGAAATTTCTTTCATTCGAACAAAGATTCGAAACCTTAGAAAATTGACTGGATGGGGAATATGAGGCAGACAGGGAACCATTTGTGTCTACATAATATCCTTCATCGAAATGCCATTGGTATTTTACTGGTTTTTCCAAGCCATCATGATTTTTTAACAAGTGTCGATCGTAAACAACATTAACAGCCTGATTTTCCCCGGAAAACTCCCCAATTCCCAATGTGGCGATGAATCCGAAGACAATCAAGGAAAATACAGCGACCGATCTTATTATAACCGGATAAACAGTTCTGTACGTCGTGTTGTTGTTGCTATTGCTGTTGTTGTTCTGAGAATGGGAATGAGTATCTTTCATCAGAGTAAGGAGAGGTAATGGGTCAATGATTTTTATGACCTCTTCCCTCTTCTCTGGATTCAAGTAAACTCGCGTGTGGGGAGTATTAAGATCCGAAAAAAGGATGTAACCTCGATAATTCAAGCTTGAAATAGCTGCCAGCACTTGTTCCAGGTAATAGTCTGGAAAGCCCTCAATTAGGGCTGATATTCTTATCGCGTCTCGTCTTTTAGCAAGTATACGGATAATTGACATTTCGAATCTGTTAAAGGACAAAGACGTATTATATACGGACATAAGATATTTAATTATTCTTTTTGAAAGGGACAATTTAGCCATCTCTGAAACAGTGGAAAATTCTGAATGGATGTTAGCAACAGACAAATATGGCTTTATGAACATACAATGTGTTGAATTTAGAAACGCCTAATACACAGCTTCAGAACAGCACATATGATAAAGGCGTATTGTACAGCGTTTTTTCATCTGGGGCAGTTGCTCAAATCTTAGATTTCTTCCTTGATCATAAAGATTTTGACTATTCCCCAGGAGAAATATCAAATAAAACCGGCCTTGCATTAAAGACGATATTTAGAGAAATACCCCAATTAACGAGGTATAAATTGGTATCCAATAGCCGGAAAATAGGTAAGGTTAACATGTACAAGTTAAATTCGCAGTTTGAGCCAGTACTCCTACTAGAAAAGCTAGCCATCGAATTATCGAAAATAGATGTTAATTCTGACCAAGACTTAGGGTTAACACAGAGTGATGATAGCAAAGATGAGAATAGGATTGTCAATAGCGATCTTAACGGGGATATAATACAATAATCCATTATTATTACCATTATCATTATTTTGCAATAAATGACTGTATCTTGTTTTAGGTAAGAGTAGTTTAATTGATAGATTGAAAATGACTAATAAACTAGGCCTGAGCAATAGTTCCTGATGCTTTTCCAAAATACGATTTGACGTGTGGTCTGTATAGATAATATAATATTATTACACTAATAGCAAGAGATACAAAACTACCTCCGTTAGCTGTGAGAAAAGAAACTATATCAATATTTATAGTAAAACTCCCAAAAACAATAGAAGCTACGTCAATACCAATTCCAATAAAAAGTAATACTATGGTTATAGTCCATGACTATCTTTTTCCTTTTAATAAACCATAAGAGACAACTAGGTATCCAATTCCAACCGCCGATAAAAATAGCACCGATTATGATAAAAACTAGTCCGAAGATAATTTCTTGAATAAATAAGGCTCCTATTGTGATTGTTCCAATCCCAGCCAGCAGAACAAGATCCCGCCAATTATGATCAAAATAGCAACAATTGTAACTCCAGTTGGCCGTTGCCTGTTTGTTTCCAATCCTAAATAGTCGTAAACTGATATACTGATATACATATACATTTTGTATAATTGGGTATTATACCTAAGTTGAAGATAGACTGGCCCTAAATACGTCCAGTCTTGCTTATCACATTCCCCTACTTTCTAGCCAGCTGCCAATTTGTGGAAACGTCATTTTATGGTGATCATTTAGATGTATAAGCAAAGAGATTAAACTATAACGATAATGATAATTTGGGCTTGAACAAAAGCAGTCAAGTCTTTTATTAGGATTATAATACAGAAATAAATTCTCAATAGTATCTAGGATAGTATTCGGAATTAATTCTATAGGGTCGACATTTTTGTCATTCTGAATCTTCTTCGATGCCAATGCTATATCATATCCTAAATACTTTGATAGGGCGGAAATTGCACAATATTTTTCCCCGTCGGAATCATAAAAGGATCCAAAGGCTTGAGGAATATCGATTACTTCTTGTCTAAAAATCGTACTGAGCTTCAGCTGGATTTGGTGCTGCTCTTTGCACCTCTCCTTTTTACTTATCGCGGACATCATCTGCAATTCTCTTATGATTACGACTATGACTATGCATTATGCAATATCCCAGATAAAGGATTAGAGTATCATCTTGAACGTAACATATTGTAATCACATGCAGGCCAAGTAAAGATATTTTGTAATCTTATTTATCAATAAATAGCAACAAAACATAGAATTGAGTTAGAATGCAAATTGGATTAAGACTACCGCAAACTGGTAGAAATCAGGCATCGAAAGGAAGTATTGTCTATCTTGCAAAAGAAGCCGAAAATGCTGGCTTTAACTCATTATGGGTTCTAGAAAGACTTCTTTGGCCTATCAACCCGCTAAGCCTATATCCTGGATCTACAGATGGCAAGTTCCCCGAAGACTGGCAATATATATTTGATCCACTCGAGACCCTTACATTTGTAGCCGCTAACACAAACAAAATCGCATTAGGAACCTCTGTAATAGATATGCTATTTCACAATCCAGTAATATTGGCAAGAAGGTTTGCCACACTCGATGTCTTTTCAGACGGAAGGGCCGTAGCAGGATTTGGTATTGGTTGGTCAGAAGACGAATACAGAGCTTCGGGTATTCCCTTCATAAACAGGGGTAAAAGAGCAGACGAGTATATACAACTACTAAAGATATTATGGACAGAGAATATCGTGGAATTCATAGGAGAGTATTATGATATTCCAGCATCTAAAGTAGGTCCCAAGCCTGTTCAAAAACCTCATATTCCGATTTATCTTGGTGGATATAGTCAGAAGACATTTGCAAGAATAGCCAAACACGCCAATGGCTGGATATGCACAATACGTGATTCATTAAGCCAGGTTAGGTTAAATATAGAGAAAATAAAGGAGGAATGTCATAAAGTAAATAGGGATCCCAAAGACATCAATATTGCTGCAATATTATACCCTAATGTTATAGACTCGGATGACACGGATAATAGACAAGGACATGAAAATCAGCGGGAGTCAAGCAGAATATTGTTAAATGGAGATATAGACCAAGTAGGTAGGGATTTATTAGAAATCAAAAATATAGGGATAGGGAATGTAATATTCAACTACAATCGATCACCGATAAGCAACAATATTGATGGTATAATTGACGTATCAAAAAAGCTGCGGGAGTTCATAAGGTAAAATGGACATACAAATCTAGTGAGATAACACCACCTGAAAGTAGTCATCCCTGTAGGACATGAAGCTACATTTTTCTTAAAACAATATATCCAAAAGCCACATAGTCCATAATCTTATTTATTTTATTTTATTTTATTTTTATAAGAAGCAAAATCTTGTGGCCCAAATGCATATAGAAGACCGTCTCTACCCCCTATAAAGAGCATATTACTTGCTATGCAGGGAGAAGAGTCTATTATGTTCATAGTGGGAAATTTCCATGTTTGGCTACCAGTGGAGATATCAACTCCATAAATGTGTGAATCTAAAGATCCAAAGAACAGTACATTACTATACTCAGTGACTGCAGGAGAGGACCAGATCCTATCAGCTGTTTCGAATTCCCATATCTTTGAGCCACTAATACAATCAAAAGAGTACATTTTTCTATCTGATGATGCAAAAAATACCGCGTCTTTCAATGCTGCAGCAGAACTTAGGACGGGCTTTGTCATCTGCTTATCCCATCTTATCGATCCATCGGACTGATCCAAACAGTATATCCCACCGTTATGAGTCCCTATGAATATCAACTTTTTTTCGTCTGACAGACAGGGAGATGAAGATCTAACTTTACCATTCAATTTTGTTTTCCATTGTAATTTCCCCTCCAAATTTAAACAGTATAGAAAACCATCATCACTGCCAACAAATATTTGATCTCCATTAAAGGAAGGCGAGGACCAAACCTCACCCTGAGTTTCAA
>OCZV010001000.1_pt1 | contig 10127 bp, 14 predicted proteins | sample 1539051 | NCBI WGS metagenome assembly OCZV01 (sample SAMEA3113581, study PRJEB22503) | soil metagenome
CGGTCGGGGCGCCCGAGGCGGCACGGCGCGTGGAGTTCGGCGCCGCCGCCGAGCGCATCCTCGCCGTCTGCAAGGCGGAGGACGCCTCGCTCGTCGTGCTCGGCACGCGCGGGCGGGGCCGGATGAAGGCCGCGATGCTCGGGAGCGTGTCCCGCGAGGTGGCGGCCCGGGCTCCCTGCCCGGTTCTCGTCGTCCCGGCGACGTAGGCAACTGGCAAGCTGACGGCGATGAGCGGCGACCTCGCCATCCGCCTCCGCGGCGTCGTGAAGCGCTACGGGCCGATCACGGCCGTCAACGGCCTCGACCTGGACGTGCCCATGGGCACGTGCGTCGGCCTGCTCGGCCCGAACGGAGCGGGCAAGTCGACGACCATGCGGCTCCTGACCGCGCAGTCGATCGCCGACGAGGGCGAGCTCGAGGTGCTCGGGTACCGCCTGCCCGGCGAGTCGAAGGCCGCCCGGGCCGAGTGCGGCGTCGCGCCGCAGCTCGACAACCTGGACGTGACCCTCACCGTCGAGCAGAACCTGCTCGTCTTCGCGCACCTGTACCGCATCCCCCGCGCCGAGCGCCGTGAGGCGATCGAGCGGGCGCTCCAGATGGCCAAGCTCGTCCATCGACGCGACTCGCGGGTGGACAAGCTCTCGGGCGGCATGCGCCGGCGGCTGCTGATCGCGCGCGCGCTCGTCCACCGCCCGCGGCTCGTGCTGCTCGACGAGCCCACCGTCGGCCTCGACCCCCAGGTCCGGCAGGAACTCTGGGCCCTAATCGACGCGCTGCGCGCCGACGGCGCCACGATCCTCATGTCGACCCACTACATCGAGGAGGCGCAGCGGCTCGCCGACACCGTGCTGATCATGTCGCACGGCAGCGCGGTCGCAGCCGGGCCCCCCGCCCAGCTCGTGGCCGAGCACGCCGGGCGCGAGGCGCTCGAGGTCTACGGGCCGCCGGCGCGCCTGGCCGAGGTCGAGGTCGAGGCCGGCGCCGCCGGGCTCAGGACGCGGCGCACGGGCACGAGCGTCTCCATCCTCGGCGTCGACGGCCCCAACGGCTACGCGCTGGAAGGCGAGCGCCGCCCGGCGAACCTCGAGGACGTCTTCGTGCTCCTGACGGGAGAGGAGATCGCATGACGGTCGCGACCGCCGCGTCCCGTGCGCGCCGCCTGGGGCGGCTCGAGCGGCCCGCGCTGACGGGCGTCCTCGTGCGCGAGGTCGTGAACTTCTCGTCCTACTGGCGCTCCTCCACCTTCTCCTCCACGGTCGAGCCGACCATCTACCTGCTGGCGTTCGGGTTCGGCTTCGGCTCGCTCGTGAGCGAGGTGGCCGGCTACGACTACGTGGACTTCGTCGGCACCGGGACGGTTGCGACCGCGGTGCTCTTCTCGAGCGCCTTCCCGGCCATGTTCGGCACGTTCGTCAAATACCAGTTTCAGCGTACGTATGACGCGATTCTGGCTGCCCCCGTGGACACCGAGGAGCTGGTCACGGCGGAGGCTCTGTGGATCGCAACGCGCGCTGGTGTGTACGGCTGCGTGCCGATGCTTGTCGCGATTGCCTTCGGGCTCGACCCGGCCTGGAGCATGCTCATGGTACCGCTGTTCGCGTGGATCTCCGGCCTCGGCTGGGCCTGCTTTGGGATCTCGATAGCCGGTTTCGCCAAGTCGTTCGAGAACTTCAACTACGTCGTGAGCGCCGTCCTGACGCCGCTCTTCTTGGTGGCCGGTACGTTCTTCCCGCTCAGCCAGCTCCCGGAGGTGTTCCAGTGGCTGGGAAACGTCAACCCGCTCCATCACACGGTGGAGCTGGTCCGCCACGCCGCCTTCGGGACGATGCGTTGGAGCGACCTTGCCCGCGTTGGCGCGCTCCTCGTCTTCGCCTTCGTCCTGTGGCGGGTCGCTATCCGCGCGATGACGCGGAAGCTGATCGTCTAGCCGCTCCGCCCGTTGTCCGGCCGGGCATCACGCGTTCAAGACCACGGAGTTCCGGGCCGTGGTAGGAGTCGACGCCGGGATTCTCATCGCCTCGGCGATCGTCGATCAGGGCGAGGGCACGGGCTGCGGCCCCCAGGATGCGTTCTCGGGGAGGGTGCCTGGCTCTACGTGGCGATCGGCTACGTGATCAGCCGCGGCCTCGCGAAGGCCGGAAGCCGCGAGCCCTACTGGGCCGGCGAGGACGATCTTCCCCACAGGGCGACGACCGCTGAGTCGCCTCCGGAGTCAGGCTCTCGCCCCTCGGCGCGGTACAGGGAGACCTCCTCCTTCAGGCCTTTGAGCATAACGGGCCCCAGCGGTTGGAAGTCGACATCCTCGAGACCGGCCCGCTCCTGCACGACATCGCTCACTAGCACCTCGCCGGGCCGGGCGTAGTCCGCGATCCGCGCGGCGACGTTCACGGTCCTCCCGAAGTAGTCGCCCTCGCGGAAGATCACCGGCCCGGCGTTTACGCCGACGCGAGCGCGGACGTCGACCGCCGCCTGCGTCCGGTCGACGAGGTCGAGCGCGCTCAGCACGGCCTCGCCGGGCTCCGGGAAGTGGAACATGACCCCGTCGCCCAGCCACTTCACCGCATGCCCGCCGTGCGACTGGGCGCACGGTGCACGAGGCTCGCGAGTCGCCCGGCCAGCTCGGCCGCCGCCTCGTCGCCGCGGTCCTCGGTAAGCGCCGTGTACCCCGTCAGGTCGAGAAAGGCAATCGCGGCAGGACGCTGCCCTCGCTTCGGCGCCCAGCCGAGCTCCTGCAGATAGTCCTCCGTCGACTGGACGATGAACGAGTAGATCTCGTGCTCGAGGTGGCGGCGGCGAAGCCAGAGCAGCAGCGGCTCGGAGAGAATCCATCACCTGGGTGCCGATCTCGGCGCCGAGGCGCTGTCGTCCCTCCGAGGTCGACTCGAGCTCGCGAATGGCGAGAAGAGCGCGGTGTTCGCGAGCTGGACCTCGGCGCCCCGGCCGAGGACGCCGAGGTCGACGAAGCGCCGCACGGTCTCCGGCGAGCAGCCCGACCGGTCGGCGAGCTCGAGTTCCGAAAGGCCCATCCGCCGAGCATTGCAAACCCGGGGGTAAGAGCCGTCCCGCCCGCGACGCAAACGGAATGGAGATCCCATTCGCCACCGTGACAGGAGGTGCTGAACCGATGGCAGCGAAGGCTGAGAGAGGACGGCTCGCGGAGCCCGCCTACCAGGCGTACCTGCTCCTGCGTGTCGGGTTCACGGCCGCGCCGATCCTCTTCGGGCTCGACAAGTTCTTCAACTGGATGGTCGACTGGCCGGACTACCTGGCGCCCTGGGTGAACGACATCGTCCCCGGCAGCGGCCAGGACTTCATGTACTTCGTCGGCGTCGTCGAGATCGCGGCCGGGATCCTGGTCGCGCTGGCGCCGCGCCTCGGCGCCTACGTCGTCGCCGCCTGGCTCGCGGGCATCGTCGTCAACCTGCTGACGGTCGACCCACCCACCTACTACGACATCGCGCTCCGCGACTTCGGGCTCCTGCTCGGAGCGCTCACGCTCGGCCGCCTGGCCGGCGCGTTCCACTCGGCTCCCTCGGTCTCCCCCGCCGACGAGAAGCCGCTGCGCCGCGCCGCCTGACTGCGCGTCGGGCAGGACAGTCGAGCTCGCCGAGCGGGCCGGCTGTCCTGCCCCGTTGCTACAGGAGCTGCTCGCCGCTCACGAGCGCCCGCAGGCTCTCGTGCTCCTCGCGGCACGCGGGGCAGCCGTCGAGGTGGGCGCGCAGGCCGGGGACGCCGGCGTCCGCGTCGAGCCCGGCGACCTCGAGCTCGACGTAGCGGTCGAGCTCCGCGAAGCACTCGTCGCAGCCGAGCTCGGGCCCGCTCGGGCCCAGCAGGCGGGCGAGGGCTTGCTTGCGCTCGGGTCGGTCGGTCATCTCTCCTCCAGAGCCGTCAGGGCGAACCCGGACGCGGCCAGGTGCTTGCGGAGCTTCTGCCGCGCGTCGTGCAGCGTCTTGTAGAGGGCGCCCCGGTTGCTCTCGCGTCGCTCGGCGAGCACGTCGATCGGGACGCCGTTCAGCGCCAGGGCGACGAGCACCTCGCGCTGGTGCGGGGTCAAGGCGGTGGCGATCCCCTCCTGGACGGCCGCGAGGAGAGCGCTCTGCTCGGCCTCCTTGTCCGGGGTCAGCCCCTCGCCGGCGAAGAGCGACCACGTCTCGGGCTCGAGCGGGATCTCGCGGCCCTGCCAGGCGCGCCGGCGGAGCTTCACGGCCGCCTCGAGCAGCGCGAACTTGTAGACCCAGGTCGTGAAGCGGCTCGCGCCGCGAAAGTCGTCGAGCCGCCTCAGGACGGAGACGAGCGCGTCGTCGGCCGCCTCGAGCGCGATGTCGTCGAGCTCGTTCCCGCGCAGGTACGGATGAGAAGGGCGCCGGCGGGCGACCTCGAAGCGCGCGGCGCGCAGGAGCAGCGCGTGCAGGCGCGCGACAGCGTCGTCGTGCGCGGCGCCGTCGCTCCGCAGGTCGCGCAGCCACCCGCGCGACTCGGGGTCGAGCGGCGTCGCGGCAGAGGCTCGAGCAGGCCGTGCGTGGGGCATCGCCTCCACGCTCGCGACCCTAGCAGGAGCCGCCAGGCAGCTCATCCGGCCTTCCGGTTGGAACAGAGCATGTCTCGTTGGTGATCGCGCGGCGGAGCTTCTTACGAGACGACGGCCGCCCCGAAGCGGCGCGAGGCCGGCTTCGGGGCGGAGGCCGCAGGCAGATCGGCTAACGGAAGCGGCGCGGGAACTGCTCGACGATGCCGGTCGAGAGCATGTCGGCCATATCGAGCGCCTGGAGATGGATCTGGTCGTAGGCGGCGACGTCGGCGGCCCAGTCGCCCTGGAGGCGAGCGACCGCTTCGTCCGTCGTCAGGCGAAGGTGCTCGTCGAGCATCGCCTGCATCTCGTCGAGCTTCCAGGAGCGCGGGTTGGCGCTCGCGAGAAAGCCGGCGATCTCGTCGGCGTTCGCCGTCCAGCGGGCCTGAGCGTCCGCCAGGGCCGCCTGGTCGCCGGCTCTCGCCGCCGCGATGAGATCCGCGGCGACGAGGATGTGCTCGCGGAGGAGCCGGGTGAGCTCGTCGCCGGCCGCCTGGCCGTAGAACGGCTCGATCGCGTCGCCGATGTCGGTCTGGTTGCGGAGCAGCCGCCCGACCGTCGCCTCCTTGTCGGGCGCGTCGGTCGTGAGGCTGATGACCGCGAGCCGCGTCCACGTGACGTGGTCCTCCCAGAGGCGGCGCATGTCGTTGCGGAAGGCGAGCTCCTGATGCGAGATCTTCGCCTTCGCAGCGCGCTTGCCGTTGTCGTGGGCCTGAGCGGCCGGCCCGCCCCAGAACGCCGGCGCGACGAGCGCGGCCAGGAGCGCGACCAGCAGCGTGAGCGCGAGCGGCAGCGGGCGCGCCGCCCGTGTCCTGCTCCCCGGCCGTTCGATGTGGTCACCCGAGGACATTCGTTCCTCCCTTGGCAGTTGGACGTCGGAGCCGTTCGTGCCGCGCGGCTCGCCGTCCTTACGGCCGAGGGAGGCGGTGCGGGTCGCTAGATCCGGTCGGGCTCGGGATCCGGCACGTCGACGTCGGGCTCCTCGGGCAGCGTGTCCGGCTCGGGCGGCGTCACGTCCGGGTCGCCTCCCGGCATGGTGTCGGGCGGCTCGGGCGCGGGACGCTCCGGCTCCGGATCGGGTTCCAACGTGGTCATCGGGTCCTCCTTATCGCCTCGATCAGGTCCCACTTCCCCATCTTCGAGCGGCCGGGAATGTCCTTCTCCTTCGCCAGCTCGTAGAGCTGCTCCCGGTTGCGGTCCTCGAGGGCCCGCCCCGGCTTTCCACCTCGCCCGCGTGCCCGCGCAGCCTGCTGTCCCAGCCCACGGCGAGTGCTCTCCGGCAGGTTCGAGATCGTCCGCTTTTGCCTGGCGGCCTTCTGCGCGTGCTTCACGTTCCTCTTGGCGGCCTTGACCTGCTTCGTCGTCGCCACGAAGCTCACCTCCGGCGATCGTTGCCTTGCCGCTCGCCTACCCACCCGGGGCCGGGCGATAACCGGGCTGGCGTCAGCGGCCGCCGCGCACGCCCGGACCCGCGCGCAGCCCGGGGCTCTCTACCATCGCCGCCCAGACCGCCACCGTCCCGGGGCGGAGCGCGCGGTACTCCAGCCGCTCCGGCGAGTCGACGTCCAGGGAGTCGCCGGTCTGCAGCTCGTAGGCGTCGCCGTTCACCGAGACCTCGAGCGCGCCCTCGAGGACGTAGACGAAGACCTCGTGGCCCCGCGTCGGGACGGGGCACGCGCCCGGCTCCTCGGGCCCGGAGACGACGAAGGCGACCTCGAGAAGGAGATCCTCGTGCGAGGCGGCGTGCACGCCGGGCTCGTGCTGCTCGAGCCGGCCCGTACGGAGGACCGTCTGCCCCACGTTCCGCAGCACCTCGTTCAGCGAGAGGCCGAGGACGCCGACCACGCGCGCAAGGATGGGCAGGGACGGGACGCTCCGCCCCGTCTCGATCGACGAGAGGTACGACGTGGAGATCTCCGCGCTCTGCGCCGCCTCCTTCAGCGTGAGGCCGAGCGCACGGCGGCGCTCGCGCAGGCGCTCGCCCACGCTGGCGCCGAGCTCGGAGGCGAGGCTCATACCACCGGCGGCGCCACGAGCCACAGGATCTCCGCAGGTTCGTCCGACACGACGTCGGTCGACTGCTCCGGATGCGAGGAGAAGTGGAGGTACTCGCCCGGCGCCGCCACGCGTTCCTCGCCGTCCACGTTGAAGCGGACACGCCCGTTCAGGACGAGGGCGAAGCGTTCGCCGAACTGGCTGTACGGGCCGACGGAGTCGCCGCGCTCGTACCGCGAGATGAGCGCCGTCATCGCCGCCGCGGGCCCGCGCGCGCTCAGGACGACGTACTCTTCGCGGGAGGTCGGCGAGATCCGCAGCCGGTCGGGATCCCCGACGCGCGAGATCCGGACCCCGGAGCCGCCGTTGAAGGGGAAGAAGGCGGTCATGTCGGTGCCCATCGAGGCGGCGATCGCCGCGAGCGCGGAGAGCGACGGGACGGCCTCGCCCGTCTCGATCTGCGACAGGTAGCCCGGCGTCAGCCCGGTGTCGTCGGCGACCTCCTCGAGCGTGCGCCGCCTCGCATGGCGGAACTCGCGCAGCCTCTTGCCGAGATCGCGGATGACGACGTCCATCGGCCAAGAATAGAGGACCGCCCGACGGCCTTTTCGCTCACGGCAAAACTTCCATGCTGTGGCTTGAAAATTCGGCCCAGGTCCCGGATACTTCTGCGCTGGCCGCGCGGTTCGTCACGCCCGGACCGGGAGGACTCCCGTCCCCGGGGAGCTGGGGGGTACGGAGGGGGGAGGAAGAGGAGCGCCCGGTACCGGGCGCTCCTCCCGTCTTTCAGGCTGCGGCGAAGAGCCTACTCCGGCTCGACCACAGCCGCGCTCCCACCGCCCCGACGCTCGGGCTCCGCGGCGGCGAGCAGGCGGCCGCCGCCGAGGAACTCGATGGCGGTCGCGGCACCGATCTCGCCGGTGAGCGCGAGGACGTGCCCGTAGGTCGCCGTCAGCTCCTGCGCCTCGGGCGAGCTCAGGAACGCCGCCTCGGCCAGCGTCGAGGCCGTGTTGCGCTGGGTGGCGCGCGGCGCCGCGATCGCCTCGGGCAGCGTCGCCCCGAGGTCGAGGCGGTCGACGAGGAGCTGCAGGACGGTCGTGATGATCGTCGAGCCGCCCGGCGAGCCGAGCGCGAGGAACGGCTCCCCGTCGTCGAGCACGATCGTCGGGCTCATCGAGCTCCGCGGCCGCTTGCCGCCCTCGACCCGGTTCGGATGGGTGAGCGAGTCGAAGTTGAAGTCGGTCAGCTCGTTGTTCAGCAGGAAGCCCCAGCCGGGGACGACGATGCCGTTGCCGCCCGTCGACTCGATCGTGAACGTGTAGGAGACGACGTTCCCCCACTTGTCGGCCACGGTCAGATGGGTCGTCGTCTCCGACTGCGCAGCGGTCACGGAGGCCTCGCCGACCGTGTCGTAGGGGTACGGGTCGCCCGGCGGGACGGGGCTCGTGGCGGCCCGCGTCGGGTCGATCAGCGCCCGCCGCTCGGCCGCGAAGCCGTCGGAGAGCAGTCCCTCGAGCGGGACGTCGAAGAAGTCCGAGTCGGCGAGGTAGGCGTTTCGGTCGGCGAACGAGAAGCGCGAGGCCTCGAGATAGAGGTGGAACGCGCGCGCGCGATCGGCAGCGCTGAGCGAGAACCCCTCGAGGATGTTGAGCGCCTCGCCCACGGTCGAGCCGCCGCTCGACGGCGGGCCCATCCCGTAGACATCGAGGCCGCGGTAGCCGATCCGCGTCGGCGCCCGCTCGGGCGCCACGTAGCGCTTCACGTCGCGCACGGTCATCACGCCCGGGCGCCACACGTGGTTCGCGTCGGCGGCGATCGGCGGCCTCGTCACCGCCCTGACCATCGCCGAGGCGATCGCACCGCGGTAGAAGCCCTTGGCTCCCTTGCGGGCGATCCGCTCGTACGCCCGCGCGAGATCCGGGTTGCGGAGCACGGTGCCGACGTCGCGCGGCGTGCCGTCGGCATCGAGGTAGATCTCCTCCGTGGAGGGGACGTCGTCGAAGAAGTCGACGTTCCCGAGCGTCTGCTCGAAGAACGTCTGGTCGACGACGAAGCCCTTGCGGGCGACGGCAATCCCCGGCTTCAGAGCCTCCCGCAGCTTCATCGTCCCGAAGCGGCGGAGCGCCTCGTCCCACGTGTCCACGGTTCCCGGCACGCCGGCCGAGAGCCCGCTGAAGCGCGCGTCGGTGAAGGGGAGCGGCGCGCCTCCCTCCCAGAACGAGTCGGGCCGCATCGCCTGCGGCGCCGTCTCGCGACCGTCGATCGTCGTGACCTCGCCGTCGGCGGTGCGGACGACCATGAAGCCGCCGCCGCCGATGCCGCAGGAGAACGGCTCGGTGACGCCGAGTATGGCTGCGGCCACGACGGCCGCGTCGATCGCGTTCGCGCCCTTGCGGAGCGCCTCGACCGCGGCTTCCGTGGCGAGCACGTCGACGCTCGCCGCGGCGCCGCCCGTCCCGACGGCTGTCGGGACCTTGGCGAGCGCCGGCGGCGGCTGCTGCTTCGGCGCATTCGCCGTCGCCGCCGGGACGGCAAGCGCCGCCGCGAGCAGAGCCGACGCGAAGACCGTGCGGAACCAGGAACGTTGCATGACGTCCTCCCCCTTTGGATCAGGCCTGCGGCGGACCTACCCGGTTCGCCGCCGGGCTAACGCGCGGCGTCTGCCTATGATTGCCCCGTGCCCCGTCCGGACGCCGTCGGCGTGGTCGTCTCCGATCTCACGAGGGCGATCGCCTTCTACCGCAGGCTCGGCCTCGTGTTCCCCGAGGATGCCGACGCCGAGGGACACGGCCATGCCGAGGCCACGCTTCCGGGCGGGATCCGGTTCATGCTCGACACCGAGGAGACGATCCGGTCGTTCGCGCCGGACTGGTCGCCGCCCTCGGGCGGACACCGGATCGCGGTCGCCTTCCTCTGCGACTCCCCGGCGGACGTCGACCGCGTCCACGACGAGCTGGTCGCGGCCGGCGCCGAGAGCCACCGGGCTCCCTGGGACGCATTCTGGGGCCAGCGGTATGCCGAGGTGAAGGATCCCGACGGCAACGTCGTCGACCTGTTCGCGCCGCTCGCGTGAGCCTGCACGGAGCGGCCGAGCTCGTTCGGTAGGCTCTCGGGCATGTGCCGAAGCATCCACACGCTCTACAACTTCGAGCCGGCCTCGACGGACGAGGACGTCCACGCTGCCGCGCTCCAGTACGTCCGCAAGATCAGCGGCTTCACGAAGCCTTCGACCGCGAACGCGGAGGCCTTCGAGCGCGCCGTGGAGTCCGTCGCAGCCGCGTCGCGGCAGCTGCTCGACGAGCTCGTGACGTCCGCGCCGCCGAAGAGCCGCGAGGTCGAGGCGGCCAAGAAGCGCGCCCGCTGGGAAGCCCGGCAGGCCCAGCCGGTCTAGCGCCCCGCTGGCACCGGGCTCCGGGATGGTCTAACGTCCGTGTTCATGCGGCGTCAGCTTCGTGCGCCGATGGTCCTCCTCCTCGGCGGACTGGCCTGGGCGGCGGCGCACTGGGCCGCACATCGACTCGCGGGCGGCGGCGCGCCCGCGCCTCACGGCTCGGAGCTGCACGCG
>OCZV010001002.1_pt1 | contig 10122 bp, 8 predicted proteins | sample 1539051 | NCBI WGS metagenome assembly OCZV01 (sample SAMEA3113581, study PRJEB22503) | soil metagenome
ATCGGTCGTGGCTCGTGGGCGAGGTCCTGCTCATCGGGCTCCTCGCCTCCGGAACGGGACTCTTCGCCTTCAGCGGATCCCTCCAGTCCGCGTACGAGCTGCCTGAGACCCGGCTCGTACTCGATACCGCCGTGGCCGTCGTGGCCGGAATCGTGGCCGTCCTCGCGAGCGTGCGCTTCCGCGTCGACGGGCGCACGCTCGACCTGCTCCTCGCAGGAGGCTTTTGGAGCATCGCGCTTGGCACGAGCGTCTTCGGGCTCCTTCCCGTCCTGGGAGGTGAGCCGCTCCCTCCGTGGGCCGCGTGGTCGCTCGTCGGAGCACGGCTCCTTGGCGCGGCGCTGATCGCGGTGGCGCCATGGACGAACGGCCGCCTGAGTGCACGGCGTCCCGCGATCGTGGCGCTGGGTCTCTGCATCGTCGCGTTGCTCGCGGGGGCAGGCTTCGGACTGCGAATGCCGGCGTGGGGAGACGGCGGTACCGCCGTCGAGCTAGTCGAAGGGCCCTCTGTGATGCGGGCCGCGTCGGTTCTCGCCATTCTCTGGCTCATTGCTCTCGTCGGCTTCGCCGTCCGCTACCGCCGGCACGGCCGCGATCTCGACAGCTGGATGTGCCTCTCGGCGACGCTCGCGCTGTTTGCCGAGCTCCATCTGCTCCTCACGCCGGTCGTCTCGAGCGACCTGGTTCTGCAGGGCGACTTTCTACGCCTGGTCGCGTACGGGGTGCTGCTCGTCGGGGTGTGGCGTGCGATCGCGGAAGCCGAGTTCGGCCGTGCTGTGGCCGACGAGAGGGCGCGCGTCGCCCGGGAGATTCACGACGGCCTCGCGCAATACCTCTTCGCGATAACGACCCAGGTGAGCATGCTCGAGTCGGGCGGCTCGCTGGAGCAGGTCCTGCCGCGGCTCAAGCGAGCCTCCGTCGCGGCCCAGCAGGAGGCGCGCTTCGCCGTTCTCGCGCTGTCGTCGGCGGGAGGCACCGCGCGCTTCGACTCAGCCCTCCGTCGCTACGTCGACGTTCTCACGGCCGACGGAGAGCTGGACGTCGAGCTCGACGTCGACGGGAGCGTGCGGCTCGCCCCGGACGAGCAGATCGAGGTCTTCCGCATCGTCCAGGAAGGGCTCGGCAACGCGCGCCGGCACGCCGGCGCGAGCCACGTCGAGGTCGCGATTTCCCAGCGCGCGGGCAGGCGCATCGTGTCGGTGCGCGACGACGGGATGGGCTTCGACGAGGCGACCGCGACGAACGGGCAAGGCCTCGAGAACATGCGACAGCGAGCCGAGGCGATTGAGGGTCGCCTGAGCCTTCGCTCGGCGCCGGGACGCGGGACGGCGATCGAGGTGGTGCTGCGTCCGGTCTAGGCTCGCCGCCGAGCGTGAATGTGCGAGAACACGGCGGCCCACTGGCGCGGATCGAGGTCGCGTGCATGCGATCTCGGGTCGAACCCGAGGAGCGACGCGAGACGGCGGAGCTCGCGCGGCGTCAGGCGTTTGCGGAGGGCGCGCTGCAGCGGCGCCTTGGCGCCGAACGCGTCCGCGAGTAGTCGCCGGTAGTGCTCGTGCTGCTCACGCGGGACGAGCGGCCGAGCACGCCGAGCGAAGCGGAGGACGGCGGCGTCGACGCTCGGGGGCGGCGAGAACGCGCTTCGCGCCAGACGCGCGACGATTGCGATGTCGAACCACGCGCGCCAGTACGTAGCGCGCATCGTCGCAGGCCACACGGTGGCCTGCTTCGCCGCGAGCTCCCACTGCACGATGACGTCCGCGCTGCTGAGGCCACCGCGCGGGTCCCGGAGGAGGCTGCTCAGAATCTCGCCGGATCCGGCGAACGGCAGGTTCGCGACGACCATGAACGGCTCCGGCGGCCACGCCCAGCGTCGCGCGTCCGCCTCGACCACGGTCACCTGTCTCGGCGCGAACCGGCGCCGTAGCTCAGCCGCGAGCCTGGGATCGGCTTCGAGGGCGAGAACCTCTGCTCCCGCTTCGACGAGCGCGCGCGTGAGGACGCCCCTGCCGGCGCCGACGTCGACCACGAGGCCGCCGGGCTCGATCCCGGCGTCGCGAACGAGCTCCGCTGCGAGTCTGCTACTGCGGAGGAAGTGCTGACCGGGAGCGGCCCGTGAAGGTCGCTGCCGAACGGCCACGGAAGCTCGCCATCGTGGTCACGCCCGGGATTCTACGCACAGCGCTCGTCTGCGACAGTAGGCGCGTGTTCGACCACGTGACGATTCGGGTGTCGGACCGTGAGGCGTCGGAGCGGTTCTACGAGACCGTGCTGGCCACGATCGGAATCGGGAAGACGTATTCGGACGAGCACTTCGCCGAGTGGGACGACTTCTCCCTGGCTGAAGCAACGGCAGAGAAGCCGGCGACGAAGCGCCTGCACGTCGGCTTCGCCGCGCCCTCGCGTGCTCACGTCGAGGCTTTCTGGCAGGCCGGCATCGACGCCGGGTACCGGGACGACGGGGCGCCCGGTCTCCGGCCGCAGTACACGGACGACTACTACGGCGGCTTCCTCCTCGATCCGGACGGGAACAGCGCCGAGGCCGTCCACTACCGGTGGGTCCGCAACGCTCCCGGCGGCATCGATCACCTGTGGATTCGCGTCGCCGACGTCGCCGCCGCGAGGAGCTTCTACTCGACGGTCGCGTCGCACGCCGGGTTCGAGCTGAGGCGCGACGCTCCGGAGCGCGTGCGGTTCGCGGGGGAAGACCGGTCCGGGTCCTTCTCGCTCCTCCCGGGCGCGCCCACCGAGAACGTCCATATCGCGTTCCCCGTCGGCGACAACGCCGCCGTGGCCGCGTTCCATCGGGAGCTGACCGAGGCCGGGTACCGCGACACCGGCGCGCCCGGCGAGCGGCCCGTCTATCACGCGGGCTACTACGGCGCGTACGTGCTCGATCCCGACGGCAACAACGTCGAGCTCGTGAACCACAACCGCTAGTCCGCTAGGAGAGGCATCTCCGGACGCTCGGTGCGGCCGATGAAGACGGCGCGCGTGATCGCCTTGTGCCCGAAGCGGTCGCGGACCTCGTCGAGTGCGGCGTCGAGGTCGGCGCTTCCTTTCGGCCGGCTCGGCACCGCGAGCTGTACGGGCGGGGCGTTCTCGAGGCTTCCGACCGCGAGGCCGACGAGCGTGAGTCCGCGTCGTTCGATCTCCGGCGTCGCGGCCGCGAGCAGCCAGCGCGCGGTGACGAGGATCGTCTCCGTGTGTGCGGTGGCGCAGCGGAGCGTGTGCGAGCGCGTCGCGCGCGAGAAGTCGCCGAAGCGAAGCCGAAGCACGACGGTGCGACCGATTCGGCCGGCGGCGCGCATGCGGCGCGTGACGCGGTCGACGATTGCGAGCAGCACGGCGTCGACGGCGTCCGGCGAGCGCTCGCTCCGGCCGAGTGCGTGCTGCGAGCCGATCGACCCGCGACGCCGCCCGACGCGCACCGGGCGCGGATCGCGGTTGTGGGCGAGCGCATGGAGCTGACGGCCCGCCGCCGGGCCGAGGGTTGCAACGAGGGCCGTCCTCGGTACCCGCGCGACCTCGCCGACTGTTCTGATTCCACGCTCCCGCAGCTTGCGGGCCGTCACCTCCCCGACGCCCCAGAGCCGCTCGACCGGGAGCGGATGGAGGAAGGCCAGCTCCCGATCTGTCGGCACGACGAGCAGGCCGTCCGGCTTCGCCACGCCGCTCGCGACCTTGGCGAGGAACTTCGTTCGAGCGACGCCGACGGTGATCGGCAGGCCGACGCGCTCGAGCACGTCGCGTCGCAGCCGCACCGCGATCTCGGTTGCGGAGCCCGACAGCCGCTTCAGGCCACGGACGTCGAGGAAGGCCTCGTCGATGGAGATTCCCTCGACGAGCGGTGTCGTGTCCTCGAACACCTCGAACACGGCCTTGCTCGCCTCGGAGTAGGCGGACATGCGCGGCTTGACCACGACGGCGGCGGGGCACAGCCGGCGGGCTCGCGCCCCGCCCATCGCCGTGCGGACGCCGTAGGCTTTCGCCTCGTAGCTGGCGGCCAGCACGACCCCGGCGCCCACGATGACGGGCCTCCCTCGCAGGCTCGGGTCGTCGCGTTGCTCGACGGATGCGAAGAACGCGTCGAGGTCGGCGTGGAGGATCGTCCCGACGTGTAGCACGAACATATGTTCGCATACCGGGACCGGTGATTTCTCTCGCCTCGGTCGGTCTTAGTACTGGACAATCGTCCTGAAGAGAGGAGTTACACATGTTTGCCAAGACGAAAGCCTTCAGCGGCTTCGCCGTCGACGACCTGGAGAAGGCACGGGAGTTCTACGCGGATACGCTCGGAATCGAGGTGTCCGAGGAGAACGGGCTGGTCAACCTCAAGCTCGCCGGCGGTCGGGACACGCTGATCTACCCGAAGCCGGATTTCACGCCGGCGACGTACACGATCCTGAACTTCCCGGTGCCCGACATCGACGAAGCCGTCGACGAGCTCACGAAGCGGGGCGTTCGCTTCGAGCGGTACGAGGGTTTCGACCAAGACGAGAAGGGCATCTGGAGGGGGGAGGGCGGACCTCCGATCGCCTGGTTCACGGATCCCGCCGGGAACATCCTGGCCGTGCTCGAGGAGGGGTAGCGCGACGGTCGCGATGCTCGAGATCGAGACCCCACACGGCAAGGCCCATGTCCACCTCCACCACGTCGACGAGCCCCGGGCCGCGCTCGTCCTCGGCCACGGCGCGGCTGGAGGGGTGACGGCTCCAGACCTCGTGGCGGCGACGGAGGCCGCCCTGGCAGAGCGGGTTGGAGTCGCGCTCGTCGAGCAGCCCTATCGGGTCGCTGGACGCAAGTCCCCCGCGCCTGCCCGCCAGCTCGACGCGGCGTGGACTGCCGCGACCGAGCAGCTGGCGGAAGGCGAGCTCCGCGGACTGCCTTTGATCGTCGGCGGTCGCTCGCTCGGCGCGCGGGTTGCCTGCCGTACCGCCGAGGCCGCCGGCGCGGTCGCGGTGCTGTGCCTAGCGTTCCCGCTGCAGCCGCCACGCCGGTCGGGCGGCTCCGAGCCACCGAGCAGGCTCCCCGAGCTCGACCAGCTCGCGGTCCCGACCCTGGTGGTGCAGGGCGAGCGCGACTCGTTCGGCATTCCACCCTCGGGCGGGCGACGTGATGTCGTCCTCGTGCCCGGTGACCACAGCCTGCGCAAGGATCCGGAGGCTGTGGCTGCAGCGGTCCGCGATTGGCTTCCGGGCGTGCTCCGTGGTGCGGCGGCCACCACCTGATCCCCCTCGATGCAGTTCGACACGAAGATCGCCGTGGTCCTCCTCGACGACCTCGCGGTCTGGCAGAAGACGAACGCGACCGCGTTCCTCGTGAGCGGGATCGCGGGAACGGCTCCCGGCGTCGTCGGAGAGCCGTATCGCGACGGGTCCGGTAACGAGTACCTGCCCATGTTCGTCCAGCCGGTACTGGTCTACGCGGCGGACGCCGCGGGACTACGCCGAGCCTACGAGCGCACGCTGAGCCGGGGCGTGATGCCTGCGATCTACACGCGCGACCTCTTCACGACGAACCACGACGAGGCCAACCGCGCCGCTGTCGCCGCCGTCGCCGCCGAGGAGCTTGACCTCGTCGGCATCGCGCTCCGCGCGGAGCGCAAGACCGTCGACAAGATCGTCGACCGGCTTCGCTTCCATCCCTGACGTCTAACCGACCGCGCCGAGACAGCCAGCGTCGTACTCGTCGCGTGCTCCGTCTCCGGCAGCCTCGAACCGCACCGGCACGTCGCGACGACGACTCGCCGCCGCGCGAATGTCGGCTCGGCGCAAGAGGGCGGAGGCGGTGGCCGTAAAGACATCCGCGCCGTACTCGGAAGTGAAGTCGACTGCGCCGTTGACCTCGAGGACTCGCATCCTGCCGCCCGCGTCACCCGCGATGTCGACGCCGGCGAGGTCGATGCCGAGCGCGGCGACGGCGTGGAGTGCGATCGCCCGCGCTGCCAGCGGCGGGGTCACGGGCCGGCGCGAGCCTCCGAGCGAGACGTTCGTCCGCCATTCGCCGTGGCGCGCCCGACGCTCGATAGCACCGACGACCCGGCCGGCGGCCACGACCACGCGGAGGTCACGACCCTTCGGCTCAACGAGTGACTGGACGAGCGCACCGTGGCGACGAAACCACGTCTCATCCCTGAGGCGCTCGAGCAGCGCTCGGAGGTCGTCCTCGTTCTCGCTCAGGTGAACCTCCTGCCCCCAGCTGCCGAAGCGCGGCTTCACGACGTACGGGGGCGGGAACGACGGCACGGTGACGTCGCGGACGTGGGCCGTCCTCGGCTGAGCGACCCCTGCCCGGCCGAGGAAGAGCGCCGTCGAGAGCTTGTCGTGGGCAGCGAAGAGCGCGGTCGGGCGGTTCAAGACCCGCGCGCCCAGGCGCTCGAGCTGGGACAGCTGCCTCAGGCCGGGCTCGATCCCGTCGAGCGTCGGTAGGACGTCGACGCGCCCGAGCGCGATGTCGCCTCGCGCGACGGGGCTCACGTCGTTCCCCGGCACGAGCCGTGCCCGCTGCCCGAGCTCTCCGAACGCCGCGACGAGGGCGCAGTTCGTGTCGGTCGGCTTTCCGAGGACGACGACCGAGCGCGATCGCTCGGCCCGCGTCTCCGCCGGAGCGGCGTCGGACCTGCGCCGGGCTTCGATCGCTGCGAGGCTCGCGGTCATCACGGCACCAGAGAATCAGCTCCGTCTAAGAAACGCTTGAGAGCCACATAGGAATCTCGTCTGGCGAGGGTCCACGGGCCGCCGTACCGACGACAACGGCTCCGGCACGGCGCGTGTTCCGGATTTCGAAACGTCTCGCTGAGCGGTGCTAACGGCGCCCATACATGCGGCCGCTACCGTCACCGACCCATGCGCGGTCGGCATTGGTGGGGACTCTGGCTCTCGCTGGCGCTCCTGGCAGCGCTCGCGAGCTCGGGCAGCGCGGGTGGCGGTGCACCCACCGGCCGCTCGGCCGAGCCTGCGCCCGTGGCGTCGCTGGAGCCGCGCGAGACGGCGACGCTCTGGCGCCAGCTCGTCGCACCGCGACCTCGTGCGGCGCGGGCCCAGGCCGACTGTCGACCGCTCCGCGCCGTTTTCTACGCAGCCACGGACTTTCTCCGCCTCGCGACGAAGCTCGCAGAAAGAGCATCGCCGTGCGCCCAGTACTACGTCTCGATCCCCCCGCTCGTCGCGGACAAGACGCTGCCGCGCCCGAACCAGGCCTGGCGGATCCGCGCACTCGGACCCAACTTCCACGCGATGGCCGAGATCCACTTCACGACGTGGACGCGATGGGTCGCGAGCACCGGCTCGAGCTGGCACGCCGCAGGGGTGACCGCGCGACAGCGGATGGCCGCCGCCGGCTACGACGTCTCGGCAGGCGATACCTGGGTGCTCAACGAGACGACGACGGCCGTCCGCCGCGGGACGGGGAACGCCAGGGCGAACGTCAGAGAGTTCCTGCGTGGCCTGTACGAGGGCGACGGTACGCGTCCGACCCGGGGTGCCGTGTTCGTCGTCGGCTTCGGCCAACGGGCAGGCGACGTCTCCCTCTACCAGACCAACCTCCAGAACTGGTTCGCCGACTCCGCGTTCTGGGCGGACATGAGCACGTACGTGAGCGACTGGTCGCAGGAGGTCTACGGCGACGTGCGCAGCTTCGCGGTGCCCGGCGTCCCCGCTTCGGTTCGTCGCGACTACCTGAACGACTACCTTCAGCACAAGCTCGTGCTCGCCGGGCTCGGGCCGCCCACGATCGAGACGGCCCGCTCGTTCCTGCGGTCGGCATTCAGCCCGCTCGCGAACGCGGCCTGGCAACGGGACACCGGGTACGGCTGGACGATGGTCTCCGCCGAGCAGATGGCGGCCTACGTGTCCGCGCAGATCCACGCGCTGCGCTTCTTCAGCGCGACGACCGGTCAGCCTCAGGATCACTGGGGCTTCGCGTGGGCGCCGCGGAACGCGGCAGGCATCTCTGCGGGCGATTTCGCGGCGCAAAGCGGGCTCGTGCTGGACCGGCTTGCGTCAGGGATACGCGACTCCGCCCAAGCGCCCGACCCGGCCGATCCGGGAAGCGCCGCCTGCGGGCCGCCGGGCCAGAACGTCTGGTGTGTCGGCGATCTCCAGGAGGCCCGCCTGGTCGAGGCCTGGAAGTCGTTCAGGGGTTGGACGCAGTCGGTGCTCGCGTTCAGTACGGCCGCGCAGACGATCCCGGCGGGAACGCCTTCCGCAGCGATGAACCTGGCGCTCGTCACCAGCACCGGGCTTGCGGTGACGACCCCCGCGCCGCTCGCCGTCACGCTCAGCTCGAGCTCGCCGCAGGGGTCCTTCGCGACGAGTCCGTCGGGTCCCTGGTCGAGCGCCCTGTCGCTCACGATCGCGCCCGGAACAGGCACGGCTGCAGGCTTCTACTACAGAGACACTCGTGCGGGGACGCACACGCTGACCGCCTCCGCCGCGGGGGCCACGAGCGGCACCCAGTCGGTGACGGTCGCGGCAGGGCCCGTCGTGACGCTCGTCGTCGAGCCCGTGACGGCGGTCGTTCGCGCACGCGGGTCGCAGCGGTTCGCCGCGGTCGGGACCGACTCGCACGGGAACGCGGTCCCGGTCACTGCAACGTGGTCCCTGACCCCGCCAACCCTCGGCACGCTTGCGCCTGGAGTCGGCGACGCGACGGTGTTCACGGCAGGTCGCCTGATCCGGGGCGGTCTGGTCGTGGCCTCCGTCGGAACGGAGACCGGGACGATCTCGTCCCGCACCCTGCTCCGCGTGACCCGCGCTCCGCTCAGGATCGGCTCGATCCACTACCAAAGGCGCGGGGGCCGTCTGCTCGTCACGGTGCGGGCGGTCGACGCGGCGGGCAAGTCGGTCTCTCGGGCCGCCATCTCCGTCCTCGTCAAACGAGACGGCAGGCGCTACGTCACGCGGCGCGCGATCACGGGTGCCGGCGGACGGACCGTCTACCGCCTGCCGGCGCGCCTTGGCGGCTGCTACACGACGACGGTGAGGAGAGTGTCGGCCGCAGGCTTCACCTGGAACGGCCGCACGCCGCGCAACCGCTTCTGCCGGCCCCGGGCCGGGTAGTAGTGCAGCGGAATGCATGGCTGGGGTCTGTGTCAGGGCAGCCTTCGAGAGTTCCAGCTGGCAACGGCACGGTCACACCGTCCGTGTATCCGTCCGAACTTCACGTCGGAGACCTAGCTGGGCGAGGTTCGCCGGCTCACTGGATCCGCTCATTCGGGACACCGCGAACGGTCGCCTGCCGCTGCTCGCAGAGGTCTCCCGAACCATCGCGTTCGCGCCTCCGATTACGCAGGAGCGATGAGCGGTGCGGTCTTGAACCTGTCGTGCGCCGTAATCGTCGATTAGTCAACGAGAGTCGGCCGTACCGACCCGAGGCACGACGCGGCCGTTGACGGGTCGGGAGGTCGCGTCTCGCTCGAGCCGGCTCGCGGCCCGCTGTCGATCACAGGACGCAAGGGTGATGGCGGCAGCCCGCGGCGGCCCGCACCAGCCCGCCGCACCGTACGCCTACGGCCAGCCGGCTCCGGGCGCTGGCGCGTCGGCGACGAGGACCTGGCCCGTCCGCGCAGCGACGACGTCGTCGACGTTCTCGGAGCCACGCCAGTCGGCGGCGAGCATGAACAGCGTGCGGCGATCGGGCCCCCCGAGCATGCTCGCGAAGCAGAACCGGTCGAGCTGGATGCGCTCGACCACCTCGCCGCCCTCGCGGACGCGCGCGCAGTCCTTGGCGTCATGTGCGGTGGACGTCCAGATGCAGCCGTCGGCATCGAGGCAGATGCCGTCCGGAGCGATACCGGCCGCCCACGTGCGCCGATTGGACAGGCTCCCGTCGTCGTCGATGTCGAAGGCGGTGAGCCGTCCGGCGAACGACTCGGCGACGATCAGCGTGCGGTTGTCGGGCGTGACGACCATCCCGTTCGGGAACGCGAGCTCGTCGGCGACCTCGCGCGCCTCACCGTCCGGCGTGACGAGTGCGATCTTGCCCGGTGCTTTTCCGCTTGTGAGGACGTCGTTGAAGTCGGCGAAGTCGAAGTTGACCGTGTTGACGTAGGCGTTGCCGCGCCCGTCGACGGTCAGCTCGCTCCAGCCGAGCGGCGAGATGTGGCTGAGGTCGGCGTGCCGC
>OCZV010001003.1_pt1 | contig 10117 bp, 14 predicted proteins | sample 1539051 | NCBI WGS metagenome assembly OCZV01 (sample SAMEA3113581, study PRJEB22503) | soil metagenome
ATCTAATGATCTCTAAATGTCTATGTATGTATTTTCTTATCTCTTCTAATCGTTTAATTTCAGACTTAGAATATTCCTTTACATGTTCCCATTTCTCTCGTTTGGGATCTCCATTATATTTATCGATAAGAACTTTTAATCTCACTAATTCATCTTTAATACTGGCTGTGTCATAGTGTATAACGTATAGGAAGCAATTCTTTTTTGTTATATCCTCCTCCTCCTCCTCCTCTCTCATCTTAATAACTTCAGTATCTCTATAATGTTCAGTATCCATATTTTATCTATATGTATATGACTCTTCTGGGATTCATGATGTCTATTACCACAACGACCTGATTGTTCAACAATTCAGTATTCTTAATTAGTAGATATTAGCTGCAAATCCTGTGCTTTTTCTCTGCTAGCAGAGAAGACCCATACTACAGTGTAAACCTCCTAGTATCACTGCTGGCATGTAGTTGTACCTAAGATTGCTCTGCTCTACTTGTCATTATGTCGACAATAGTAATTCCTGATGCTGTATCCTTCTCGTTTAAGCGTTATTCTGGCATTGACACTTTTACTATTTCCTCTAGTATTGCTTCAATGTCATATAATTTTGAGTCTCTAAAAGGCTATTCATAAATCTCTTATTTGGCATTATTATCAAACAATATGTCATATCCTAAAAGAAAGCTCACTATTGATCACTCATCAATGAAAGAGCAATACAAATTTGGAACTGCTATAAATTGCATTGATGGAAGAACCCAACAGCCTGTCATTGATTATATCAAGCAAAATTATGCAGTTGACATGGTGGATATGATAACTTTCCCCGGTGCCAATGGAATTTTCTCAAATGAATCGCGTCATGTGGAGGCATCACTTGCAAAACATTCAGCATCTATATCTGTTGAGAAACATAACTCCCGGATCATAGCAGTAGTTGGACATTATGACTGTGCAGGCAACCCTGGAGACAAGAACCATCACTATTCCCAGATCAGAAAGGCTCTTCAGGATATATCTCTATGGAAACTTCCTGCAAAAATCATTGGTCTCTATGTTAATGACAACTGGCAAGTTGAAGAAGTAGTAGAAGAAGAATAATTTACTGTAGCTTCTGATTTGAAAACAACAGCCCCAACATGAGGCTATGTTAGTATTATATTATCTGCCATATCTGCGCACTCTCTGTTGATATGTCCTAATGGCTCGCATAAGGTCAATTTTGCGAAACTCTGGCCAGAATACATCCATGAACATCAGCTCGCTGTAGGCACTCTGCCATATCAAGAAGCCACTCAGCCTTTTTTCCCCCGACGTCCTCAGTATAAGATCAGGTGATGGCTGCGGTAGGTGTGACGTATATAGACATGATTCAATAGTCTTTTCATCAATTTCGTCAACTTCAATCAGGCCTTTCTCGGCCATTCGAGCTATCTTTCTAACTGCCTCGATTAGCTCCTTTTGACCGCCATATGCTATTGCAATGTTTAGAAACATCAAGTCATAATCCGCAGTCGATTCTTCAAGCTTTGTCAATATCTGCTGCAAGTTATAGGGGAGGAGCTTAGTGTCGCCTATTGCTTTTATCTTCATCCTGCGTTTGTGCACCCGCTCGTCATTGTAGAGCTTTTGCAGCTTCTTTTCAAGAAGCCTGTAGATGTTTTCAAGCTCTTCATCTTTACGCTCAAGATTTTCAGTTGATAGCACATATAGGGTGGTGATTTTGATGCCCACGTCATGTATCCAGTTCAATAGTTCTTCTGCCTTGTCAGCGCCATGGTTGTGCCCCCAATTAGTGTCAAGTAGATGCATGTTGGCCCACCTCCTGTTGCCATCAAGCACAATTGCAATGTGGTTAGGCAGTGGATACTTGATAATTTCTAACTCTAAGTATCTTTCATAAAACGAGTATATGCCACTAAGCTGGAGAAAGGTGTCCATCAGTGCTCTGCCTCCTCTATCAATATCTGTTTGAAATCCCATTTTTGCTCTTAGCTGCCTGTCTTTTGCTGTACTGATTATTCCTCGTTTGCATATATTTAGACTGTGTTACTAATTTGAATCAAAATGTAAGAAACACCTCTTCAATCGGCTCTCTCACTCCCAGTGCACGCACTGATTTCTCGAATCCCCCCTTGCCGTCAGAGACTAGGATCCGAAGATTGCTCCTACCACTCTTCTTAGTCATCCGATAAAAAGCTAGGAACTTCCTTACGTCCTTGGCTACTATCTGCGCCGGGTCAATGAACCTAACGGTAGGCAAGAGCGAATTGAGATATCGTTTTACAAAAGGCAGGTGAGTGCTTGAGAGAGTAATGACGTCAATCTTTTCATCGATGCTGTCGCCAAGAACGCGTGAGATCACATTAAACATTCGTCGCTCATTCTGCAGATGCAACCCCTGTTCTATCAGCTCAATTATAGGTGAGGCATTGAATCTTGTTACTAAGATATGTTGGGGCACTTCCCTGCGAATTTGGTTCTCAAACTCCCTGCTCCTTATCATGCCCTCAGTGGCCATGATTCCAATATGCTTTTTCTTTGTGAGTCTAGTAGCCTCTTTAAGAGGTGGCCTAACTCCTATTATCGAGATGTCAGTTATTGTCCTTCTTACCTCATCTAGAACCTGCACAGAGGGAGTGTTTGAGGCAACTATCACTAGCTTTGGTTTGTAGCGCTTGAGATAGTTTATTGTATTTACAATGATCTCGCGCAGCTCTGAATGTGACTTGGTACCATATGGAAAGTGGACCCTGTCTGCAAAGTAGAGTAGGTCTTCATATGGAATCTCGCGCCTTAGCTCTCTTATTATTGAGAGAGATCCAATGCCTGAGTCAAACACGGCTACAGGGTTGTTCGTCAATGCTATTTTTTGAACATGATGCAAGATAAATGTAAAGTATGTGATAATTCTTCGTGATAGTCCAATTGACATCCATTATGTTTAGGCTAAAGCGAACGGGCTGAAAATTAAGAATAACTAAAATATTTGAGGTGCGCAGAGCTGCTTGGGATGGCAGTAGAAGTTGGGATAATTGCTGCAATTGCTTCCGCAGTTGTGGCAATTGCGATACTAACTAACAGTAAAAGGAATTTGCTATGAGCCTCGCAGATGGCGCAGAATATTCGAGTCAGCAATTTAGAAAAAGACTGCAGGTATATAGTAAACTCATTACTATTTTTGAAATCTTGTGAACATGAAGCCATGCGAAAACACCCAGAAACCCTGATCCCTTGAAATCTATAGGGTTCACTCGCGTCTCCTTGGGAACCCCTTTGATGACAATAACCGGCTGCAGGAAATGTTTGAAAAATATCTTACTTACTCCGACAATATTATAGGAACAATGGTACAAATTCATAAGAGAGGAGGAATTCCTTGCATTTTTCCCATCAAAGGTGAGTGTTTACTATTCAGAGAAGATTAAAGGATCAGGTGGCTTGCTTGTCGACTTTAGAGAGACGCAAAGTGTTGCAGAAACAGAAATATGCAGGACTGAAGCAACAATATATCTCTTAGCCACTCCTAACCGTGCCGGCAGTAATTTTTTGCCAAATAACAATAAGCTATGACTCGATACTTAACAGCTAGCTTTTCCTTATCTGGTCAACTAGCACCCCTGGTTTGATATCATCTGCCTTCTTGAACTCTATTGAATCAACAACGGCATAGTATGGAAGCACATCAAACTTATACGGTTTTGTTAGATCGTGCCATCCAAACTTGATGTACGTCATTCCGGTGCCGTAATCACTCTTGAATTTGTTCAGGCTAGACAGGCTAAAAGATGAGCGGTAAAGCACGTAATTGATTCTTTCAGAGCTCATTTCTATAGGGTGGGCGATAAACTCGTATCTTGCAGCATGTTCCACAAATACTGTATGAAATATAGGGACTTCATGTTGCTGCTGACTTGCCATTACTTTTTCCCACCCTCGCTCTGCATTGGAGTGCAAATCAAAAATAGGAGCTATTACCCGCTGCGTTTTGTCGCCAAAGTACCCTATCCCAAGAAATTCAGAGAACCTAACGATGGGGGCAGATGTCTTGTCGTTTTGCAAGATAGTCTGCTATCCGTGATCGAGATATATATAATACTATATCGACACACATTTTCAACTTTATATTCATGGATGCAATATACTACTGCAATGTTTAGCCGGATAGGAGCGGTCATCTTGCTTGTTTCCAACATGAAAAGATCAATCAGATTCTATCGCGACACTCTTGGTATGGAGCTAAAACAAGAGTCAAAGGACTGGACAGAGTTTTCAACACGCGGCACGGTGCTTGCGCTACACCCTGCGAAAAGGAAGAGGATCAAAAAGAACAATGGCATGCTGGTAGGCTTTAGCATAAGCGACTTTGACGATGTTATTAACAGCCTGAAAAAGAAAAGGGTCAAATTCTACAAAAAACCCAAACAGGAGCCATTTGGTAAGCATGCAATAATCCAAGATCCTGATGGACATTTGATATCAATTGTTCAGATGCCACAGGAGGAGCTTTCGCAAATTCCATATTATCACGGCTTTGCGCCTGCCTGATCCTTGAACCATACGTACACTGGAATAAGGGGGTGCGCCAATCTTGTCTCTTGCGCTCCTTTTCTATTGTAGCACACCATGACCATCCTGTGAACCAGAGCAGAGCGGATATCTGAAGTAAGCTGAGAATCCCTGAGCGGACCGTACAGCTCTAAAAAGTAGTCCTGCTTGTAGTATGCAACATGATGCGCAAAGCAGTCAGATATTATCGCTGGATCCCCTGCTGTTCGCTTCTTGACATCTTGTGGTTTTCTTTCAACAGCCAATTGCAGCTCTCTATTGATATACTTACTCCTGATGTATTCTGTTTCAAGCATGCTTGTGGAGCTGTTCATGTAAATATCAATCTCTTGCCCTAGCTGGGAGGCAGTGAGTTGCGCAAGGTTGCTGACTTCCTCGATCTCGTCTTCGCCTATCGTGCTGTTTCTGCCATATAGGTACATTATGCACATCAGCTCATCAGGACCTACAAAGGGAAAGTTTAGTTTACCGGCAATAAACCCAGAGATACGCTCTGCAATGTCATCGGGCAAGATCATGGCTACATAAGAATCGATGACTATCATGTGAGAAAAACTATTTAACATGCTTATAGTTGTATGCATCTTGCATCACTAAAGTATGTTTGAAATTGATAGCACCAGGAGGATTCACCTCATCGTGCATGGGCAACATCAGCTTATAGAACCTGCGAAGGACAAACTTGCTGCCGCCAAATTCCTGCGAGAGAATATGCAGCATGCATCCCTTGACAAAGCCGGTGACATTGGTGATTATGTGGCGATGTTGTGGCCGCCAATGACTTCAAAGGAGATCATAGTGAGTCAGATAACTGGCACAGGCAGCGACAGCGGACAGGGCATGGGCATGGGTGCATGGGCCTCAATAACACAGAAGGAACTTTTTAGGGTACCACTTTGACATTCCATAGGATTGTTCATCTCAAAGCTAATCCTCTCTAAAACTAGAGGACAATTAGTTTAGCTTATGGTTTATCGAATTACACACCCGCAATTAATAGCAAATCCCCGCTCGAATTTGCATGAATGCTTTCGATAAGAATTGGAGTAATCAAAATAGGCCAAGCACAGGCGATAAGTTAAAAGAAGCACTGGCACCTCAGGGTCCCCTCAAGCCTAGAATAGAGACAGCAGCTAACAAGCTTCAGTTGCAAATATCAAAGTTAGACACCATAGTTACCAAACTAAACGAGAGAGATGCCTCTTTGTTTAGGCGAGTAGTCGATGCTGTGCAGAGACACGACACTGATACTACAAAGGTGCTCTCAAACGAGCTTGCCGAGGTACGCAAGGTCTCGCGTACGCTGGGGCAAGCCAAGATGGCATTTGAGCAGGTCTCAATGAGATTATCTACTATACATGATATGGGAGACGTAATGGTCGCGCTAGGACCCGCAATAACCTCGATAAAGAGCCTAAAGCCTGGTCTTGGAAAGTTTGTGCCAGGCGCTGACAGCGAGATCAACACCATGCAGAATTTGCTAAATGGCATAATGATGGAGTCTTTGCAGAACAACGGCCCTGGAATTGAGATCAATACTGGCTCTGGCAGCGACATCGATCAGATAATGATGGAAGCTTCGGCAGTCGCAGAGCAAAAGATGAATGACAAGTTCCCATCGATCCCGACTGGTAGCTTCAGGATCTCAGATACCGAAAGCCAGCAGTGATGTAAAATGGTATCAAGAACCGGAATACTTGCAATCTTTGGAGCGATAGGGTTTGCTATAGGGTTCCTAGCGTTCTTGGCATCGCCAACAGTTGCACATGCATTAGCAACCATCTTGCATGTGGATGCAAGTGTTGTCTTTGCCCTGATAAGCGGAGTGGCAGGAGCAGCCATTAGCACAAGTGTGATAACCTTGTGGGCGAGAAGACCGTAAACGCTTCATTCTTTCTTTTCTTTTACTGTCCCTTTTCTGTATCCATGTGTGAACCTTGCATCATACACTTTTGAATATTCATATTTTGCTGGGGCAATGGCCTCACCGACAATTATCAGTGCCGTTTTGATTATCTTGGCTTCCTTTGTCCTCTTAGCAATGTCTCCAAGTGTTCCCTTGATTATTTTTTCGTCTTCCCATGTTGCTCGATAGACTACAGCAGCTGGTGTCTTCTCTGTATACACTCCTCTCCCGCCTTTTAGTAGTTCATTTACTACCTCGCCTATTAGGTGTACGCTCAGATAGAACGCCATTGTTGCACCATGTTTGGCAAGCTCAGCTATTGATTCGGGCTGTGGAACTGGCGTGCGAAGCTCTGCCCTTGTTATTATCAAAGTCTGTGTTACTCCCGGCAGCGTCAGCTCTAAGTTCATGTCTGCAGCAGCTCCTAATAAAGCAGTTACGCCTGGCACAACCTTGCACTTTATGCCGTCTGACTCCAGCTTGTCTATCTGCTCTCTAATTGCACTGAAAAGTGCTGGGTCACCATCGTGGAACCTTATAACAACCTTGCCCTCCTTAGCAGAGTTGTATAGGATCTCATAGATCTTTTCTCTGTCAATTATTGCAGCGTCATATAGCTGCACATCTTTCTTGGCGTATTGGAGGATCCTCGGGTTAAGAAGTGAGCCGGAATAAATAATAGTATCTGCTTCTTCTACCAGCTTTTTTGCTCTAAGCGTGATAAGCTCAGGATCGCCAGGGCCTGAGCCCACAAAATACACAGTCCTAGTCTCTGGCATTTTTCTTTGCCACCATGATAGAAAAGTACTTCTCAGTTGGGCCTTTTTTGCCACGGAGGTCTGAAATTTTTTTCATCTCAAGCAACTCGCCTTCGTCTGAAACATTCTGAGCTATTGCAACAGTCGCACTGTCAGGAAATCCTGACTCCCACAGCATATCAATTACCCTGTCAAAGTAGCGTCCGTCCTTTAGAAAAATGACCGTGTCACAGGCGCTGGCTGTGCGCTTGACTTTTTCAAGATCATAACACGCTGGCACGATAGCTACGGTTTCATCGCCTTCTGCCAAGCTTATCCCTGCTTTGGCGGCAATTGCAAAGATGGATGTCACACCGGGCACGATTTCAATTTCGATGTCCTTATGTGTCATTTTCAATTCGCGCTGGATATATATCCAGGTACTATAGAGCGCTGGGTCTCCGACTGTAAGATAGATGACTTTTTTGCCAGTTCTGACTGCGCTTGCAATTTCATCAGCATTTCTCCTCCAGTAATCCCTGAGCGATTCTCTGTTCTTGACCATTGGAAAAACAAGGCTGACCGTCTTGGCAGACTTGCCAATATATTTTTCAACGACAGAAAGCGCGATGCTGGATTTGCCCTCCCTCGCAGTGGGTGCAAATATCATCTCTGCGCTTTTTATAAGATCTGCTGCCCGCACTGTGAGAAGTTCTGGATCTCCTGGGCCGCATCCAATACAGAAAAGCTTCATGGGTTACAGCACAATCACAGAGCAATTTAAATTTACTATGGATAGAGTTGATCGCCAGTGTAGCGGTCGATGATCCTTATGGCCTTAGTCGGGCAGGTGGCTGCAGCAGCATGTATACTTTCATAGTCGGCGCATGTTTCGCACTCGACCTTTGCCTTCGGATTGACCATCTTGTTTTTTTCCACTACAAAGACTTTTGGCGCAAGAACTTCGCAGCTGCCAAAGGCCATACATAGCGAAGGTTCGACAATGATGTGGAATCTACCCTTTGGCGTATCAAGTAAGTGTGGCCCATTGAAAACGTCTGTCATCACACTTTCGTTTGCCATTTTCCATCTCTTGGGATTTGTGTGCGCTGACGCTTGTTTCGGCTCCATCATATGTGAGTTATTAAACTCCATCTTGTCATATTGTGCCCTCTTTGTCTCATCTGACAGAACTTCAAACACAGTGTTTATCTTCTTTATCATTTCTTCCGCATAGACTGAGTTGTTCCTATCCGGATGATATTTTCGGGCAAGCCGTCTATAGGCGTACTTGATCTGCTTGTAGCTGGCCTTCTCCGAAACTCCAAGAACTGCATAGTAGTCTTTGCTGTCTGTCAAGATGGACAATTAATTATGAGTTAACTCAATTATTATATCTTATTCTAAAGAACTGCCGGACAGTAGAGAGAATTTTTGAAGGGTTTCGTAATGCTCAATTAAAAGACATATATAATTCTGGTGATAGGAGATCCCAAAAGGAATATTTCAAGTTAACAAAAATTAATTAGTCTAGATATTGTGGACGCATAATACATAGTTGGTCAAAGCCTAAGGTGCAGAATGGCATCTGTCATTTGGTTTTAGCCCCCCTAAGACTAGGAAATAGTCAGGGTTTTTCATCATCATACTGTATTGCATGAGAAAGAAACCCTATTGACTCAATTTGTGCTAAAGTGTATTTGCAATTTCTCATATCTTATTTAATATCTCTAGTGATATTTCAGTGTATTTTACAAATTCACTTTTGCTTGCCTAAAAAGAACAAGCTTAAGAATAAGTGGTTAGATAATGCTAACGGTTATGGCAAAAGCCAAAAGCAAACAAAAGAAGAGAAAGCAAGCGAATCTTTCAAAGGTAAGAAAGAAGGGCAACATTAAGAAAAAAGCTACGACTAAGGTTCGTAAGGGTGGCAAGAGGAAGGCTGCAAGGAGAAAAGCAGCACCTCGGTCAAGGACCACACGTGTTAAAACAGTACCTAGTCCTGCGGCGTTCACAGAGATTGCATCTGAAGAAGTGACATCGTCTACACCAGGCCTAGGAGAACAGGAGACGATAGGATCAACAGGATCAACTGTAATTGGCAAAAGCGAGATCGCATCAACTGATGGCGATAGCGACACAAACTCCATATAACAAATATCCATAAAGTGCCTCTCCATACCTAAAGGCGAGTTTTTGGGTTGACCTTCAATACAGAATCTCTTTACTTTTTAAATATCTCATTTTCCTAACAGGCGGGGATATACTATAGGCGGGTTCGACTCTCCAATAGATGCGTTTGATACAATTATGCACTCTAAAAGCACGATGTGTATATCCCAAATGCAACATCTACTCTGGAGCCCGGGAAGCAGAAAAATTGATCTACTTCACAGATCAAGCTGATAATTACAGCCAATGCAGTTTGCCTATATGTAACACACGTAGCATAACAACTGCAGACAAGAACCTGTGATAATCTGTCATCGCGTTTAATTTTCTGAAGATGAATTGTAATAGATAAAACTAGTTTGTCATATATAAAATCTTTATAAACCTTATTCGTTTATGCCCAGTATGATTCTGACTGTTTATGTTGTCATTGCATTACTCGCTACTGTTGCATTCGCTATTGTTGGCTATGGGATCAACAATGGGATAGCGGCAGCCTCGATAACCCCTCAGCAGCAGTCATCTATGGTGACCGAGCAGCATTCAAGCGATAGTGAGAGCACAGTAATCCAGCAGTCGTCAGGCCAGTCCCAGTCGAGCTCTACCAGTAGCTCAGTTATAACTAGTGAAAGCGGTAGCGGTGAGAGCGACTCTTCAAGCAGAATAGTAAGCAGGACAGGCAACGATAATCTTCAAATAGATAGGCAATCATCAGGCAAGATTGCAAGCTCTCGTCTCA
>OCZV010001004.1_pt1 | contig 10117 bp, 5 predicted proteins | sample 1539051 | NCBI WGS metagenome assembly OCZV01 (sample SAMEA3113581, study PRJEB22503) | soil metagenome
CGGTACCGATGGATGCAGGGGAACAATGTGCTGCATCCCATCGGGTGGGACTCGTTCGGGCTGCCGGCCGAGAACGCGGCGATCAAGCGCGGCATCCACCCCAAGGAATGGACGTACGCGAACATCGATCAACAACGACGCTCGTTCCGCCGCATGGGGATGTCGTTCGACTGGTCGCGGCAGTTCAACACGAGCGATCCCGACTACTACCGGTGGACGCAATGGCTGTTCATCCGGTTGTTCGAGCGCGGCCTGGCGTACAGGAAGAACGCGCCCACCAACTGGTGTCCCAAGGACCAGACGGTCCTGGCGAACGAGCAGGTCATCAACGGCGCGTGCGAGCGGTGCGGCACGCCGGTGGTCCGCAAGGACCTGACGCAGTGGTTCTTCAAGACGACCGAGTACGCGCAGCGGCTGCTCGACGACATGGACCAGCTCGACTGGCCCGAGCGAGTCGTCACCATGCAGCGGAACTGGATCGGGCGGTCCGAGGGCGCCGCAGTCGAGTTCGAGATCGCCGAGACCGGCGACACGGTCGAGGTGTTCACCACGCGCCCGGACACGCTGTGGGGCGTGACGTTCTTCGTGTTCGCCGTGGAGCACCCGCTCGTGTCGAAGCTGGCGGAGGCGGGCGGGACGGCCGGCGAGGCGAAGAAGCTCGCCGACGAGCTCGCGGCAACGCCTCTCACGAACCGAGAGCAGGCGGACAGCCGTGAGGGCGTTCCCCTCGGGGTGCACGCGGTGAACCCCGTCAACGGCGAGAAGGTGCCGGTCTTCGTCGCGCCGTATGTGTTGATGGAGTACGGCACGGGCGCCGTGATGGGCGTCCCCGCGCACGACCAGCGCGACTTCGAGTTCGCGCGTGCGCACGGGCTGCCGATCCGCGTCGTGGTGCAACCGCCTGACGAGCCGCGCGATCCCGCCACGATGACAGAGGCTTACGACCACGAGGGTGTGATGGTGAACTCCGGGCCGTTCGACGGAGTTGGCTCGCCCGAGTCGATCGAGCAGGTCACGCGGTGGCTCGAGGAACAGGGCCGCGGAAAGCACGCCGTGACGTATCGGCTACGCGACTGGCTGATCAGCCGACAGCGCTACTGGGGCGCGCCGATCCCCATCGTGCACTGTCCGGTTCACGGAGAGGTCGCCGTTCCGGACGATCAGCTGCCCGTCTTGCTCCCCGACGACGTGGATTTCCAGCCGGGCGGTGAGTCACCGCTCGCCCGGCATCCGACGTGGAAGCACACGACGTGTCCCGTCGGCGGCGAGGAGGCGGTTCGCGACACGGACACGATGGACACGTTCGTCGACTCGTCCTGGTACTTCTTCCGGTACTGCTCGCCACACGAGGAGCGACAGGCGTTCGATCCCGAGCTCGTCGAACGCTGGATGCCCGTCGATCAGTACACGGGCGGGATCGAGCACGCGATCCTGCACCTTTTGTACTTCCGGTTCTTCACGAAGGTCTTCCACGACACGGGCCTCGTGAGCTTCGTGGAGCCGACGCTCCGGCTGATGAACCAGGGCCAGGTGATCTACGGCGGTGCGTCGATGTCGAAGTCGAAGGGGAACATCGTGGAGCCCATGCCGCTCGTCGAGCGGTGGGGTGCGGACACGATGCGGCTGACGATGTTGTTCGCCGGTCCGTTCGAGGACGACATCGACTGGAAGCTGATCGCGCCCGATCCGGAACGGCGTCCCGGCGTGAACTCGTGGCTCGGCCGCGTGTTCGCCGCCGTGCAGGAGGCCTTCGACCGCGACGGGGAGGAGCCGGAGGCGCTTCGACGCGTGACGCACCGAACGATCAAGGGCGTCACCGAGGACCTCGAGGATTTTCGGTTCAACGTGGCGATCGCCAAGCTGATGGTCCTGACCAACGAGATCCGCTCGGCGCTCGACGCCGGCGCCGGCGCGCGCGAGGCATGCACCGCGCTCGTGCAGATGATGGCGCCGATGGCGCCGTTCGTCGCCGAGGAGCTGTGGCGTGAGACGCTCGGCAACGAGTCGTCCGTCCACATGTCGTCCTGGCCGGCGTTCGACGCGGCGCTGGCGGCCGAGGACTCCGTCGTGCTGGTGGTTCAGGTGGACGGGCACGTCCGTGACCGCATCGACGTCTCCCCCGACGCGTCCGAGGAGCAGTGCCGTGAGCTCGCGCTGGCCTCCGAGAGGGCGCTCAAGGCGGTCGACGGCCACGAGATCCGTCGGGTGATCGTGCGGGCCCCGCGCCTGGTCAATCTGGTCACGCGGGGCTGAACCGGGTGGCGGTCCATGTGACCGAGGTCACGGCGGCCGCGCCCGGCACGCGCTAGCGTTCGGGACGTCCCTCTCACATCCGCGACCGCCGGTGCGGCATGCGCGGGCTCGTCGACGTGAGGGGGCGCGTTGCCTGGAGAGTCGATCCGCGATCGCCTCGCCACGCTGTCGCGTGCGGAGCTCATCGCGCTCGTCGCCGTCGTCGGCGTGACCGTCGCCGGCGCGGGGTTCTGGTACGTGCGTTCGCTCCCGGCGCCCGTGCGGGTTCGCTCCGGTCCGGCGGAAGCCCTCGTTCCCGCGCCGACCGCGTCCGCGTCCCCGACGACGGTGATCCTGGTGGACGTCGCCGGGTGGGTTCGACGCCCCGGCGTGTATGAGTTCGCCGAAGGTGCGCGTGTCATCGATGCGATCGACGCTGCCGGCGGCGCTCGACCCGGCGCCGTTCTCTCGAGCCTCAACCTCGCGGCGCCGCTCGTCGACGGCACGCAGGTATTGGTCACCAAGGAGTCGCAGTCGGCGCCGACGACGGAAACGGGAACCGGGACCTCGGGCGCTCCGGGTCTCGTCAACGTCAACAGCGCGACGAACGCTGAGCTCGAGACGCTTCCAGGGATCGGCGAGGTGATCGCTCAGGCGATCGTTGATCACCGGACCGAGAACGGACCGTTCACGTCGGTCGAGCAGCTCGTCGACGTCAGCGGGATCGGCGACGCGACGCTCGAGAACATCCGGGAGCTCGTCACGGTGTGACGGGCTGGCTGCTTCCGGGTCTGGCCACGGCGCTGTGGCTCGGCTTGCTCGTGCGTCCGCTGGTCGGTGAGCGCGCGCCGGTGGTCGTGTGGGTGCTCGCTACGGCGGTGGCGTTCGGGGCAGCGGTCGGGTGCGCGCCGCGGATCGTTCCGACCCATGCGTTGCAACCGTTGGTTTCGGCGCCGGAGGAAGCGCGGCTGGTCGACTCGGTCGCTCCGTCGCGCCTGCGGCGTCGGCGCGCTCCGCCGTGGCTCGTTGGTGCACTCGCGCTCGTCGGTGCCTTCACGCTCGGGGTCGGCTGGGGGAGCGCGCACGCACACCGGATCGAGGGGGCGTTTCTCGCGCGCGTCGCGCCGGCGAGTGTGACCGTCGACGGGTCGCTTCGAACCGATCCGAAAGTGGACGGCGAACGATGGAGCGCCGTCGCGGACGTCTCGTTCGTGAACGCGGAGGACGTTGCGGCGCGCGTTCGCGAGTCGGTATGGGTCGACGGCCGCGGCGAGGCGCCGAACGCCGTGCGCGGCGATCGGGTCCGCCTGGTCGGGCGCGCTGTCGTCCCCGACGATGCTGAGTTCGCCGGGTTCCTCTCGAGCCGAGGTCTGGTCGCGGAGCTCCAGGTCGATTCGGCGACGCGGCTCGGCCCCTCGAGCGTCGCGTTCGTCAGGTGGGCGCAGTCGTTTCGAGCGCTCGTCGGCGGATCGATCCGCGAGCTGTTCCCTCCGCGCGAGGCCGGCCTGCTGCTCGGGCTCACGCTCGGCGACGACTCGCTGCTCGATCCGGAGGTCGAACGCGACTTCCGCGCGAGCGGCCTATCGCACCTGCTGGTGGTGTCGGGCGGGAACGTGGCGATGGTCCTCGCGCCGGTGCTCGCACTCGCGGCGGCATTGAAGCTGTCGCCGTGGCCGAGGTTCGCGCTCGGCGTGGGGACCGTGGTGTTCTTCGTCGTGCTGACGGGTGCCGAGCCGTCGGTTCTCCGTGCAGGAGTCATGGCCGGTCTGACGCTGTTCGGCGTGATGCTCGGTCGACCGAGGAGCGCCGCGTCGATCCTGTCGGCGTCGGTGTTCTTCCTGCTCGTCCTCGATCCCGCGCTCGTCTGGTCGGTGGGGTTCCAGCTTTCGGTCGCTGCGACCGCGGGCATGGTCGCGCTGGCGACGCCGCTCGCCGATCGCATGCCCGTGCTGCCCAAGCCCATCGCGCTCGCGGCGGGCGCGACGGTCGCCGCCCAGATCGGCGTGACGCCCGTGCTGCTCTACCACTTCAACGAGGTACCGACGTCGACGCTGTTCGCGAACGTGCTCGCCTTCGCGGCCGTCGCCCCGGGCTTGTTGACCGGACTCGTCGCGGCGTTCGTCGCGATCGTGTGGTTGTCGCTCGGGCGCGTGCTCGCGGCGATCGCGCTCCTGCCGCTCCGCTACCTCGAGATCCTCGCCGACCACGCCGCTCGGGCGCCGGCTCCGTGGATCACCGGCGGAGGCATGGCGACGCTTGTGCTTGGACTGTTGTTCGCCGCCGCGTTCGCGTGGTGGATCCGTTCGGGACGACGACCGCCGCGTTCCGTGATGCTCGCGGGGCTCGTCCTCGTGCCCCTCCTCGTCTGGTCGACCGCGCTCTCGTCGGGACCGCCGTCGGGGCTCACCGTTCGGTTCTTCGACGTCGGGCAAGGCGATGCGGCAATGCTCACATCGCCGGCGGGCGTGACGATGCTCGTCGACGGTGGGCCGGACGAGGCGCAGGTTGCGACGGAGCTCGCCGCACTCGGCGTCAAACGACTCGACGTGGTCGTGGCGAGCCACCCACACGCGGATCACGTCGTCGGTTTGCCCGCGGTGTTGGCCCGCGTACCGGTTGGGCTCTTGATCGAGCCGGGCTGCGCCGACGACTCGCCCGATGGCGAGGCGCTCGCCGACGCCGTCTCCGATGAGGGGGTACCGGTTCGTCATCCGCGCGCCGGGGAGGTCTTCGTCGTCGAGGACGTCGTCGTCGAGGTCCTCTCGCCGGATCGGTGTTGGAAGGGCACCGAGTCCGATGCGAACAACGACGCGATCGTGCTCCGCGCGAGCGTCGGTGAGGACACCGTGCTCTTCGCCACCGAGCCCGAAGAACCCGCACAACAGGTGATGCTCGACGACGGCGTTGATCTGCGCGCCGACGTGCTGAAGGTGCCGCACCACGGCGCCGCGACGTCGCTCGAGGAGTTCCTCCTCGCGGTCGATGCCGAGCTTGCGGTCGTGAGCGTCGGACCGAACACGTACGGGCACCCGGTACCGGAGGTCCTGGAATGGCTCCGCGACGGGGGAGCGGAGGTGCTCCGCACGGATCAGGCGGGCGACATCACCGTGTCGTTCTCGCCGTCCGGGCCGCTTGTACAGTTCGCGGCGTGACCCAGCGGAAAGCGAGTGCGTCGAAGGCCGCGAGGGGACCCATCCACCTCCTGTGGGGTCACGACGACTTCCTCCTTCGCGCCGCGGCCCTCGAGCTCTTCGGCGACGTGCGGCCGCGAGAGGTCGACGCGGCCGAGTGGGGGGGCGGCGAGATTTCGGACCTCGCGACGCCGTCTCTTTTCGGAGAGGCCCGTGGGCTGCTCGTCTGGAACGCTCGTGCCCTGCGCGAGGACGCAGTCGCCGAGCTCCGGCGGTACGTCTCGGCGGCCGATCCGAACGCGATCCTCGTCCTCACCGCGACCGTCGGTGAACGCGCGAAGCCGCCGGCCGGGCTGCTGAAGCTCGTCGAGGGCGTGGGCTCAGCGGCCGAGATACGACTGCAGCGCAAGGAGCTCGGGGGATGGATCGCGAAGCGCGCCACGGCGACGGGCGTGAACCTCGCCCCCGAAGGCGTCCAGGCGCTCATCGAAACGATCGGAGAGGACCCGGCGGCGCTCGATCAGGCGCTCGAACAGCTCGTCGCCGCGTTCCCGGGGGAGCGCATCACGCGCGACGTGGTGACGCGGCAGTTCCGCGGCCTCGGTGATCAGCACATGTGGGACCTGTGCGACAAGGCGTTCGCCCGTGACATGCCGGGCGCGATGCGTTCGCTCCGAACGCTACTCGAGGCGCGGGACGCCGGGCTTCCGATCCTCGGCGCGATCGTCTCGCGCCTGCGAGACCTGATGCGCGTTCGTTCGTTGCCCGACCGCGTTCCTCTTGCGGACGTCGCGCGGCAGGCCGGTCTGCGTTTCGAATGGCAGGCGAGGCGGTACCGCGATCAAGCCCGCCGGTTCAGCCTCGATGAGCTCGTCCTGGTGCACGAGCGCGTCGCCTGGGCCGATCGCGCGCTGAAGTCGGGCGCGACCGACGACGTCGTGATGCCGCTGGTGATCGCGGCGATCGCCGGAGATCCGGCCGACGTTCCGGTGACGCCGATCTAGGAACGAACGTCGGTCAGGACGACGCTTCCGCGGGCATCGTGTAGCGCTCCGAGACGGCATCGAGGATCTCGCGCCTGCTCGTCTCGGCGTCGGAGTCGTTCGCGACGCGCTTCGCGACCTCTCCGAGCGCCTCGTCCTTGATCACGTCGCGGAACCACCTCTCGTAGTCGCCACGGCCGAGGTGCCACAGCCACGTCTCGTCGTCGACGCCCTCGGCGATCTGCGCGAACACCGCGAGGTTCTGCGCCTTCAGGTTCAGCCTGTCGTCCGGTCCGCGGAAGAAGAACGCCTTGTCCTCTACGTCGCCCTGCGCGTACTTGCGGCGGTGCCTTCGCCGTTCCTGGCCGGGTTCGACGGGGGCGAACGCGATCGGGGACTCTTCGACGAACCACGCGACGGCCTGCTCTTCGTCAGGTCGCACGGCGTCGTCCCTCGGCGGCTCGACGCCGACAACCTTCGCGAACTTCCCCAGGGATTCCGTCGCTCCCTTGGACGGTGTCAGCACCAGGTTCACCGGTTCGAGCGCCGCCGGTGACATCGCGTCGGCATGCACGGTGACCATTACCACCGAGGCGACTCGTTGCGGCAGCGTCGTCTCCGGCGTCTGCAGGCCCGACGGGAGCAGGTGGTGCGCCTCGTCCACGACCAGCCAGTGTGGGCGGCCGGTCTCGGCGCGGAGCTCCTGGAGCCTCGGCAGGAGCGAGCTCAGGAAGCCCGGACGGTCGTCGAGCCGCTCACCGAGCAGGTTCAGCACCAGGTTGATGTCCGGATCGGTGAGCGCGTCGAGCGCCTCGTCGACGGTCGGCGCCCGGTCGTGAGATCCGAGGACAACCGCGCGCTCGAGCTCCTCGTAGTCGCCCTCGGGATCGATCAGGCAGAACTGGTACGCGTGCTCCATCAGCTGTTCGAGGAACGCCGTGACGAGCGTCGACTTCCCACTGCCGGACGGTCCGGTGACGAGCACGTTCGTGCGGTACGGCCGAACCCGCACCGGTTCGCCGTCCTCGGCGGTCCCGATCACGATGTCGTGACGTGGGAGGCGATCGTCGAGATGCTGGAGGTCCGACTCGAGCAGCCCGTCGCAGACCTCGCGAACGCCGTCCCCCCGGGCGCCGTTCGTCACGTAGTCGCATCGGTCCTTCACGGCGGGGAGCGCGTTCGCCACGGCCACCGAGAGCTCGCACGTATCGAGGAACGCGTGGTCGTTCTCCGCATCGCCCACGCCGACGACGTTGTGCGGCGACAGTCGCAGCTCGTCGAGGGCCGCTGCGAGTCCCGACGCCTTCGTGACGCCGGCCGGCAGCACCATCACGGCGCCCTTGTTGAAGATGATCTGCAGCTCGAGGCCGAGCTCGTGGATCGCCTCGATCACGGTCGTCTCGTGCGGCTCCCACGTCGCGACGATGACGTGACCGACGGAGAGTGGCTCGACGGCGCGTTCTTTCAGCGCGTCGACGAACGCGGACGGCGGCGCTTCGGTGAGGGCTCGGGCGTTTCGCGTGGCCGGATCGAACAGGACCGCGCCGTTCTCTGCCACGACCCGGTCGAACACGTCGAGCCGGTCGAAGGTGTGGCGAAGGTCCTCGAGCTCGCGGCCGGTGACAAGGATCGTCCGGCGGCCGCTCTCGCGGACGCGTTCGATCGTCTCGATGACGTCGTCCGGGACGACGCCCCCGGTCGCAATCGTGCCGTCGTAGTCGGTGGCCAGGGCCACGTATCGCACCGCGCACTCCTACCCGAGGAGGTGACGAACGACGCCTGGAGGGCTACTCGGCCGACGCGGCAGCGCGGTTCGCTGCCTTGGCCAGGCGTGATGCGTGTCGTGCGGCCGCGCGCTTGTGGATCACGCCCTTGGAGGCGGCGCGGTCGTACGCGCGAGCCGCGTCGCGGGCGCCGGCCTGGGCGGCGTCACCGTCACCGCTTCCCGCAGCCGAGGTGACCTTCTTCGACGCCGTCTTGAGGGCGCTGCGGACCGCCTTGTTGCGCTTGCGGCGGTGCTCGTTCTGGCGGTTGCGCTTGATCTGCGACTTGATGTTGGCCATGGACGGGCGAGTCTACCAGCGCGGTTTCGTCGTTCGAGTCGAGCCGGACCGATGCGGCGCGCCCGTACGATATGCCGGCCGTGACCGAACCCACCCGCATCCGCAACTTCTGCATCATCGCCCACATCGACCACGGCAAGTCGACGCTCGCCGACCGTCTGCTGGAGCTGACACATACCGTTCCCGACCGGGAGATGCGCGAGCAGTACCTCGACAAGATGGACCTGGAGCGGGAACGCGGCATCACGATCAAGGCCCAGGCCGTCCGGCTCGCGTACCGCGTGAGCGATGTCGATCACGAGCTGAACCTGATCGACACGCCTGGGCACGTCGACTTCACGTACGAGGTCTCCCGGTCGCTCGCCGCGTGCGAGGGCGCCATCCTGCTCGTCGACGCGGCGCAGGGGATCGAGGCCCAGACGCTCGCGAACTATCACCTGGCGCGCGACGCCGGACTGGTGATCGTGCCGGCCCTGAACAAGATCGACCTGCCGCAGGCGAATGTCGAGGAGAGCCGGCGGGAGCTCGCCGAGCTCGTCGGCGTGGAGCCGAACGAGGTCCTCGCCGTCTCCGGCAAGACCGGACAGGGGGTCACCCACCTGCTCGAACGCGTCATCGAGCGCGTTCCGCCGCCGTCGGGCGATCCGAACGCGCGGCTCCGCGCGCTGATCTTCGACTCGAGCTTCGACCCGTACCGTGGGGTCGTCGCGTACGTCCGCGTGTTCGACGGCGCGCTTGCGTCGCGCTCGAAGGTCCGGTTCATGGCGACGGGTATCGATTCTGACGCCGAGGAAGCCGGCGTGTTCGCGCCCGAGGCGACGCCCGTGACGTCGCTCGACGCGGGCGAGGTCGGCTACCTGATCACCGGGCTGAAGGATGTGCACCAGGTCAAGGTGGGCGACACCGTGACCCTCGCGGGGAAGCAACGTGCTCAGGAGCCATTGCCGGGCTATCGAGAGCCGCTGCCGATGGTGTGGAGCGGTCTGTATCCCGCGGAGGGCGGTGACTACACGGAGCTGAGAGACGCGCTCGACCGGCTGAAGCTGAGCGACGCCGCGCTCGTGTTCGAGCCCGAGACGTCACAGGCGCTCGGCTTCGGGTTCCGGTGCGGGTTCCTTGGACTCCTCCACATGGACATCGTCAAGGAGCGGCTCGAGCGCGAGTTCTCGCTCGAGCTCATCGCGACCGCGCCGAACGTCGAGTACCACGCGGTCCGCGGCGACGAGACGATCGTCGTGCACAACCCGAGCGAGATGCCCCAGCCGGGGACGTACGACCGCGTTGAAGAGCCGATCGTGCTCGCCACGATCATCACGCCGAGCGAGTACCTGGGCCCGGTGTTCGAGCTGTGCCAGTCGCGCCGCGGTGAGCTCTTGGAGATGAGCTACCTATCGCCCGAGCGCGCCGAGGTCCATTACAAGCTCCCGCTCGCGGAGATCATCTTCGACTTCTTCGACCAGCTGAAATCGCGCACACGCGGGTACGCGTCGCTCGACTACGAACCGATCGGATATGAGTTGAGCGAGCTCGTCCGCGTCGACGTGCTGCTTCACGGCGAACCGGTGGACGCGTTCTCGAGCGTCGTGCACCGCGACAAGGCGTACGGATACGGCCGCCGGATGGTCGATCGTCTGCGCGAGCTGATCCCCCGGCAGCTGTTCGACGTGGCGATCCAGGCTTCGATCGGCTCGCGGATCATCGCGCGCGA
>OCZV010001005.1_pt1 | contig 10110 bp, 8 predicted proteins | sample 1539051 | NCBI WGS metagenome assembly OCZV01 (sample SAMEA3113581, study PRJEB22503) | soil metagenome
CGCCGTCCACGCCCCGGCGTAGCAGTCGGCCTGCAGCTCCAGGTCGATCGTGCGGGGCCCTGTGACCCCTGCCCGGGCCTGGATGGCATGGGCGAACTCGTGCGCGAACACGATGCCGACCGTGAAGCCACCGAACGTCTCGTTGATCTCCGGGATGAGCGTCGCCTGGTCCCAGGCGATCAGGTCCTCGCTCGGGCAGTAGAAGGCATTGCCGGCGATCTCTTCGTAGGTCACGGGCACCGGCCCGCAGGTGGGCATCTCGGTGGTGGGCCCGTATGGGTGGTAGCCGCCGGCCAACGGCTCGAAGGGACCGTCGTAGACCTCGGGGTAGGTCTCGGTCCAGTAGGCCTCGACGTCATCGATGGCGGCGGCGACCAGGGCGTCGAGGTCGTTCGGCGACACCGGCGTCCCCGACCCCCCGCTGTCGAGGTCGTCGCGCTCCGCGCGGTCGCCGACCGGACCACCCGACGCCAGGGGGTTCTCGTCCGCCTCCTGCACGCATCCGGCCGTGGGGAGAGCGAGCGCCGGCAGCGCGAGTGCCAGGACCCGCCGCCAGGACCACGACCGCTGCGAACGCTGCACCACGGGCCTCCCGTCGATCCGCCTGCCTCGACGTAGAGGTCGAACCTACCGGGCTGACGTGACAACTGACATCACCCCGGGAGGCACGCGCACCCGTAGCCTCGCGGGCAGTGGACCAGACCGAATGGGAGGCGGACGCCGTGCTGGCCGACGGCGGCACCGTCCACATCCGCCCGATCCGGCCCGACGACGGTCGCCGCATCATCGACTTCCACGGCCGCCAGTCGCCGCAGAGCATCTACTTCCGCTACTTCACGCCCCACCCCCGCCTGTCGGACGAGGAGGTCGAGCGGCTCACGCACGTCGACTACGTCGACCGCATGGCGTTCGTGGCGCTGCGGGACGACGTGATGGTGGGCGTGGCCCGCTACGACCGCCTCCCCACCCGGTCCGAGGCCGAGGTTGCCTTCTTCGTGGACGACCGGCACCAGGGCCGGGGCATGGCGACCCTGTTGCTCGAGTACCTGGCCGAGGCGGCCCGGCGCACCGGCATAACGGGCTTCACGGCAACCGTGCTGCCGTCGAACTCGCGCATGGTCGGCGTGTTCCGCAGCGCCGGGTTCACGACGGCCAGCCGCTTCGACGACGGGGTGATCGAGGTGCGGCTCGACCTGCGGCCCACGCCCGAGGCGGAGGCCGCCATCGCCGTCCGGGCACAGCGCGCCGAGGCGGAGGCGGTGCGCCGGCTGCTGGCCCCCCGGTCGGTGGCGGTCATCGGCGCCAGCCGCGAGCACAGCGGTGTCGGCCACGCGCTGCTGCGCAACCTGCTGCAGCACGAGTTCGCCGGACCGGTGTACCCGGTGAACCCGGCGGCCGATCACGTCGCCGGCGTGCCGGCCGTGGCGGACGTCAACGACGTCGAGGGACCGGTCGACCTGGCGATCGTCGTGGTGCCCGCCGCCGAGGTGCCGGGCGTGGTCGAGGCCTGCGGGCGCAAGGGCGTCAAGGCAGTCATCGTGATCTCGGCCGGGTTCGCCGAGGCCGGGCCCGAGGGGGCGGCGCTGTCGGCCGCGACGCTGCGGGCGGCCCGGCGCTTCGGGATCCGGCTGCTCGGCCCCAACTGCCTTGGGGTCGTCAACACCGACCCGGAAGTGCGGCTCCACGCCACCTTCGCCACGCCCAACCCATCCCCCGGGCCGGTGGCGCTGCTGTCGGAGTCGGGCACGATCGGCGGCGTCATCCTCGACCACATGGGGGGCGCAGGGCTGGGAACCTCGTCGTTCGCCGCCATCGGCAACCGGGCCGACGTGTCGGCCAACGACCTGCTCCAGTACTGGGCTGACGACCCCCGCACCGAGCTGGTGCTGCTGTACCTCGAGTCGTTCGGCAACGCCCGCAAGTTCAGCCGCATCGCCCGTGAGCTGAGCCGCACCAAGCCGATCGTGGCGGTCAAGAGCCGTGGCGCGGCCCGTGCCTACCCGGCCGACGGCGGGCCCGCGCAGCCGGCTGCGGTGGACGCGCTGTTGGAGCAGACGGGAGTGGTGCGGGTCGACACCCTGGCGCAGCTGCTCGACGTCGCCCGGGTGCTGGCCTGCCAGCCATTGCCGGGCGGCAACCGGGTAGCCCTGGTCGGCAACGGCGGTGGCTCGTTGGCGCTGGCGGCCGACGCCTGCGTCGACGCCGGGCTGGTGCTCGCCCCCGCGGTCGGCACCTTGGACTTGGGGTTCGAGGCGGGCGGCAAGGACCTGGAGGCGGCGCTCCGGGCGCTGCTCGGGGACGACGGCGTCGACAGCGTGCTGGCCGTGTGTGCCCCCGCCCCCCGGCAGCCGACGGCCGAGCTGGTGGCGGCGGTGGCGTCGGCTCGGGCCGCCTGCCCCGACAAGACGCTGCTGGCGTGCGTGTTCGGGCCGCACCCGACCACGATCTCTCCGGCGGCGGACGCGGCCGACGCCGCCGAGGTGCCGGTGTTCGACTTCCCTGACGCCGCCGCCTACGCGCTCGGGCGGGTGACCAGTTACGCCCGCTGGGGAAGGGAGCCCGAGGGCGACGTGGTCGTGCCTGCGGGCACCGATCCGGGGGCAGCACGTCAGCGGATCTGGGATGCGCTGAACAGCTACCGGCTTGGTGACGGCGACGACAGCGGCGGCGACGGGGCCCGGTGGTTGCCGACCGACGTCGCCATCGATGTCCTGAGCGCCGGCGGGCTGCCGATCGTGGCCTCGCGGCTGGCGCACGACGAGGCGGCGGCCCTGGCAGCCGCGGGCGACGTGGGCTACCCGGTGGCGGTGAAGTCGGCGGCCCGCACCCGGCGGGCCAAGACCGAGGCCGGCGGCATCGCCGTCGACGTCCACGACCAGGCGGAGCTGCGGGCGACGCTGGCCCGCATGGGGGCGGCGCTGGGCGGCACCCTGTGGCCGGTGGTGGTGCAGCCGATGGTCGATCCCGGTGTCGACGTGGCGGTGACGGTGGCGGAGAGCGAGCTGGTGGGGCCGGTCGTCACCCTGGGCGCCGGCGGGGTCGCCACCGACCTGGCTGCGACGCACGTCCACGTGTTGCCACTCACGGACGTCGACGCCCGCCGCTTCGTCATGGCGTCGTCGCTCGGTCCGTTGCTCGATCAGGCCGGGCGTCGGGGCCTCGAGGACCTGCTCCTGCGGGTCGGGGCCCTGGTCGAGGCGGCGCCCGAGATCGTGGCGCTCGAGCTCAATCCGGTGATCGTGTCCCGGTCCGGGCTGGCGGCCGCCGACGTGCGGCTCCGGGTGGCGCCGGTCGAGCGCGATCCCGTGCCTCCGGTCCGCCGCCTGTGAACCCGCCGCGGCGTGCCGCTCAGCGGGGCTCGCGGGGCAGGCCCAGCGTCCGCTCGCCCAGGATGTTGCGGAGGATCTGGCTGGTTCCGCCCATGATCGTGTAGGCGGGGGCATAGCAGAGGTTGCGGCTCACACGGAGGGCCAAGTCCGGCTCAGCCAGCATGGCCCGGGGGCCGAGCACCCGCCCGCAGAAGGCGGCGATGCGCTGTTCGAGCTCGGTGCAGAACGTCTTGGTGGCGGCCGAGAACTGCCTCGGCGCCTGCCCGAGCGTCTCACGCAACACCAGCAGGCGGCCGATCCGGTAGCCGGACTCGATGGCCGCGATCTCCTGGCGGACCAGCGGATCGCCGGTGTCCGCCAGCGGCCGGACGTCGTCGTAGAGCCGGCGGTTGGAGACCAACCGGTCGATGCCGCCGCGCTCGTGCTCCATCTGGCGCATCACCTGACGGAACGAGCCGTTCAGCTCGCCCACCAGGTGGCTGGCGGGCACCCGGACGTCCTCGAAGAACACCTCGCAGAAGTGGCGGTTGCCGGTCATGTCCACGATGGGTTTCACCGACACACCCGGAGAGCGCATGTCCACCACCAGCTCGGACAGGCCCTCGTGCGGCCGGGCGTCGGGATCGGTGCGGGCGATGAGGTAGCACCAGTCGGCGTCGGCGGCCCCCGAGGTCCAGATCTTCTGGCCGTTGACCACCCAGTCGTCGCCGTCCCGTTCGGCCCGGGTGCGGATGCCGGCCACGTTGGAGCCGGCGTCGGGCTCGCTCATGCCGATGCACCACATCGACGTGCCGGCGATGATGCCCGGCAGCCAGCGGGCACGCTGCTCGTCGGTGCCGAACTGCAGCAGGCTCGGGCCCATCTGCCGGTCGGCGAACCACGACGCCGCGATCGGCGCCCCGGTGCTGATGAGCGCCTCGAACACGACGAAGCGCTCGAGCGGGCTGCGGCCCCCGCCGCCGTGCTCGACCGGCCAGGTCATCCCCAGCCAGCCCCGGGCGCCGAGCTCCTGGGCGACGGCGCGGTCGTGGCCGACGATCCAGCTGTCGTCGGGCAAGTCGGAGCGCTCCGACGCCTCCCGCCCCACCTTCAACGCCTCGTCGCGCAGGGCCTCCAGCTCGGGGGACAGCGCGAAGTCCATGGCAGGAGACTACGGGTCGGTCGCAGACCGACGCCGCCCCGGGGTGGCGGGTGGGGGTCGGGCCGGATAGTCAGTAGGTTCGGCGGGATGGAGATCCGGCCCGTCCGCCCCGACGAGCACAAGGCGCTGGGCGACCTCACGGTCGCCGCCTACGCTGCCATCGATCCCGCGACGGTGGACGAGGACGACTACGCCGACGAGCTGCGGGACGTGGCCGGGCGGGCGGCCGGCGCCGAGGTGCTGGTGGCGGTGGACGACGCCGGCGCCGTGCTCGGCGGCGTGACGTACGTGCCCGGGCCCGACTCGCCATGCGCCGAGTTCACCGAGCCCGACGGCGCGGGCATCCGCATGCTGGCGGTGGCACCGGAGGCGCAGGGGCGAGGTGTCGGCGAGGCGCTCAGCCGGGCCTGCCTCGAGCGGGCCCGCGTCGCCGGGAAGGGACAGATCCTGCTCCACTCGACCGATCGGATGGCCGTCGCCCACCGGCTGTACGAGCGGCTCGGCTTCGTCCGGGACCCGTCGCTCGACTGGGAGCCGCTCCCCGGGTTCTGGCTCCGGGGCTTCCGCCTCCGCCTGTAGCCGTCTCACGTTTCCGGTGACGTGATCCGTTGGCATTCGACGGATGACGTCACCAGAATGCCTGAGCACTAGACCCCGAGGCCCTCGACCACCTCAACGCCCGGAAGCTCGGCCAGCCAGGCGCCGGGCAGGGCCAGCTTCGAGCGGCGGAGCCCGCTGCCCGCGATCACCTCGGGCGTGGCGACGACCGCAGCGTCGATCAGCAACGGCCAGCCCGGCGGCAGGCCGATGGGGGTGATGCCGCCGTGCTCCATGCCGGTCTCTGCCACGGCCAGGTCCATCGGCGCGAACGACGCCTTGCGGGCATCGATCCGCCGGCGCACCAGGTTGTTGACGTCGGCCCGGGTGGTGGCGAGCACCACGCAGGCGGCCAGGCGGGTCTCGCCCGAGCGTTTGCCGGCGACGACCACGCAGTTGGCCGACACCTCCAGCGTGACGCCATAGGCGTCGCAGAAGGCGGCAGTGTCGGCCAAGTCGGGGTCGATGGGCGCCACCAGGACTTCGCTCGCGGCACCAGTCTCGTCGAGCGCGGCGGCCACCGGTGGGGCGAGCAGGTCGCGGCGGGAGGTCGCGGGGACCCAGGGGAGCGTTCCGAGCATGAGATGGACCATTCTGTCGCCATGCTCCACGAACCGCTGGCGCCGCCTCCCGACCGCGGCCGGGTCTTCCGATCCGGCCGGCGGGTGCGCCTGGCCGACGCCGACCCCACCGGTCGTCTCCGGCTCGACGCCTGTGCGCGCTACCTGCAGGACATCGGCAACGACGACACCGCCGACTGCGGCATGGATGACGAGCGCACCACGTGGGTGGTGCGGCGGGCCGTGATCGACGTGCACCGCTCACCCCGCTGGCGGGAGTGGCTCGACCTTGCCACCTGGTGCGCGGGACTGGGCGGGCGCTGGGCCGAGCGGCGGATGTCGCTGGTGGGCCAGCGCGGCGGCCGGGTCGAGATCGCCACGCTGTGGATCCACATCGACGTCGCCAGCGGGGCGCCCGTGCGGCTGCCGGCGGCATTCCACGACGTGTACGGCGAGTCCGCCGGCGGCCGCAAGCTGTCCAGCCGGTTGTGGCTGGGCGATCCGCCGGTGGGCGCCGCCGCCGAGCCGTGGCCGCTGCGGGCGGTTGACATGGACCTGTTGGGCCACGTCAACAACGCCGCATACTGGGCCGCGGTCGAGGAGCAGGTGGAGCCGGGGACCGCGTTCGCGCACGCCCTCTTGGGTCACGCGCACCGCGCGGTCATGGAGTACGGGCCCGGCATCGCGCCCGGGGACCTCGTGGAGCTGCTGGTGGACGAGTCGGACGACCACCTCGGCGTGTGGTTCACGGTGAACGACACCGTGCAGGCAAGCGCGATCGTGGTGCCGCTGGGGAATTCCGCGTAACCGAGGGCCGAGAGGTTGCCGCCTACTCGGCTAGCAGCACGATCTTGCCGAGCTTGCCGCCGGCCGCGAACCGGTCGTAGGCGGCGGCCGGGTCGGACATGGGGAACGTGGCGGCGATCGGGACGGTGAGGGCGCGGCGCGCCAGCAGGGGCAGCACGTGACGCTCGATCCGCCGGGCCGCCTGGGCCTTGTCCTCCAAGGGGCGGGGCCGCAGTAGCGAGCCGTGGATCCTCGCCTGCTTGCCCATGAGGGCCAGCAGGTTGAGCTCGGCGTTGAAGCCGGCGCCGACGCCGATGACCGCGATCCGCCCGCCGATGGCCAGGGCGTCCAGGTTGCCGGGCATGTTGACCCCGCCGACCAGTTCGAGGATAACGTCGAACGGTCCGGCGTCGACGAACGCCTCCGGAGCCACCACCTCGGCGCCCAGGTACGCGACGCCGTCCCGCAGCGCCTCGTTGCGGATCGTGGCCACCGCCGCGCAGCCGGCGGCCACGGCGAGCTCGACCGCGGCGGTCCCCACGCCTCCGGCGCCCCCGTGGACGCACACCCGCTCGCCCATGGCCAGGCCGCACTGGGTGAACAGGGCATCGTGGGCGGTGGTGTAGTTCTCGGGGAAGCCGCCCGCCTGGGCCCACGACACGCCGTCCGGCACGGGCACGGCGACCACTTCGGGCACCACCGCCAGCTCCGACTGGCCCGCCCCCGGAACCACCGCCATCACCCGGTCGCCCACCCCGAACCGGCGGACTGCCGGGCCGCACGCCGCCACCTCGCCGGCCAGCTCGAGGCCCGGCAGCTCCGGCGGGGCCGTGCCCGGCGGCGGGGGGTACAGGCCCTCGCGCTGCATGAGGTCGCCCCGGCACACGCCGGCGGCCCGCACCCGGACCAGGAGCTCGCCGGTGCCTGGCTCGGGATCGGGATGGCGGCGCCAGGCGACGGCGCCGTCGATGATGGTGACCGCGTGCATCGGCGCCTAGGAGATAGAGCGGCGGGTAACCGGGCGGCGCCGGCGTCAGGTGACTGGGTTGGTCGTCAGACCGACGCCATCACGGGGCGGCGGGTGGGGGTCGGGCCGGACGCCGATCGGCACGTAGTCCCGTTGCGGCGCGCCCACGTAGAGCTGGCGCGGGCGGGCGATCTTCTGGTCCTGGTCCAACAGCTCCACCCAGTGAGCCAGCCATCCCGACGTCCGGGGGATGGCGAACAACACCGTGAACATCTCCTCGGGAAATCCCATCGCCTGGTAGATGAGCCCCGAGTAGAAGTCGACGTTGGGGTACAGCCGGCGCGACGTGAAGTACTCGTCGTTGAGCGCCACGTCCTCCAGCTTGAGGGCGATGTCGAGCAGCGGGTTGCGACCGGTGACGCCGAACACCTCGTCCGCCGTCTCCTTGATGATCTTCGCCCGGGGGTCGTAGTTCTTGTAGACCCGGTGGCCGAAGCCCTGCAGCTTGACCTCGCCGCGCTTGACCCGCTGCACGTAGGCGTCGACCTCGTCGATCGAGCCGATCTCCTTGAGCATGTTGATCACGGCCTCGTTGGCGCCGCCGTGGCGGGGGCCGTAGAGGGCGGAGGTGGCGGCCGCCACGCAGCTGTAGGGGTCGGCGTGGGCGGAGGCGACGGTGCGCATGGCGGTGGTGCCGCAGTTCTGCTCGTGGTCGGCGTGGAGGATGAACAGCACGTCGAGCGCCCGGGCCAGCGCCGGGTTGGCGTCGTAGCGGGGCTCCGCCACCTTCCACAGCATCGACAGGAAGTTGGCGGCGAAGGGCAGCGAGTTGTCGGGGTAGACGAACGGCATGCCCACGCTGAACCGGTGGCAGGCGGCGGCCAGCGTCGGCATCTTGGCGATGAGCCGGACGATCTGCTTGTAGCGGTTGTCGGGGTCGTGGATCTCCTTGGCGTCGAGGTAGAAGGTCGACAGCGCCGCCACCGCCGAGACCAGCATGCCCATCGGGTGGGCGTCGTAGTGGAACCCCTCGAGGAACCGCTTGCGCACGTTCTCGTGGATGAACGTGTGGTAGGTGATGTCGTGTACCCAGCTGTCGTACTGCTCCTTGGACGGCAGCTCGCCGTAGATGAGCAGGTAGGCGACCTCCAGGTAGGTGGAGCTCTCGGCCAGCTGCTCGATCGGATAGCCGCGGTAGCGCAGGATGCCCGCGTCGCCGTCGATCTCGGTGATGGCGCTGCGGGTGCACGCCGTGGTCGTGAACGCCTCGTCGTAGAACCAGACGTTCGGCAGCAACTTGCGCCAGGCGCTGGCGTCGACCCCACCCTCGGCGATCGGGATCTCGACGGACTCGCCCGTGCGATTGTCGGTGATCGTGATGCTCTCGGGCACGCCGCATCGCTCCTTGTCGTGTTTGGTTCGCCTCGCAGTCGAGGCTACTGCCGGGTGATCCAGGTCACGAAGGAGCGACCGGCGCCCTCGTCAGCGTTGGGTGGACACCCTCCTGGTCGGTGCCCTCCACGAGCTCGCGGATCACGGCCTTCACCGCCCGGGCGGGAGCCGAGGGTCGGCCCCGTCGGGGGACGGCGATGCCGACCGAGCGTGGCGTCAGGCCACGCACTGCGATGCGCCGGCAGGAGATCTCGATCCAACCCGACGCCGCCGTGGCCGGCAGGATGGCCGCGCCGTAGCCCTGGAACGCCAGCCACGCCAGCAAGCTCACGCCGTCGATCTCCGCCTGCGCCCGCATCTCCAGCCCGAGCCGGGCCGCCTCCTGGTCGAGCTCGTCACGGAACGGCGTGCCGCGGGGCTCCAGCAGCAGCTCGTGCTCGGTCAGGTCGGCCAGCTCGACGTGCTGGCGGTTGGCCAGCGGGTGGGCGAACGGCACGGCCAGGATGCGTTGCTCGTCGAACAGGGGCTCGGTGGCGAGGTCGGCGTCCCCGAGTGGCAGGTTCACCACGGCGAGGTCGAGCGCGCCGCTCACCACCTGGGGAACGAGCGACGTGGTCGTCGCATCGACGATGACCACCTGGACGCGGGGGTGGCGCTCGCCCATGACCCGCAGCAGATTGGGCAGCAGCCAGCGGCTCACGGTGCCGATGCAGCCGAGGCGCACCTGCCCCGACACCTCGTGCAGCATCGACGCCACGTCCGATCGCAGCGACTCCAGCTCGTGGTGGACCCGCCGAGCCCGGTCGACCACCACCTCGCCCTCGTCGGTCAAGGCGCCGGTCGCCCGGTCGACCAGCGTGGTGCCCAGCTCGCGCTCGAGCCGCGCGATGTGGGTCGATACGTTGGACTGGACGGTGTGCAGGCGCCGGGCGGCGGCCGAGAATGAGCCGGCATCCGCGACGGCGGCGAGGGCGGCGAGTTGGCGCAGATCCATCGCTCTTAATGATGGCAGGTATCGCTAACAACTGTTTGACGCTTCAGTGCCTGCACTTGCAGAATGGCTGTCATCACGAGCGGGACAACGGTGTCCCCCCGCCTTACACCCGCTCGCACAACAGAGTGCCGCAGACGGAATCCCCCCTCCGCTGTGTTGCACCTGCAGGAGCCGACCGATCCACCCGCGGTCGGCTCTTGTCTATTTCGAGGGGGGAGGGAGACCCTCCCCCCTCGATCTCCCCCCACCAATGACAAGCGGACGCCGCCGGAGGCGGCGTCGCCACCTTTGTGGCTCGACCGGCGGAGCCGGATCGAGCCACGGTGGGGGGCTCCGGCGGGAGC
>OCZV010001006.1_pt1 | contig 10109 bp, 9 predicted proteins | sample 1539051 | NCBI WGS metagenome assembly OCZV01 (sample SAMEA3113581, study PRJEB22503) | soil metagenome
TGGTAAGACAGGCTCGAGAAGGAGCAGGCCAACGTAAATTCAGCCAGTCAGTTGATTTAACTGTTGTGCTAAAGGATATTGATGTTAAAAGGGGTTTTAGTGTTAACGAGGTAGTTACACTACCGCATAAACCAAGTCATGAAGCAACCATATGCGTGGTTGGGTCAGGAGATCTAGGTACTAGGGCAAGAAGGGCTCAAATTGATAAGGTTATTGAACAGGACCAACTCGGTAGATTAGGTACAAACAAGAGAGAGGCAAGAAAAATTGTAAGAGCATATGACTTCTTTCTTTCCGATACAGCTCTAATGGCCACAGTAGGCCGCTCTCTTGGTCAGTTTTTGGGGCCTAAGGGCAAGATGCCCACTCCCTTGCCATATGGAGCGCCAATAGAATCCATAGCTACCAGAATGCGAAGCTCCGTCCGTGCTAGGGCGAAAAACCAGCTAAATATATCCACCAAGATCGGCGATGAAAAACTGGATGATGCTCAATTGGCCTCAAATGCTAACGCAGTTATGACTTCAATCGAAAAAAGGTTACCTCAAGGTGAAAAGAACATCAGTAATGCTTTGATAAAATTCACAATGGGCAAGCCAGTCAAATTGAGATCACTGAAAGAGAGAAGAGGGTGAGGAACTTGCAAACGACAGCAGAAGCCGAATCGACTGGACCAAAATCACGTACAAGTTATCCAAAGAAGAAACGTCTAATGTACCAACAGTTGCAAAAGCTTCCAAAGGAATATACTGTCATAGCACTCTCAAAAATGGCTAAAGTTAGAGCCACACAACTTATGACGATCCGCAAAAAGTTCAGAGATGAGATAAGGATAAGGATAATAAAAAATGAAGTTGCAAGGCGAGCTTTTGGGAATGTAAAAGATATTCAAGGCATAGATAGTTTAAGTAAGCAACTTGATGGGCAAAATGCTTTGATCTTTACCAATATCAATCCTTTTAGGCTCAACTCAATACTGTCCCAAAACAAAGTATTCATGTCGGCAAAGGGAGGAGACATTGCTAGTAAAGAAATAATAATTCCGGCAGGAAATACGGGTATTACTCCCGGTCCTGTCCTTTCCGAATTCAAGGAAGCAAATGTTGCGACAAAGATAGACCAGGGAAGCATTTGGGTAAATAGAGACACAGTAGTAGCCAGACCAGGTCAGATAATTTCTCAGAAGCTTGCTTCACTTATGAGCAAATTAAATATCAAACCAATTGAGGCAGGAATATCTGTGGCCTTTGCTATTTCTGAGGGATTAGTTTTCAAGGAAAGCGATCTTAGCATCAATCTCGCTGAATACAAAAGCGAGTTGGTAAGATCATTTCAAGTAGCAATTGCCTTGGCTTCGGAATCTGCGTATATCACAAAAGAAACAATTAATCCCTTAATTACAAGGGCCCATAACTATGCAATTGCGTTATCTAGAAAATCTCATTACTTATCACGTGAAACCCTAGAACAATCAATCCTACCAGAAGCACAGCTGCATGCCAATTTACTGACGACGACCTTGGCCCGAAAGGGATACGCTGCTGCGTAAACAGGATCTTCAGTCTGATTAATCGTTACTCTATCCGGTTTATCGGTGGTCCAGTCAGGTAACTAGACTAGCCAATAAATTAAGGGAATGCAGATGTTGGGTTATTTATCCGAATAGTGATGAAAGCCCTTCGAGGGCTTCTTCTTCTTTCTTTTCCTCTTTCTTTTCCTCTTCCTTTGGAGCGGCTGAAGCTTCTGAGGCTTGAGCTGAAGAAGATGCGGCAGCAGAAGGAGCAGTTTGTGCCACGGGGGCTGCTTTCAGTGCATCATCAATGTTAACGTCGCTAAGAGCGGCCACCAGGGCTTTTACCCTTACCTCGTCCGGGGACGCGCCAGTAGCTTTTATTACATTTTTAACATTATCCTCTGTTACATCCTGTTTTAGCTTGTGTAAGAGTAAAGCGGCGTATACATATTCCATAATTATTAATTCGTTCTAGATGTAACCATAATATAAAACTTTCAAGTTTACAAGATTTTCGTGCTTCTTGCTACCGCATAAAGATGATCCTTTAGATCCTTTTCATAAAGGGAATTCATTTTCTCCAATAGGATTTCCCGCGCCTGCAATCTTTGGTCATCGGAGGTTGCTCGCAATACATCTGCGAACATGTCGGGAAGGTTTTCTCTGACCCATCCATCCAAGACAAAATATCGTTTCTCGTTTATCCATGTGGTCTTGTCTATAGCCTGGTCAACTTCTTGGTTAAACATCCCAGTTTCGACTCTGTCAATCAACATGAATATGCAATTATTGGGATCGGGATTATTAAGAACCTCTGATGGTCTTCCTTTTCCATATCCCGATTCTATACGATCTATCAATCCAACTGGGCGTATGTAAAAACCATTGATTTGAATTTTACTTCCATTTACATTTTGAATTCTTCCAATAATCAGTCTGACATAATTTCGATCCTTCTGAACTACAAAGATATATTCACCGGGTCGAATTCTGCCTTTTCCAAACATATTGACAGTCTTACCGAGAATTATAAAAATATTCTCTCCCCTCCATAAAATATATGTGGTGTTAAGATTTTTCCTTCCTAGAAAGCTAGTTCCTCACGGCTTAATAATAAGACAAAATCGTAGTGTTGATATCCTCTAACAACATATCTTGCACACATTTATTCTGACTACATTTATTAATATGAAGAGGAACCATAAAATGGGATAAAATTTGCAAAGATTCGACGAGTTGGATATGAGGATATTATCTGAACTTAGCAAAGATGCAAGTATTTCAGTTCCTCAGCTTAGTAAGAAGCTGAACATAAATGCATCTGTTCTATATAGCAGAATAAAACGTCTCGTTAAGCGCAATTTGATAGAAAAATTTACTGTCATCGTCAATGAAGAAATGCTCGGAATTAGCGTCAAAGCCACGGTTGGTATAAACCGAGATCCTAAATTAAAAGAACCTATACATTCTGAACTGGTAAAGATTCCGGAAGTTAGAACCTTATCAGAGGTTACTGGAAGATTTGACATAATAGTTAACTTGAATGCACGCACATTAGAAGAATTGCATAACGTCGTTATCGAACGAATAGGAAAAATCGAAGGTGTTCAGAATACCGAGACGTTCGTAGAAATGCAAAGAACTGAAAAAGAGCCAGTATACGCAGTCCAGACATCACTGATGAGATAGCGGTAGGTAACCGATTTGAGAATATTGCGCGACTAAATCGAGGGGCGGTAGATTCAAATAGCACCAGGGATGAGCTTAGCTGCCTATTTGATAAGTCTGCCTGTTCTTACCATCGTTCAACGCAAAGTAATTGAAATACTTCAAACACTAAAACTAGCAAAGAAGACTAGCAAAGAAGACTATACTACACATTTGCGCCTTGTGCTCCTTAGTATCGGCGCAGTAGGAGGAGTGGGTTTCATAATCAAACTGATAGCTGAGTTCGTAACTTTCGGCGGCGGAAGACAATAGATCTGAATACTTTTGATAGTCCAATAAAGAAAGGATAATGCAAGCCTTATGACTAAGATTATCTAGATCCGGTGAAGATCGCCGAAGGTTTCTTGCTTGGAAATTATTTCCTATGGTACAAACGAATTTTATATTCATCCCTCCCTGTTGCTCGTTTGTTATGCTAAATACGAAGTATTTTAATCACCCTTGAATCTATCCATGTCACTGCTTTGGTTGACAGGATCACTCTAGAGGAGCCAAGAACGATAGCCACGCTTGGATCGCACAGCGCGCTCCAAATTCTCAAAGGTGCGAAAGACGAAGGTTTTGACACACTGCTAATTTGTGAGGAAAAAAGACTCGGTCTCTACAAGCGCTTTAAATTTATTGACGAAATCTTAACCATAAAACAGCATAAGGAAGCGTTGGACAAGAGATGCCAGCAGCATCTTCAGGATGTCAAATCCATCATTGTTCCTCATGGGACTATGATTGCTTATTTTACTTATTCAGAAATTGAAGATATTTCTATACCAATTTTTGGAAACAGGAAGATCCTTCAGTGGGAGTCTGATCGAATTCTTAAACAGAAATTGATGAACGCGTCACGGTTAACCACACCAAAATTAATTCAAAGCAAAGATGATATTGATAAGCTATGCATCGTCAAATTACATGGGGCAGCAGGAGGCCGAGGATATTTTTTGGCATGGGACAAGAAAAGTTTTGAAGAAAATGCCGAATCATTACTGAATCAGAGACGTATAAAAGGAGAAGATGAATTATTCATCCAAGAGTATGTTGTCGGCGTCCCGACATATCTGCAGTTTTTTTATTCTCCAGTAAACAAGCAAGTTGAGTTTTTGGGTGCAGACATAAGGTACGAGTCTATCATCGATAGCATAGGCAGAATTCCTGCTAGACAACAACTTTCTGTAAATCTCGAACCATCATACAATGTTATTGGTAATATTCCTCTTGTGTTGAGAGAATCGTTACTAGAAGAGGTTTATAATATGGGAGAACGCTTCGTAAAAGCTTCTGAAGAACTTGTGCCTCCCGGAATGACAGGACCTTTTTGTCTCGAAGGAGTGTATGACAGAGAAGGAGTTTTTACAGCGTTTGAATTTTCGGCGAGAATTGTTGCAGGAACCAACCTCTACATTAATGGCTCTCCGTATTCTGAATTATTATACGAGAAACCGATGAGCATGGGAAGAAGAATCGCACACGAAATTAAGATAGCAAATGAAAAAGGACATCTCGACAGAGTATTCACTTGATCATGAGTGAGTCATAAGATGTAATATATACACATCTGCAAATTGGACGTATAAGAGTGACGGACGCAAATGTCTATTTGATACTTGATGGGGGAACAGGATAGGCATCTTGTCAGGGTTAACAAGTGGTATAATTTGTAAATATCAATAATCCTAGATGATGCAACTGCTTGATACAACTATATTAAAGCTTCATGGTTTATTCTCTGTTCTATAAAGTTCAGAAATTAAAACATCGATTCATGGTAATGGATTAATGTCTTAAGATCACGCATTTCCGGTATTTGACAGAGGCTCTCATATTTACTAAAGACAAATATAATATTGATTTGTATTGCCCTGTGTAATAAAAGCTACTATGCTAATTTCTCACATTTCCGATATTCATCTTGGATACGCACAATTTAACTTAACCGAACGGGAACAGGATATTTATTATGCCTTCGAAGAAGCGGTAGATAAATCCATATCAGAGCATGCAGACTTGGTTCTTTTGGCTGGAGACATTTTTCATACTCCAAGACCAAGTGGATCCTCAATAGTTAAACTAGCAAATGAGCTCAAGAGATTCAGAGAAGCTTCTATACCTGTCTATTTTATTCTTGGAGAGCATGATATTAGTCGGATAAAAGATACACCAGTGCCTTATCTCTTTGACAATATCAGACTGGCTAAAAGGCTTGAGGATAACCAGCCTAGACGTGAGGGTAAATTGACATTGTTTGGGTTCAATAAGGAAAGAAGAAGCAATATGGAAAGTATGCTTCAAAAGTTTCAGATAACACAACAGCTCGCTATGCAGTATAAAGAAACTCATGATTCAAAAAATATCCTTGTACTGCACCAGGGATTAGTGGAATTCAATAAGTTCGCAGGAGAGCTAAGTGCTAGAGATCTCCCAAAGGGATTTGATTATTACGCAATGGGTCACTATCATGACCACCTCGAAGAAACATTTAGTAGTCTTGCTGGAGGAGAACACACTGGACTTATTGCATATCCTGGTTCTCTTGATCTGACTCCAAGTGACGGCCTAAAAGATGTCGAAAAAGGGTTTTTTTTGACAGATATGTCGGCACACGAACCTAGGGTTGACTGGATAAAACTGGAACACCGTAGACAGCTAATAACAAGCGACATAAACTATAAAACTATGCAGGACGAATTGCTAGCTCTCATAAAGAATACCCAGAGCTTTAAAAGAAAACCGATAGTTGTGTTAAAAATACTGGGAGAGAAGATAAACCCGAAAATAGTAGCCACAAGTCTGATGAAGTTAAATGATTCTTGTTTACATTACGTATGGCATGCAGCTGAAAGTCTCAATTCTGCTCCAGAGATCTATCAAGGAAGGCCTGTGGATATCGAAGGAGAATTATACAGATTAACAAAGGAAACATTAGACTCTGACGAGTTAGCCGCTTTTGCGATCGAAGAGATACTTCCTGCTGCATCCACTGGAGATTCGCGACTGACTCTGGACATAGTATGGAATGTGTATAGCAGCAGCAAGAGAAACAAGAGGTTGTCATCTCCTAATAATAACTTGCGCACAAGAACAGACGGGCATAGGGAGGATAGTCTTTTGGGATGATAAAGGCTATTGAACTTGGGAACTTTATTTCTCATAACAGAACACTGCTAACGTTTGATCGAGGAATCACAATATTTCTGGGACATAATGGCTCTGGAAAATCGAGTATTATAGATGCGATCACATTTGCTCTGTACGGACAACATACTAGAAAGACAAACAAAAACCTTGTTCGCAGAGGATCCGAATCTTCGTGGCTAAATGTGAGATTTTCTGTTGGATCCAAGGAGTATAATGCTCATAGACAGCTGGGAAGCAATGGACAGTCCCAGCTTGCAAAATTCGACCAGGTTTCTGATTCAGGAAACATTGTTGAGAAAAATGTAGTTTCTGGAGAAAGAAAGCAATTTGGGGATTCGATGAGTGGAGAAATTGCCAAGATACTAGGTATTGATTATAAGAAACTAAGGATAGCAGCAGTAGTTCAACAAGGTGAGCTGAGTAGCATTATCGACTCACAGCCAAAAGAGTTCAAGGAATTACTCAATAGCCTGATTGGTATTGATAGATTAGACACTGCATATCAAACCATGTATGAAGTAGTTGATAGGTTTAGAGAGAGATTGAGAGACAATAATGGAGGGTTTGACGACAAGCAGATTGTCTCTATCAAATCAGCTATTCAAAGTAAGCATAATGATTTGCGGGATGCAGAAAATCAATTTAAGAAACTTGAAGCTCAGAGAGATAATGTGAATGTACAGATAGTTCAGACTGAAAATGAGATACAACGGATGGAACCTCTCATATTACAATCCAGGGAATTACGTTCTACAGAGGACACTCTTCTCAAATATGTTAATGGTAAGAGAGCATCTATGGCACAAGAGGTCAAAAAATTGGAGGCACTCGTCAATGAAACCCGTGAATCCTTTAAGGCAATCTCAGAGAAAGAAGAGATTGAAATAAACTTACAGATGATAAGGTCGGAGCTTGAAGAGATGGAAAACAGAATTGTACTAAATGAAGGAGAGAATGGTAGGTTGAATGGCGTACTACAATGCGCAAAAAGAATTGAAGTAGGAGATGACGGAAGATGCCCAATCTGTGGTTCGCCAGTCCGCGTCGAAATTCAAAAAATATTTGATATTGGCAATATTGAAACTGAGATTAAGAGAAAAATCAATGAACGTGAGAAAATGTTGGCTGAAAAGATCAGCTTGAAGACTGAAGAAAGGATTATGGAAGAAAAGGAAAAGAAAATTGAATCAGCAGAGAGGTTCCTTGCTTCTACTTGCGTCGATGGCATCAAGAGCATATCAGATTTGGAATCAGAATTTCAGCGGAAAAAACACGATCTTATTAAAATTCCCGAAGTCCTTACCAAAATAAACAACCTCCGACAGTTGGAAATAGACGACTTTTCAAAATTGCTCATTGATAATATCATCAAGTTAAGAGAACATACCAAAGGCTTGAAAATGCAGGAATATACGAATTCAAAGCTTAAACGAACAAAATTATCAGACGAGCTTCTCGATATCAATGCTAAGTTAGGAGGAACAGGGGTTATTATTAGAGAATGCACCAATACCATCGCTACTTCGAACAAAATCTTATCAGAACTTGAACAGGCTGCAGAGTTGCTCAACAATCTTGAAAATGTAAGATCTAAGGTATTTAATAGGGACGGACCGGTGGCATTAAGCCTCAGGTCATGGGTATTGAAGGTTCTCTCGGCTAAGGCATCAGAGTATCTTTCGATGTTCAAAATCGGAGTATCCAAAATAGACCTCACTGAAAAAACCAGAGACGTACATGTGGTTTGTTACGGTACATTCGGAGATATAGATATGGATTCTCTTAGCGGTGGTGAAAAAGTTGCAGTTGCACTTGCTTTGAGGTTGGCCATCACACAAATGATAAGTTTGAATAAACTCGATTTCATCATTTTAGACGAACCTACGGTACATTTAGATGAGGAAAGAAGAAAGTCACTTGTAAGGATAATATCCGATTCCTTTAGAGAAGGACTAGGACCTTTATCTCAGATAATTATTATTACCCGCGATGCCGAAATATTCGAGGATTCTGAGGTCGATGCAGTTTATCGATTCACGATGGGTGCAAATGGTTCAGTGGTAGTTCCGGAATAACGGTATTTAAGCACGACTACTAACAATTGTTTCTTCTCTAATATTTTATACACCATCTAATCAGGAGCGCTGAACAAAAAACAATACCTCTTTTGGATATGTTATTTTCCTTCTTATCCTCAGCCGCCTGTCATCGTGGTAAATTTGTTCTTTCTTTTCATGGTTGAAATATATTTGAGGTTGGCAAGTGCAACAAGAGCTGATTGTCTAACCTCCTCGCTAGAATCTACCAACGCACCCATCAGCGTCGTCCTGGCTTTATTAGAACCTATAGCTCCTAAAGCAATAGCCGCCTCATGTCGAACAAAAAAGCTCGGGTCAGATTCTACTGCGTGTGACAATGAACTTATCCCGCTAAGAAAACCAAGCTGGCCAAGAGAAAATGCTGCTTCATGTCTTACAAGGGCATTTGTGTCTTGCTCAAGTACGCAGCTCAGGCACTTGACTGATTCTTCTCCAGCTATATCCGCAAGGATACAGACGGCTCTTGTTCTTATGATATAATTTTGGTGGTCAAGCAAATTTTCAAAATATTGTTTATTATGATTGTCGTATTGTTTTTCCATTTCTGCCAGCAATTTTATTATGGTCTCCGGTATGGAGGAGAGGGAATCGCTCTCGATCTGATTACGGTGCACAATATAAAACCTGGATGTTACACCTATTATTTTTTTTCGATTGCGCCGAGCGATAGCAACACGTTCTTATACGAGCCTCATATTTATAACCTCCAGCTAGTTATGCGGCTGAGATATTGGAGACTTGCAGCCGAAGATATTTTGGAGGCAACATATCCCCCCGAAAAGGTTAATCACTGGGAAATCAAATGTATGCAAGGGGAATACCAACATTTTGGCGTTTTCTGGTTCCGATATGGCACACCACTTGACAAAGAGCCTGTTCATGGGATCTGTTTTTACTACAACGAAATCCCGGAAGTATCCATTCAGAAACTCTTGAACTTTTTGGAGAGCAAATTTGGAGGAACCCCCATTCGCAGAAAGACAAGAGTATTCCTTAAAGGATCACAAGAGTTTTCAGATCCTAAGTCAATTGCAATACTGGCAAAGGAGATGGGGACTAAGTTCAATGCTCCCACCGAAATTACAATCGAGTTTGAAAAGGTGACACAACAAGAGCAGGAGCAAAATGCATTTAACATGCCTCCAAAAAAGTCTCTTCCTATCGTAGGAACTGATTAACCGAAATTTCTACTGTCCCAATTATGATATTAGGGAGATAGTGACTAAGGACCGTGTCGAGATATGGCATAGGGCAACTACAAGAGATGCTTTACCTCAGGAATATAGGTATAAACAAAAGGCTGAGGCAGTTAAGATAGTCAATAAAAATAGATATGGATCAGAGTAAGCCACAAAATTTGACTATTCAGGCCAAAACGGTAATATTTAGCCCGATTCAACGCGGGCTAATTCTTCCCCCTTTGGCCCAGTAGAGGATGTTCTGAGGACTTTTCTAAGATGAACAGAGGACAGATGTTGTAACGAAGTCAGAGAGAGCCAAAAGACTGAAACAGAGACCAAATGAGGCAGAAGAGGAACGCATGATCCTAAGAAAAGAAATTGCCGAGCTAAACACCACAGTTAAAGTCCTAAAGGAAAAGACTGCACCTGAACTCTTACGTGAGCTGCAAGAGAAAT
>OCZV010001007.1_pt1 | contig 10096 bp, 9 predicted proteins | sample 1539051 | NCBI WGS metagenome assembly OCZV01 (sample SAMEA3113581, study PRJEB22503) | soil metagenome
TCGGGCCTCGAACTCAGGACGGCTTCAGCCATCCATCTAAGGGCGTCGGCCTTGATAAACCGTGAAACTGCCCCCGCCCGCAGTGGCCTCACACCCATCCGTTGGCACAGCTTTGACTCCGTCCGCACCCGGCGAATCCTTATGTCTGCTTACGAAGCAAGTCAGCTCTTTGGCTAAAAGCCGAACTTCGGTGAGCATCTCTAATGCCGGCGTGCGTCAGGTACCTTCGGTTGGATCTCGACCACTAGTCGAGGCGGCGCGTCCAGACCACGTGACCTTTGTGCGCGCAGAGCGCCTGCATCGCGCGCACCACGTTCGGCAGTTCCGGAAGATCGACGAGGCCGAGCATCCCGCACATCAATACGATGTTGGCGGGCGCCACAGCGCGATAAGAGCCGGGGTCCGTGGCGTCTCCGTTGACGAACTCGACGTGATTCGAAAGGCCCAGTGCCTGGCACGCGTCCTCGCCGTCCGCGACAAGGTTCGGGTCCAGTTCGACGAGCCGCACACGCGCGTCCGCGAACCGCTCGTGATCTGCCAACGTCCGCAAGACATCGCGGCCGTCGCCCGCGCAGACGCTGATGATCCGGACTTCTCCCGAAGCAATGCGGTCCAGACATCGCGAAAGGTGCTTTTCGGACCAGGGCCAGGCGTTTCTTCAGCGCCGGGTTCTGGTCATAGGCATTGTGCCATTTGTGCCAATCCATGGCGAACGCCGTCCGTTCTGTCGCTGGGTCTGCTGCGCCGACGATCGTGCAGTGCAAGGCTGCGCGCGACGGATCGCAAAGGTAGCCCATGAATACCATGGCGAGCGGGGCCAAGGGCAGCCGACCCGAGCGAGGCAACCGTCGGAATAAGCTTGCGGGCAAATCTTTAGGATCGCTGAAAGGTGCGCTTAACCGGGTCGCTACCAGGATGCCGGGACTTGGCAGGTGTATGAGAAGGGCGGCCAATGTCGAGCGCAGCACAAGTTCTCTCCAGCAAACCGCAACTCAATCTTGTCGAGAGCCTCGAGGCGACCGCTCGCCGACTGGCTCGAGGCGACGTCGAGGGTGCGGCGAGCGAGGCGAAGGCCCTTGTCGACGACTACCCCTTCCACCCCGGTGCGTGGTTCCTGCTCGGCACCGCTTTGCTGCGGACGCAAAATGCCGGCGCAGCGCTGCCGGCGCTGGAGCAGGCGGCGCGCGTCCGGCCGGCGTTCGCCCCGCATCAGCTCTGGCTCGGTAAGGCCTACGAAACCTGTGGCCGGCAGGACCAGGCGCTGGACGCGTTCGCCAGGGCGGTCTGGCTTGCCCCGGATGATCTGCCGGCGCACATCAACTATGGGCGCCTGCTTCTGTTGCTGCGCCGCTCCGATGCGGGCTACCGGCACGTCCGCCGGGCCCTGGCGCTGATCCTTGGAAACGCCGGCCGTCGCGTCGTGGCAGGGATCGTCTTGGCGGCGCGTTGCCATCGGATCGCCGCCGGCCTGATCAGACGCCGCGGGCGCGGTGGTCTCCCGGTCGCCGTGCTCGAGGTGCTGGCGGAGCGTGCCCAGAGCGAGGAGCGCTTTGCCGCGGCCGCGAGGTTGGCCACCAGAGCACTGCGCCGGCTGCCGGACGATGCCCGTCTGCAGGCGGCGTCGGGCCGGGCGCTGCTGGCGATGCGCGACTTCGTGCCCGCGACGCGCGCTCTGCGGGACGCGCTGAGCTCGGATCCGAATGACCCCGACCTCCTGATCGAATTGGCCTATGCCGAAACCCGCACCGTGTGGCACGACGCCGCGCAGGCGCATCTGGAGCACGCTCTGGAGCTCGGGCTGCGGTCGACGTCGGCGAAGCGGCGAGCCGGTTTCGTTCTCCTGGACCTCGGTCGCCCCGACGACGCCATTCGCCTCTTTCGCGAGATTCTCGAACGTGATCCCGCCGATGCCGACGGCGCGTACGGGCTCGGCCTTGCTCATCAGCGGATCGGCCGCCTGGAGGAGGGCGCCGGCTGGCTGGCCAAAGCGCTCGAGCTGCGTCCCACGCACGTGGAAGCCATATGGCCGCTTGCGCTCAGCGGCAAGCACGGTCAGAGCAGGCTTGATCTTTCGCGGATCGAGGCGCTCCTCGAAAGCCGCTTGCTGAGCACGCATCGCCGCATGCTCGCCCACTTCGCAGCCGGCCGGGTACGCGACGCGATGGGCGATCATCGCGCAGCCTTCGCGCATTATGTCGCGGCGAACCGTCTCAAGGACGTGAGCTTCGATCCCGATGGCGAAGCGCAGCGCATCGCCGTGATCAAGCGTACCTTCGACCGACCGTTCTTCGAGCGCGTGCGAGGAGCGGGCGTTGACGACCAGCGCCCGGTGTTCATCGTCGGCCTTCCCCGCTCGGGCACGACCCTCCTCGAGCAGATGATCGCGAGCCATCCGAGCGCGCACGGCGCCGGGGAGCTCGAGGACGTCCCGCGGCTCGCCCTGGAGCTGTTGCCGTCGATTCACGACACGGCAGGTGCTCCCGCCAAGGACGCGGAGGTGCGGCCGCAGGACGTGCGCACCGTCGGCCAAGCCTATCTGCGCGCCCTTGACCAGCGGGCGCCCCAGGCAGAACGGGTGGTCGACAAGATGCCGATGAACGTCCTGCACATGGGCTTGATCGCGGCGGCGTTGCCAGGTTGCCGGTTCATCCACTGCCGGCGCGACCCCATGGACGCCTGCCTGTCCATGTACATACTCCACTTCAGAGGCAATTACCCGTTCGCTTACGATCTCGAAAACCTCGGGCTCTACTGGCGCCTCTACGATGACCTCATGGCGCACTGGCGCGCGGTGCTGCCGGTCCGGATGCTCGAAGTCGACTACGAGACCCTGGTCGAGGACCCGGAGACCACGATGCGCGGCGTCCTCGAGTTCTGTGGCCTGCCGTGGGATGCGCAATGCCTTGCTTTCCATACCGACGGCCGCCTGGTCCGTACCTCCAGCTTCGCGCAGGTCCGGCAGCCGATCTACCGCAGCGCGGTTGGCGGGTGGCGCCGCTTCGAGACGGAACTCGAACCGCTACGACGGGCCCTCGCCGGCGAAGGGTCTCCGCAACAGGGCACAGGGGCTCAGTCACGCAGCGGCGTCATTAAACGGCTCCGGCAACGCGCTGAAAGCGCGTGAGCCCGCGCCGCGACAGCTGGTCGTTTCGATCGCCTTAAGCCATTCGGGCCGCTCGACCACAAGCGCGATCGCGAGTCCGAGAATCGGCGCCCCGAGGAGGTTGCGATTGTGACGGGCGAGACAGCCGAGCGGGATCGCCAGCAGCCGGCTGAGCGGCCTTGGCCCGGCGTGATGCCAGCGGAGATGGCCAACGAGGATGGCATCAGGCTCTAACCGGAGTGCGACGACAAAGCGCGAACATGGCGGCGGCGGGTTAACAGCCCGTTGACGAAGTCGGATCGCCGCGAGATTCGCTGTCGGTGGAACAACGAGGGGAAGGCCAACCATGGCGATGGGGCGGCAGGGTCCGCGCCGAGGCGAGATGCTGGTGCGGTGGGCCGAGCTGCCGAGGTCGCCGGGGCAGGCCTTCTCTGAGCGACTGCAGGCGGTGCTCGCCGAGGCCGGGTTCGACGCCGTCGTGGCGACGCTGTGCAAGCCGTATTGCGCGGCCGCCGCGCGCCCCGTGCTGGCCTGCGAGCGTCAGCTCGTCACTTCGTTCAGAGCGGCGGTGAAGCCGAGCAGCGAGATCGGCACGCCCAGGCGCTGCCGCTCACCCTGCGGATCCACGGCCTCGAAGAACACGGTCGCCTTGGTGCCCGCCTTGAGCCGGGTCAGCAGGTCGGGCTCGAGCAGCATCTCGATGCGACAACCCTGTCGCTCGCAGCGGTCGACCTGCAGCGGCACTTCAGCGCCGCCGTCGACCTGGAGCGTCACGCCGGCCTGAAGCAGGATGCCGAGCGGCAGCATGACCAGCAGCCCGAGGTCCGACGTGCCCGGCACTTGGCCGACCGCAACGGCCATGATCGCCCGATCCTGGTTGTCGACCTGCTGTTGCTGCATCTCGCACACTTGCGGCCCCTGCTCGCCCTGACGACCGCAGCGCACCGTCCAGTCCTTGAATTGCCGCTCGGTGATGGCCCCCTCGGCCGGCGCAGCTTCCACTTTCGGCGTCTGCTGCTGCTGGGGCGCCGTCGGTTCTTGGGTCGCCTGGGCGAGCACGCCCGGTGCGCCCATGCCCAGCGCCGCGGCCAGCGTGATTGCGGCCAGCCACCGGGATGCCACCGGCAGGGCGGATTCGAGTCTGTAGGCTGTGCGAATTGTCATGGCGCGGAACTCTTAGCGAGGCCGCAAGGGAGAGCCAAGTGATTCCCGCGGGTGCGACGTTTTTGCCGCGAGCGTAGGAGCGTGCACGCCATCACCGCTGCCCAGTTTCTCAGTTCGGCGCGATATAGACCGGCGCCTGGAGGGCCGGCGGCGGGCCGCGGATCACGTCGGCGGGCCTTCTCAGCGAGCATGATCGTGGGCGCATTCAGGTTGCGGAACACGATGCTCGCTTGCAGGAACAGAATACATGATGCGCGCTCTCGGCTGTGGTGGCGTAGGCATCGATCGGCCTTGGTCTCGATGTCGGTGCTGGGGCGCCGGCGGCACCGTTTTCCCGCCACGGTGCATTACAAGCCGGCCTTGCGCAGGCTCGCGCGAATGCGGTCGCGCTCGGCCGGATCACGGAAGGCCTCGCCATACAGGTCGGCCTCGAAGAACGGGTGCAGGCGGCGCACTTCTGCCGCCGACCGAACCGCATCGTCCGTCCGCCCGGCCTCGGCATAAGAAGCAGCAAGCGCGATGTGGAGCGGAACGTGGTGTGGATGGCGGCCGACCGCGCCTTCCAGTATTGCGACCGCATCGTCGTAGCGGCCCCGAAGATAGTAGGCCATCGCCAGATTACTGAAAGTATTGGGCGTCGGGCTCGGGTCGAAGCGCAAGGCCTCCTCGAGAGCGGTGATCGCATCGCGAGACCGGCCGCCAAGGAGCAGAACCCAGCCACGCTCCGCGTGATTGCCCGCATGGTTAGGATTGGCTTCGATTGCGCGATCGAGCTCTTCGAGCGCAAGGTCGTAGTTGTGGTGATAGGTGTAGACAATTGCCAGAAGGATATGCGCGAGCTGGTTCGAGGGATCGAGACGAACCGCGGCTTGGGCGAGGTCGTGCGCGCGCTCCAGCGCTCGATCAGGCCATTCGGTCCAACCCATCTCTGCTGACTTGGTTTGCGTCCAGGCAAGCGCGGCGTAGGCGTCAGCATAGTCAGGATCCAACTCGATCGCCTTCTCGAGCTGTTCCCGAGCGAGCAAATTAGCTGAACGAGCAAATTGTCGAAAGTGTTGTCTGGCCCGCAAGTAGTAATCGTAAGCGTTCAAATTGTCCGTCGGCTTGCCAAACGCGCGTTTCTGTTCGAGATAGGTCACTCGGATGGCCAGTGCGCTAACGACCTGGCGGGTGATATCGTCCTGCACCGCAAAGACGTCGTCGAGCGCCCGGTCGTAGCGCTCGGACCAGAGGAGGACACCGCGCTTGGCGTCGGTGAGCCGCGTCGTGACGCGCAGCTGATCGCCAGCGCGGCGCACGCTCCCATCGACCACGTACCGGACGTTCAGATCCTGAGTGAGCTGCTCGGGCGTTACCGTCTCGCCCTTGTAGGGCGCCACCGCGTCCCAGGACATGACCAGGAGACTGGAAAATCGGCCAAGTGCCGAGATGATGTCCTCGGTGATGCCCTCGCTGAAATAGTCCTGCTCGGGATCTCCGCCTTGGTTGTCGAACGGGAGGACCGCAATGGTCGGCGTCGAAGCGAGTTCCGAGTTCGCTTTCGCCAGGTCGCCCGTTGTCCCCGCCTCGGTCAGACTGCTCGGCTCGGCTCGGTCCCCTCGTTGAGTTGCCGGCCAGCCGAGCCAGACTGTCAAGGCTCCCGCCAACAGCATGACCGCCGCGCCCGCCGAGATCGCCACATACCAGAAGCTGCGCCCCACCCGCGTCAGCCGCCGCATGGCCCGACTCTCAGGCAGAACACCATATACGCGCACCGGCTCGGCGATGTTCTTGACCCGATGCGCGCCGCGGTCGCGAAAGCCGAGATCGAGCTTGTTCCGGACCTGATCGTAGACCGCGCCCGAGATAGCGATGCCGCCGGGCTCGGCGAGCGCTTGGACCCGCGCCGCGACGTTCACGCCATCGCCGAAGATGTCCTCGCCATCGACGATCACGTCGCCAAGATTGATGCCGATCCGGAACCTGAGCCGTCGTTCGGCCGGCAGTTCAGCGTTGCGCTCGGCGAATTCCTTTTGGATCTCGACCGCGGCGCGCAAAGCCTCCACCACGCTCGGGAAGTCGGCCATCACGCTGTCGCCTGCCGTGCCGACGATCCGGCCCCCATGCTCGGCGATGGACTCGGCAATCACCACCCGGTAAGCGGTGAGCGTCGCGTGGGTGCCGGCCTCGTCCGCCCCCATCAGCCGGCTGTAGCCCTCGACATCGGCGCACAGAACCGCTGCAAGCTTTCGCTTGGCGAGAGCCGTGTCGACAGGCTTCAAACGGCGATCGGGTGCGACCATGACACCGCCGGCCAGGACGAGGAGACCGTCGCCCGCACACTCAGATTGACGATGTTACGCCACAGGGTGATACTTGGCCACAGTTCAAGGCTGCGTGCGGGGCGGATGCTCACTCAAACCCGTCGATTTCCATTTGCCTAGGGATTGAAGAAGCCCTGTCTGCCACCCGCGTGGAGAGGTGGACCATGTCGACCATCCTTCTCAGAGCCCTCGCGCCGACGTCGCTCAGCGTTTTGATGATGGCGGCACTTGCGCTGCCTGCGCTCGCCGAGGAGCGCATCAACAAGAACAGCGAGAATGTCGCGATCAGGGGCTACGACACCGTCGCCTATTTTACCGAAGGTCGCGCGGTCGAAGGCAAGCCCGAGTTCGAGTACGTCTGGCAGGATGCCAGATGGCGGTTCGTCAAAGCCGGTCACCGCGACATGTTCGCGCGAGACCCGGAGCGTTATGCCCCGCGGTTCGGTGGTTTTTGCAACGGCGGCCTGTCTCTGGGCTACATGATACAGGCCAATCCGGAGAATTGGTCGATCATCGATGGTCGGCTTTACATGAACCATTCCAGACGAGGACGAGATCGGCTTCGCGCCAACCCCGCGCCGATCATCGCCGCCGCCGAGGGCACCTGGACCGTGTTCGAGCACGGGTTCGCCGAGGGAACCCGAGGCCAGCTGGGCGGGGAGCTGCCACTGACGGCCGATGCCGGCAGTAAACAACAGGCGTCGAAGTCAAGCTTTTAGAATGACCAGACCCTCCCCGAGTCACCGCTGCTTGGTTCCCCAGTCCGGCGCGATGTAGACCGGAACGTCGAGCGGATCGAGCGGCGGCCGGCCGCGGATCAGGTCGGCCGCCTTCTCGGCGAGCATGATCGTGGGCGCGCGTTCAGGTTGCACGACGGGATGCTCGGCTCGCCGCAACCTCGCTGCCTGGAGACATTTCCCCTTTGCGCGCGAAACCGAAGCGGGCATGCTTTGGCCTTGCCAACATCGCTCCAGTTTGGTATCGGTTTCGGTTCATTTGAGGGGTGAGTATGCTCGCGGCGGACGTGCCGACCGCGCTATCGCCATTGGACGTAGTGAGCCTTTCCCGTCTGATGGAGCAGACGGCCGGCAGACCCGAGGTCGTTCTTGGGCTGATTGACGGCCCTGTTGCTGCCAATCACGCTGATCTTGCGGCCAAAAACATCCGGTTGCTTCCTTCGCCGGTGGGGGAGCCATCGGATAGTGCGCCCGGCGCAGCGCGCGCACACGGGACTTATGTCGCCGGCATCTTGTCAGCGAGACGCGATTCCGCAGCTCCGTCAATCTGCCCCGGTTGCACGCTGCTCGTGCGGCCGATCTTCCTCGAGCCGGTCCCTGCAAACGCTGACACGCCCAGTGCGAGCCCCGGCGAGTTGGCCGACGCCATCGTCGACTGCGTCGAAGCGGGCGCTCGGATTCTGAACTTGAGCGTCGCCCTCGCGACGCCGTCTCCGAACCGAGAACCCAAGCTCGAGCAGGCCCTCGGCCACGCGATGGCGCGCGGCGCGATCCCGGTAGCGGCAGCGGGAAACCAGGGCACTATCGGCGGCTCGGCGATCACCCGGCATTCCTGGGTCATCCCCGCCGTCGCGTGCGATCTGGCAGGCAGACCGCTGGCGGTATCGAACCTGGGTGATTCGATCGCGCGCCGTGGCCTGATGGCGCCCGGTGAGGCGGTAACAAGTCTCGGTATCAACGGACAGCCGGTCACCTCCGGTGGGACGAGCGCGGCGGCGCCATTCGTCACGGGCGCGATCGCGCTTCTGTGGTCGATGTTCCCGCAAGCAAGCGCGGCCGAAGTGAAATCGGCGGTCACCAAAGCCGATTTGCGCAGAGCTACCGTCGTGCCGCCGCTGCTCGACGCCTGGGGCGCCTACCAGCTGCTGCAGAACCGACGAGCATACGGATGATCGACATGACGGAACGGAAGAAAGCCTCAGCAGGCGAAACCGGGCAGCGGGAAGAGCATCAGCCCTACCGAGTTCGTCTCCCGGGCTTCGTCAGAGACGAGGAGGTAGGCCTCGGCGACGTGATCAAACGCGCGACCTACTCGGTCGGGATCCGCCCCTGTACCGGTTGCGGGCGGCGGGCGGCGGCACTGAACCGCTGGATGGTTTTCACGCGCTAATTGAACGAAAGGGAGGCGTCCTGATGCAAGATGAACCCGAACCCTCTGCCACCGGCGCGCATGATCAAGCCAGCCCGCATACGGTTGCCGCTTCGGCAAACCCGGGGGCCGCAGCCCCGGCGCAGGCCTACGACGCGCCGCAGGTCGACGAGGGCGCCATGCCGGGCCCGCGGCCGAACGGCGGGGTCGGGGCAGCGACGCCTGCCTACGTCTACGCGATCGGCCGGATCGAACCGCGGTTTCCCACTCTCTCGGCCGAGAAGGAATTCGCGCAGGCCACGGGACGCGCCGAGACGGCGGGTCTCACGGATCGGCAAGCGCTTCACCAAGTCCTCTCCCAACGTCAGAACCGCTACTTGGTGCGGTCGCTGTGCTGGGTGTTCACAATTGAGGGCCTCGATACCTACATCCTCCAGCCGCGCGACCCGGCCGATCTCGATCTTCTGATCGAGGCCCTGCGTCCCACGCCGCGCCCGACCGACGTTGATTGCGTGGTCGGCATCAGAGGCCCGCTCGCCCCGCCCGAGCTGTGCAACGGGCTGATGGTGCCGATCGTGGTCTTCGATCAGATCTATTCCTTCGACGTCGATGCGCTGATCAAGTCGATCCCGCGGCCGGAGAAGATCACCGCCAAGGATTTCGAGGGCGTGGCCGAGGAGTTGTTCTATCGGATCATGCAAATGGCCGACAACGCGGGCGCGACGGATGAGCACCGCGCTCTCAACTACCTCGCCGTCCGCTACCCGGCCGTCTACGCCACCGCCGCGGAGGCCTTCGGCCGCAATGCCTCGCTTACGGCGATCGAGGTCCGACCTTCACCCTTGAGCGGCGTGCGGAAGATCGTCGAGGTCATCTTCTGCTTTACCAACCGCCAGACCGACGTCGTCGATAAGTTCTTCACGCGCGTCGACGTGACCGAGGAGTTTCCGTTCCTCGTCACCAAGATGTCGCCGTACTACGACCGGTAAATCGCACCGCTCTACTGATAGGAGAGACGAACCAATGAACACGATGAGAATGCCAGGTTTCTCAGCAGAGCCTTCGGCATATCGGAGTAGTAAATACTATCGAGTACGCACGACGTTGAGTAGTCCTGGTCAAGTAGTAGAAGTAGTACCCTCTGCCATCAATTGTTACGATTTCCCCGATCGCAATACTTCTTGTTGTTGTTCTAGCACTAGGTGTTGCTGCGTCGATGAAGATGGGGATTTCTGCTGGACGAAGGGGATGTTGGGGCATTTTTCCTGAGAAACCCGGATTAGGTTGACTTGATCGGGATAGGGGGCGCCATACGGTGCCGCCCCTCCCACACCACCGGACGTACGGGTCACGTACCACGGCGGTTCGATCGGGTTGAGCGGGAAAAGGTGTCAGGAACCTTTTGAAGCCTCGACGCGAT
>OCZV010001008.1_pt1 | contig 10093 bp, 5 predicted proteins | sample 1539051 | NCBI WGS metagenome assembly OCZV01 (sample SAMEA3113581, study PRJEB22503) | soil metagenome
CGTGGCCGAGCGCGTACAGCGTGCCGAACCACAGGGCGCGGCGGCGATCCTCCTGCGACGAGGTGATGTCGGCGATGGCCGCGATATGGTCCCAGTCGATGCCGTGGCGGAGCCCGAACAGGAACCCGCTGACGACGATCCCGAAGCCGAACCCGCCGGCGGTTGCCTGCCCGAGGACCTCCATGGCGGAAACCCTAGCCCTTTATTGCAAGGGCTTGCAAGAGGCACCTGGTGCAGGGAGATCCGGTCCTCATCAGCACCACGTTGGTCGAGAAGTGTGGATCCTCCCTCGCGATCGGTTGGTGTGGTAAGACACGTCTGGAGGGAATACGGCGAAGCGGCTCATTGGACGCAGGGCTGAAAGAGCCTCGATCGCCCGGTTCATCCAGGCCGCTCAGTCTCGACCCGTAGCAATGATCCTGGCCGGTGAGGCCGGCATCGGGAAGACGGCCCTTTGGGAGTGGGGCCTGCATGCCGGTCGTGAACGCGGGTATCGCGTCCTGGCTGCTCAAGCCTCGCGCTCGGAGGCCAAGCTCTCATATTCCGGGATCGACGACCTCCTCGAACCGGTGCTCGAGGAGTCGCTCCCGGCCATCCGAGAACCACGACGACGTGCCCTGGAGATCGCCCTCTTGCGTCGAAGGCCTCGTGGCCACTCGCCGGATCGCTGGGCGGTCGCCAAGTCAGTGCTCGACGTGTTGCGACTCATCGCCGACCGGGGCCCCCTCGTCGTGGGGATCGACGATGTCCAATGGCTGGATCGGCCATCAGCCTCGGTACTCGCCTTCGGCCTTCGGCGCCTTCGGGACGAGCGTGTCGGAGTGCTCCTCTCCGTTCGGAGCGGAGGAGAGGAGGAGACGCCACTCGAGGTCGATCGGGCGTTCCCGCGGGACCGTGTCCGGAAGGTCGTCGTCGGGCCGATGGATCGCAACGAGGTCCAGCGCATCGTCCGATCAACGGTTGGCATGGGGCTGCCTCAGCCACTCCTGGAGCGGGTGCACGAGACATCGGGGGGTAATCCCTTCTTCGCCTTGGAGCTGGCGCGGGAGGTCGTTCGTCGGGGGATGGATGCACTCGTTACCGAAGACGGATTGGGAATCCCACACACCGTTCGAGATGCCGTCGCCGCGCGACTGGCGCCTCTCACGAGCCATACACGGGGTCTTCTCATCCACGCCGCGGCGCTGAATCTGGCGACGATCCAACTGCTTCGAATGATCGGCGGGAGAAGAACCGACCGAGCCATCGAAGAGGCCACCGACGCAGGGATTATCGAACTGGACGACGACCGTGTCCGATTCACGCATCCACTCCTAGCGTCGGTTCTGTTCGACGATGCGGATGCGGCTTCCAGACGGAAGATCCATCATCGTCTCGCCCGGTTCGTCGCTGATCCCGAGGAGAGGGCGCGCCATATGGCCCTGGCCGCCACCGGTCCGGACGGAGGCACGGCTCGCGCCCTCGAGGACGCGGCCCGACACGCCGCGGCTCGCGGGGCGCCGGAGGCCGCGGGAGCGCTGTTCGAGCAGGCGGCTCGTCTGTCACCCGATTCCCAGCGGCACGATGCGTTCCGGCGGAGCGTCGATGCCATCGATCACTTCTTCCACTCGGGTGAGATGGCCCGTGCCACGGAACTCGCCGAGGGGATCGGCCACCTCGACCTGGCCGACTGGGACCGAGCTGTCGTGGTCTTCAGGCTGGGAGGGATCCAGGCGCGTGAGGCGAGGTGGGCCGAGGCGGAGCGTTCGTTTCGGACCGCGCTGGCGCTCGCGGTGGATCGCCCGGCCCTTCGGGCCGAGGTGGAGCAGGAGCTGGCGATCGTCGCCATCGCCGGAGGTCGACTGGAGGAATGCGTCGCCCATGGCCGAAGGGCCTTTGAGCTCGCTCGATCCACGGGTGAGGGCTCCGTCATCGCCGAAGCAGCAGGTGCCCTCCTGGGGTTCGAGTTCATCGCGGGCCACGGGATACGGGAGGATCTCCTTCCTTACCTGGAAGGCGACAACAGCGAGACAGTGGCCGAGTTCCGGCCGAACATCCTCTTTCAGGACTACCGGATGGCTTTGGGAATAGTGCTCAAATGGGCGGATGACTTCGAGGCCTGCCGCCGGATCCTCGGCAGCCGATACGAGCGAGCCCGCCAGACGGGCGACGAGGCCGCGTTGCCGTATCTGCTCTATCAGCTCAGTGAGCTCGAGTGCTGGGCGGGCCGGTGGGACGACGCGGAACGGTACACACGTGAAGGGCTTGCGGTGCTCCGTGACGGCGAGGTGGAGTGGGCCGAGTCGGCGGCCCTGTACACGTCGGCGCTGCTGCATGCCTGCCGTGGGAACGTGGCCTCAGCGAGGAATATGGCAGAGAGAGCGATCGAAAGTGCTGTCCGAACGAACAATCTACCGATGACGGTTCTGACGCATAGCACGATTGGGTTCCTTGAAGTCTCATTGGGTGAGTTCGCCGCCGCCTACGAACATCTCGCTCTCGTCGAACAGGCGATGCTGGGGATGGGCGCCACCGAGCCGGGCGTCGTTCGGTTCCTCGCAGACGAGATCGAGGCCTTGGTTGGTATGGGTCAGCTGGATGAGGCCCGCAAGCTCACCGACCATCTGGAGCGTCGCGGGCGGGAACTCGATCGGCCCTGGGCCCTGGCGACCGGCGCTCGCTCGCGGGCCCTTGTACTCGCAGCGGAGGGTGATCTCGATGGCGCTGCGGCGGCCGTCGACGAGGCCCTGGGCCATCACCCTCGGCTCCCCATGCCCCTGGAGGAAGGCCGCACCTGGCTGGTGTCCGGAACCATTGCCAGGAGGGCGAAGCGGAAGGCTGACGCCCGCGAGTCGCTCACCCGGGCCCTGCAGGTCTTCGAGGGGCTGGGCGCCGGGCTGTGGGCCAAGAAAACTCACTCCGAACTCGCTCGTATCGGACAGCGCCCGCCGACGTCGCTCGAACTGACCCCCACTGAGGCCCGGGTGGCCGAGCTGGTGGCCTCCGGCCAGACGAACCGGGAGGTCGCCGCGGCCCTCTTCATCAGCGAGAAGACGGTTGAGGCCAACCTCTCACGCATCTACCGGAAGGTCGGAGTCCGCTCCCGAACCGAGCTGGCGCGACGTCTACACAGGGTCGAGACCCCCCGCTAGGGCCGTTCGCAGGCACTGCAAGGCGAGGGTTTTCCCTGATTCCTCCCGCTCTGAACAACGCTACATTCACCAGGATTCAGGACTTTGGCCGGAGGAAGGGGGGCCAGAATGTCGCGCAGGCTGACACTGACTGCGTTGGCGAGTCTCGTGCTGGGTACGGTTCCGATCGCGCAGGCCCAGACCGCGCCGATCGTGGAGTACCCAGTCATATCGTCGCTCGGCCCCGGACCGATCACGGCGAGCGGCGAAGTGTGGTTCGCGTTTCCCAACGACGACATGGTGGGCCAGATCTCGACGACCGGAGAGGACACACTCTATGACCTGCCCGCTCCATATGAGGAGCCGCGCGGGATCGCGGCCGGACCCGAAGACACGGTCTGGTTTACGGCGACCGGGGGGTTCGACGGGGCGGAAGGGATCCTTCGCATCACCCAGGACGGAACGATCACGGACTTTCCGACGGCGCCAGATACCCGTCCTCTCGGCCTGACGTTCGGACCCGACGCGAACCTGTGGTTCACTAGGGCGTCCTTCCCCTACCAGATCGGGAAGATGACGACGTCCGGTGTGGTCACCTTCCTTCCCACCCTCCTCGACGAAGCCCCACGCAACATCACGACCGGTCCCGACGGCAACCTGTGGATCACCGAGGACGGCCTGAGCAATGGCGGGGTGGGAGCAATCGGACGAATGACGACCTCTGGAGACCTCACAGAGTATCCGCTCCCGACAGCTCCTGGGAACGGAAGCCGTGCGGAGGATATCGCCGTGGGGCCCGACGGGAACCTGTGGTTCACTTGGAGTCAGGGCTCGGCCAGTCCGGTTGGTCCGCCCCTCGCTAGGAGCATCGGCCGGATCACGCCGACGGGCACGATCACCGAGTTCCCGCTGGGTTCCGATTCGTCGTTCGCATCGGCGGGGATCACGTCGGGACCTGACGGCAATCTGTGGTTCACCGAGCCCGGATCGAACAGCATCGGCAGGATTTCCCTGAGCGGGGTGATCGAGCACTTCGACGTTCCCACGCCCGCCAGCCTCCCGCTCGACATCACCGTCGGGGGTGACGGCAACCTATGGTTCACCGAATCGGACGCCAGCCAGATCGGCAGGCTATTCCTCACCGCCCCGCCGACCCCGACGAACCCGCCCACCGCACAACCGACCGCGACACCTCCACCGATCTGCCAGGGCCAGTCCGTGACACACGTTGGCTCCTCCGGCAACGACTCGCTTATCGGGACTCCAGGCGCCGACGTCCTGGCTGGCCTCGGAGGCAACGACACGATCGACGGCGCTGGCGGAGCTGACCTCGTATGTGCGGGCGAGGGCAGAGACGTCGTATCTGGGGGTGCGGGCGGCGACCGGCTCAACGGCGAGAACGGCAGGGACATCCTGAAGGGTGGCTCGGGCAACGACAGGCTGAACGGCGGGCCGAAGCCGGACCTCTGCAACGGCGGCTCTGGGCGGGACAGGGCCACCGCCTGCGAGGTCCGGAAGGGGATCCCATGAGAACTCTATGGACGGTGCGGGATGTACACGCGGACACGCCGATCCGGCGAAGGTCGCTCATGGCCTCGTTTCTGCTGCTGTTCGTCGCGATCGGGCTGCCCTCGGCCGCCAGCGCCACCGATGAGGTCCCTGGAGACCTCGACACCAGTTTCGGCGGAGATGGCTGGGTCGCCACGGAGGAGGAAGACTGGGGCTGGAAGAGCGCAATGCTGATCCAGCCGGATGGGAAGATCGTCGTCGCTGGGAGCTACCGTCACCAGGTGGAGGTCTGGCGGTTCCTGGACAGCGGCGAGCTCGATGCATCCTTCGGAGGGAGCGGACGGGTAATCATCGACCTCCCCGGACGGGAGGGGGGAGCGGTGGCGGCAGCTCTCCAGCCGGACGGGAAGATCGTGGTGGCCGGACACGCAGGCCTCAGCTTGGGTGTCGCCCGCTTCCTCCCGGACGGGAGCCTCGACCCCGGCTTTGGTGAAGGCGATGGGATCTCGACGATCCGCATCCCTCGCATGCGCGCGCAGGCGCATGCGATCGACGTGCTGGCGGATGGGCGGATCCTGATCGGAGGGCAGGTCGCCCGACAGCGCCTGGACAGATGGGGGTTCGAGCGAGTGGTGGGAATGACCCTAACCCTCTTGACGTCTGCGGGCAGCCCGGATGCAACCTTCGGCTCGGCCGGAACCGTGCGTGCTCCCTTCGTGTTCGGCGATCTGTCGGTCGATGCCCGTGGGATCCTGGTGATGGGAGTGGACCGCAAGCGGGCCAACCGCGTCGTCCTCGCCCGCTACACGACCGTGGGGTTGCCGGATGCTTCGTTCGCCCCAGGTGGGCGCGTGGGGCGGTCCCTGGGCAAGCGGATCACTCTCTATGACGGCGAGGTGGTGACCGACGCATTGGGCCGAACGGTCGTCTCCATCACGGGAGAGTCGCGGAGATGCTTCTTCGGGTACGGAGCTCTCCTACGGTTCAACGTCGATGGCAGTTGGGACACGAGCTTCTCCGCCGATGGGGTCGCCCTCCGAGGCTGCCGAGCACTGCCCGACGTGACTATCCAGCAGGACGGCAGGATCGTGGTCGCCGGGGAGGTCTTCGCGGGGGCAGGGAGCGGCGAATATCGGCCGATCCTGGCCAGGGTGGCGCCCGATGGCACCCCGGACGCCACCTTCGGGACCGAGGGGGTGGTTATGTCGACTCCTGACTCGGAGTTCGACTACTGGGCGGCAACCGCGGACGTCGTCATCCAGGCGGACGGGAAGATCGTCTTGCTCGTAGGAGCGATCTGGCTACAGTCGTTCGCCCTCGGCCGCTTCCTGGCCGCGTAGGGCAGGAAGTACCTTCGGGAGACGAGACAGGGTCGGCGTCGCTGGTGGTTACCCCCTGGGCGGCGTGACCGACTTGACGGGAGGCGGTCCGGCCCTGGGGGTATGCTCGCCGTGATGACCGCTTGCCCGTCCTGCGGTTCGCCGGTCGCCGCCGACGACCGGTTCTGTGGTGTCTGCGGGGCCGACCTGGAGTCGCGCGAGCTGGAGGCTCGGTTCTGTACCAACTGCGGCGGCCCCCTCGAGAAGGACGACCGGTTCTGCGGCCGGTGCGGCGCGCCGGTGCGAACCGCCGCCACGCCCGCCAAGCCGGAGCCAGAGGCGCGGGTGGAACCCGAGGGCGAGGAAGACTTCTTCGCCGACTGGAACTTGGTGTTCGCCGAGGAACCGTCGCCTCGGGAGGCGGTGACCGAGGCGGTCCCCCACACCCCCGTGGAGCGTGGGTCCGACACGGAGGTCCTCCAGCCCATGCCCGCTCCCGAGCCGGCGCCGTCCGCCCCGGCCCCGAAACCTCCACGGACGCCCCGCCATCCGCCGCCCCGAGGCTTCCCGTGGGGAGCAAGCATCGCCCTGACCGGGGCCGTGGCCGTGGTGATCTCGGCGATCCTGCCGTGGACGTCGAACGAAGCCCTTCCGCGGGAGATCGCGGCACGTTCCCTGATCGGAACGGGGGACGGCGGCATCAACCTCGGCGTCGTGCTCCTGGTCGCTGGGACGATCGGTGCCCTGGTGGCCCTGGTGACGATGCTCCTCCCCTGGCTCGGGTTCCTTCGGCGCCTGGTGGGCATCCTCACGCTCGCGGTTCCGGTGCTGTTCGTCCTCCGGGCCCTCGACCCCGCGGCCGGCCTCGGCGATCTCGCCCGGGTCCTGGGGGTCGGCGTGTACGCGGCTGCGGGCGGCGCCCTGGCCCAGGTGCTCGCGGGCAAGCTCCGCACCTGACCCGCCGATTGGACTTCGGGCTCCGCCTGTCCCTATAGTCCGCTTCGGAATGCTCCTTCCTCCGGCTGCGGGGAGGGGATGACCGAAGGGAGCCGGCGCGGCGCTGATCGGGACGAACCGGTGCGCGTCAGCCCAGCCCGCCCCGATCCGACTTGCCCCGCTCGCTCGGAGAAGCCATCCCCCCGGCCTGGCCCGCGACCCTCCCTGATCCAGGGCCGAACAACCGACGCTGCCCCCCGAGTGAAAGGTTGATCGGATGCGACCACGACAGATCCCCGCGGTGCTCGCGACGGCGCTCGCCCTGGTGGCTTCGGCCGCGCTCCTGCCAGCCCCCGCGGGCGCGCAGCTGTCACCCCCCTGGGACGGCAATCCGATCTCGCCGGGCCTCGGCCCCACGTACGGCGAGGCGTGGTGCGCCGCTCCGAGCGGCAGCATCGCCGCACAACAGGGCCCGCCGCTCGCCCTGATCCCATACGAGGCCATCGAGTGCACGTTGCAGCAGTTCGAGGCCGAGGCGGCCGCGAACGGGGTTCCCGACCGGCTGGACTACTCGGTCATCGGCCAGTCCACCCTGGGCCGCGACCTGCTCGGCGTGGTGGTGAACGCGCTGGAGACGCCGGCGCAGCAGCGCGACTACGAGCGATGGCTCGAGCTCCGGGAGATCATGTCCACCGACCCGGCGCAGGGGCAGCTTCTCCTGCAGTCCTGGGGGCAGGACGTGAAGCTGCCCATCTTCATCGAAGCCAACATCCACGGCGGCGAGGAAGAGGGAACCGACGCCATGATGCAGGTCATCCGGGACCTGGTCACGCTGCCCTACGGGACGAACGACGTCGTGGACGCCGTCCTCGACCATGCCATCCTCGTGGTCATCCCCACGGCGAACCCGGACGGCCGCACCGCGGGGACCCGGGCCAACAACAACGGGTTCGACATGAACCGCGACCTGCTGGTGCAGTCCCAGCCCGAGATTCGGGCCAACACCGCCCTCCAGCTCGAGTGGCTGGCTCCGGTGGGGCTCTTCATGCACGGGTACGTGAACCCGACCCTGGTCGACGGGCTGACCAAGCCGCACAACCCGGGCCTCGAGTACGACGTGTTCCTGTACTGGAACCAGCGCCGGCTCGACGCGAACGAGGCCGCCGTTGAGGCCATCGGCAGCTCGATCCAGCGTCCCGTCAACGACTGGAACATGGACGCGGACACCGCTCCTCCTCCGGTCGGCCCTCCCTATGCAGAAGGCTGGGACGACTGGGGCCCCTTCTACACGCAGACCTACGGGGCCTTCTTCGGGGTCGATGGCTCCACCACCGAGATGTGCAGCTTCTCCTGCGGCGGTCGCCTCGGGGGGAAGGTGCACCAGTACCTGCTTCTCTACTCCTCGGCGGACTTCTGGATCGAGAACCGGCAGCAGATCCTGCACGATCAGCTGGAGATCTTCCGGCGGGGCGTCACCGACGCCGCCCGCCCGAACTGTTGCGCCGACCCGCTCCTGGCCAGCCGGCAGTTCACCGAGGACCAGCACAACTGGATGGTCGAGTACCCGACGGCGTTCGTCATCCCCTTCGTCGGCGGTGGGGCCGGCCACATCTCCCCGCACCGGGGGGTCCAGCGGAGCGACGCGGAGGCCAATCGGATGGCCCAGTGGCTGCTCGACAACGACATCCTGGTGGAGCGGACGACGAGGGACCTGACCTGGCAGGGCCGGACGTTCCCCAACAAGTCGTACGTGGTCTGGATGGACCAGGCGTTCCGTGGCCTGGCGTACACGACCCTGGCTGCGGGCCAGGACATCTCCGACCGGATCACCCAGCTGTACGCGCCGCCGGGGGCGTGGGCCCACGGCTCGCTGTGGGGAGCCGACGTCGTGGAGATCCCGGACGGCGCCGGGTTCAGCCCAAACACCGACCCGATCGACGCGGTCAACCCGCTGCAAGGTGGGGTCCGCGGGGGCGGGCCGGCCGACTGGTACGCGGTCGCAGTGAAGGGCACCCACGAGGTCCAGGCCGTGCTCGACCTGCTGCGTGACGGCGTCGACGGCGAGGTGGCCGAGGCGGCGTTCACCAGCGCCAGCGCCGGGCCGATGCCGGCAGGCTCCCTGATCTTCGACGCGGCGACGGCTCCGGCACTGGGGGCGGCCGGGCTCACGGCCGGCTTCTTCTTCGAGCGGGGCCTGGGTCCCAAGCCCCCTACCTCCCAGCTCGACGAGGCGCCCAGGGTGGCCATCCTGGTGAACAGCGCCAATCCCTCCGAGAACGACCAGTCATGGTCGCTGCGGCAGATCTTCGGCCCGGACGTGGGGTTCGTTTCTGTCGTCAACGGCACGAACTCGCTCCAGAACGCTGCCACCGACCCGCTGGAGACCTTCGACGTCATCTACAACACGGGCCAGAACTTCCCGTCGGCGACGAACGCGACGGCCCGGGCCCGGCTGACGGCATTCTTCCAGCGGGGTGGCGGGTACATCGGCACGAGCCAGTCGGCGAACAACTTCAACTTCCTGAACACCGCGGTCCCTGCACTGATCACCGGGACCCTGACCCAGTCGACCGACGCCGCCGGAGGAGGCATCGCCAGGTGGTCGAACACGGCGACGGGCGGCCCGCTGACGGGCGGGTTCCCGGCCACCGACAACTTGTATCTCCCGTCGAACATCACGTGGTTCTCGTCGATCCCGACGGGCGCGGTGGTCAACGGCCGGTACCTTCCGTCGCTCGATGACATGTTCGTTGCGGGGCTGTGGCGGGATCGGAATCCCGACGCGGCCAACGCACCGATGGTGGTCCATGGGACCACCTCGGTCGGCAGCCGGTACCTGGGGCTGGCCACGAACCCGTTCTCTCGAGGTGACGCCGAGCGCGAGTGGCCCCTGATCGGGCAGGCCGCGTTCTGGTCGAATCTGACCGACGGATAGCGACGACGGTTCGGGGGCGGGTTGTGGCCCGCCCCCGAACCCTGAGTGAAGGGGTGATCGGAATGCGACCAGGAAGGATCCTTCCGGTGTTGGCCATCGCGGTGGTCGTGGCCGCCTCCGCACCGGCCCTGTCCAGCGCACAGTCGTCGGCCCCACCGTGGGACGGGAACCCGGTCTCGCCGGGCCTCGGGCCCACCTACGGCGAGCCCTGGTGCGCGCCGCCCAGCCGCAACATCGCCGAGCAGCAGGACGCCCCGCTGGCGCTGATCCCCTACGAAGCGATC
>OCZV010001009.1_pt1 | contig 10092 bp, 7 predicted proteins | sample 1539051 | NCBI WGS metagenome assembly OCZV01 (sample SAMEA3113581, study PRJEB22503) | soil metagenome
CTGCTCGAGGGCCTCCTGGGTGTTCTTCTCATCCACCTCGCGGGTCAAGAGGAGCTCTGAGAAGCCCTGGATCATGGTCAGGGGCGTGCGCAGCTCGTGGGAGACCGTTGAGATCAGCGAGGACTTCAGCTGGTCAACCTCCCGCTCGTGGGAAACGTCTCGGAGTACATCGACGCCACCAAGAAGCTCCCCCTGGGCGTCGAGGATGGGGGCGGCAGCGATGCTGACCGGCACGCGGCGACCGTCCCTGGTGAGGAGAGCCACGTCGTAGCCGCGGCTCGCCACGACCTCTCGGGCGGCGATGGCTCGTGCCAGGAAGCGTTTTTCCGGCTCGAGCGGCTGACCCTTCGCGTCCACGAGCGGACAGACATCCTCGTACGGGCGGCCTTCTGCCTCTTCCTGGCGCCACCCCGACAGCCGCTCCATGGCCCGGTTGATGGAGACGACCGCGCCCTCAGCGTCGGTGATCACGACGACGTCCGCGATGCTGGCCAGCATCGCTTTCTGCCGTTGTTCGCTCTCCCTGAGTTTCTCCTCCGCTTCCCTTCGCTCGAGATCTGAAACGTAAAGCGAACGAGCGGTCCCCCCAATAAGCATGGTGAGCAGGACGATGGTGAAGATGGCGAAGAGGGCGACACCGAATTCGGCGGCGTAGAATCCCGATCGCTCCCCCGTCAGTCGCACCCAGCCCGCCAGGACCACCACTCCGAGGGCACTCGGCAGGAGCCGGCGAAGGAGCAAACGGCCCGGGCCGTCGCTGGTCACGATCCTCATCAGCCCGCTACTGGGCCTGGCGGCGAGGACACCGGCGCATACAACGGAGAACGTCACAGCTGTATGCAGGGCCATCACCACCGTGCCGCCCACGAGCCTCGAGAGCGTCGGGACGTCGTACAGTCGGCCGACCAGTCCGAGGAGCGGGAAGAGCCCTGCGACCAGGGTGAAGGTCTGGGCCGGCTTGCTACCGGAGCTCCGTTCATAGTCCAGCAACATCAGCGCGGAACCGATCAGAACGAAGCCGAATGCGGAGGGGACGGCCATCTGGCCCGGGAAAGGGCCGGCGTTCGTCGTGAGGAGCGTCTGGTCGATTCCGAGGTCCACTCCGAAGGCGTACTCGCTCAGCTTGAGCAGGGCGATGACCGTCACCCCGGCGGCGCAGGCCTGGCCGGCCCACCGCCGGCGCTTCGGGCCCTGTTCTTCTCGGAGCATCCACAGGGACACCCCCGTGAGCATGAAGCAGAACGCGGTGCTGGCGACCATGGGGTTGGCCACCCCCGGGGTGAAGGTCCGCAAGACGGCTATGTCCAGCGCCCAGCCCACCAGGACGAGGAAGCCCACGATCGTTGCCGTCGCCCCGGCAATGCCCGGCACACGGTGAATCCATGGCTTCTGCCGGGTGGGCTGCGACGGTGGGCTGTCAGCATGGTCAGAGGCGAACAGAAGTCGGGCGACGCGAGGGCCCCTATTCAGCCTCACCTGGTGTTTTTCGACCAATGAAAGGCCAGACTTGAGAGGTTCGCCCTAAAGAGAGTGCTTTTGCGGGAATGACTGGGTAGTTCGGCCGACAGCCCGAAAACCACCTGATAGCATTCCTGACCGTTGCTCGTCCGAGGAGGCCACTTCCGCATGGACATGGAAACTTCCAGCAGACCGGTCGACCGGTCGAGATTCGTGACGCTCCCCGCCATCGAGGAACGGGGGTTCCTGGAGCTGCAGGCGTATCGGGGCGAGCTCGATCCCAAGGAGTGGGAGGGACTCGAGTACCTGGATTGGAAGAGCGGAGGCGACACGAACTTCGCCATCCTTGCCTCGGCCACGGGGGAGCACGACCCTCGCGGCTTCTGGGAACATGGCAAGCCCGACAAGGACGGGGTATGGACGACCAACGTCGAGTCCTCCCCCACGCTGCGCAAGTGGACGGAGAGCGTCGGAGCCAACTTCGGGCGGGTCCGCGTGATCAAGCTCGAGCCGAACACCGAGGCAGATGCCCTTCGCAATCTCCACCCCGACGACAACAACCGGGTGACAGCCGAGGGAACCGGGTGGGTCGTGCGAGCCTGGTTGCAGCTCACCGACAACCCGGACAGCTTCATGATCGTGAGGGAAGAGAAGGATGATCCCTCCACCGAACACCGGATCTCGTTGCCCGTGGGGACCCAGTTCGTCCTCGATTCGGAGAGGCTCTACCACGCCGTATGGCATCAGGGGACCGAGCCGAGATACGCGCTCATCGCGAGCTTCGAATCCGGCCCCGAGCTTGACTCCTGGATCCAGTCGCAGCGCGCATAGCGAATGGCCGAAGCGGGAGGCCGCCAGATAGTCCGGGTGATACGCGCGGCGGAGCGGGTCGCTCCCGAAACGGCACAGAGCGCAGGGATGATCCGAGAGGAGGCCATCTCTTCCGAGGGCCTGTGGATCGGCGTGGTCAAGTCGGCCCCCGGCATGGCCAGTGGCTGGCATCATCACGGTGAGCACGACACCTACGTCTACGTCATCCGGGGCGGGTTGCGGATCGAGTACGGGCCCGGCGGGAGAGAACAGGCTGAAGCCGGTGCTGGGGACTTCCTTCACATTCCCCAGAAAACCGTGCATCGCGAGGCCAGCGGGGGCCCGGAAGGGGCCGAGTCGGTTGTCTTCCGGACCGGCACCGGGCAGCTGCTGTTCAACGTTGACGGCCCAGAGGATTAGTCTGTAACCGTGGCCGAGTCCACCGAAGAGCGCTCCGCCTTCTCCCAGATGGGGGAGCAATGGCTCCTCCGCGGCGGCGGCCTGGACGTCATCACCACCGTCGAGCGTGACCTCTCCACGGAGGAGATGGTGCTCAACATCGGCCCCCAGCATCCGTCGACCCACGGCGTCCTCCGGCTGGTGCTGGAGCTCGACGGTGAGGTGATCAGACACGCTGAGCCGGTCATCGGCTACATGCACCGGGCCGCGGAAAAGCTCGCGGAGCACCGCGATCATCGACAGGTCCTTGTGCTGATGAACCGGCACGACTGGCTCTCCGCGTTCAACAACGAGCTCGGGTGGTGCATCGCGGTCGAACGGCTGGCCGGCATCGAGGTCCCCGAACGGGCCCAGTGGATCCGCACGATGATGGCCGAGTGGAATCGCCTGCTGAACCACTGGATGTTCACCGGCTCCTACCCCCTCGAGCTGGGGGCGATGACCCCGATGTTCTACGCATTTCGCGAGCGGGAGATGATCCAGGACTTGATGGAGGCGGCCACGGGGGCGCGGATGCACCACTCTTACGCGCGGGTCGGTGGGCTGAAGGACGACCTCCCCAAGGGATTCCTCAAGCAGGCGGCCGAGGTCCTGAAGTGGAACCGAAAGAAGCTTCGGGATTTCGAGCGGCTGATCATGGGCAACGAGATCATCGCGGCGAGGACGAGGGGCATCGGCGTTCTCCCTGCCAAGGTTGCGACCGCGTTCGGCGTCTCCGGTCCCGTCCTGCAGGCTTCGGGCGTTCCCATGGACGCACGGAAGGACGAGCCGTACGAGAAGTACTCGGAGGTCGAGTTCGACGTGCCGGTGGGGGAGAACGGTGACAGCTACGACCGGCTGTGGATCCTGATCCAGCGGATGTACCAGGCGTGCAACATCATCGAGCAGTGCTTGGAGAAGCTCCCGGCGGGCCAGTACATCAGCGCGAAGCTTCCGAAGAAGATCAACATCCCCGAGGGTGAGATCTACGTTCGCACAGAGAACCCCCTCGGTCTGATGGGGTACTACCTGGTGGGCGAGGGGAAGAAGTATCCGTACCGGCTGAAGATGAGGACGGCTTCCTTCTCCAACGTGTCGATGCTTCCCTGGCTTCTCCGAGGGGCGCTGCTCCCGGATCTCATCGCCATCCTCGGCTCTGTGTTCTTCGTGGTCGGGGACATCGACCGGTAGTCCGACTCAGCAGCTCTTTTCACGGTCCCCCAACACGCTCACGGGCGGCGGCAGCTCTGCCGTGCCGAAGACGAGCAAGTGCAGACTCCCAAGCTGAGACGGGTCGATCAGGAGGGTGGCCTTGCTCCGCTCCGCGTACAGGCGGTTCGCCTCCCGCCAGCTCCCTGCCCCTTCGGCCTCCGTCTGCCTGGCGCGGAGGCCTGAGAGCCACAGCCTGAATCCGAGAGCCAGCAAGGCCTCGCGCTGCGAGACGGGTCCCCACGCCGTGAGCCCAGCTCGCTCGGCTTCCCTGACGAGCGCGTCCAGATCGACGGCCGCGGTCACGTCCCGACCACCGGGATCTTCCAGGACGTCGGCGAACACGTGGTGGTCCCGGTACGCGTGGACTGGACCGGGCGCATCGTCGGAAGCGAATCCGTAGTCGAAGAGGAACGCATACCCTCGAGAGATCGTGGCGGCGATCTGGCGGACCAGTGCGAGAGCCTCGGGAGACACGGGTCTTTCCTCCCCTGGCCGAACCGGTTTGCCGAGCGCCGACAGCGACTCATCCGTGGGTTCGGCTTCCGACTCGACCAGTTCCTCCCCGTCGGTTTTCACCACGACCTCGAGCGTGTGTCCGTCGCGATTCCGAAGCCGGTGAAACGGGAGATTGTCGAACAGCTCGTTGGCGATCAGGCAGCCGGTCACCGGGCCGACGTCCGAAAGAGATGCGCTGACCTCGACGCCGAGGTCCTCGAGAGCTCCCCGGGCACCGGCGCTTCGCTCGACGCCGACGTACCGAAGGGATGCTTCGAGGTCCGGAACCGTCCGGAGCGTCTGGAGCACCCGCCGGGCCAGGGTCCCGTCTCCCGCGCCCACCTCAACGACGGTGAAGGGGCGAGGCCGGTCGAGCAACTCCCAGGCTTCGACGAGTTGGCGGGTCAACAGGTCGCCGAAGGCAGGGGAGACATGAGGGCTGGTCACGAAGTGCCGCTCGGGCCCGATCGGAGGGTTCGCGTAGAAGCCGTCGGTGGGGTCGTACAGCGCGGTCTCCATGAAATCGGCGAACGTGATCGGTCCGTTCTCGCGGATGCGCCGGACGAGTTGCTGCTTCAGCCTTTCCCCCACACGTCCATTCTCCCAGGGAGAATCTGGCTGAGGTGGACCTGTCGCTACCGTGATCGTTGCCGCCGGGCCAGAGCAGCAGCTGAGGTCTCCGTAGCTTGGTCCGATTCGTACTAAGTGACAAATTAGGCCGGGAAGAGGGTCTAGGGGCCTACGGTACAAAGCGTATAGCCTTGTCCGACCCTTTGGGCTTAGGTTTTTGAGGGGGTTTTTCCAGGTGGCGTCATTTCGGTGAAGGAGGGCGCGATGAAGGTGACTAGTCCGAGATTCCTAGTCAGGGCGTTCGTGGCCGCATGTCTGCTCGCGATGCAGTCGGGGGTCGTTGGGGCCCAGATCCTCAACAACGTGAACGAGGAGACGCCGATTCCCGGTCCTACCGATTTGGCACAGGAGGTTGGGGGGCAGAGCGAGGCTGCGATCGACTCGACGGTGGCTGCTGCGCCGGTAGAGAGTCCCGTCGCCGTTGACGATGCCGAGGCAACGGTCGGTCAGATGGAGAACGTGGTCGAAACCGTCGGGCAGTTGGCTGAGGAGATCGTAAACGCGGTAGAGGCCGTGGCAGAAGAGATACAGGAGACGGCGGCCCCCGCGGAGCAGACAACCGCCCCGGTTGAGCAAGCTGTCGACACAGCGGCGGCGCCCGCGGAGCAGACAACCACGCCAGCTGAGGAAGTGGTCGACACAGCGGCGGCGCCCGCGGAACAGACTGGCGCTCCTGTTGAGACCGGGGGACAGGTCGCCGAGGCCGCTGATTCCCCCCAAGGTGCGGGACAGACGGAGTCTCCCGTCACCGCCGTCGAGGCAACGGTGAGCGAAGTAGCCGATCCCATTGAAGAGGTGCAACCAGAGCTCGCCGGTCCCGTCGATGCCGTGGAGGTCCTGGGGGGAGTGGTCCACGACACCGTGGCCACCGTGGAGGAGACCGTCGTCCAGCTCGCCGGTCCCATCGATGCCGTGGAGGTCCTGGGGGGAGTGGTCCACGACACCGCGGCCACCGTGGAGGAGACCGTCGTCCAGCTCGCCGGTCCCATCGATGCCGTGGAGGTCCTGGGGGGAGTGGTCCACGACACCGCGGCCACCGTGGAGGAGACCGTCGTCCAGCTCGCCGGTCCCATCGATGCCGTGGAGGTCCTGGGGGGAGTGGTCCACGACACCGCGGCCACCGTGGAGGAGACCGTCGTCCAGCTCGCCGGTCCCATCGATGCCGTGGAGGTCCTGGGGGGAGTGGTCCAGGACACCGTTTCCACCGTGGAGGAGACCGCCGATCACAACGTGACCGCGGTGGAGGAGACAGCACAGGAGATCGTCTTGGCGGTCGAGAGTCTGGAGGGGCACATCCAGGACACGGTTCACACCGTGGAGGAGACGACGCAGCCGATTGCAGACTCCGTTGAGGTCCTCAAGCTCCAAGTCGAGGAGACCATCAACACGACGGAGCAGCTTGCCGAACGTGGTGACGTGCGGGAGGCCCTCCATGGACAGATCGAGGAAACCGCTACGGTGGTGGAGGCCACGACGCAGCAGATCGTCGACGTCCTGGAGGCCCTCGAGGTACAGATCGAGGAGACCATCACCACCGTGGAGAACACGGCCCAGGACTTCGTCGCCGCTGCAGATACAGGGGTCGGGGCGACCGAGGACACCGTCGGAAGCGTTGAGGGGACGGTTCAACAAACCGCCGACGTGGTGGAGGTTCTTCATGTACAGGTCGAGAAGGCCGTCACCACAGTGGAGGCGACGACACAGCAGATCGTCGACATGCTCATTGTCCTTGGTGACCAAGTGGCGAACGCCGACAAACCCGTGGACGAGACGACCCCACAGATCGTCCAGGCGATGGAGGGACTGGTCGGCGAGATCGAGAGCCCGCTAAAAACGGCTCAGGAGGCTGCGCCGCAGATCGTCGTCGCGGTTGAGGGGCTGGTAGAAGAGATCAAGGCTTCCTCGGAAGCGACCAACGCCGTCCAGCCAGGGCAGGGTCTGGTTTCCGATCCGGTCAACCAAGCTGCGGGCGCGGGGGAACTCGTTCTCGATCCTGTCGGTCAGGCAGTTCCCGTCGCACGAGGTGAGAGCTCGAATCCGGTTGGCGCTGCTGGGGGTGTCGTCGCCCACACGAACAAGAATCTTTCCGCTGCCCCACCGGGTGCGACCGGAAGCGTGCCGACGTCTGACGGTACGGAGGTGCGGGCCAGTTTCCGCAGCTCAGCCACGGCCGCGGGACTTAGGGCCTTGACCGGGAGCGGAGGGCGGTTCGTGTTCGGCCTGGCCGCGATCCTCGGCGCCTCTCAACCTTCTCTGGCCATCCTCGTCGACGCGGTGAACGACGCCGACGGCGACGGGATCTTCTCCGACAACGAGATCGCTCCGGTCCCAGGTGCCGATGTCAACTTCAAGGTCCTCATCACGAACATCGGGGCCGTGAGTTTCGAGATCGATGCGGTCCAGCACTCCTACAACGGGAGAACGGGGCCGGCCCAGGGGACGGTCTGCGCCGAGCTGGTGGGGATCATGCTCTCCCCCGGGGAGTCCCTGGCCTGCGCCTTCCCGGTCTCCGATTACGCCCCCCCGATCGGGCAGAGCCTGGTGAACACGGTGATGGCCGCGGGGTTCGAGGTGGGGAAGGATGCACGCCGTGGGGCCTCCGACAGCGACACCTCCACCGTGGAGACGCTCGCCGCCGGCGATGACGTCTTGGCCGTGGCGATCAAGCGGAACCTCGCGTTCACCGGAACCGATGCCGCTCGCCTCCTGGCTCTGGGGCTCCTGCTCGTCGCGGCGGGGGGAGCGTTCCTGTCCGTGGCTCGGATCCGCAGCCGTCGCCCGGTGCGGCCGCTTCCCTCCGAGTCTCCGGCCGAGCTGCTCGGATGGTGGGCCGCGGGACCGGGCAGATCACACCCAAAGGAGAAAGTGGGTCAGGGTAGAGCTCCCAACATGGACTAGCTCTTGCTTCGAGTCGCCTGAGCCACCCGGTGAAGGTGGCCGAGTGGGGTCGCTGCTGAATCCGTGGCGGTCAGCTTCGATGCCTGGACCTGGAAACATCCGGAGAGAAGCCGGGTCAGCCATTACCCTTCCCTATGGCAATGACACACATCCTCCGAGTGCTGGCCCCGAACCCCGGCCCGTTCACGCTGGAAGGGACGAACACCTGGATCGTCGGACGAGGCCCCTCGGTGATCATCGACCCGGGCCCCCGGGATGGCGGGCACGTGCGCTCGGTCATCAACGAGGCCGTGGGCGTGGAGGCAATCTTGCTCACGCACCATCACCCCGACCACGCGGAGGCGGCTGCGCAACTGGCCGGAGCGACGGGCGCCTCGGTTCGGGCGTTCCATCCCCAGCAGGGTGAGCGGGGGCTCCGCGCCGGCGATTTCATCCAGGTCGGACCCATGCGCCTCCGGGTCCTGCACACACCCGGGCACTCCGCGGACCATCTCGCCTACTACCTGGAGGGCGACGAGTCCCTGTTCACGGGAGATGCCGTCCTGGGAAGAGGGACGAGCGCCGTCGATCCCCCCGACGGCGACATGTCCGCGTACGTTCACTCGCTGCACGCGATGCGGAATCTCGCGCCCCGGGTCATCTACCCGGGACACGGCCCCGTGGTCTTCGACGCCCCGGCGAAGCTGAACGAGTACATCGCCCATCGGACCCGGCGGGAGTCCCAGGTTCTCGCCGCCCTGGCCGGCGGGGCCGCCACCGCTGAGGAGATGGTCCCCATCGTCTACGCGGGCGAGGGACTCCATCCATCGATGGTTCCGGTGGCCGCCCGTTCCGTCCTCGCGCACCTGCTCAAGCTGGAGAAGGAGGGGAAAGCCGCGAGAACGGGGCACGCGGCTGAGGGCCGCTTCGTGGCCGTCGCGCAGAAGCCGTGTGAGCGGTGTGGCCGCCCCGCCGGAGCTGGGTCGCGCTTCTGCCGCCAGTGCGGGATGGCCGTCCTCCAGGAGGGGCCGTAGGCGATCGTTTCGATATGCTCCGCGCAGATGAGAGCGGAGTTCTTCCGTCCCGACAAGCCTGATGAGGTCCTCGGCGTCGCCGTATGGGACGGACGCAGAGCGTCGATCGAGGCCGGCGACGAGTCCGTTCGGGAGGCCCTGGAGCGGATCTTTCGTCCATCGCCGGTGAGCCGCGCCGGGCAGTCCGTCGGACCCGCCGCCGGTAGCGGAGACGCGGTTCTGGAGCCCGGCGATCTCGATTGGTTCCGCTCGGTCGCGATGCTGAGAGGGGAGCGCGAAGGCCTGGGAGTCCGCTTCGTGAGCGAGGCACCGGGAGGCTGGGATCCTGCCGGCACGTACCGCTCCATGCGCGCCTGGGTGGCCGATCGGGAGACGATCAGGCCCGGATAAGCATCGGAGCTTGGGCTGCACACACCCCGCAGTGCCCCTTCGGCCTACGTCAAGTACATGACCTTCTCGTCCGATTGTTTGGATTGTGCGTGTCTTTCCATCGATCATCGGGGCCGCGCTCGCCGCGGCCCTTTCTTCGGCAGGCCTGGTCGAGGCGGTTCCAGCCGCGGCCGTCTCCGCTGCAGCCGAGCCCGAGCTCCCGACGCCAGGCCTCATCGAGCGGGCCGTGCGAAGAGGGTCGATCGACCGCGGCCGGGGGAACCTGTTGCTCGCATATGCTTTCGGTCGTCCCGAGAAAGTTCCGCGTGCCTATCGAAGCGACGTCCCGTGGGAAGGCACAGTTCCTCTCCTGGAGCTCCAACGGGCGCAGAGAGCGATGCCGCCCGGACCTGCCCGTTCCGAGATTGCCGGGATACTGTCAGGAGAAACCGGACCTGGGTGGTGCGGGCCATATTCGACTGGCTCCCTAGCAAGCAAGAAGACAACTCCCCATTTCCACGTTGAGTACGGCAGCGTCGGAGTTGACCTGTCCATCGACAGTTACACTGCCGCTCTGGAGCAAAGCTGGACGACCGAGGTCGGCGCGTTCGGATGGGCTGCTCCTCCCATCTTGCCGGCCAACCCTCCCCCGGGAAATACGTACCACGTTCGTGTCGACGCTCTGCCGATGGGTCTCTACGGCTATGTCACCATCAGCGGGGCTCATGCCGGGCTGGTCGGGAACAACCCCAACACTGCTTGGGACGAT
>OCZV010001010.1_pt1 | contig 10091 bp, 6 predicted proteins | sample 1539051 | NCBI WGS metagenome assembly OCZV01 (sample SAMEA3113581, study PRJEB22503) | soil metagenome
CACCGGATCGAACGGAGACGGCGCTGGCTGGCCGTACGCGGCGGCGAGCGAGTCGAGCCGTTCGAGCCCCGGAACCGATCGAGGCAGGCGGTACAGGTCCGGGTTGTGCGCTTTCCACCCTCCGCCACCGTCCTGGTGCCAGAACACGCCGACCGGTAACTCGCCCTGGGGGCGGCCGCCGCGTCCCAGCATTCCCAGATGCCAGACCTGGTAGCCGAGCTCGCCCACCCACGCCTCGTTCTGCGTGTACTCGGTCCAGCGATCGGCGAGCGTCGGCTCGAGCAGGAACGAGGGATCGACCCGACCGGGATCGCCCCACGCCTTCACCGGGTGGCCCCCGCGACGGACGTTGTGCCCCGTGATCCCGTGCGTGCGGGGGAAGGCGCCGGTGCCGATCGTCGCGTGCGCTGAAGCCGTCACCGCGGGGAACGAGCCGGTGATGGCGTTTCGATACGTCGCGCCCTCGGCCATCAGACGCTTCAGGTTGGGCCACGCGTCGGGCCACCTGTGCAGGACGTTCCATCCGCCGCCGTCGATGACGAACGTGACGATGACTCGCGGTCGCTCGGGCGGAGAATCGATACCGGGCAACGGAACGCCGTCAGCCGGCTCGAACCCTTCGAATCCCATCAGTCTCGCCGTCGTCGGAGCGAGGTCGGCGAGCGTGACGCGCTCGACATGGTCCTGCGGCTCGATCCGGTTGGGCGACCACACGACGATCGGTACGCGCTCGGCGTACATCCACACCACCGCGTGACTCGAACGAGGATCGTTCGGGACGAGCGATCGCGATTCCTCTTTGTAGTTCGAGCTCGAGAACGGGGTGACCAGGAGCTGGAGGTCGCCCGAGCGTTCGGGGTGGTACCCGCGTACGACGAGCTCGACGTACTCGGCGCCGAGACCCGCGGCGTCGGCTTCCAGGCGGGGACGAGGGTCGGGGCGTGACCCGCGTCGCACGGCGGTGCCGAGAGCGCCCCCCGCGGCGACGAGTGCCAGAGCAGCCGAGCCGGTGAGTGCGAGGAGCCGGCGTCTGCTTGGATCGGGGAGGTCACTGCCCAACGCGCGCTCCCGCGCGATGAGCAGGGCCGTCGCCAGGACGAGCACGCCGGTCAACAGCGACGCGACCAGACCGACAGTCGCCGCGACGACGAGAGCCACCACACCTCCGGAGGCGATGAGCAGCGCGAACAGGGCTCGAGGACGCACGGTGTGCCATTGTCTCTCGCGCCGGCGGGAACGCTCGGCTGCTCCCTCCGCGGAAGTGGCAGCTACGCGCGCTTGCGGTCGAGATCGAGGAAGGGGAGGTCGACGACGGTCGCGTCGACGGTGCCGCGTTCGCCCTCCACCGTCCACTCCACACCGACCCGCGCGCCGGAGCGTGCGAACTGCGGCGGGAGCGAGCCGAATCCGACCATCTTCTTGATCGTTGGTCCCCACGTGACGCTCGTGGCTCGGCCCGCCTGTCCGCCCCCCGCGTACACCGGAACCGGCTCACGGTTCACGGCCGCCGAAACCGCGGGCGGAAGGTCGTGCGCGGCGAACATCGCCTCGATCCCCAGCCAGTCCAGGTCCAGGCCGACCAGTCGCCGTTCGGGGCCGCCGCGACGAAGCTCGAGCTCGAGGGCGCGCCGCCCCACGAAGCTCGGTTTCGACAGGTCCACAAGTCGTCCGAGCCCGATCTCGAACGGTGAGTACATCTGCTCCTGGCTGACCGCGTGACGGGCGCTCGTGTATTCGGCCTCGATCAGGATTAGCCCGGACTCGACGCGCGCGACGTCGAGTGCGCGGATCCCCGCGGCGCGGATCCCGTGCGGCTCGCCGGCTTCCCACAGGTCGTCCCACACCTCGAGCGCGGCGTCGGCCGGCACCCACACCTCGTAGCCGAGGTCGCCGGTGTAGCCGGTCCGCGTCACGTTCACGTCGACGCCGCCGACCTCCGTTCGCCGATGCCCGAAGTACCGCACGCCTGACCAATCGCCTCGCGTAGCGCCTTCGAGGACGTCCCGGGCGCGAGGACCCTGGACGGCGATCGCCGCGACCTCGTCCGAAACGTCACGGATCTCGACGTCGAGACCGCCCGCGTTCAGCTCGAACCAGCGGTAGCTGGGGTCGGCAGCCGTCCAGAAGAACTCGTCCGCGCCGCGCCTGGTGACGGTCCCGTCGTCGACCACCTTGCCGTCCTCGTTGCACCACGGCGTGTAGAAGACGCGGTCGACGGCGAGCCTCGCGACGTCCCGCGTCATCACCCGGTCGACGAGCCGAGCGGCGTCCGGACCACGCACCTCGTACTTGTAGAGGGGCGACACGTCGATCAGGGCGGCCTGCTCGCGGATCGCGTTGTACTCGATGTCGTGGAAGTCGGCGTAGACCTGGGCGGAGAAGTACCCGGACCAATCGCCCCAGGACAACTTGGTGTTCAGCGCGGACGTCCGCGGATGCAGGGCCGTTCCGACGCTCATCGTTGCTCCCGATCCATCGCCGGAGAGTATCCGTTGCGTCGCACGGCGCCCCGCTGACCTCGAGTCACGGAGCGCCTGTGGCCGATGCGGGTGGGGCGGCCCTAGCATGCTCCGGACGTCGTCGGAGGAGTGAGATGGCAAAGCGGTACGACGCCGTGATCGTCGGCGGGGGCCACAACGGCCTGACCGCCGCGGCGTACCTCGCCCGGGCCGGGCAGAAGGTGCTCGTCCTGGAGCGACGCCACGTGCTCGGCGGCGCCGCGGTCACAGAAGAGATCTTCCCCGGGTTCCGGTTCAGCGAGTTCAGCTACGTCGTCTCGTTGCTCCGTCCGGAGATCATCCGCGAGCTCGAGCTCGCCAGGCACGGCCTGGAGATCCTGCCGCTCGACGGCACCATCACGCCGCTCGACGATAACTACCTGTGGCGCGTGAACGACCACGGGGCGACAGTCCGCGAGCTCCGCCGGTGGTCGAAGAACGACGCGGAGGCCTACGAGGAGTACGGCCAGCTGATGGGCGACATGGCCCGGTTCATCAAGCCGATCCTCTCGGTCGTCCCGCCCGATCCCGGCCGAGTCAATCCGTTCGACTGGATGCCGATCGTCGGGCTCGCCAAGACGTTCCAGAACCTTCCGGAACGGCTGCAGTCGACGTTCGTGCAGCTGATGACGATGAGCGCGACCGAGTTCCTCGCGCAGTGGTTCGAGACCGATCCGCTCATCGCGACGATGTCGGCCTCGGGCATCATCGGGACGTTCCAGGGAGTTCGCTCGCCGGGAACCGCGTACGTCCTGCTGCATCACTACATGGGCGAGATCGACGGTGCGTTCCGCGCCTGGGGCATTCCGCGCGGCGGGACCGGTGCGATCTCTAACTCGATCGCCTCGGCCGCGCGGAACTATGGCGCCGAGATCCGAACGGAGGCGCCGGTCGCCCGGATCGACGTCAACGGGAGGCGCGCGACGGGCGTCATCCTCGAGTCCGGCGAGGAGATCCGGGCGAGGACCGTGCTGTCGAGCGTCGACGCGCGCGTCACGTTCCTCCGCCTGATCGATCCCGATCGCCTCGACCCCGAGTTCCGCGAGCAGGTCGGCCGGTACAAGTTCCGCGGGTCGAGCGGGAAGGTGAACCTGGCGCTCGATGGTCTACCCGAGCTCGCGTCCAAGCCCGGCAAGGGGGAGTGGCTCCGCGGTGCGATCAGCTTCTCGCCGTCGGTCGACTACATGGAGCGGGCGTACGACGACGCGAAGTACGGGCGGTTCAGCGCGCGGCCCTACATCGACTGCATCATCCCGACGCTCGTCGACCCCTCGATGGCGCCGCCGGGCAAGCACGTGATGAGCTGTTTCGTCCAGTACGCGCCGTATCACCTCTCGGACGGTCGCACGTGGGACGACGCCGAGCGCACCCGATTCGGGGAAACGGTGATCGACACGCTCGAGGAACGCTTCCCCAAGATCCGTGACGTCATCCTGCACGCGCAGGTCCTGACCCCGAAGGACATCGAGGACATCACGGGGCTCAGCGAGGGCAACATCTTCCAGGGCGAGCTGTCGCTCGAGCAGCTGTTCTTCAACCGTCCCGTTCCGGGCTGGGGACGCTACCGAACGCCGATCAAGGACCTGTGGATGTGCGGTTCGGCGACCCACCCCGGTGGAGGCATCATGGGCGCGCCGGGCCGGATCGCCGCGCTGGAGCTCCTCGCGTCGCGCCGCCGTCGGTCCGAGGCGGCGTGACCGATCGGGGTTCGGTCCGATGACCGAGCGCTGGGACGTCGTCGTCGTCGGGGCCGGCCACAACGGGCTCGTCGCCGCGGCGTACCTCGCGAAGGCCGGCCGGAAGGTCCTCGTGCTCGAACGCCGAGAGCGCATCGGCGGCATCCTCGATACGACGGAGGTCGCGCCGGGCGTTCGTGCGCCGGGGATCGTGCACACGGTCGGGCGCCTTCGCCCGTCGATCGTCGACGACCTCGGCCTCGTCCGCCACGGACTCGTGACGGTCGAACCCGAGGTTCGCGTGTTCGCCCCCCAGCCCGACGGCCCCCCGCTGACGCTGTGGGGGAGCGCCGGCCGGACGGCGGCGGACCTCGTCGAGCGTTCCGGTCGTGACGCGCGCGCCTACCCGGAATTCGATCGGCGGATCCGGACGCTGGGGCGGTTCCTGTCGTACCTGCACGCGATCACGCCGCCCCACGTCAAGAACCCATCGATCGCCGACGCGCTGAACGGTTTGAAGCTCGGGAACGCGTTCCGCAAGCTCGGGCCACAACCGGCGCGCGAGCTCACGCGCGCTCTTCCGATGGCGATCGCCGACTACGTTGCCGAGGGGTTCGAGAACGAGGCGGTTCGGGGGGCGCTCGCATCCCGAGCCGTGCTGTACACGGCGATGGGTCCGTGGTCGGCCGGCACGACGGCGGTGTACCTCTCGGACTCGGTGGGGAACGCCGGCGCCGCCGGCCAGTCGACGACCGTGCGGGGCGGACCCGGCGCGCTCGCGGATGTGCTCGCGTCGGCGGCCCAAGCCGTTGGCGCGACGATCCGAACGAACGCCGAGGTCACCCAGATCCTGACCAGGAACGACCGCGTGGTCGGCGTGGCGCTACCGAGCGGCGAGGAGATCCCGGCTCGGGCGGTGGCGAGCGCAGCCGACCCGAAGCGAACGCTGACGAGGCTCCTCGACCCCGTCGTCATCGGACCGCACCTGCGGTGGCGGGCGTCCAACATCCGAACGCCGGGCGCCGTCTCGAAGGTGAACCTCGTTCTCTCCCGGCTCCCGGATTTCGAGGGTGCGGAACCCGACCGCCTGAACGGTCGGATCGTGATCGCGCCGTCGATCGACTACCTGGAGCACGGTTTCGACGCCTCGAAGTACGGCGCCGTGAGCGAGGAGCCGTTCCTGGAGGCGACCATCCCCACGATCGACGACCCAACGCTCTCTAACGGATCGCACGTGATGAGCATCGTCGCCCAGTGGACGCCGTACGCGCTTCGCGAGGGGGACTGGTCGGTCGAGCGCGACCGCTTGGGCGACGTGGTGATGAAGACGATGGAGCGGTACGCACCGGGGTTGACCGAGCTCGTCACGGCGCGGGAGGTGACCACGCCGATCGATCTCGAGGAGCGGTACGCGCTGACCGGCGGGCACGTCTACCACGCCGAACCGGGCCTCGATCAATTCTTCGCGTGGCGTCCGCTGTTCGGGCACGCGCGGTACCGGCTGGGCCTTCCCGGCTTGTACCTGTGCGGCTCGGGGGCGCACCCGGGCGGGGGGATCACCGGCGCCCCGGGAGCGAACGCGGCTCGGGAGATCCAGTCGGACCTGAAGAAGCGGCGTCGATAGCCGGGGTTCGCTTCGCCGCGTCACTCCGACCACAGGCCGGCGAGGAGCGCGTCGACCTCGGTCGTCGAGCCCGTTGGAGCAAGCGTGGGCGCGCGGTCCTGCGTCGCGTCGACGTACGTGGCGCGCATCGAGAAGCGCGCGCGAACCTCTTCGGGCATGAACCTTGTGAGCTGCGAGTACCAGTGTCGGTCCTCGAACCCGCGATTCGAGCGGTGGTATCGGAGCGGGAAGTAGACGTACAGCGTGTCGCGCGCTCTCGTCAACGCGACGTAGAACAGGCGGCGCTCCTCCTCGATCTGCTCGGGATCGCGCGTCGCCATGTCCGACGGGATCATCCCGTCGGCGGCGTGGATGACGTGGACGACGTCCCACTCGCCGCCCTTTGCGGAGTGGATCGTCGACAGGATCACGTAGTCCTCGTCGATGAGCGGCGGACCCGCGAGGTCGGACGTCGAGATCGGCGGGTCGAGCGTGAGGTCGGTGACGAACCGCTCGCGGGTATCGAAGCCGGTGGCGAGCCCTTCGAGCTGTTCGAGGTCGCGCAGTCGCGGTTCGGGCTGGTCGTACCCTCGGCGGAGGAGGGGTTCGAGGAACCGCCGGACCCGTTCGACCTGCGCGGCGGGCGGCTCCGCATGGACGAGGTCCCGGAACGTCGTTCGGAGCGCATCGAGCTCCGCTCGCGCCGGCGCGGGGACAGCGACCGCGCTCTCGAGGAACCGCGTCATCGGATCGCCGGGCCCGGTGACGCCAATCGCCGCCATCACGCGCCGCGCGCCGGCCGGGCCGACACCATCGAGCAGCTGGAGCAGCCGGAACCACGACACCTCGTCGCGCGGGTTGTCGGCGATTCGGAGCACCGCGAGCGCGTCCTTGACGTGTGCCGACTCGAGGAACTTCAACCCGCCGTACTTCACGAACGGCACGTTCCGTCGCGTCAGCTCCACCTCGAGAAGGTCGCTGTGGTGCCCGGCGCGGAACAGCACCGCCTGTTCGCGAAGGACCGTTCCCTGTTCGCGATGCCGGAGGATCGCGTCGGCCACCTCATCCGCCTGATCGCGCTCGTCGACGCAGGTGACCAGCTCGGGAAGCGCACCACCGTCGCGTTCGGTCCACAGCGTCTTCTCGTGGCGCTGCTCGCTGAGCTCGATGACGGCGTTCGTCGCGTCGAGGATCGGGCGCGTCGAGCGGTAGTTCCGTTCGAGCTTCACGATCGTCGTGCCGGGGAACCGCGACGGGAACTCCAGGATGTTCCGAACCGTCGCCGAGCGGAACGCGTAGATCGCCTGCGCGTCGTCGCCGACCACCATCAACCCCGCGCCGTCGGGTTTCAGCGCGTCGAGGATGTCGGCCTGGAGCGCGTTCGTGTCCTGGTACTCGTCGACCAGGACGTGGTCGAACATCGACGCGATCGCCGGTCCGGCCGCCGGGTGCTTCCCGAGCGTCAGCCAGAACACCAGGAGGTCGTCGTAGTCGAGCGCGTGCTGCCCACGCTTGCGCTCCGTGTACCGCTCGAAGATCGCGCGGATGCCACCGGCCTCATCGAGGCACCACGGGTAGTCGCGTTCGAGGACGTCGCTCAGACGTTCCTGCGCGTTGACCGTGCGGGAGTACACGTCCGCGAGGGTCTCCTTGCGCGGGAATCGACGTTCCCCCTCGCCGAGCCCGAGCTCGCCGCGGATCAAGTCCATGAGGTCCGCCGTGTCGGTGCGATCGAGCACCGTGAAGTCGGGCGCGAGACCGAGCGCTCGGCCGTGGAGGCGAAGCAACCGGTTCGCGGTCGCGTGGAAGGTTCCGCCCCAGACCCGTCCGAGCCCGCGTTCGCCGGTCAGCCGTTCCGCTCGCGAGAGCATCTCGCGCGAGGCTCGACGGGTGAAGGTGAGCAGCAAGATCCGCTCGGGCGGAACGCCCCGATCGACCAGGCGCGCGACGCGGCACGCAAGTGTCCACGTCTTGCCGGAACCGGCGCCGGCGACGACCAACAGCGGGCCACCGTCGTGCTCCACCGCGGCGCGTTGCTCCTGGTTCAGGCGTTCCCGGGCGTCGAACATGCGTTCGGGCACGATAGGGCCGGGGTCCGACGGACTCAAGCACCATCGACGGGCCTTCGCGCCGACGCCGGTACCATCGCGGCATGTGCCGAAGCATCAAACGGCTCCGCGAGGGCGACGTCCCCGCGACCGAACAGGAGATCCGCGAGGCCGCGCTGCAGTTCGTGCGGAAGGTGAGTGGCTTCCGGGCACCGTCCAAGCGACACGAGGAGGCGTTCCAGACGGCGGTCGACGAGGTTTCGGCCGCCTCTGCCAGGCTCCTCGAGTCGGTCACGGCGCGCTTGCCCGGCTGATGCCGTATCCGCTCGATCCATCGCCCGACGACATGCGCGCGATGGGCGAGGCTGCGCTGGCCTTCGTCGTGGACTTCCTGCAACGCCGGCCGGACGCGCCGGCGTCGGCGTTCGAGGGCGCTGCCGAGACCGCTCGGCGGTTTCGCATGCCGCCGCCGGAGGAGGGCAACGGGTTCTCGCCGCTGATCGACCTGGTCGAGACGATCGCCCAGCACTCCAGCGACAACGCGGGCCCCGGGTTCCTCGCCTACATCCCCGGCGGCGGGCTCTACGCGTCGTCGCTCGCCGAGCTGCTGTCGACGACGATCGATCGCTACGTGAACCTGTGGGGCGAGGCGCCCGTCGCCGCGCAGATCGAGAACAACGTCGTCCGGTGGCTGTGCGACCTGTTCGCGTACCCGCCCGAGTCGCGGGGCGTGCTCACCTCCGGCGGCTCGATGGCGAACTTCTCGGCGATCGTGAGCGCCCGGAAGGCGAAGCTCCCCGAGAACTTCCTGACGGGCGCGCTCTACGTGAGCGAGCACGCCCACGCGTCGGTCATGAAGGCGGCGATGCTCGCCGGGTTCCCCACGCGGAACGTCCGCATCGTGGCGACCGACCCGTCGCTCCGAATGGACGTCGACGCCCTTCGGCGGCAGATCGTCGACGACCGAGGCGCCGGATTGCGGCCGTTCGCCGTCGTGGCGTCGGCGGGGACCACGAACACCGGCGCCATCGACCCGCTCGACGACCTTGCGGGCGTAGCAGCCGACGAGGGTTTGTGGATGCACGTCGACGCGGCGTACGGCGGGTTCTTCCAGCTCACCGCGCGCGGGCGGGAGCGGTTCCGTGGCATCGAGCGCGCCGACTCCATCACGCTCGATCCGCACAAGGGGATGTTCCTGCCGTACGGGACCGGCGCACTCGTCGTCCGGAACGGCCGCGCGCTGCGCGAGGCCCACTTCGTCGGCGCGGCCTACCTGCAGGACCTGGCCCCCGACGCCGACATCCCGAACTTCGCCGAGTACTCCGCCGAGCTGTCCCGGGACTTCCGAGGGCTCCGCGCGTGGTTCCCGTTGTGGCTCCACGGCGTGTCGGCGTTCCGTGAGGCGCTCGACGAGAAGCTCGATCTGACCGAGGCGCTCTACGACGGGCTGAAATCGGACGCCCTCTTGGAGCTGCCGTGGGCGCCCGATCTGACCGTCGTGCCGTTCCGGCTGCGCGACGGCGATGACGTCGCGAACCGCCGGCTCCTGGAGGCGATCAACGCGAGCAAGCGCGTGTTCCTGTCGAGCACGGTGATCGACGGCCGGTTCACGATCCGCGCGTGCATCCTGTCGCACCGGACGCATCGCGACCGGATCGACGAGTGCATCGAGATCGTCCGGCGCGCCGCGGCCTCGGTGACCTCGGGGTGACGGAGTGCCGGAGCTGCCCGAAGTACAGGCGCTCGCCGAGCGGCTGGCAGATGCGGTGGGCGGCTCGACCTTCCAGGCCGCGGACGTCCTCCAGTTCTCCTCGCTGAAGACCGTGACGCCGCGGGCGTCGGAGCTCGTCGGTCGATCGGTCACGGGGGTCGGCCGCCGTGGCAAGTACGTCGCGTTCGAGCTCGGGGGGCCCCGGGTGCTGGTGCATCTGTCGCAGGGCGGACGCGCCGATATCGAGAACCCACCGAAGACCACGAAGCCGCGCGGCGCTGTGGTGCGGTTCCGATTCGAGGGACGTCCGTCGGTGTTGGTGAAGGAGTTCGGTCGCGAGCGCAAGGCCGGGTGGTGGGTGCTGGCCGAGGGGGATGACGGGCCACTCGAGAAGCTCGGCCCGGAGCCCGACTCCAGTGAGTTCGAGCGGTTCGTCCTCGAGGGAGACGACGGCCGGCGGGTGCACACGATCCTCCGGGACCAACGAACGGTTGCCGGGATCGGCCGCGGTTACTCGGACGACATCCTTCATCGGGCGAAGCTCTCGCCGTACGC
>OCZV010001011.1_pt1 | contig 10082 bp, 13 predicted proteins | sample 1539051 | NCBI WGS metagenome assembly OCZV01 (sample SAMEA3113581, study PRJEB22503) | soil metagenome
AGCGAAGCCTGCACCGAGGGCGCCCGCCGCGAGCGCCGGCAGCTTCGCGCGCAGCATGTCCGTGAGGGCGAGGTCGGCTCGCAGCTCGTCCACGGCGCCCGCGAGCTGCTCACGCTCGAGGGCGATTTCTCGGCGGACATCCACGGCGCTCCGGAGGTTACGCGCCATTGCTCCGCAGGGTCTCGGTGGTCACGCGAGCCTCGTGGATCGCCTGTTCCGGGACGGGCGGCGTGCCCTTCCGGATCCGGCTGAGTGCGAGGAGGGCAAGCAGGCAAACGAGAACGACCAGGCTCCCGAACACGATCAGAAGCGCGAGCCACGTGTCGAGCACGAGCGCGAGAGCGGCCGCCGCCGTGGCGAGGCCGAAGCCGAGAGCGAAGAGAGCGAGGATTCCGGCCGCCAGGCCGAGACCGGCGCCGAGGCCGAGCGCGACAGCCTTCCGCTTGAGCTCGAGCTGAGCGAGCTCGAGCTCGAGCCGCGCGAGGGCGCTCGCATGCTCGGCGACCCGTTTCGCGGCGGCGCCCATGCCCTGGTTCTCAGTCGCGCGGGTGGGCATGCCCTCTCCAGTCGACCACCTTGGCCAGCACGACACCGACGGCGAAGGCCGCGCCCAGCACGAGCCACGGGCTCACGCCTCCGCCCTTGCGCTTGGGGCGAGCGCCGACCTGCCGGCCCGAGGGCACGACGACGTCTTGCCCCGGCTTCTGGTTCGTCGGCGCCTCGCCGCGGGCGCGAGCGGCCACCAGGCTCGGCTTCAGCTTGCGCAGGAAGGCCGCGTCGTCCGCGAGCTCGGGGGCGAGCTTCGACGCCAGCCCCCCGGAGTCCGCCGCCCTGCGCGAGAGCGACTGGAGCCCGTCGGCGCCCTTCTCCACGAGGGAGTCGACCCTGTTCACTTCTTCACCGGGGGCTCCTCCCCCGTCGTCACGCGCCAGATCCGCGAGGCGACCCGGCGCGCCGCGATCGTGGCGGCGGCGCCAAGGCTGGCGTAGAGCCCTGTCCAGAGAAGCTTGCGGAGCATGAGGGGAGATTAACCGAGAGACGACCCCGGCAAACCCTCGGTACCATGCCCGGAGCGCCCTCTTAGCTCAGTTGGTAGAGCACCTCCATGGTAAGGAGGGGGTCGACGGTTCGAGTCCGTCAGAGGGCTTATTTTGAAGGACGAAGCCGCTGCAAAAGGCGGCTTTTCTGTTGCCGCGATGGACACTGTGGAGCACCTCCATAGTTGGGAGGGGCTCGAACGATCACAAGAGAAGACAGAGAAACCGAAGATGCTGCAAACGGGCTCCTTCTTCCCAGTACCGTTGTTCCTTCCACGGATCGCCGTAGTTGTGGTAGCCGTTAATCTCCCACAAGCCGGGCTCGTCGGTCGCCGAAAGGCGGAGCCCGCGTACCCACTTGGCGCTCTTCCAGAAGTAGACGTGGGGGACAAGCACGCGGGCCGGCCCGCCGTACTCGGCTTCGAGCGGCTCGCCGTCGTAGCCGAAGGCGACCCACGCCTTGCCGCCCGTGGCGTCCTCGAGCGGGACGTTGGTCGTGTAGCCGCCGTCGGAGAACTGGACGACGTGCTCGGCCGACGTCTCGATCCCGTCGAGCAGCGTGTCGACGGAGACGCCCTCCCAGACGGTGTCGAGCTTCGACCACTTTGTGACGAGCGTCGAGTGACTATTGGGTCAGGCACCCATGTCTGGGCGTGGGCGGCCCCATCGGCGTCTGGCTGCAGAGCCCCCTTCGCCTGGTGGCTCGACCTTCATCCAGGCTCACTGTGATCCTCTGCTGGTCGCTAACCCCGGGGGTCCTTAGGCCGCAACGCAGTACGATGCGAGATCGCAAGCGGGACGTCGGCAAGGAGCCCGTCGGCCAAGGCAGTGCGGCTGGCGCCGGCGTTGAGAAGAATGGAGGTCGGATGGGAGAGTTGGCCACCGTAACCGCCCTCGACGAGCTTGGGAGCCGTGAGCTGGCGGCCTTTGGCGTGCGGGGCAACCGCATCGCGATCGCAAGGGTCGGCGACGCCTTCTACGCGTTCGGCGACACCTGCACGCATCAGGGGTGCTCGCTCGCCGATGGGGAGCTCGCAGGGACCACCGTCACCTGCCCCTGCCATGGAAGCCAGTTCGACGCGACGACCGGCGACGTCCTGCGCGGCCCCGCCGGCGAGCCCGTGAGGAGCTACCCAGTGAGGCTGGAGGATAACGCGCTCCAAGTCGAGATCTGACAAGACGGCAATGCTCGTCATCGTCGGAGCGAGACTCGCCCAGACAAGGAAGCGGGAGACGGTGCGCACGGGAGATCCGATGGCCAACGGGTCCTAATCGGCGCCGATCGATCCAGCGTCCGAACGATGAGTGTCGAGCCACGCGAGAGGATCGTCGGCCTCGCCATCGGCGACTGAGCGGCAATTGACATAGACGGCCTCCTGATCACAACCGGCGGTGCCGGCACGAGGAGCTGGCGCTGGGCATTCGACGAGCTGTATGGGATCCCAGCCGACATCGGCGAATTCACCGAGTCGGGGATGACCGACCCGGTGGTCGGCAGACTCACGTTCACCGGCGTCATCGGCCGCGAGCCCTCCACCGAGGAGCTAGCCAGCGTGGTATCGCATTACCTCATGCGACTGCCGGAGGAGGTGGCACAGTCGGTCCGGCTACCACGTGCTCGAAGGCGTCGAGGAACTCCTTCTCAGTCTCTGCCGGAACGGCTTTCTGCTCGGGATCACGACCGGAGCGGTCGAGGCAGCAGCCCATATCAAGCTCGCCCGCGCTGGTCTCAACCGTTTCTTCTCCTTCGGCGGCTACGGCTCGGACTCGGCTGACCGCGGCGAGCTGACGCGTAAGGCGATCGATCGCGCCGGTGTCATCCTTGGCTCGCCCCTCGATCCGCCGCGCGTCCTCGTTCTCGGCGACACGCCGAAGGACGTCGCGGCGGCGCACTCCGCGAATGCCATTGCCGTCGGCGTCGCCAGTGGTCACTACGGCGAGGCGGAGCTGCGCGAAGCCGGGGGCGACTACGTGCTCGGGTCGCTTACGGAAGAACTGCCCGGGATCGGCGAGGCGGCTCCGTGACGTGCTCGAGCCGATACACGGATCAGCTCTCGGTACAAGAACGGTCGCCAGCGATTTCCAAGGTCAGGAGGCGCACCCGGTCCAGATGTCGGCGGTGGCGATCGACTCCTGGTGAACCCGGAAGCGTGTCTGGCTGACGACCGGCGACCATTGTCTTGATCGGCGCTCCCGCGGGAGCGACTTAGCATAGAGCGGTTGCCAGCCTTTCGAGCGCCTCTTGCGTCGCAGCAACCCGCTCTCGGAGGCGGCTTGTCGCCGCCTCACGCTTGTCGCCACGGTCCTCGGCTCGTCGATGGGACTCGTGCTCTACGGCCTGGGGCTCTCGATGATCGTCGCACCGATCACTTCCGCTGCGCTCACGACCGCGCCGGAGCGCTACTCGGGTCTGGCAGCCGGGGTCAATTCGACCTCCGCGCGCCTTGGCGGCCTGCTCGCGATCGCCATCCTCGGGGTGGTCGTCGCGCTCGTCTTCGCGGCTCGAACCAACGACCCGGAGCTCGTCCCGTTCGCGCTCGGCGAGGACAGTCCCGAGTTCCTCGCCGGCTCGACCGACGCCTTTCGCGCCGCCATGGTCGTCGCCGCAACGCTCGCGCTCGCAGGATCGCTGACGGCGCTCGGGTACGCTCGCCTGCCCAAGGTGGGCAAGGCCGCAGAAGCGGCCGACGCAGGAGTCTCACCCCAGGTCCGCCTCGACCCTGCCTCGCCCGACTGTCCGGCCGTGCTCGTTCACCACGAGCACAGAGAACCTTGTCGCTGCTCGGCCGGAACGATCCGCGGAGCAAGACCCCGCGGCAGCCGGATGACCAAGGACGTTCACTTCAGTCGGGCCGGCGCAGAGCTACTCGAGCAGACGGCCTGTTACGTCGAGTTCCGGCCCGCCGGCGAGGGCTACGACCTCAGGCGAAGGCTGCGGGATCGGCTCGCGGGCAATGGTCCCGTCGGCGGCCCAGACGAGGTTCACTTGCAGACCGGGATCCTGGTCGGGGAAGTCGACGCGGTTGTGGGCGCCGCGCGTCTCGCGACGCTCGAGCGCGCACTCGAGCGTGGCCCGCGCGGCAAGTAGCGAGCCCTGCAAGTCGAGGGCGTGGGCGAGGTCGTCGTAGCCGGCGATGTCGGGCCGGACCTCCAGGTCCCGCGCGCGCGCAGCGACCGCGTCGAGGCGCGTCAGCCCGTCACGGAGGTCGTTCTCGGAGCGGACCACGCCGCCGCACTCGGACATAAGGTCGCGCACAGCCCGCTGCAGCGGGCGGGCGAACTCTTCGCCGCGGCGGGCGAGCAGCTCGTCGAGCTCCTCGCGGGCGGCGGCGATCGCGGCATGGTCGCGGGCCTGCACGCCGAGCTGGGTCGACCAGCGTGCGGCCTCGGCGCCCACGATCCGGCCGAAGACGACGGCTTCCGCCAGCGAGTTGCCACCAAGGCGGTTGGCGCCGTGCACGCCGCTCGCGCACTCGCCGACCGCGTAGAGCCCTTCGACGTCAGTGGCGTGGGTCTCGGCGTCGACCCACACGCCGCCCATGGAGTAGTGCGCGGTCGGGGCGACCTCCATCGCGGTGCTGGTGATGTCCAGCATCGCCAGGTCGATGAACTGCCTGTACATGCGCGGCAGCCGGCGCAGCACCAGGTCGCGGTCGAGGTGGGTGATGTCGAGTAGCACGCCGCCGTGCTCGGTTCCGCGGCCCCCGGCGATCTCTGTGTAGATCGCCAGGGCGACGCGGTCGCGGGTGGACAGCTCCAGCCGCTCTGGGTCGTAGCGCTCCATGAAGCGCTCGCCCGCCGCGTTGCGCAGGATCCCGCCCTCGCCGCGCACGGCTTCGGTGACCAGCGTCCCTGCCGACTCCTCGGGGAAGACCATCCCGGTCGGGTGGAACTGCACGAACTCCATGTCGCGCAAGCGGCAGCCCGCCTCGGCGGCCAGGCGCATCGCGTCGCCCGTGTTCTCGTCGCGCCGCGAGGACGAGCGCCGCCAGATGCGCGTGTGCCCGCCCGCGGCGAGGACGACCCCGTCGGCGACGATCACCCAGCGGCTCCCGTCCTCGATGTCGAAGCCATAGGCGCCGAACACGCGGCCGTCGTGCACGAGCAGGCGGGTGAGGTAGAGGTCGTCGCGTATCGTGACGCCCAGCTCGACGACGCGGCGGACCAGCGTGCGCTGGATCTCGCGGCCGGTGTAGTCGCCTGCGAAGCAGGTGCGTCGCCAGCGGTGCGCGCCGAAGTACCGCTGCGTGAGACGGCCGTCGTCCTCGCGAGCGAACTGCGCGCCGTAGCGCACCAGATCCTCAATCGCTTCGGGCGCCTCGCGGCACAGCAGCTCCACCGCGCGCGGGTCGGCGAGCCAGTATGACTCGCGCAGCGTGTCGGCCGCGTGCTGCTCCCAGCTGTCCTCGGGATCCATCGTCGCCAGCGCGGCGTTGATGCCTCCGGAGGCGAGCACGGTGTGCGCGTCGTCGCGGCGGCGCTTTCCGACGCACAGCACCTGCACACCGCGCTCGGCCAGCTCGATGGCCGTCCGCAGACCGGCCGCGCCCGTCCCGATCACCACCACGCTGGCGGCGGCGCGCCGCTCCTCGACGTGCGTCAGGGGACGCAGGGCGATTCGCGCGTTCACGCCGGTCGCCGTGGCGAGTCGGTGCTATGAGGCTGTTGACCTCCTCGCGGGGTCAGCTCGGAGGAGCGGAAGAAGACGCGGTCTCTCACCCGGAAGCCACTCGTGTGATCTGAGGGTTGTTCGGTGCCAGGCTACCGCTCTGGGCGCCACGAGGAGAGGCAGCACATCGTCAACTGCCGCAGGCGACGGTCATCCCGCTCCGTGGAGCGAAGGGACAGCAGGCAGCCCTGCCGCTCGCTCTCGGCGGGCGCTTCTTCCCGCGCATCCAGCGCCACACTCAGCGCTTCCGCGACCTCTACAGGGCCCGCGCCGCCGTCGAGCGCGAGTTCGGACGGCTGAAGCACGACTACGGCCTCGCCCCCTCCGGGTGCGCGGCTTGGAGCGAGTTCGGCTCCACGCCGACCTCACGATGCTCGGTCGTCTCGAGCAGGCGCTTCTTCGGGCACGAGAGGCGATGCCTGTCGCGGCATAAGAGACGGCGATGTGCGGACCCGTCCGTAGACGTGCGAGAAGTGTTGCGTCCGGGCAGCGGAGGGCTACGGTGAGAGGATGGTTCGTTCACTCCGGCAGTCGTGGAAGACGGGTCGTGCCTGGTCGTACCGGTTCCGAATCGAACGGTGGTTTCGGATGCGTTGGTGCGCGGCTGCCAATCGAGCACGCTGGCTTCCCGAGCCGTGGTTTTGCTATTTCGGCTGCCCGAACTGCCAGCCGGATTTTGGCGAGGGACAAGAGGGCAAACGGCGCTACCGTGAATGGCGGGCGATGGAGGATGAGCTTCTCGCGGAACTGGCGGAGCGATCTCAATCTCGGACGCCGGGCGGCCCGAGACCTCGTGTAAATGAGAGACGCGTAGGGGACGGGGCATCCGGCTCCGGTGTAGCGACTGGTATTTCGCCAAACCCTGCTAGTCGGCGCCCTCTCGGCCAGGCAGCCTTGCTAGGCGATCAGCACCTATTCGTCCTTCAAGCGGCGAACGCGCGCTCGACGGCTACGTCTTACTGGTTGTGCGCGCGATCGCGCCGTTCGCGAGCGGCGATGATCTCGTGGATGTGTCTTCCGCCCAGTCGCGGATCGCGCCAAGCGGTTCGCGGAGTGTTACCCCGAGCCGGCGTCAGCTCGTATTCGCCGGGGCGGGATCTCGGCGTAGGCGCTGCGGACGACGAGGCCGTAAACGTTTGAGCGCGCGCAGCGTCTGCATGATGACCTTCGGGCTGATCCCCCATCTCGTCGCGAATCTCGGTGAAGCGGCGCGGGCCGTCCTCGAGTGGCTCGCAGCGGTCGGCGTCTCGCAGGCCCTCCTCTCTCTCCATTCTCACGGCCGCCGGAGTAACCGTGCGTTAGCGTGACTCGAATGGTGGAGCCCGTCTCTGGCAACGCCCGCGCGAGTCGGACCGTCCTTGGCGCAGACACTGCTCCCTGAGCGGCCTCAGAGCCTACCCACCCGCATTACTTCTTCCTTCTGCACGCTCGTGTCCGACCACCCACGCGTCGAATCCGACCAGGATGCCGAAGGCATGCCTGGCGCGGCATCGCCTGTGGCGCCGCCGTCCCAGAGGCGGCGTCTCACAGGGCCGCCCGCCGCTCCTTCAAACGCCGGCGGAATTCGACTCCCGCCTAGCGCTCTCCGGAGCGGAGACGTCCTAGGCGACAGCGATGAGGACGACGCGGCCGCCTTTATCGCCCCGCGTCGCGCGGCGCGTTCGTCTCGATGAAGTCGCCGACGGCGGTCCGTTCCCACCCCCAGAAGCCGTCGTAGCGGAACCCCTCGTTCTGAGCCATCTTGACGAGCGCCACGAGGGCGAGCGCGAGGTCCGCGTCGTCGTGGTCCCGGCCACGTCCCACTGCCCGATCCCTACGGTGGTGAAGCGCGAGTCGATCGGCCCACGGGCGCCGGCCGCCCACACCACCGGCGGACGGTGCGGGCGGCGAGTCCTCGCGCGGGCCGCTTACGGTGCGCCGATGGCGTTGATGCAGTCGATCACGCCCTGCGCGTCGGCGCTGACCGTCTGCGCGACCGCGGGATCGACCTTCGGCTTGGCCGCGCCGGCGAGTGGGTTCAGCGTGCTCTCGTAGTCGACTAGCTTCGCCAGGGCGTCGGCGTTCTTGCCCTGGTCGAGCTTCGCCGAAGCGGCGTCGAGCTTACCCAGCAGGCCGTTCACGTCCTTCGGATTCGTGAACGACGCCTGAGCGGCGAGCTCGGCCTCGCATTCCTCCAGCGTCGTAGCCGACGCGGAGCCGACCGCGACGGCGCTCAACGCGACGAATGCCGCAAGCACGGCAAGCAGGCGTGGAAGTTTCACGTTGACCTCCCTTTGGTTGGGATGTGCTCCGGACCGCCGTTCCTCGTAGCGTTAGGTGGTCCCTGGTCAGACAGGGCAACCGCGATCGGGCCTGCACCTCCGTTCGACTGTGAGAATCACCGGTGCCAAGCCACGCCGGGCATGCCAGCCTCCGAGCGAACCTCGCGTCCTCCCGAGCGAAGCGCGAACTGCTCGCCTACGCTGCCGCCATGGTTCAAGGACGGCGACAGAAGAACCTGATTCTCATCCTTGCGCGTGAGTTCGCCTCGAAGCTCGCGACGCCGATGTTCGTCGTCGACGCTGCGGGCGACCTCGTCTTCTACAACGAGCCGGCAGAAGACGTCCTCGGGCGCAGCTTCGGGGAGGCCGGGGAGATGTCTGCCGAGGCACTGCCGTCCCTCTTCTCCCCGGAAGACCTCGAAGGCAAGCCGCTTCCTCTCGAGGAGCTGCCACTCGGGATCGCGATCGCTGCGCGGAAGCCTGCGCATCGGGATCTACGGATCGCCGGGCTCGACGGGCGAAAACGCGTCGTCTCCGTCACGGCCTTCCCGCTCTTCGCGCGAGCAGACCAGTTCGTCGGCGCGGTGGCCGTCTTCTGGCAGCAGCCGAGCGGCGACACACCGTAAGGGCCCGCATGCGCGCGCGGATCTGGGGCTGTCGCGGATCGATCGCCACACCCGGCCCCGGGACCCTCCGCTACGGGGGCAACACCTCGTGCGTCGAGCTTCGGACGCATGACCGGACGGTGATCGTACTCGACGCCGGCACGGGCATCCGCCTGCTCGGCGCCGCGCTCGAGGCCGACGCTCCGGCGACGATCCACCTTCTCCTGACGCACCTCCACCTCGACCACCTCGAGGGTCTGCCCTTCTTCGAGCCCGTCTGGAACGAAGGCACCGAGCTCCACGTCTGGGGTCCGCCGTCGCCGGTCAGGAGCCTCGAGGACCGCATCGCCCGCTACGTCTCGCCGCCGCTCTTTCCCCGCCGGCTCGCCGAGATGCCGGCCCGCCTCAGCTTCCACGACGTGCCGGGCGAGGAGTGGACGATCGGAAGCACCCGGATCCTCGCGCACCCCGTGACGCACCCGGGGCCGACCGTGGGGTACCGGCTGAGCGAGGACGGTCGCTCGCTCGCATACATCCCCGACCACGAGCCCGCCCTCGGTCTCGGCGATCTCGCCGCGATGTCGCCGCAATGGCTCTCGGGGTATGCTCTCGCGGAAGACGTCGACGTCCTGCTCCACGACGCGCAGTACAGCGCGGACGAGTACCGCGCTCGAGTCGGCTGGGGCCACTCCAAGGTGGACGACGCCGTTACGTTCGCACTGAGCGCGGGCGCCCGGCACCTCGTCCTCTTCCACCATGACCCGCTTCACGGCGACTCCGAGCTCGAGACGCTGCTCGTCTCCGCCGCCCACCGCTGGGGCGACGCCGGGACCCCTCCGGCTCTGGCTCGCGAAGGCCTCATGTTCGAGCTTCACTGATGCGCCGCACCGCATCAGATCGTCGTGCGCGTCTCCGTCGTCTTGGCGACTAGTTGTAGTTCCTAAGCAGGTTGTTCATCCGGGCCTCCTTGGAGGCTGGGAGCTGCCAAGCACCCCAGTCCAAGGAGGTCACCGGATGAAGCTCCACGGTAACGCGAGGACCTGCCCGCACAGTCGCCGCCTGCTCGTCGAGCGTCTCGAGAGGCGCTCTCCTGGGCGGCCCGCAACGACCGGCTCGAGGCTCTCGACGTTCTCGTCGCCCGCGGAGCGAGGGTGGACGCCGACGTGAACCGCGGCACGGCGATCGCGTGGGCGGCCGCCGGCGGGCGCACCGCGGCGGTCCGGCGTCTGCTCACTCTCGGCGCCGATCCCAACGCGCCCACCACCTTCGGCGGGCCCGAGCACGGCGACGGGACGACGGCGCTGCACCACGCCGCCGAAAACGGGCGGCTCGAGACGATCGAGGCGCTGCTCGACGCCGGTGCCGACCCGACCCTGCGGGACGCGCTCTACGACGGCACGCCGGCGAGCTGGGCCGAGTTCCGCCGCCGCCACGCCGCGAGCAAGCTCCTCCGAGAGCGCGGCGGCTGAGGAGGGCGCAAGGGCGCGCGGGCGCGGGCTGAGCGCCGCCA
>OCZV010001012.1_pt1 | contig 10082 bp, 8 predicted proteins | sample 1539051 | NCBI WGS metagenome assembly OCZV01 (sample SAMEA3113581, study PRJEB22503) | soil metagenome
GGAACGCCCAGACCGAGTAGTTGAAGATCGTCAGATCGGGCCGGGCCTCGGCCACCCGGCGGGCCTGACTGGTCGCCAACTCGTTGGTCCACACCAGCTCGCGGGCGCGGACCACTTCATGGCCGGCGCCCTCGAGCGCTCGGGCAATCGCGTCTTCCGACGAGCGCGCCCAAGCCGCGATGTCCCGATGGACGAAATCCCTGCCGTCGGAGAGGGTCAGGAGGCCGATGCGCGCCACAACGTCTCACCTCATCAGGAAATCGATTACTCGCACGTTAGGATAGGTATCCAGCGCTGTCAACGGTCTCCGGACCGACGGCTCGTCGCTGTGGGGGCCGCACTACCGAGGGGGGCGTCTGGCATGGCAACCATCTACGACGTGGCTCGGCGCGCCGAGGTCTCGGCCGCAACCGTGTCGCGCGTGCTGAACGGACGCCGGACGGTCGACCCCGTGCTGGCCGAACGCGTGCTGGACGCCGTCGCCGAGCTGGGATATCGGCGCAACGCCGTCGCCCGGAACCTACGCAAGCGCCAGACGAACCTCTGGACCGTGATCGTCTCGGACGTGGAGAACCCCTTCTTCACCGCCATGGTCCGAGGGGTCGAGGACGTCGCATCGGCGACCGGCTTCTCGGTAGTTCTCTGCAACAGCGACGAGAACGCCGAGAAGGAGTCCAACTACATCGCCGTGGCACTCGCTGAGCAAGCCGCCGGCGTGATCATCTCCCCGTCGTCCAACCGGGTCGAGGATCTCAACCTGCTGCCCGAAGCCGGGTGCCCGGTCATCATGATCGACCGCGAGCTCAAGGGCGTCCACGGCGATTCGGTGCTGGTCGACAACGAGCACGGAGCCGAAATGGCCATCACGCATCTGATCGGCCAGGGCTACGAACGGATCGCATGCATCACTGGGCCACGCCGGGTGAGCACCGCAACGCAACGCCTCCGGGGGTACGGCAAAGCGATTCGCGCGTCCGGACGTCCGGTGAACGAGGCACTGGTGCGCATGGCCGATTTCCGCGAGCACGGCGGCCACGACGCCATGGCATCCCTGCTGGACGAGGGCGCCACGCCGGACGCGGTGTTCACTGCCAACAACCTGATGACCGTGGGCGCCATGGAATGCTTGGCCGAGCGCGGCCTGACGGTGCCGGACGACGTCGCGGTGGTGGGCTTCGACGAGTTGCCGTGGGCAGACCTGGTCCGACCGTCCATCACGACGGTTGCCCAGCCGACCTACGAAGAAGGCCGCACCGCCGCCGAATTGCTCGCCAAGCGGATCGCCCAGCCCGACCGCAAACTCACCCGCGTCATACTGCCCACTGAGCTCCGCGTCCGGGCAAGCTCGACCCGCTCGTCGCGGTAGAGCGGGCCCTCTGCCCCACCCTTGACAGCGCTTCAGCATTGGTGGTACGCAGGTGGAAATCGATTTCTCATCTTTCTTCGAAGCGGCGGAACGGCGCAATGACCGGTCCAGTGCAACTCATCAGCGGTCGTCATGGCAGGCCGTCGCTGCACGTCAATGGCTGCGAGCCCTTGTCCCTAGCACAGGCATCGTGAGCGATGAAGAGGAGATTGGACATGGCTGGATACCGACGCCGCGTACTGACTCGCCGCCAGTTCAACCGGCAGGCGCTCGCCAGTGGCGTGTCGGTGGGCGCACTGGGTTCGCTGCTCGCAGCGTGCGGCGGCGACGATGACGGCGACGGCGGGCCGGTCACGCTGCGGTTCTGGAAGTTCGTGGCCGAGGGCGCCGATGAGGCCATACAGGAAACCGTTGACCTCTGGAACGAGGAGAATCCCGACATCCAGGTCCAGTTCGAGACGTTCCCGTTCGAGGAGTACACCACCACGACGCTGACGACCGCGTTCGCGGGCGGCCGGGGCCCGGACATCTTCTGGATCAGTCCGGGTGCCTTCGTCGACTTCGTGAACCAGGAGGCAGCCGCGCCACTCGGCGACCTCATCGACGTCGAGGCGTACAACGAGGCGTCCATCCAGGCTGTCTCCGTGGACGGCGAGATCATGTCGCTGCCGTTCGAGATGGAGCCGGTCGGGCTCTACTACCGGACTGACTTCCTCGAAGAAGCCGGCGTCCAGCCGCCGCAGACATGGGACGAGCTGATGGCGGCGGCCGAAGAGCTCGCCGGCGGTGGCCGGTCCGGGGTGGTCATCGAACTCATCAAGGGGCCATATCAGAACTTCACCTGGTACCCGTTCCTTTGGAGCGCCGGCGGTGAGGTCGTCAACGACGATTCCACCGAATCCGCCCTCCGCACGCCGGAGGCCGCGTCTGCGATCGACCTATGGGGCCAGCTCGTGCAGCGCGGTTTCGCCCCTGAACGAACCGAGGAAGGCACCAACAACATCGGACCGCTCGGGCGCGGCGAGACGGCAATGCAGGTCTGCGGTTTCTGGGCAATCGCCCAGATGCAGAACGAATTCCCCGACGCGCCGTTCGGCATCGTGCCGCTCCCCGTCCCGCAAGGTGGCACGCAGGTCACCGTCTACGGCGGCTGGACCCAGATGGTCAACGCACAGGGTGCGAACGTCGAGCAGGCCAAGCAGTTCACCCAGTGGATGTGGATCGAGAACGAGGATTGGCCCGAGGAATGGGCGTGCCGGATCGGTTCCAAGTACTCGCCGCGGACCGCCGTCAACGAGGCATGCTCGGACGTCTTCGACGGCGAGCCGCACAGCATCTTCACCGAGCAGATCCTGCCGACGGCCCGCGCCGAGCCACGCTATCCGGACCAGATTGTCAGTGCCGTGGGTGACGCGCTCCAGGTGGCCATGTTCCGGGGCACGAGTGGCGAGGAAGCGGCCAACCAGGCCGCCGATCAGATCGACGGATTCCTGGCCACCTACGACGGCGCGCCACTACAGGCCGACATGTAGATCGACCGGGGACGGCGGGGGTTGCCGCGGCTTGACGACACGAGAGGAGTCGCTGTGATAAGTCGAGATCGCGGCATGACCCGCCGCGAATTCGGTAGGCGCACGCTCGCGGGCGGTGCGTCCTTGGGAGCGCTCGGTCCACTGCTCGCGGCCTGCGGTGACGATGACGATGGCGGGGCCGCCGGAGACACCCCAGGAGGTCCAGTCAGCTTGCGGTTCTGGAAGTTCACCGCCGAGGGCGCCGACGAAACCTTCCCCTTCGAGGACTACACGTCTACGGCTCTCACCACCGCGTTCGCAGGTGGCCAGGGTCCGGACCTGTTCTGGGTCAGCCCGGGCATCTTCCTCACCTATGTGAACGACGACGTTCCCGTGCCTGTCAACGACCTGGTCGACGTCGGTGGGTTCAACGAGGCGGCCGTCCAAGCCGTGTCGGTGGAGGACCAGATGCTCGCCATCCCGTTCGAGATCGAGCCACTGGCCCTCTACTACCGCACCGACTTCCTCGAGGAGGCCGGCCTCCAACCCCCAGGCAACTGGAACGAACTGACCGCGGCCGCCGAGGAGCTCACCGGCGGCGGCCGGACGGGTATGACGGTCGAGACCGCGCCGGTCCCGTTCCAGGCGTTCAGCTGGTACCCGTTCCTGTGGAGCGCCGGCGGCGAGGCCGTCAACGAGGACTCGAGTGGCTCGCTGCTGCGCAGCCCGGAGGCGGCGTCGGCCTTCAACCTCTACGGCAACCTGGTCACCAGCGGGTTCGCGCCGGAGCGGACCGAGGAGTTGACCAACAACATCGGCCCGCTCGGCCGCGGCGAGACCGCCATGCAGGTCTGCGGGTTCTGGGCGATCGCCCAGATGCAGGCCGACTTCGCGGACGCCCCGTTCAGCGTTGCGCCCATCCCCGCCCCCGCCGGCGGGACGCCGGTGACGGTGTACGGCGGCTGGACCCAGATGATCAACAGCCGGGGCCCGAACGTAGAGCAGGCCAAGGAGTTCGCCCGGTGGATGTGGGTCGAGAACGAGGAGTTCGGCGAGGAGTGGGCCTGCCGGATTGGCTCCAAGTTCTCGCCGATCGAGCAGGTCAACGAGCGTTGCTCGGACGTGTTCGCCGAAGACCCGTACAGCATCTTCACCGACGAGATCCTGCCCACCGCGCGGGCCCAGCCGCGCTACCCGGACCAGGTGACCAGAGCGGTCTTCGAGGCGCTGCAGTCGACCATGTTCGCGGGGGCGAGCGGTGAGGACGCGGCCAACACGGCGGCGGACGAGATCGACGCCTTCTTGTCCAACTACCGGGGCGCGCCGCTCACGCCCGAGGCGTAGTGCACGCCGGCGCGCATACGGCCCGGCGCGTCCGATGGTGGCGTACCCGGCGAGGCCAGCACCGCCTCGTCGGGTACGGCTTCCTGCTGCCGGATGGCATCCTGCTCGCGGTGTTCGTCGCCTTGCCGATCCTCGGCGCCTTCTACATCTCGTTCCACGACTGGACTGGGATCGGCACCCGTGAATGGGTCGGTACGGAGAACTACGAGACGCTCATCCAGGACTCGCGGTTCCTCGACTCGCTGCGCATCACCATCATCTACACCGTCACGTTCGTCCCGGTGCTGTTCGCAGCCTCGCTGGCGCTGGCGATGCTGGTTCACTCCGGGATCAAGCTCACCGGGCTGTGGCGGACGGCCTTCTTCGCGCCGTTCATGGTCTCGCTCGTCGTGGCGTCGGTGATCTGGGGCTTCATGCTGCAGAACCCGACCGGCGTGGTCAACGCGATCATTGGCTTGTTCGGGATCGACCCGCAACCCTGGCTGGGCTCGACCCGGCTGGCATTGATCTCAGTGGTCATGGTGGGGCTCTGGCAGGGCATCGGCTACAGCATGATCATATTCTTGGCCGGCCTGCAGGACATCCCGCGCGTCTACTATGAGGCCGCCCGGGTCGACGGCGCCGGCGCGTGGCGGCAGTTTCGCAACATCACCTTCCCGCTGCTCCGGCGCACCAGCGTGTTCGTCTTGATCATCTCGTTCATCAGCGCGTTGCAGATGTTCGACGAGGTCTTCGTCCTGACCCAAGGTGGCCCAGCGGGGGCGACCACGACGGCCGTCTTCTACATCTACGAGACGGCGTTCCGCTTCTTGCAGTTGGGCTACGCATCAGCACTCGCGATCGCGCTGTTCTTCATCATCCTGATCTTCTCCCTCATTCAATTGAAGGTGTTCAGCGGTGAGCCTGAAGATTGAGCGAGACGCGGCGGCGGTCCGCGCGCAGGTTCGTCCGCGGCGGCGCCGGAAGTTCACCGCCCGGCGGGCGGGCAGCCGGCTGGCGCTTTACGTGCTGGCCGTGCTCGCGTTCTTCTTCTTCGCCGGGCCATTGCTGTGGATGCTGTCCAGCGCACTGAAGAGCCAGCCAGAGGTGCTCGCGCGCCCGCCGGTGTTCGTGCCGGAGACCTTCTACTGGAGCAATTTCGTCGAGGTCTTCGAAGCGGTTCCGTTCGCCCGCTACATGATCAATACAGCGTTCGTCGCGATGACTGTGACACTCGTGTCGCTGCTGTTCCACTCGATGGCGGCCTATTCGCTGGCGCGGCTCGAGTACCCGGGCCGGAATCTGATCTTCATCGCGATCCTGTCGACGCTGATGATCCCGTTCACGGTCATCCTGATCCCGTTGTTCATCGTCGTCGACTACATCGGCTGGGTGGATACGTACTGGGGCCTGATAGTGCCGATGATCCCGCATGCGTTCGGCATCTTCCTGCTGCGCCAGTTCTACCTGGGCATGCCCAAGGAGCTGGAGGAGGCAGCCATCGTGGACGGGGCCAGCCTGGTCAAGGTCTACACCAGGATCGTGCTGCCGCTGTCCCGCCCGATCATGGCCGCACTCGGGATCTTCTTCTTCCTAGCCAACTGGAACCGCTTCTTGTGGCCGCTGATCGTCACTCACGACCGGGACCTGTACGTCGTCCAGCTGGGCATGCAGCAGTTCAGCGGTGAGCGCGGGACGCAGTACCAGCTGATCATGGCGGCCTCGACGGTCGCCGTCCTGCCGATCCTCATCCTGTTCTTCGTGCTCCAGCGCCGCCTCATCGAGGGAATCAAGCTCACCGGCCTGAAAGGGTGATCGCATGACCGGACCGCTGGCCGACCTGCCCCGGCTCACTCGCACCCGCAGCGCGCGGGCGTCGAGTTGGGACCGAACCGGTGGCAACGACGACCGGCTGCACATCCATCCCGGCGAGCGCGGCGTGCTCGCGACCGTCGACGAGCCCGGCGTCGTGCGGCACATCTGGGCCACCATCGCCTGCCGGGACGAGTTCTACCTGCGCAAGATCGTGCTGCGGATGTACTGGGACGGCGCCGACTCACCGTGCGTGGAGGCGCCGATCGGCGACTTCTTCGGCATGGGTCACGCCCGGACGCGCAACTTCGTCTCACTCCCCCTGCAGATGAGCCCCGAGGACGGCAAGTCGTTCAACTGCTGGTTCCCGATGCCGTTCGACTCCGCCCGGATCGAGGTGGAGAGCGAGTGCGCCGACGAGGTGCTGCTGTACTACTACGTCGACTACGAGCTCACCGGCGCATCGGACTCGGAGCTCGGGCGGTTCCACGCGCAATGGCGGCGCGAGAACCCGTGCGACGGCATCGACGAAGCCGGGCTGTCCAACGACGAGTTCCAGTTCGGCGGGACGAACACCGACGGGGCCGGCAACTACGTGGTCCTCGAGGCGGAGGGCCAGGGCCACTACGTGGGGTGCAACCTCAACATCGAGAACCTCCGCAAGACCGGCCTGAACAACTTCAACTGGTACGGCGAGGGCGACGACATGATCTTCGTGGACGGTGAGCCGTTCCCGCCGTCCCTGCACGGCACTGGTACCGAGGACTACTTCAACACCGCGTGGTGCCCCACCCAGGAGTACAACGCGCCGTATCACGGCATGGTCCTGACCGGCGAGCAGAATTGGTGGGGCAAAGTCTCGTTATACCGGTTCCACATCGACGATCCGGTGCGGTTCCAGCGGTCGATCCGGGTGAGCATCGAGCACGGCCACGCCAACCGGCGCTCGGACGACTACTCCAGCACCGCGTACTGGTACCAGACCGAGCGGCACGCGGCTTTCCCGGCGCTTCTGCCGGTCGAGGCACGGTTGCCGCGCCCCGACCAGCCAACTCCCTGACCGGCTCGACTACTGGACGCAGCGCGCCGGCCCCTCTTCGCTCGGCTCGTCAGTCAACGACGTGTGCCACCAGAAGACGTCGTAGAAGTTGAACCGCGACAACGTGAAGAAGATGTCCGGCCCGTCGTTCCAGCGCGGTGGCATGTATGGCGCGTAGAGCTGGGGAACGTCGAGCGACGTCACGACGACTTCTTCGTCGCTCCACGGCCCGGTCAAGCAGTCCGCGGTCCGGATGACTACCGCACCGGTACCCCACTCGGGTCGGTCTTCATCGTTGAGGTACATCATCAGCCACTTGTTGTAGTGGGAGTTCCATCGCACGGACAACTCGCCAACCGGCGCCGGAACGATGGTCGCTGCGGCCTCCTCAGCGCCGGTGCGCCAGGCCTCACCGTCCCAGTACTGATACCGGTCGAGATCCAGGATGTCGTGCAGTCCGACCCTGGCGAGCTGCACCCCGCCGAACCGGCCAGCCGGGATGCCGAAGAAGTAGGCATCCTTGCCCAGCTTGACGATGGCGGCTTGGCCGAAGTTGCTGTCGCCGTCCCAGCGCGACTCCGTCGGCTGAACCCACGTCTCGCCGTCGTCATCGGAGAATGCGATGGCCGAGTAGTTCAACGTCCATACACCGGGGACGCCGAACTCGCGTACCGACTTGTAGTGCAGGTACATGCGCTCGTTGTCCGACACCCCGTAGGTGGGAATGACGGTCGTCTCGAAGTCCCCGTCGGGGTTCAAGCCGCCATGCGCCGAGGGGAGGAGCTCCTTGGCATTCCCGTCCTCGTCAGTGATCATTCCGTCGAAGGTGAGCCCATCCCACGGGTCGCGGTCCTTGTTGAACGCCATCACGTTGCTGCGCCAGTCGATGCCGAACTGCGGCGGCTGCCCGGGTGGCCCGAACGTGTCACCAAAGGCCTGGTATATGCGACCCCGATGCTCGAACATGCTGCCAAGGTCGGTGCCATACACGTTCCAGCGCTCGTCGGTGGCATTGATCGACCCCGGCCCGGTCAGGCGCGCGATCTGGTAGGTGTCCTCCTGGTTGACCCGGTCCGGCTCGACCGAGGCATTGGACACCACCCCGGCTCCGCCAAGCCCGGCCCCTACTAGGACCACCCCTGCGAAGACTGCCAATACTTTTGCGGACTTGGGCATGACAAGCAGCTCCTCCTTCCTCTCTCAGGCAATCCGACCGGCGGCGCGGCCTTCCGCCTCGCGCCGCTGGCCGGCGATCTCACTGGCGAACCGTTCCACCAGGCCGGTGAGCGTGGCCAGCACCTCCGGTTCACGGTTCGCCACGTTGTAGCTCTCGGTTGGATCCAGCTCGAGGTCGAACAGCTGCAGCAGTTCGCGCGCGTCGGGGTACGGGTGACCGTGCCGGCTGACGTGCAGCTTCCACCTACCCGATCGGACGGCGTTGAGGTTCCAATATTGGAAGAAGCAGAGCGCCTCGCGGGCGGGCATCGGCTCGCCGCGAAGGGCTGGGCCGATGTCGATGCCGTCGATCGGTCGGTCCGCCGGCACCGTTGCGCCGGCGAGCGTCGATAGCGTCGGCAACAGGTCGATCAAACACGCTGGCTCGTCGCAACTGATTCCGGGCGGGATCTGGCCGGGCCACTGGGCTACGAACGGCATCCGCAGCCCGCCCTCCCAGGTCTCGATCTTGCGTCCGCGCAGTCCGCCGGTGCTGCCCTCGAACCACGGACCGTTGTCACTTGTGACCATCACCAGGGTGTGTTCGATCAGCCCGCGGTCAGAGATGCAGTCGAGAATCCGTCCGAGATGGGAGTCGATGCACTCGGTCGTGTCGCCGTACGTCCCGCCCTTGGATGTCCCGCGGAAGCCGGGCTCCACGTGCAGCGGAATGTGCGGCATCGTGTGGGCCAGGTAGACGAAGAATGGCTCAGCGGCGTTCCGCTCAATGAACTCGATCGCGCGGTCCGTATAGAGCTTGGTGATCCAAGCCTGGTCGACCTCTGTCTCGACGACCTTCTCCCCCTCGTACAGGTGCACTGGGTCCATGTCGTTGCTGTAGAGCAGGCCAACGAACTCGTCGAACCCGTGGCGGACCGGGTTGTGCTCTGGCCGCGAGCCGAGGTGCCACTTTCCGTACATCGCCGTGCGGTAGCCGCGGTCGCGCAACAGTTCTGGCAGGGCCCGCTCCCATGCCGAAAGGCCCTCGCCTTCGTGTGGGAAGAGGACTCGCGGCAAGCCAACACGCTGGGCGTACCGGCCGGTCAGCAGCGAAGCGCGAGACGGCGTACAGGTCGAGGACGACGAGTACATGTGCCGGAACTTGATGCCGCGCTCGGCAATCTGGTTCATCCACGGGGTCTGAACCACCGTGCCGCCGAAGCAGCCCATGTCTCCGTAGCCCATGTCGTCCATGAACACCAGGACGATGTTCGGCCGGTCGGTCATCGCTCGCGGCGTGGTCATCGTGGTCGCCTCTCCTCGTCGCATCGCGATCCAACCAGCGCGCCAAGCAATCGATTTCTCGACCGTACGACGTGGAGTCTTGGTCGTCAATGCGTTGAGGGTTCCGGAAGGCCTTCAATCCGCCGCTCCCGAGTCACAACGTCGGCGCCGGTTCGGCTTCTTGACCGTGGGTTTGGCTGGCCGGCCGTTCTTAACCGCGGCTCGGCCGCTGTTGGGCTCAGACCGCCACTATTGAAGCTCGACCAGAACCGAAAGGTGGGCATCTCGCAATGGACACACCCCGATCGTCTCGCTGGAGGAGTGGGAGGCCGCGCGCCAGCGACTGCTCGTAAAGGAGAAGGAGCTGACCCGCGCCCGTGACGCGCTGGCCGCCGAGCGTCGGCGGATGCCGTGGCTGGCCATAGAGAAGGAGTACGAGTTCGACGGGCCCGAGGGCAAGGCGAGCCTGCTCGACCTGTTCGACGGCCGCCGTCAGCTGATCGTCTACCGCGCCTTCTTCGAGCCCGGCGTGTCCGGCTGGCCCGAGCATGCCTGCATCGGCTGCTCCATGGTGGCCGACCAGGTCGCCCAC
>OCZV010001013.1_pt1 | contig 10079 bp, 9 predicted proteins | sample 1539051 | NCBI WGS metagenome assembly OCZV01 (sample SAMEA3113581, study PRJEB22503) | soil metagenome
GGCCTGCCGCTTGATGCCGCCGGTCACGGCTTCGGCCGGCTGGGCCGGGGCGCGATAGTTGTGCAGGTCACTGCCGCACATCCCCGATGCCTTGATCTCGAGGATCACGTCTCTGGGGCCTGGGGTCGGATCGGGGAACTCCCGAAGCTCCAGCTTTCGATCTCCGAGAAACACGACGCCTTTCATGGTTTCCTCCGGTGCCCTAATCCTCGTGCGTCCTTGCGACTCTGTCCACCCCACTCGTCCGACGCTCGGATGCCTTGATCGCCCTGTCCTGCACGGCTACCCTCTTGTCGCCTGGCTGAGCTGTCCAGACCGACGCGCTGGACGAAACACCAACAGGACTCGGGAGGATCGCCATGACGGTGTATGAAATGCGCACCTACACGCTTCACGTCGGCAAGATGGCCGAGGCAGTCAAGTTGTATACCGAGTTCGGCTACCCGGCGCTCCAGAAAGGCGGCCAGGACAAGAAGCTGATCGGCTACTTCCAGGCCGACACGGGCACGATCAATCAACTCGTCCATCTCTGGAAGTTCGACGACGACGCCGACCGCCGTGCGCACTGGGCTTCGGTGTTTGCCAACAAGGATTTCGTCGAGGGCTTTGCCGTGAAGTTCCGTCCGCTGCTCGTTTCCCAGGAGGTCAAGCTGCTGACCGCGGCCCCGTGGGGACCGCATCCCTGAGAACCCGGTTCTTGGCATGAACGCGCGAAAACGCCAACAGCGCGTTAGTCGGTGTTGGCTAACGCGCCGTTTTCGTGCCTACCTCCCTGCGGGCAAACGGCATGCGCTATGCGAGCGCACCCGCCGCCCCTACGACACGCGCTGCACGAAGGATCGGTCCTCGACGAGAATGACGCCCGCCTGCCCGACCCGGCGCGCCACCTCGATGTGCTCCGGATCGCCAGCCAGCGCCTCGCGATAGCGCTCATAGGCCGCGAGACTCGGGAAGTCGATGAGCGAGAGCGCGCTGTTGGTGGGGCCGGCGAACTTCGTCGGGGCGTAGTAACCGACGACCTTGCCGCCGCAGCGCTCGATCGGCGCGGCGACGCTCCGCGCATAGGCCTCGAACTCGGCCAGCTTGCCCGCGTCGAGCGTATAGCGAATGCAGAGCGTGATCATTGCCGTCCTCCGTCTCCGTTGAGATGTGACTCGCAGACCGCAGTATCGCGTCGCACCGCGCGCGCGTCCATGCCGAACGCTTCGATCGAGATCGAACCGTCTCCCCTTGCCCGTTGGCGACCCCCCGGTCTAGTGTGTGGATCATGGGTGGCACTGACATGCTGGCGGAAGTGGCCGGGCTACTCGGCGAGCCCGCCCGCACGCGCATTCTGACCGCGCTACTCGGCGGCTGCGCGTTCACCGGGAAGGAGCTGGCCTACTTCGCCGGCGTGACGGCGCCGACAGCGAGCAGCCACCTGTCCAGGCTGGTCGCCGGCCAGCTGCTGGTGATGGAGAAGCAGGGCCGGTGTCACTACTACCGGCTCAAGTCCGCAGATGTCGCGCGCGCGATCGAGGGATTGATGATGGTGGCGGCGCCGCCGCCGACGGGCTGGCCGCCCGGCCATCGCGTTGAGCCCGCCCTCCGGGATGCGCGCATGTGCTACGACCACATCGCCGGCCGTCTCGGGGTCTCGCTGTGCGACACCATGCTGCGTCGCGACTACGTCGTGCTCGACGACGGTGGCGGCGAGCTGACGGACGCGGGCGCGCGATTCCTCACCGGTCTCGGCGTCGATCTCGAGCAGGCACGCGGCGCGAAGCGGCGGTACTGCCGCTCGTGTATCGACTGGACCGAGCGCCGGCCGCACATCTCCGGCGCCGTGGGCGCGGGCGTCGCGCAGGCGTTTCTCGAGCGCAAGTGGATCGCGCGCATCCCGGACAGCCGGGCCCTGACCGTTACCGCGGGCGGACGGAGGAAGCTGGCGGAGCTAGGAGTCGCGGATCACCTGGCCGCACCCGCTCCTCGTCGCGTCGCCACGGCCGGTGCGCAACCGGCCGCGATGCCCGTCCGCCGCCTCGGGTAGACTCCCAGGTTGCTCGACGCCAGCTCACTGGAGCTGAAACTCATCGCGACCGAGCTTGTGTCGGCGTGCGAAGCGCCCGGAGGAGTGCCCCACACCAACCGGAGTGTTCCATGGGCGTGCTGCGTGACGATCCGTACGGAGTCGCTAGCGCAGCCGCGGCCCGGGTCCATCTTCAGGTAGACTCGGCCGCCGGTCGGGTACCACTCCGGCGCGAGCGTGACCGCCTGGCCGACGACGTGGAGATCACGCCAGCACTCGGCCAGGCGGCTCTCGCGCTGGAACGACGTGCTGCCACCGTGCCGGTACATCAGATCCATCGCCTCGCGAGCGCTATCGGCGGCATGGACTGCGGCCGGCCGGCAACGGGCCCGTTGCTCGAGGGTGGTGTCCTCGCCGGCCGCGACAGTGTTCCAGAGCTCGGCGATCATCGCGCTGCAGTACACGCGACCGGCGTTGAGGATCGCGTCGGCTCGACCGACGGCGTCCTGGACCTGTGGATTCTCGCAGAGCCGACCAGTACGGCCGCGCGGCGTCTTCTCGCCGGCCAGCTCGATCAGCGCGTCGATGCCGGCCTTTGCGATTCCGGTGATCACGGCGCTGTGGTGCGGCCCGACCCAGGCCTGGGCCGGCAGGCCGTACGAAACCCCCGGCCAGCGGTTCCACTGGTTGTCGAGCGGCACGCCGGCGTGGACCATCGTTCGCCGCTCCGGCAGGAAGACATCGTCGACCGTCCAGTCGAAGCTGCCGGTCCCGCGCAGCCCGGACACGTCCCAGCTCCCCTCGACGACCTGCGCTTCCGAACGCGGGAAGACCCCACGCCAGTAGACCGAGGTGCCGTCTGGGTTGCGGCGTGGCTGGCCGCCGTCGAGAATCTGGAAGCTCCCCAGCATCCAGGAGCTCTCCTGACAACCGCTGCCAAAGCGCCAGCGACCGCTGACGCGGTAGCCACCAGCGACCGGCACCGCCTCCCCGCCCCCCTGCACGGCGGTGCCGGCAATGACGGTGTCGGCCCCGTGCGCGTAGATCTCCTGGACGCCCTCGTCCGGCAAACCGAGCGTGATGAGTTGGCCGATGCTGTTGTTGGCCAGGTTCCAGCCGACCGAGCCGGCGCCCTCGGACAAGAGCTCCACGACGCGCAGGTAGGTCAGCGGGTCGGCCTGAAGGCCGCCCAGCTCACGTGGGATGACCAGGCTGTAGAAGCCGGCGGCATGAAACCGCTCGACCAGCGCCTTCGGCAAGCGCTGCTCTCGCTCGATCTCCTCGCGATAGCTGCGGACGACCAACCGCAGAGCGGCCGCCGCCTGCACCGGAGGCTGAGCATCGATGTCGGCTGGCAAGAGCTTCTCTTCGGCAATCCGCCGCATCGGCCGGGATGTTCCGCTGGCGAGGCGGAGGTTTCAAGAGGTACTGTCGCTGATCATCCCCAAACCCCGCCGCGACCCCGGTCTCTCAGTTAGTGGGCTTCTTCACCTCGATCTCCCACGCCGGGAGGTTCTCGTTGTGGTTGGGCTTGAACTTCACGTTCTTGTTGAGGCCCCAGGTCTCGTGGATCTTCAGGAGGGGGACGTGGGTCGCGTTGTCCCGCATCCAGTGACTTACCCTCTCGTACGCCGTCTGCTGCTCCGCGGGGTCGGCGGTGCCGACTGCCTTGTCCAGCATCGCGTCGAACTCCTTGAAGCAATGCGGGCTCCACGCCCCGCCGCAGGCGCTGAAACCGCGGAAGGAGACGGGGGTGTATCCCGCCCCGTTACCGAAGGCCTGTAGGAAGAGCGCAGGCTCCTTGCGCGTGCCCTGCTGGAACGCCGTGAACGTCCGGCGGTAGAGCGGGAAGACCATCGCGTTGCAGGCGGCCTCGATCTTGATTTCCTTCAGCATGCCGGAGATGGCCTCGCAAACCTCCTTGTCCGCCGGATACCTCCCCGTCACCCCGAAGAGGTACGCCTTGAAGCCGCCCTCGTGGCCCGCCTCCTTCATGAGCTGCCGGGCCCTGGTCAGGTCATATCCGTGCCAGGTCATCTTGGGGTCGTAACCGGCGTACATCCAGGGGTGGAGCATCTGCTGCCAGCGGTCGGCGAAGCCGCCCAGCAGGGTCTTGACGATGGCCTCGGAGTTGACGGCGTGGCTCACGGCCTCGCGCACGCGTGCTTCCGCGAAGGGCCCGCCGTGCTGAGTGAAGAACCCCATGTACATGATGCGGACACTGGGAATCGAGGCCACCTCCACGTTCGGGTTGGCCCGTATCTCGGGGACGAACTGGGGGGCCACTCCAGTGATGACGTCCACCTCACCGGTGACGAGCGCCTTCACGCGGGTCGTGCTCTCCCGGATGCTCCGCAGGATGACGGTCTTTGGCCGGTTGGCGTACAGGGAGTTGCCCCACCAGTCGGGGTTGGCCTCGAAGACCATCCTCTGTCCCTTCACGTAATCCTTGAGGAGGTAGGGGCCGGAGCACTGCGGCTCGCGCGAGACAGTGGCCGGGTCCATGTCCTTGACCTTCGGGCTGACGACGTGCGCCCAGCGCTGGAGCAGGTTCAGGATGCCGTTGTCGGGCGAGGCCAGGTGGATGATCACGGTGTGTCGGTCCGGTGTCTCCACCCGCTCGATGCTCTTGAAGTAGACGACGAGGCGGCTCTTCGTCGCCGGATCGAGGATGCGCTCGATCGAGAACTTGACGGCCTCGGACGTGACGGGCGTCCCGTCGAAGAACTTGGCGTCCTTTCGGAGAGTGAACTTCCACGTCTGGGCGCCGACGCGTTCGAACTTCTCGGCGAGCCAGGGCTTGAACCCGCCCTCTTCCCCCTTGCTTTGGATCAGGTTGTCGCAGGCCCAGGGCCAGATCATGGTGCCGATGAACTCGGACTGGACGTGCGGGTCCATCGTGAGGGGCTCGCCCGTGAGCGCGATCGTCACCGATCCCTTGAACGCGTTCGCCTGAGGTGCCCCGATGGTCCACACCGCGAGCGCCAGGCCGATCGCCATCCATCGATGCATGGGCTCTCTCCTCCCTCGGGGCTCGGCCCCTCCTTGCCGTGGGGAAAGCAGGGCGCCGCTTTCGTGGCGGTCTTTGTTTGTTCGGTGTGCTTACCTCGTCTTGGACTGAAACGGTACCACCGTTGAATCTGGCGACGCTAACACGAAGGGCCTCGTCGGGCAAGGGCCGATGGTTGCTCTTTCGCCGCCTTGACGCGCAGGCAACAATGGTGCGACAGTCCGGTTCGCCAGCCCTGTGCTCCCGACCGATGAGGTAGAGGGATCGTGCGGGCATACATCATTCGCAGCCTGCTCCAGAGTCTGATCGTCCTCAACGGGGTCCTCCTCATCGTCTTCCTCATGCTCCACCTGACTGGGGACCCCGCGGGTGTCCTCATGCCGATCGACGCCACGCAGGAGGACCTGGCGCGCTTTCGCCGGGACATGGGCTTCGACCAGCCGCTCCACGTCCAGTACTTCTACTTCCTCTTCGGCCACGGGGAGCGGAACAAGGGAGTGCTCCTCGGGGACTTCGGGTTCTCGTACCGCCACGAGGTGCCCGCCATGGGCCTGGTCGTGGAGCACATTCCCGCCACGGTGTATCTCGCCGTGGCCTCGCTGGTCATCGCCCTGGCGATTGCCATTCCGGCGGGGATCCTCTCGGCCGTCTTCCGCAACACCTGGATCGACCACGTGAGCTCGGTCGTCTCGATGTTCGGCCAGTCGCTGCCGAATTTCTGGATGGGCCTCATGCTCATCATCGTCTTCTCGGTGTACCTCAGGTGGCTGCCGACCTCCGGCTACGAGGGACTGCAGCACGTCATCCTGCCGGCGCTCACCGCTGGGCTCTACGCGACGGCGCGCATCATGCGGATGATGCGCTCGACACTGCTCGAAGTGATGGGGCTGGACTTCGTGCGCACGGCCCGCGCGAAGGGGCTCGGCGAAACCGCCGTCGTCATCCGGCACGCCTTGAAGAACGCCGCCATCCCCGTGGTGACGCTGGTGGGGCTGGAGCTGGGCCTGCTCCTGAGCGGCACGGTGGTGACCGAGGTCGTCTTCGCCTGGCCGGGGGTGGGCTTCCTGACGGTGGACGCCATCGTGAACCAGGACTACCCGGTCGTGCAGGCGGCGGTAACCTTGCTCGCGATCATGTTCGTCGCCGTGAACCTGACCGTCGACGTCACCTACGCGTGGCTGGATCCCAGGATCTCCTACCGCTAGGAGCTGGAGCGAGAGCATATGGCCACGCAGAGAACGATCGCCGTCGAGCCGACGCTCGATGGGCTCGCGCGTGCGGCGCCCGAGAGCTCATCGGACCTGCAGCAGGCGCTGCGCAAACTCCTGCGCCGCCCCCCCGCGCTCTTCGGCCTCTTCTGCGTGGTCGTGGTGATCATGTGGGCCATCGTACCCGGTCTCTTCGCGCCCCTCGGCCCTCTGGACCAGAGCCTGGATCGCTACCTGAAGCCCCCGGGGTACGTGGATGCCGAAGGCCGGACGTACTGGCTGGGCACGGACCAGCAGGGGCGCGACATCCTGAGCCGTGTCATCTGGGGATCGCGCATCTCCCTCTTCGTCGGCATCGCCACCGTCATCGTGAGCGGTCTCGTCGGCGTGACGCTGGGCCTCATGGCGGGCTACTTCGGCGGCAAGCTGGACGCCGTCATCAGCCGCATCGTGGACACCGCCCTCGCCATCCCCTTCATCCTGCTCGCGATGGCCCTCATCGCCATCCTCGGCCCGAGCCTTCAGAACATCATCCTCGCCATTGCGCTCAGGACGTGGATCATCTACGCCCGGGTGGTCCGCGGGGAGGTGCTCGCGCTCAAGGAACGTGAGTTCATCGTCGGTGCCAGGGCCGCTGGGTGCACCACGCTGCGCATCCTGGCCGTCTACCTCCTCCCCAACGTGTTCTCCTCCACCATCGTGGTAGGCACCCTGTACCTGGGCCGGATGATCATCATCGAGGCTTCCCTCTCCTTCCTCGGCGTGGGCGTGCCGCCCCCGACGCCTACCTGGGGCGGAATGCTCTCCGATGGGCGCGCCTTCCTCGAGACCGCCTGGTGGATCGCGTTCTTCCCGGGCGTCGTGCTCATGCTGACCGTCCTCGGCGTGAACCTCCTGGGAGACTGGCTGCGCGACGTGCTCGACCCGCAGATGAAGCGCGCCGCAGAATAGGGTCCGTGTCGGCTGGCTTTCCCGTCTCCGCTGCTGCCGGGCGGCAGGATGCCTCTGAGCCTCGCGTCGCGGTGACGGGCCTCGCTTCGTACAAGACCTGGAGGGTCAGATGACAGACAAGATTCGGGTGGGAATCGTGGGAGCGACCGTGACACAAGGGGGCAGCGGCTGGGGGGCCAATGCCCACGTGCCCGCCCTGAAGGCGCTGTCCCACTACGAGCTGAAGGCGGTATGCACCGCGCACGAGGACACCGCCAAGGCTTCGGCCGCGGCGTTTGGTGTGGAGCGGGCATTCCACCGGTTCAGCGACATGGCGGCGCATCCGGAGGTCGACCTCATCGTCGTCTGCGTGCGGGTACCCGGTCACCGAGATCTGGTCATGGCCGGCCTGCGGGCCGGAAAGGCCGTGCTGTGCGAGTGGCCGCTGGGTGCGAATCTGGCCGAGGCGGAAGAGATGGCCCTGCTCGCCCGTCAGCGCTCGCTGAAGACCATCGTCGGCCTGCAGGCACGCAGCGACCCGGCGATTCTGTACGCGCGTGACCTGGTCCAGGGGGGCTACATCGGTGAGGTGCTCACGGTCAACCTGAACACCGCTGCCCAGGCCGTGCTGCAGCGGGGCCCCGGCCGCATCTGGCAGGGCGTACGCGCCAACGGCGCCAACACGCTGACCATCGCCGGCGGGCACGCCATCGACGCCTTGTGCGCCGTCCTCGGCGAGTTCGTGGAGCTCTCGGCCCGGGTGTCGACCCGGATCCCGGAGTGGCGAACCCTGGACGGGAAGCCGGTCCCGGTCGATGCGCCGGACAGCATCAACGTGGTCGGCCGCATGGTGGGCGGCGCCGAGGTCTCGGTCAACGTGGCCGCGGTTCCCTCGAATCCCGGCGGCAACCGGCTGGAGATCTACGGGCGCGAGGGCGCCCTGGTCATCCGGGCGGATGGCTCGCTCAACATCGGCCCGAGCCAGGTGCACGCGGGCAAGGGCAAGGAGCCCATGGTTGCGATGCCCATCCCACCCACGTACAAGGTCGCTCCGGAGGGCACTCCGAGCGGCCCGCCCTACAACGTCGCCCAGGCCTACGCGCGCGCCGCCGACGCCCTGCGCGACGGTGGTTCCTTCGACGTCGACTTCAACCTGGCCGTGCAACGCCACAAGCTGATCGACGCGATCGAGCGGTCCTCCGCCACGGGTCGGTCGGTGAGGGTCGATCAGACCTAGCCTGACGGAGGATATGCAGCGTGCACGACACCGACTTGGGGCCCGGGCGTCCGGACGCCGACGAGTGCCTGCCCTACTACTTCCAGTACATCAAACTCGTCCCCGACGGGCACGTCGTGACGCTCCTCGCGCGCCAGATCGCCGAGAGCGCGGCGTTCCTGGCCGCCTTCACGCCGGAACGGGCGCTCTGGCGGGAAGCGCCGGGGGAGTGGAACATCGTCGAGATCGTCGGTCACCTGGCCGATGCCGAGCGCGTCTTCGGCTACCGCGCGCTCCGCATCGCGCGCGCCGACCCTGCCATGTGGACCGGGGTCGAGTTCGCGGACTACGCGGCGGCCGCCAACTTCCAGGAGCGCCCGCTCGGCGATGTCGTGGCCGAATACGCGACGGTGCGGGCAGCATTCGTCGCGTTCCTGCGTGGCCTGGACGCGGCAGCCTGGGAGCGCCGCGCGCCGGCGGACTGGACCACCCGCAGCGTGCGCGCCATCGCCTACGCCATGGCCGGCCACGAGCTCCATCACCTGGCGTCCATCCGCCGGCAGCACGGGGGTTAGTGATTCTGTGAGGGAGCCGACAGCCATTCGGTGGCCGTCCTGGCTCATCGTTCACGGAGGCGTCTCATCCCCTAGAGCCGCTCGATCTCCACGCGGTTGTCGTGGAACACGGCCCCGCCACCCATGTCGGAGTCTCGTTCGTCCACCGTGGCGTTGACGGTGGCTCCGCCCTTCACGAAGCGAGGCCACTGGCCCTTGGTGCTGGCAACCACACCTCTGCGGACGCGATCATGCCGGATCCTCGACTGGTGCGGCACGCTGGCGAGCGGGTTGCTGCCTCCAGTGCGCACGCCCCGCGGACCTGGCTCAACTTCTCGCTGATGGCGTCGGATCCATGTTCACGGCCATCCTCTTGCGGCATCGTCCACGCGGCTCGAGCGGAGCTCAATTCCCTCGAAGGGAATTGGCCCGAGGGCTGTGCGAAGATTACGCATGGACAATGTAGAGTTCGACCGCGAGCCGCCCGCGAACTTGACGACGATGGTCATGGCGTTTGGGGGATGGATCGATGCCGGCCGGGCAGCGACGGGCGCCTTGCGTCACCTGGCCCGCGACCTCCGGACCACGCGATTGGCCCGGATAGACCCTGAAGAGTTTTTCGTGTTCACCCTGGAACGGCCCGAGGTGCGGTTGAGGGCCGATGGGGGCCGCGACATCCAGTGGCCACGAAGCGAGTTCTCTGCATGGCATCCAGGGGATGGCCGGGACGGCCTCCTCCTGTTTTGCGGCCCGGAGCCCCACCAGAGGTGGCGGACCTATACGAAGGCGTTCCTTGATGTGGCCGAACGCTGTGGGGTGAGGCGGATCGTCTCGCTCGGGGCGCTGCTGGCGGGCGCTCCTCATACCCGGCCCGTGCGTGTCACGGCCCGCTGCACCGACCCTGCCACACGGTCGTTGCTCGAAGCCTGGGGCATCTATCGTCGTCCGACCTACGAAGGCCCGACCGGCATTTCCTCGGTCGTCCTGGACGGGGCGGAGCGACGGGGAATGCAGCATGTCGGCTTCATGGGGCAAGCACCGCACTATCTACAGGATTCCGAGAATCCGGCGGCGATCCAGACCCTGGTGACCTATGTAGCCCGCCTGCTCAACCTGAGCCCGGACATGTCCCACTTCGCCGAGGCCATCCAAG
>OCZV010001014.1_pt1 | contig 10065 bp, 8 predicted proteins | sample 1539051 | NCBI WGS metagenome assembly OCZV01 (sample SAMEA3113581, study PRJEB22503) | soil metagenome
AGACATCGCGAACGGCTTGCTCTCCTCGCCGGACTTGATAATGAAGAACCCATGGACATCCAACTCCTGCTTGTACCCTACGACACGGCGCGCCGCAGCTGGCGCAGTGGCAGAGGTCCCGAGCATCTCCTCCAAGCGGGCCTAGCCACACACCTTCTGCGCCGCGGCCACCGGGTCGCGGAGCCTCAGGTCATTGAGGATGATCCGGGGCAGTCCCCGGCCGAAATTCGCACCGCCTTCGAACTCTGCCGTCGCCTGGCGACAGCCGTCCGCGCCGCCCGGGCGGCTGGCCGATTCCCGTTGGTGCTCAGCGGCAACTGCAACTCTGCGGTCGGGACCCTGAGTGGCCTGACCCCGGCCCGGCGCGCGATCTTCTGGTTCGATGCCCATGGCGACTGCAATACCCCGGATACCACCACCACTGGTTTTCTCGACGGCACCGGCTTGGCCACGACCCTGGGACTGTGCTGGCACCAATTGGCCGCGTCGGTGCCCGGCTTTCGGCCGGTCACGCCCGAGGCGACCTTCCTCCTCGGGGCCCGGAACCTCGACCCGCCGGAGGCTGCACTGCTGGAGCGCTCGACCATCTCCTTAGTCCCGGTGGCCCAGATTCCCGACAGGCTGCGCCCCGTCCTCGCGACAGCGCCCTTGGACGACACGCTCGGGTACCTTCATCTCGATCTGGATGCGCTGGACCCAGGGGTTGGGCAGGCAAACTGGTTTCCGGTGGACGGGGGCCTGTCGGTAGAGCAGTTGACGGGTGCCATTACCGCCATTCGCGACCGCGTGCCACTTGGAGCGGCGGCGCTCACTTCCTACGGACCGGAGTATGACGCCGATCAGGCGGTGTGCCGCGCGGCATTTGCGGCTATTGACGCCATCGTATCCGACGGCGCCTAATTATCGCCTAACCAAGCGATGCAGCCCAACCGCTGGCCGTTTTGATACCTAGTTTAAGATGACTTCAACGCTTCCATTGCAGATAAAGCGCGCCCTCGCCAGCGGTGGCTGATCTTGTTCTCGTTAGATGTACGCGCCACAACCAAAGCATCTCGCAAATCAGTGCCAAGTCTGGCTTCTTTAAACTAAGCGCTATTTGCCGCCCCAGTTCATCATTCATCCGAACATTTCAGCACACGGGCCGCCCACATCCAGTGCTGTCCTCGTCAACCTCAGCAATTTTTTTTGCAACGCCTGCTAACACAAGTTAGGAATGCGACCAGCGTTGGCTCTCTGGCCAAATGGTAAGGCGGCTCTCTCACGGGCGGTAGTTTTTCCGATTGTCGATCCTCTAATCGGGGCGTACGTTTTGGGCTCAGGGCAAGCAGCGTGACGCTGCACCTGATAAACAGAATGGAGCATTTATTATGAGCACTGCTGTCGCTGAAGAGAAGAAGACGAAGCTGAATCAATTGGAGCAACTCAAGAAGTTCACCAAAGTCGTGGCCGACACGGCGGATTTTGAATCGATCAAGGATTTTAAACCGCAGGACGCGACGACGAACCCGAGTCTGGTTTATGCCGCTACTCAGAAACAAGAGTATACGCATCTGCTCGAGGAGGTCCTGGCGAATCGAAAGAAATCGGGTCTGATAGGTCACGACCAGATCGAAGACATCTGCGATCATCTGCTCGTCCAATTCGGCTCCGACATTTTGGAGATCGTGCCGGGACGCGTTTCGACCGAGACGGACGCGCGGTTGTCGTTCGATGTCGAAGGCTCGATCAAGAAGGCGCGGCGACTGATTCAGCTCTACGAGGACCGCAAAATCCCGCGCGAGCGCGTGCTGATCAAAATCGCCTCGACCTGGGAAGGATTGAATGCCGCGGAGCAACTGCAAAGGGAAGGAATCCGTTGCAATTTGACCCTGATGTTTTCGCTGCCGCAGGCTGTGCGCGCGGCCGACGCGAAGGTGCAACTCATTTCGCCGTTCGTCGGGCGGATTTACGACTGGTATAAGAAAGAGAACAAACGCGACTATACCGGCACGGAAGATCCAGGAGTTCAATCGGTTAACGAAATTTATACGTACTATAAAAAATTCGGCTATCCAACCGAAGTCATGGGGGCGAGTTTCCGCAACGTCGGACAAATCCGCGAGCTGGCCGGTTGTGACGCGCTCACTATCAGTCCGGAGCTGATGAAAGAGCTTTCTGAATCGACCGAGCCGCTCGAACGCAAACTTGATCCAGAAAAAGCGAAATCGGCGGAGATCGAGAAGCTCGAGTTGGACGAAAAGAAATTCCGCTGGCTGCTAAATGAAAATGCGATGGCGTACGAAAAAACTGGCGAGGGAATTCGCAAATTCGCGGCCGATGTGGTGAAGCTGGAGAAATTCGTCGCCAGCAAGCTGTGAACCACGGATCACACGGATAGAAAACAAGTGCGAGATTGCGGCGAGTCCCTTGTCATTCTGAGCCCTTCGGCTTCACTCGGGACACGCTCCGCGAAGAATCTCCGATATCTCTGATCAGTTTGCTTCGACATCACCAAGGCAACAGCCAGAGATGTTTCGCTTCGCTCAACATGACATGGGGATCTTTGCATTCTATCCGTGACATCCGTGTGATCCGTGGTTGAAAAATCGTGTTCAATGTTGTCCTGATCGAGCCGGAAATTCCGCCGAACACCGGGAATATTGGGCGGCTTTGCCTGGCGACAAAATCGACACTGCATCTGATCAAGCCGCTCGGTTTTTCCCTTGACGATCCGCACCTGAAACGCGCTGGCCTTGACTATTGGGAGGAAGTGAACGTGCGACTCTGGAATTCGTTTAGTGACCTGCAACGTAAGCAGTCGCCGAACACCCGTTATCTTTTTCTGACGACGAAAACCAAGCGCGCGTATTACGATGTGAAATTCCGTGAAGGTGATTTTCTCGTCTTCGGCCGCGAAACAAAGGGGCTGCCGGAGAATTTACTCGCAGCCAACATCGACAATTGCATCACCATCCCGATGCACGGAACGCGTAGCCTGAACCTGGCGACCGCCGTGGCAATCGTGCTGTTCGAAGCCGTGCGACAACAGCATGGGAGCGACATTCCCGTTTGCTAACGATGTTGAATAATTCGCCAATCGTGCCGTCTCGCGATTCGGCCCAAAACGCAGACATTGGCGCGCAACTTCCACATCCTGCCAGCGTTAAATAGGCAGGGACATCGCCGGGCGCATTTATCGCCCATTTCATTAACGATGTTGAATAATTCGCCCGTGTTCCTGTCCAAATGAAGAAGGACAAACTGGAGGGAAAACATGAAACATATTCTATATTCATTATGCGTGGGAAGCGCGATTCTGGCGTTAGGCGCTTCAGGTGCGTCTGCCGCCAAGCCGGATCCGAAAAAGAAGAGGCACGGCAAAGGCAGCGCCCAAGTGACGGCGCCAGCTAAAGGCAAGGCGTCCGTAAGGACCGGTGGAACAGCGCCAGTGCAACGCAGCATTGCGAGACCTCGTGCGAGCTCGAGGGTGACAGCCAAGCGCAGCAGCGTGCGGGCAGATCGCGGACGCACAATCCGTGAGAGTGTCACGCCCAGGAGCACGGTTCGCGCGAGCAGAGATGTTGCGACCAGAGGCAAGGTTCGCGTGAGTAGAGATGATGTCGCGGCCAGGAGTAAGGTTCGCGCTAGCAGAGATGTCGCGGCCACGCGCGAGCGCGAATTGAGAGGCGACAGAAGTCAGATTCGCGCGCAGCGAGAGGTCGCAGCCGCTCGAGAGCGCGGCTTCAGGGCTAATCGCGCGCAGAGATTCGATCGCAGTCGCAACGTGAGGATCACGAACAATTGGCGGAGCGATCGTTTTCGCGGTGAAAGGTACGCTGCGTTTCGCGATTATCGCCGGCAGTGGCACGACCGCAGCTGGTGGAGACGTCATCACTCGCGCATCATCTTTGTGAGCGGCGGGTGGTGGTATTGGAATACTGGTTACTGGTATCCGGCGTGGGGGTACGATCCATACTACACGTACCCATATGACGGCCCCATATACAGCTACGGCGGGCTGACGCCCGACCAGGTCATTATCAACGTGCAAACGCAATTGCAAAATGATGGTTATTACGTCGGAGCAATCGATGGAATCCTTGGACCGCAAACGCGGGAGGCGATTGCAGCTTTTCAAGCTGACAATGGATTGGCGGTGACTTCGGCAGTCGACCAGCCCACGCTCGAGACGCTCGGCTTAACGTAAGATCGGCAATGCTAGTCAGGAAGAGCCGCACGGTGGGTTCACCGTGCGGCTCCTTTCGTCACAGACGTGATGGCCTTGCACAGGGCCTCGCATAACAGCGCATGAGGCATCCAGAAAGGAACGCTCCAACGTTGAATAAATAAAGACATCAAAATGTCTAACAACCCAGAAGGAAAAAACTTATGAGAATATTTCTTGTTTTAATTTGCAGCCTCGCGCTCGCGTCCCTCGCGCCTGGCGCGCAAGAGCAGAAAAAGAAGGAGAAAAAAGGTGCGCAAGCCGGGGAGGTCTCGAAGCCGGGCGGGAAAAAGGGAGTCAAACCTGCGGAAGCCGGCCGACCCGCCGGAGCGGGCAAACCAGCTAAAGCAGGACCAGCTAAAGCAGGGAAACCGGCCGAAGCAGGCAAACCGGCTGAAACCGGTAAGCCGGCAACGGCAGTCGCCCCGACCGGCAAAGGGAAGGGCAAAAGCAAGCCAGCGGAAGCAGGTAAAGCGGCAGGGGCAGTCAAGCCAGCGGACGCTACTACGGCGAAAATAGCCGGCAAGGGGGCAGCGAAAGGCAAACCTTTCAAGCCGCAGCATTTCAACCTGGCTAGTAAAACCAAGCCGAACAAAGCCACTGCGCCTGCTGTGAGCTTCCAGCAGGGCAGACGCATCGACGGGAGCCACAACTGGCAAGGTTCAAATTATCAGGTTTTTCGGAATTACAGATCTGAGTGGCATGATAGAGATTGGTGGAGGCACAATTCCACCCGCGTCGTCTTTGTATTCGGTGGATGGTATGCTTGGAATGGCGGCTGGTGGTATCCGGCTTGGGGCTACGATCCGGGTGCCTATTATGCCTATGACGGCCCGATCTACGGTTATAACAACCTGCCACCCGACCAGGTAATCGCGAATGTGCAGGCCGCCCTGCAACAGCAAGGCTATTACAGTGGCGAAGTGGATGGTTTGCTCGGCCCGATCACACGTGAGGCTCTTGCTAATTACCAGCGCGATCATGGACTCTACACGACATCGGCGATTGATCGTCCAACGCTGGAATCACTGGGAATGGCATAACGACATTTCCGATCACGAAAGCCGCCGAGGAATGATTTCCAATGGCGGCTTTTTGGCGTACCGAAGGAAACCAATAAAGCATTTGGCTTAGAGTAATGGAGTGGTGGAGTATTGGAGTGTTGTTTTTCCCATTACTCCAAAGCAATTCGAATGCAGACCAACGCACCTCAATTGATCGCGCGCGATCTTTTTCAATCATTCCGAATGGGCCCACGGCAGATTGAAGTCTTGCGGGGCATCTCGATGGAGATCCAGTATAACGAAGCGGTTTTTCTCTCGGGCGCTTCCGGTGCGGGCAAGACCACTCTCCTTTACACGCTGGCGGGACTGGAACGCCCCGAATCGGGAACAGTCGAATTCGAAGGAACCCGGCTTTACAGCGGCGGATCGGCTATGCAGGCGCGTCTGCGGAATGAGAAGATGGGTTTTGTTTTCCAGGGTTATTTTCTCCTCCCTGAACTCACGGCATTGGAAAATGTGCTGCTTCCCGCAATGATTGGGCGGCGAGCGACAAGAAGCAACGCGGAAGAGAGCCTCGCCGCCGTCGGGCTGGGCGGTCGCATGCAGCATCTGCCGGCGGAGCTTTCAGGAGGCGAACAGCAACGCGTCGCCATCGCGCGAGCGCTAACGAATAATCCCGATATTATTTTCGCCGATGAACCAACTGGAAATCTCGATTCGAAAACCGGCGATGCAATTATCGATCTTCTGTTGAATCTCGCGCGTGAGCGCAATAAAACGCTGCTGGTAGTGACGCACGATGCTCGCCTGGCAGCGCGCGGCGACCGTCAATTGCACATCAAAGACGGCGTGTTGCAGTGAGTAAGAGAGTTAGATTGTTAAAAAGGTAACAACGTGAAAGAATGGGCCGAGCATTCCGATTTAGCGATGTAACGTTTTTAACATTGTAACGCTTTTTATTTTTGCAGCTTGAATTGCTCGGTGAAACACCGGAGATTTTTCTCGCGATTATGAAAACCACTGATGCGATGGTGTTGGACGAACCGAAAACTCACATGCCTGCTGCTGATGCAGTAATCGAACCTGCAATTGAAAGCCGGCCACGGCCGGCGACCGGTATCAAGGGCGCGAAGATCTATATCGACGGGAAATTTTATCCGGAAGCGAACGCCACGATTTCTGTTCTCGACCACGGCCTGCTTTATGGCGATGGAATTTTCGAGGGCATTCGCTTCTACAATGGGCGCGTCTTTCGGCTCGAAGAACATCTCGCCCGGCTCTGGGATTCAGCGCGCTCGATCTGTCTGGAAATCCCGATGCCGATGCGCGCGATGACGGAGGCCATCCTTGAAACGATCCGCCAAAATCGTCTCCGTGACGGCTACGTCCGGCTGTTGGTCACACGCGGAGTTGGCAATCTGGGATTAAATCCGGCGCAATGTAAATACCCGAGCGTGATTATCATCGCGGCGACGATCGCTCTCTATCATGAAAGCTTTTATCGAAAAGGATTGACGATCGTGACCTGCGCAACACGCCGCAGTAATCCGGCCGCGCTTAATCCGGCCATCAAATCACTTAATTACCTGAACAATGTAATGGCGCGGATTGAAGCGAACCTGGCCGGCGCGGACGAGGCGTTGATGTTGAACGATGCGGGGAACGTCGCCGAATGCACTGCTGATAACGTTTTTATCGTCAAGCGCGGTCAAATCTTTACGCCACCTATCACAGCCGGGGCGCTGCGCGGCATTACGCGCGGGATCGTATTCGAGATCGCTGGCGAACTCGGCATCAAAGTTTCGGAGGCAGATATCACGCGCCATGACGTCTTCGTGGCCGACGAATGTTTCCTCACAGGGACTGCGGCGGAGATCGTTCCAGTTGTCAAAGCTGACGGGCGCGTGATCGGCAACGGAAAACCGGGGCCAATCACCACGCGCACAATCGCACGATTCCGGGAGATGACGCGTGAAACAGGCACACCCATCTTTGCGGAAAGTTGAGCAGTGACGGTTCCAAAGTGGAAAGTGCTCGGAAATATTCAGGTTTGAATGTATCCAAACTTTCTAGGTTTAATTAGCAGAGATGTTGTGTGACGTTTGCAAATGCAATGACGCGACGGTCTTCCTGACGCAAATTCTGGAGGGCAAGATGCAGAAGGTGAATCTCTGCGACGCTTGCTCGAAAGAAAAAGGAGTGCAGGACCCCACCGGTTTCGCGCTCGCCGATTTGCTTCTCGGCATCGGTGCAGCGGAGGAAATCGAAAAAGGAGCATCGACTCAAAAATGTCCGGTGTGCGGTTTCAGCCAGGCCGATTTCAAGAAAACTGGCCGTCTCGGATGCAGTGTGTGCTATGTCACGTTTGCCGAAGGCTTGAACACGCTTTTGAAAGCGATGCACAAGGGGACCGAACATGTGGGCAAACTGCCAGAACGCGCGCATCGCGCCATCGAGTTGCACCACCAGATGCGTGCCTTGACTGAGAACTTGCAAAAAGCAGTCTCGGAGGAGAACTACGAAACGGCGGCATCACTGCGCGATCAAATTAAGCAACTCGAAACTGATCTCCCGAATTCGCCATGAAATTGTCCAGCATGACGGCCACAGCCGGTGAATGGCTGCGCGGTGAAGGACCTCATCACCAAATCGTGGTTAGCAGCCGCGTTCGGCTGGCACGCAATTTGCGCAACCGGCCGTTTCCAGGTTGGGCAAAGAAGGCAGAACGCGGTTCGATTCTCGAATTGATCAGACCGCGCGTGGAAGATCTTCCTGAAATGCAGGATTCATTTTCCGAAAGCCTGCAGGATCTTTCGGCGCTGGACCGGCAGGTCCTTGTCGAGCGCCACCTGATTAGTCGCGAGCATGCGGCCAAGGGCGCCGGTAGCGCGGTTGTGGTTAATCGCCGGCAAACCCTTAGCATCATGATCAATGAAGAAGATCATCTGCGCATGCAATCGATCCGCTCTGGTTTACAGCTAAAACAGGCATTTAAACTGGTCGATAAGGTCGATAGTGCGCTGGAAGGCAAACTGGAGTTCGCCTTTGATCCGCGTCTGGGCTATTTGACCGCTTGCCCAACTAACGTCGGCACCGGTATGCGCGCGTCTGCGATGTTGCATCTGCCTGGGCTCGTCTTGAGCGAACTGATTAATCAGGTTATTCAGGCGGTAAGCAAAATCGGTCTCGCCGTCCGCGGCCTCTACGGCGAAGGGACCGAAGCGATGGGCAACCTTTTCCAGATTTCCAATCAGACAACGCTTGGTGAAAAAGAAGAGGAAATCATTAATCGTCTGAGCAAAGTGATCGAAACAATTATCGAGAAGGAACACGACGCCCGGCAGGTGTTGCTCCAGAAAAAACCGAATACACTTTTAGATCAGATCGGCCGGGCCTATGGCGTTTTGACTTACGCCCATGCAATGGCTTCCAAGGAAGCGCTCAATTTATTGTCGATCATCAAACTCGGCGTCGATCTGGGCGCATTTCCGGAAGATCGACGTTTGCCTGTTGACGAATTGTTCATCGATACCCAGCCGGCGCACTTGCAGAAAAGCTCTCAGCAGAAATTAAATGCGGAAGAGCGCGACCATCTGCGCGCCCAAATTATTCGCGAGCGTTTGAAACTCTTCCCCAAACCTGATATTAGTAAGATGGCGAGGAAGGCGGGCAATGGCTCGACTGCCGAAGCCATTGAATAATGAATAATTTCACGCCGCGTGCTCAACAAGTCCTGGCGCTTGCTCGCAAGGAAGCCGATCGCTTTAATCACAACTATGTCGGCACCGAGCATCTGCTGCTGGGGCTCATCAAACTGGGGCAGGGGGTAGCGGTAAATGTTTTGCAGAAAATGGGTCTCGATCTTGAGACCGTGCGCATGGAAGTCGAGAAGCAAGTCGGCTCCGGCCCGGAAACCAAGATGGTCGGCAATGTTCCGTACACGCCGCGAGTTAAGAAAGTCCTCGCGCTTGCCGGCAAGGAAGCCAAAGCGCTCAATCATTCCTACGTCGGCACGGAACACATTTTGCTTGGCCTCTTGCGGGAAGGGGAAGGCGTCGCTGCACGAGTGCTCAAAAGTCTCGAAGTCGATATTGAACGCACCCGTAACGAGATTCTAAAAGAGCTCGATCCAAATTTCACACCGCCCGAATCGGACCAGGAGAGCGGCGAACCAGCAAGAAAAGACGTCAAGACTCCCGCGCTCCGAGCATTTGGCCGTGATCTTACCGATTTGGCCAAGAAAGCGGAACTTGATCCGGTGATTGGCCGGCACAATGAAATCGAACGCGTCATTCAAGTGCTCTGCCGACGGACGAAAAACAATCCGGTCTTGATCGGCGAAGCGGGAGTCGGCAAGACGGCAATCGCCGAGGGACTGGCGCAGGAAATAGCAAACGGTAACGTGCCCGAATTGCTGCACGACAAACGCGTGATCACGCTGGATCTGGCGTTGATGGTAGCCGGAACCAAATACCGCGGCCAGTTCGAAGAACGCATCAAAGCAGTGATGGACGAGATCCGCCGTTCCAAGAACGTGATCCTTTTCATCGACGAGCTGCACACGATTGTGGGTGCGGGTTCGGCCGAGGGCGCGATGGACGCGTCGAACATCATCAAACCTGCGCTCAGCCGTGGCGAATTGCAATGCGTCGGCGCGACGACAATGAACGAGTATCGCAAATACATCGAGAAAGATGCGGCGCTCGAGCGCCGTTTTCAGACCATAAAGGTGGATGCACCCACCGTCGATGAGGCGATCCAGATCCTGAAGGGATTGCGCCCAAAATACGAAGCGCATCACAAGGCCAAACTGACTGACGAAGCGCTCGAGACCGCGGTCAGATTTTCCGATCGTTA
>OCZV010001015.1_pt1 | contig 10063 bp, 12 predicted proteins | sample 1539051 | NCBI WGS metagenome assembly OCZV01 (sample SAMEA3113581, study PRJEB22503) | soil metagenome
TTCCGGGTCGGAGCCGGACCGGCTCGAGGCCTTCGAGGACAGTGATGTCCTTTGCTGTATAGGCTGCTTCGGCCAATAGAAAAAGCCCTGCAAATCTACGTTTTGCGGGCTGCCGAAAGTCTAGCAGAATCAGCGGCCGGACCGGGCTCTCGCGAGGCTTCCGAGAGCGGCCCTGGCGACCAGCTCGCGGAGCTCCGGATCCTCGATCTCCGAGGCGATCGCGGCTGCTTCTGAGACGGTCTCGGGCGTTGTCTCGAGAGGCTCGCTCACGGGCCCCGCGGCATCGCTGGGTAGGCCGGCCGGCTCCGGAATGGGCCCCACCCGAAACTGCAGCTTCGCGGGCGCCGAGTCGCCCAGGAGCGTCACCAGCCGCTCCCGGATCTCGGGCGAGAGCCGGTCGAGCTCGAAGGCCCAGGTGGACGATGCGGTCGCGATGTGGAGCGTGCCGTCGCGGCCGAGCCGAAGCGGCCACGCCTGCCTCGACACCGCCTCGCCGACCGCCTCCGGCCAGGCGGCCGTGACCTCGCCGAGCGTCGCCCCGGCTCCGCCGCCGCTCCGTGCGAGCTCCTTGCCGACCGCGTCGCCGATCCGCTCCATGTGTCTCCTAGCGCTCCCGGACCTCGCCCAAGGATACGACCAGCGACTGCGCGGGCTCGACCGGAAACGCCGAGGGCGACGTGGCCGTGATCATGACCTGCCCCCCGGTGGAGACGAGACCCGCGAGCGCCAGTCGCCGGTCCTCGTCGAGCTCGGAGAGAACGTCGTCGAGGAGCACGAGCGGCGGCCCAGCCGCCCGAGCCGCGAGGGATTCCGCTTCGGCGAGCACGAGGGCGAGAACTGTGACGCGCTGCTCGCCCTGAGAGCCGAAGCTGCGGAGCTCCCGCCCTCCGGCCTCGATTCGCACGTCGTGGAGGTGTGGCCCGGCCCCCGTCAGGCCGCGCTCGAGGTCCCGCGCGAAGCGCTCCTCGTACTCGGCGGTCGTAACCACCTCGCCGTCGTACGCGAGAGCCGCGTTCGGCAGGCCGAGCATCGCGGCGCTCGAGGTGAATGCCGGCGACAACAGGGCGATCGCCTCACGTCTCGCATCGATGAGAGACGCTCCCAGGCTGGCGACAGCCTCGGTCCACGGCGCGACGGCGTCCCGCGACGATGCCCCCGCGGCGAGGCGGCGCAGCGATGCGTTCCGCTGGCCGACCGCGGCCCCGTACTCCGCCGGCACCGAGGTCCGTGCGGGAAAGAGGCGGCCCACGCTCCGATCGAGGTACGCGCGTCTCGTCGCAGGGCCGCCCTTGACCACGGCGAGCCGGTCGGGCGTGAACACGAGGGTTCGCAGCTCCTGCCGTAGCTGCTCGGCCGAGCCGAGGACGGCACCGTTGAGGCGCGCGCGGCGGCCCTCCCGTGAGCTCAGCCCGATCTCGGACTCGAACCGCGTCGAGCCGTTCGTTCCGCGAAGCCGGACCCGGCCCGCCTCCGCCCCGAAGCGGATCAGCTGCGCATCGCTTCGCGTGCGGGGCGAGAACCCCTGGGTGCCGACGTGCAGGGCTTCGAGCAGATTCGTCTTGCCGGCCCCGTTCGGCCCGGTCACGAGGACGACGCCGGGCTCGAGCTCGAGCTCGAGGCGCTGATACGAGCGGAAGTTTCCGAGGGCGAGCTCGCGGACGACCAGGCCGGTTGTGTCAGTCAGGGAGCCGGATCGGCATGATCAGGTACCAGAAGCTCTCGTCCGGGGAGACGATCAGGCCGGGGCGGAGCGGGTTGATCAGCTTCAGCTGCACCGAGTCGCCGGCTACGGCCTCGAGGCCGTCGCGCAGAAAGTCGGGGTTGAACCCGATCTCGAGCGGATCGCCCGCGTAGTCGAGCGGCAGTGTCTCGTGCGCCTCGCCCACGTCCTGCGTCTGGGCGGAGACCCCGAGCTCCCCCTCCGCGAAGCGGAGACGAAGCGGCGCGTTGCGCTGCGCGAGGACGCCGGCGCGGCGGATCACCTGCAGGAGCGGCTCTCGCGACGTCGTCACCTCGGCCTCGAACGTCTCCGGCAGCAGCTGCTTGTAGTTCGGGAACTGGCCGTCGATGCGCCGGCTGGTCAGCCAGATGTCACCGGCGCCGAAGATGACGTGGTTCTCGTGGACGCCCAGCCGAACTTCGTCGGCGCCCGCCGCGAGGCGAGCGAGTTCTTGGAGCGCGCGCGCGGGAATGATCGCGTCGAGATCGGGCCCACCGGCCTCGAGCTCCGTCTCCTTGACCGCGAGACGGTACGAGTCCGTCGCGGCCATCACAAGCTTGTCGCCTTCGAACCGGACGAGGATCCCAGTGAGAACGGGGCGGGATTCGTCCCGCGAAGCGGCGCGTGCGACCTTCTCGATCGTGCCGAGAAGCGCGGGCGCCGCGATGACGTGCAGCGGAACGTCGGTCGGCGGGAGGCGCGGAAAGTCCTCGGCGCTGTAGACGTTGAGGCGGGAGGAGTGACTTCCCGAGGTGACGACGAGCACGCCGTCGCCTTCCTCGTGCGCGAGCGTAACGCTGTCGTCGGGAAGGAGGCGCGTGAGATCCGTCAGCAACCGGCCCGGTACGACGACCGCACCGTCACCCGAGATGTCGCCGGCGATCGTCGCGCGTAGGGAGATCTCCATGTCGGTGGCCGCGAGCGTCAGGCGTCCCTCGTCTCCGCGAAGGAGGATGCCGTTGAGTACCTGCACCGCCCCCCGGCTGGAGAGCCCTCTCGAGACCGTTCCCAGTGCGCCCGCGAGCTCGTCTCGCGAGCAGGTGGCGCGGAGTTCCGTGCTGGTGGCTAGCTCTGTGTTCATTACTTAAGAGAAAACCTAGTAGACGTAGTAAGAGTGTGAAGTACGGGGATGACGGGCGGATTCTGCCCGAAGTGCGGGGCAAACGCCGGTGGAGAAACCTGTGTGGCGCCACCCACGGGTCCCACAGCCCCCGCGAGCGCTCCGCCGGCGATCCACACGTCAGCGGGTCTGCTTGACGCGCGCGGTCAACTCTTGCACCAGGTTGTACACAGAGCGGTCCTCGCGAATGAGACGTGTGATCTTCTGCGTCGCGTGCATCACCGTCGTGTGGTCGCGGTTCCCGAACTCCCTCCCGATCTTGGGAAGCGACGAGTCGGTGAGCTCCCGTGAGAGGTACATCGCCACCTGACGCGGGTACGCGACCGATTGCGAGCGGCGAGGGCTGACGAGCTCGTCGAGCGTGACGCCGAATCGCTCGGAGACCGCCTCCTGGATGCGCGGGATCGTCACCTCGGGAGCGGCGTCGCCCTGCGGGAAGACGTCCTTCAACACGTGCTCCGCGAGCTCCACCGTCATCGCGCGGTCCGTGAGCGAGGAGAACGCGACGACGCGAGTGAGGGCGCCCTCGAGCTCGCGAATGTTCGACGACACCCGGCCGGCGATGAACGTGAGGACCTCCGGGTCGGTGACCGCGATCCGCTCCGTGTTCACCTTCTTGCGGAGAATCGCGATGCGCGTCTCGAGGTCGGGCGGCTGGATGTCGGTGAGCAACCCCCACTCGAACCGCGAGCGGAGGCGCTCCTCGAGCGTCGCGATCTCACGAGGAGGCCGATCCGACGATATGACGATCTGCGCGCCGCCCTCGTAGAGCGAGTTGAAGGTGTGGAAGAACTCCTCCTGGATCCGCTCCTTGCCCTCGAAGAACTGGATGTCGTCGATCATGAGGACGTCGTAGTTGCGGTAGCGCCGCTTGAAGCCTTCGATTCGTTTGTCCCGGAGCGAGTCGATGAAGTCGTTCATGAACGTCTCGCTCGTGACGTAGCGTCGGGTCAGCCGTCGCGAGTGCTGGGCCACGTAGTGTCCGATGGCCTGCAGCAGGTGCGTCTTGCCGAGCCCCGTGCCCCCGTAGATGAACAGCGGGTTGTAGGCCTGCGCAGGCCCTTCGGCGACCGCGAGTGCGGCGGCGTGGGCGAAGCGGTTCGACGACCCGATGATGAAGAGGTCGAACGTGTACTTCGGATTGAGTGGCGACTCCTGAACCTCCCGGTACGCGAGGTCGCTGTCCTGGTCGCGCTCGCGGGAAGGAGCCGGCTCCCGGCGTGGCGGCGCTTGAGCGGGGCGCACGGGGGCGGCAGCACCCGACCACTCTCCGACGGCGAAGGAGACATCGAGCTCCCTGCCCAGGCTCTCCCGCGCGGCGGTCGACACGAAGTTCTGGAAGTGGCTCTCGATCCAGCTGCGCGTGAAGTCGTTCGGGACCGCCACCACGAGGCCGCTGTCGCCGAACGAGCTCGGCTCGGCGTGGGCGAACCACGTGTCGTAGATGGTCTCGCTGAGGGTCTCGCGAAGCCGGCCGGAGATGGCGTCCCACAGGCTGTCCGCGGTCGGTTCCGCTGTGTGCTCCACCCGTTCTCGAGCTCCTTCGGGGTTCAAGAGAACGGCGAGCATAGCAGCGTTTCTGCAGCCTCTCAACGAGGGTAAATGGGCCGCCTGTGGAAGAAAATGGCGGCGATTTGCAGGACTTTCATGTGTTCCACACTTCTTTCCACAAGTGTGGAAGATCGCCGCGTCGTTCTTCGCTCTGGCAACGAGCGGAACGTCTGAGCAGCGGTTTTGGGAACGAGCAGTGGGCGTCTCGACTGTGGAAAACTTGTCGCCGAACTCCTTGTCTATACTCCGCGTTCCGCCTGGACCAGGCCCCTTTCCGAGGACGACGAGGACGTGAAACGCACCTACCAGCCGAATGTCCGCCGCCGCAAGCGGCGGCACGGATTTCGAGCGCGGATGGCGTCTCGCGCCGGGCGCGCGATCCTGAAGCGTCGCCGCGCGAGAGGGCGCAAGCGCCTCTCTGCCTGAGGCGCACTCGTGCATCGTCGGCATCGGCTGTCGCGCTCGCGGGATTTCGACGACGTCTATCGTCGCGGCACGTCCGCCTCGACGCGCTACCTCGTCCTCCACTGGTTCCCGCGCGAGGAGGATCGCGACGGCGAGCCCCGACTCGGCCTCGCGGTGCCGCGGTCGGTGGGCTCGGCGGTCGTCCGCAACCGTGTGAAGCGCCTCCTCCGCGAGGCGTGGAAGAAGCTGCTCCCGAGCGTTCCGGCCGGACACGACTACGTGCTCGTCGCGCGGCCGGGGCTCGCGGAGCCGGCCGAGTCTCGCGGGTCAGACTGGCTCGCGGCCGAGGTCTCCGAGGCTCTCGAGAAGGTCCGCTCGTGAGATACGCAGGAGTCGCCCTCGTGTACGGCTGGCGGTACACGTTCGGCCTTCTCACGCCGGCCGGAACGTGCAAGTACCACCCGAGCTGCTCGCAGTATGCGATCGACGCCTTCCGTGACTTCGGTCTCGCCCGCGGCGCCGTGCTCGCCGCCTGGCGCCTCCTCCGCTGCAACCCGTGGAGTCACGGAGGCGTCGACTACGCCCGCGACCAGCGGGTCTTCCCGATCTTCCGCCGGGTGAAGACGTGATGCTCGCGATCCTCGGACCGATCGAGAACGTCCTCACCGAGGTTCTCATCTGGTTCCACGAGACGGTCGGCCTGAGCTGGGCGTGGTCGATCGTCGCCGTGACGGTCGCCGTGCGGATCCTCCTCGTCCCGGTCGCGATTCGCCAGATCCACTCGATGCAGAGCCTGCAGATCCACGCACCGGAGATGAAGGCGATCCAGCAGCGCTACAAGAACGACCGCCAGAAGCAGAGTGAAGAGCTCATGAAGTTCTACAAGGAGAACAAGATCAATCCGTACGCCTCTTGTCTCCCGATCGTCCTTCAGATACCGATCTTCATCGCGCTCTTCTTCGTCCTGCGGGACTTCGAGACAGAGGTCTTCCCGAATTACCCAGCGTCGTCGCTCGAGTGGCTCAACCTCGTGAACATCACCGAGAACACCGTCGAGGGCTGGGGCCCGCTGCTGCTCGTCATCTACGTCGCCAGCCAGCTGACGTCGACGTGGCTCATGTCGACCGCCATGCAGAGCGCGGCGCAGCGTTGGCTGATCCTGTTGCTGCCGATCTTCTTCATCCCGTTCATCCTCGGGTTCCCGTCGGGGCTGATGATCTACTGGCTGACGACCAACCTCTGGTCGACGGGACAGGGCATCGTCACGCGCCGGCTGATGCCTCGCCCCGTCCCGCCTCCGAAACGGTCGAGCCGCACGCCGCCGAAGGAGGCGCCCGCCTCGGTCGCGGGCGGGGCGTCAGGGGAAGACGGCGCGCCTGCGCCCGCTCCCGCGAGATCCGGCCCGCCCAGGCGCGTCAAGCGCAAGAAGGGCGGGGGCGGCCGCCGGCGATGAGCGGTGAGACTGCAGAGGTGCGCGTGGAGGCAACCGGCGAGACCGTCGGCGAGGCGAAGTGGACGGCGCTCCGAGAGCTCGAGCAGCTCGTCCCCGGCCTCGACCGCGAGAGCGTGCGGTTCGACGTGCTGACCGAAGGCGAGCGCGGGCTCCTGGGCGTCGGCTACTCGCCGGCGCGGGTCGTCGCAAGCGTCTCGGAGTCCGCGACGGCGACCGCCGGAGGCGAGAGCGACGCAGCGGCGTCGGCGCGCGAGTTCGTCGACCGAATCGCATCCGCGATCGGCGCGAATGTGACGGTCACCGCCGTCGAGCGAGAGGGAGTGGTCACCGTGACGTGCACCGGCGCCGATCTCGGCCTTCTCATCGGGAAGCACGGGCAGACGATCGACGCGATTCAGTACCTCGCCAACGCCGTCGTGCGCTCCGAGGGCGGCGAGCACGACGTCGTCGTCGACGCCGCGGGCTACCGCGCGCGTCGCACTGCCACGCTGGCCGGCGTGGCGGAGCGCTCGGCGCGCTTGGCGACCGCGACCGGGAATCCCGTCGAGCTCGACCCCATGACCGCGATCGAGCGGAAGATCGTGCACGAGGCGCTCAAGGAAGACCCTGAGGTCGAGACGCGAAGCGAAGGCTCCGAGCCCAACCGCTACGTCGTCGTCCTGCCCCGTCTCGCCGCGGACTGACGTGGAGAGCGAGTTCCTCGAGCGCTGGCTCGAGGAGGTCCTCGCAACACCGGGGCTGACGAGCCTCGGGTCCCTCGCGGAAGCGCGGCGGGTGCTTCTCGACGACGCGCTGCGCGCAGCGCCTGTGGTCGCGGCGGCCAGCGGTCCCGTTGTCGACGTCGGGTCGGGTGGAGGCTCGCCGGGGATTCCGCTGGCCGTCGCGCTACCCGAGATCGAGTTCACGCTTCTCGACGCACAGCGGCGCAAGGTGCAGTTCCTCGAGCGGGCGGCGCGGGACCTGGCGAACGTCGAGGTCGTCTGGGGTCGGGCGGAGGAGCAGCCGCTCGACACGTTCGCGGTGACGCTTGCGAAGGCGCTGGCGTCGCCGCCTGTCGCGGCCGAGCTCTGCCTACCGCTCGCACGACCCGGCGGCATCTCGGTGCTGTGGGTGGGTGAGAACGCGGAGCCTGAGGCCGTCGGTCGTGTGGCCGAGCGTCTCAACGCGCAGCTCGAGGAGGACCGCGAGGGCCTGCTCGTCCTGCGCAAGCTCGGGCCGACTCCCGCGGGCTTCCCGCGTCGGCCGGGCATGGCGAAGAAGCGTCCGTTGGACTAGCGCGACGGTCTCGCGGGAGCACGGACTCCAGCCGCCCCGCTCTTTAGCCTTCCCTTCGTGCCCGCCCGGGTCTACGCAGTGGCGAACCAGAAGGGCGGCGTCGGAAAGACGACGACCGCGGTGAACGTCAGCGCTTGCCTCGCCGAGGCCGGCGAGCGCGTCCTCCTGATCGACCTCGACCCGCAGGCGAACGCCACGTCCGGGCTCGGGATGCGAGCGAACGGCGTCTCGACGCACGATCTCCTCGACGGCGCGCCGCTTGCGGCGCTCGCGAAGCCATCGGCGTTCGCGAATCTCGACGTCGTGATGGCGAAGAGCGACCTCGCCGCGGCTTCGGTCGAGCTCTCGACACGTCCTGGCGGCGAGCGCTACCTCGCCGAGGCGCTCGCGGGAGACCTCGATGCATACTCGTTCGTCTTCCTCGACTGTCCTCCGTCGTTCGGTCCGCTCACGGTAAACGCCCTGACCGCCGCCGACCGTGCGATCGTCCCGGTTCAAGCCGAGTACTACGCACTCGAGGGCCTCTCGCAGCTGCTCGGCACGATCAACCACGTCCAGGCGAGGCTGAACCCGGAGCTCGCGGTCGCGGGGATCGTCCTGACGATGGCCGACGGCCGGACGAAGCTCGCGGGCGAGGTGGAGTCGGAGCTGCGACGGCATTTCGGCCCACTGGTGTTCACGACCACAGTGCCCCGCTCGGTGCGGCTAGCGGAAGCGCCGAGCCACGGGCTCCCCGCGATCGCCTACGACCGCCGCTCGGCCGGCGCGCAGGCCTACTGGAAGGTGGCGATGGAGCTTGTCGAGCGTTCCTAAGGAAAGGCGTGGCCTCGGCAGGGGGCTCGAGGTCCTCCTGGGCGAGGGGAGCCTGCCCGAGCTGCTGCATCTTCCCGTCGAGACGATCCACCCGAATCCTCGGCAGCCGCGCAAGCGGTTCGAGCCCGAGGCGGCCGAGGGACTCGCGGCCTCGATCCGGTTGCAGGGAGTGCTTCAGCCGATCGTCGTCCGGAGAAGGGACGACGGCGGGTTCGAGCTAATCGCAGGCGAGCGCCGGTGGCGCGCCGCCAAGGTCGCAGGCATCCCGACCCTCCCGGCGCTCGTGCGAGACGTGGAGGACAAGGAGTCGCTGCTCCTCGGACTCGTCGAGAACGTCGCCCGAGAGCAGCTCTCGGCGGTGGAAGAGGCACGCGCGTACGCCTCGCTCGTCGACGAATTCGAGCTGTCGCTTGGCGATGTCGCCGCACGGGTCGGCCGCTCGAAGCCTGCCGTCTCGAACCGGCTGCGGCTCCTCGAGTTGCCCGAGGAGGTGCTCTGGATGCTCGCTCGCGGCGACCTCTCCGAGGGCCACGCCCGGGCCGTGCTCGCGCTCCAGGACGACGACGCGCGCCGCCGTCTGGCGCGGCGCATCGTGAAGGAAGGCATGACCGTGCGGAGCGCCGAGCGGGCCGCGCAGGAAGGCGGCGCCAAGCGGCGACCGCGGAAGATCTCGCTCATCGACCCAGAGCTCGCAGATCGGGCGAGAGCGGCGGCGGAGCTCCTGACGGGACTCCCTGCCCGCATCGTGGACGGCAAGCTCCAGATCCGCTTCGAAGACGACACGAAGCTCGCCGAGCTCGTAGAAACCCTCGAAGCAACCGCGACATAACACATCGCTGAGCGCGGCACCTTCCCTCCATGGCCGGAGGCCGGCTCAGCCGGCCGGGAGGCCAAGCCGAGGCTCTGTGGGGCACGGCATGAAGAAGGGGGCCCACGGGGGAAACATGGTTTTCCCCCGTGCTCTTGGGCGATCCTGGACTCGAACCAGGGGCCTCCGCCTTATCAGAGCGGCGCTCTAACCGACTGAGCTAATCGCCCGCGCTCCGGTCGTCCCGGGGGCCGCAACTGTAGCGCACGCCTCGCGTCTAAGATGAGCACGGGCCTTGACGATGCGTGAGATGACCCTCTACGGCGTGAGCTTCGAGCCCATCGGCAAGCAGCCGATCGTCCTCCTGAAGACGGCGGACGACGACAAGTTCCTGCCGATCTGGATCGGCCACCCAGAGGCGGCGGCGATCCTGATGAAGCTCCAGGGTGCGACGCCGCCACGCCCGATGACCCACGACCTGCTCACCGACGTCGTCTCCGAGCTCCAGGGAGAGGTCGTGAAGGTGACCGTCACCGAGATGCGCGAGAACACCTACTACGCACGCATTACGATCGTCCAGGACGGGCGCGAGGTGGAGATCGACTCGCGGCCGTCCGATGCCATCGCGCTGGCCGTGCGCTGCGACGCTCAGATCTTCGCGACCGACGACGTCATCGAGGAGTCGGGGATCGACTTCCAGACGGACGAGGAGGAGCCGGGGCTCGTCACGGCGTCGCAGCTCGCCGACCTCGACCCTGCCGAGTTCCGCAAGTTCCTCGAGACGGTCACCGTGGAGGAGTTCGCCTCGAGCCTCGAAGAGGGCGGATTCGAGGAGGCCGACGAGGGCGACGAAGAAGATGAAGACGAGCCGGTCTGACGCCGCCGGTGCTCATGTAGCGCAGAGGCACGCGGCCGCGA
>OCZV010001016.1_pt1 | contig 10052 bp, 8 predicted proteins | sample 1539051 | NCBI WGS metagenome assembly OCZV01 (sample SAMEA3113581, study PRJEB22503) | soil metagenome
GCCGGGATCGACCTGTACACGTTCAGCGCGTTCATGATGGTCGGCGTCCCTGCGCTCACGGGGCTCGCGCTCGGCGCGTTCAGCTGGCGGCGACATCGCGACCCGCTGCTGTTCCTTCTGGTGATGCTGGCCACGGCGGCGTTGTTCATGACGACGCCGTACGTCGGCTACCTGGACAACCTCGTCGTCCTGTACTTCCTCTCGTTGATCCTCGCCTTCTTCGAACCGGCTCGGACGTCGTGGGGTGCGCGGGTCGCGCTGTTCGTGCTGGGGATCGCCGCCGCGTACACGCACCCGACGACGTGCGTCGTGTTCGGGGCATCGTTGACTGCGCTGTTCGGCCTGCGCGTCCTGACGAGCCGATTCCACCTGGGACCCGCCTTGAAAGAGCTCGGGCCCTCGCTCATGGCGACCGGCTTCGGGATGATCTTCGGCCTCGCGACGTGGCTCACGGCGCCGTGGGGCGTGGCCGGCTCCCTCGCCGACGCCGCGCTTCCGCCGCCCTACACGCGCGAGGTCTTCATGAAGCGGCTGGACAGCTGGATCGACTCGCTCCAGCCGGCGATCGTCGTTCCGCTCATCCTGCTCGCGATCGGCTGGACGATCTGGCGCTCGCGCAGGGACCGACAGCCCTCGGACGGCTTCGGCACGATCTCGGCCGTCCTTCTTCTGCCGTTGATCGGATGCTTCGGTTGGGTCACCGGCGCCGCGTATCCGTACTACCGGTTCATGAACGCGACGGTCGCGCTGTTCGCTCTCACCGGTCTCGGCGCGTACGTCGCGATCAGGTGGCTGCTGGGGCGCGAGGGCGCCGCGCGGATCGCGGGCGTAGTTGCATCGATGCTGATCGTCGCGTCGATCGGGTACGTCTGGGCGAGCGGCCGTGAGGCGTCGAACTGGGCGGACCCCGATAGCCAGTGGATCGACCAGCCCACGCGAACGGCGCTCGCGGCGACCACGGCGATCGCCGAGTCTCGGCCGGACGATGCGCCGATCGTGTTCATCGTCGACTTCGGCGACACGTACCAGGCGTACGGATGGTCGAAGACGTTCACGAACGTCTCGAAGACCGGATTACCCGGCGATGCCGTCAAGCGATCCATGACGTACTTCGGCGACGTGAACTCGTTCCTCGCCGACGAGCCGACGGTCCTCACCGACCCGACCTACAACCGGATGTCTCGCGCGTTCCACGACGAGCTCACGCGTGTGCGCGAGGAGTATCCAGGCGAGCCCGTTGCGTTCCTCGTCCGGCAGTTCAACGAGGGTACGGCCAACGAGGAGCTGCTCGACTCGGGCGACGAGTCGCTCCTGCCGCTGGGCTCCGACGTCGCCGTGGTAACGGGTGAGGGCCTGGCGACCCCATCCGCAGACTCGGTGGACGCGGCGCGCGCGGCCGAGGCGGAGGTCGCCGAGTTCTACGCCGAGCACCCGAACGCGTTCGGGAACGTCGGCCACAACCTGTGGGTGATCGTCGCGCTCGGGCTGTTGCTCGTCGTCCCCGGCGCGCTCGCCGCCCGGTTCGTCGGACTGGATGACGGGTGGCTGAAGGTCGCGCTGATCCCGGGCATCTCGATCGCGCTCACGGTCATCGCCGGCGTGATCGTCGTGGCGGTGCACCGCGCGCCGTTCGGAACGGCCGACGGGTGGGCGTCGCTTGTGCTCGCGACGGCATTCGGCGGTGCCCTTCGCGTCGGCGAGCGCCCGATTCTCCGAGTGCTGAACGCAATCGGCGAGTTCTTCAACCGGATGTTCTCGACCTTCTCGAACGCGGACTTCGCCGCGCTGATGGGCGTGCAGTTCCTCGTCCTCGCCGCCGACGGTCTGGTCCGAGGGGCGATCGCCAAGTCCATCGCCTTCGGTGGTCAGGAGGGGTTCGACATCACGACCGTCCCGTCGGCCGACTACCTGTTGAAGGTCGTGCTGGCGCTCTACGTGCCGTACACGTTCCTGTCCCCGTTCATCGGCGTGCTCATCGACCGGTTCGAACGCCGCCGAGTGCTGGCCGTGTCGAGCGTCGCCACCGCCGTGGTGACGACGCTGCTCGCGATCGCAATCCTCGTCCCGCTCGGCGACGACACCTCCGAGGGCAACGTCGCCGCGACCGCCGGCCTCGTCGTCGCGATGCTCGTGATGCAGGCATGCGTCAGGGTCATGCTCGCCGCGAAGTCCGCCGCGCTCCCCGGTGTCCTGCGCGGGCGTGACCTGCTGAACGGCAACGGCCTGTCGCAGGCTGGCGGCGCGCTGTTCCAGGTGCTCGGCGCGGGCGTCGCGTTCGGCGCCGGCGGCGCGGTGCCGGCGTGGATCGTCGTGGTCCTCGGCGGAGGGGCGCTCGTAGTCGCGGCCGTCGTTGCGGGACGGATCCGGCGGATGGAGGCGTCGCCCCACGCGACGTCGTTCGCCCAAGAGGCCAAGCGAGTGATCGGCGACATCGTGAACGGCATCCGCGAGGTCGCGCGCCGTCCGGCCGCGGCGCTCGGTCTGTCGTCCTTCCAGATGCTGCGCTATCAGTTCTGGGGATTCACCCTCGGCGTGTTCGCGTTGTACGCGCGCTCGCTGATCGCCGGCGGCGACGTCGACACGGTGGCGCTGGGGCTCGTCGGCGGCGGCGGCCTCGTCGGCGGAGGTCTCGGCCTGGTCCTCGCGCAGCGGTGGAAGGACCGCATTCCGCCCATCCGGCTCCTCCTCGGCTCGATGCTCGTCCTCGGCGGGAGCTCGTTCGTGTTCGGGTTCTGGGTGAGCGTCGCGGGCTTCGCGGCGCTCCTGTTCTGTGGGTTCTTCGCGTTCTTCCTCGGGAAGATCTCGGCGGACACGATCGTTCAGCAGGCCATGCCGGACGACTTCCGCGGGCGTGCGTTCGCGCTGTTCGACATCGCGTACAACCTCGGCTTCATCGTCCCCGCGGTGATCCTCGTTCTCGTGTGGGACGAGGGCCGGGCCGGCGCCCTACTCGTCGCATCGGGCGCGGTGTTCCTCGTGCTCACGGCGTTGATCGCCCGGTGGGCACGCGCGATCCGAGACGAGCTCGCGCCGCAGGACGATCTGGTGGACGCGCGCTGATGCCGGGTCCTCCGTCACCGGATCCCGTCAGCCAGGCCGCGGAGTACGTTCAACACCTGCTCGGGCTCCTAGGCCACGATGACCCCGCGGACGCCCAGGCGACCGCGCCGGCGGCGTGGCGCTCGCTGGTCGATGAGGCCGGAGAAGTGCTACGCGACCGGCCCGAGCCGAAGGAATGGTCCGTGCTCGAATGCGTCGGTCACGCAGTCGACGCCGAGATCGTGACGTCGGCGAGGTACCGGTGGATCGTCGCGCACGACCAGCCGGCGCTCATCGGTTACGACCAAGACCTATGGGTCGATCGTCTCCGACACCGTGAGGACGACCCTCAAAGGCTGCTCGAGGTTCTCGCTGCGCTTCGCGCCTCGAACATCGAACTCTGGCGGCGATCTTCCGAGGCCGAGCGCCAGCGGTTCGGGGTGCACGCCGAACGCGGGAACGAGAGCTTCGACCTGCTGTTCCGCATGATCGCGGGGCACGACCGGTTCCATCTGGCGCAGGGTCGCCGGGCCCTCGAAGCCGCTCGCGTCTAGGGAACCGCTCGCGAGGTGGCTACGAAGTTGGATCGAACCCTTGGATCGTCGACTCGAACTCCGGGAAGTACCTCGAGATCACCGAGACGTCGAAGCGGGGAAGGATCGACTCTTTCGGTTCCCGGTCGAGCAGGAACTCGAAGCACGCGCGGACGAAGTCCTCGGGGGTTCCGTACTTCGTGCCGAGCCGATCGTAGTCGCTCGCGGAGAGCGTGACGTCGTGCTCCGTGCTCGAGTCGTCGTCGCGGATGCTGACGTGGAACGTCGACGTGACCGGCTGGCGGTCGCTTGGCTGGACGGTGATCTCGGCCACGGATCGGGAATCGTACGAGCCGCCCGTACGCTTAGGCGGTGCCGGAGATCCGAACCGACGACGCGACCCTCTTCTGCGAGGTCGAGGGCGAGGGTGAGCCCGTCACCGTGCTCGCGCACGGACTGACGAACAACCGCAACGAGCTCGCTGCGTTTACACCGCTCGTGCCGGGGACGAAGGTCCGTTTCGATTTTCGGGGACACGGTCGCTCGAGCAGCCCCCCCGACAGGTACCGGTTCGCCGACCTCGCTCGCGACGTGGACGCCGTGGCGAATACGTTCGGTGCGAGGGTCGCCGTCGGAACGTCGCTCGGTGCCGGTGCGGTCGGGAACCTCGTCTGTCGCGTTCCGGACCGGTTCGAGCGCATGGTGTGGCTGCTACCCGCGGGCCTCGACCGCCCGTTCACGCTCGCCGATCGGTACCAGCGGTTGGCCGGCGATCTCGAGGGCAAGACCCCCCAGGAAGCGCTCGACGCGGTGCTGAACGACCCGCAGCGCGTCGCTCGGTATCTGGAGACGCCGTGGCGCCTGGAGCTCGACCGCGTCCTGTGGGAGCACGGCGACCCGGACGGACTCGCTCGCGCGATCCGTGGAGCCGTCACCGATTTCCCGATCCCCGATCGAGAGCTCCTACGAGAGGTCCGCATCCCCACGTTGATCGTGTCGATCGAGGGCGACGAGGTCCACCTGGCCGAGGTGGCGCGCATCCTGGCCGACCTCATGCCGAACGCGGAGCTGATCGCGTTCGACGACCAAGAGGACCTGTTTCGGCAGATCCCCGCGCTCGTGCACCGCGTGTCCGCGTTCATCGGCGAAGCCGCGTAGTCTGGAATGGGCGCGCGCGCCGACGCGTTGACGATGGAGCGATGAGCGAGCTCGACGAGTTCCGCGCAGAGAAGGACGAGTTCTTCCGCGAGCATCCGCAGTCGCCGCTCACGCCCGAACAGCGCTCGTCCTTCGGAGGGCTGAAGTACTTCCCCGAGAACCCAGATCTCGCCCTGCGGGCCGAGCTCATCACCGAGGGCGTCGATCTCCGGGAGCGCATCGTCATGCAGACGACGACCGGCGACCAGCAGGACTACCATCGTGCGGGCGCGATCGAGTTCGACATCGACGGCGAGCGCGCCCGTTTGACCCTGTATGCATCCCCAGACATGCACGATCTGTTCCTGCCGTTCCGCGACGCGACGAGCGGCGGGGAGACCTACGGCGCCGGCCGATACGTGGAAGTGGATCCGCCCGACGCGGACGGACGCGTCGTCGTGGATTTCAACTACGCCTACAGCCCATCCTGCGCGTACAACCCGAACTGGTCCTGTCCGATCCCACCGGGCGAGAACTGGGTGACGGTTCCGATCCGCGCGGGCGAGAAGACCTTCCCCGGCGCGCACCAGGTTTCGGTCGGCTCGTAGCCCGGGTCGTTCTAGGCGTTCGATACGCTCTTGCGCGTGACCGAGGAGCTGTTCTCCGTCGAGGCATACGCGCGAACGTGCGAGGCGACGGTCACCGCCGTCACCGACGACGGCGTCGTTCTGGACCGGACGGTGTTCTACGCGCGGAGCGGTGGGCAGCCCGGCGACACCGGGACGTTGCGGTGGGAGGGCGGCCAGCGTCGGGTCGCCGACACCCTGAAGAAGGGCGGCTTGCTGCTGCACGTGGTGGACGACAAGGCCCCGGCAGCCGGAACGGCGGTCGTCGCCGATATCGACTGGGATCGTCGGCACACCCTCATGCGAACGCATACGGCTCTCCATGCGCTCTCGGCGATCGTGTTTCGCGACTACGGTGCGAAGGTCACCGGCGGAAACATGGAGCCGGGCGCGGCGCGGATGGACTTCGAGCTCGAATCGATCACGCCGGAGTTCGGACGCGAGGTCGAAGAGAAGCTGAACGCCGAACTCTCCGCGGACCGGCCCGTGAAGGTGACCTTCCTCGCTCGCGAGGTCGCGCTCGCCGATCCCGATCTGATCCGGACGAAGGTGAATCTGATCCCCGAGGCGGTCGACCCGATCCGGGTGATCGAGATCGAAGGGCTCGACAAGCAGGCCGACGGCGGTACGCACGTGCGCTCGACCGGCGAGGTTGGTGCGGTCCGAGTCGCGAAGACGGAGAACAAGGGCAAGGCCTTCAAGCGGATGCGCATCGAGCTCGTCGACGCCTGAGGCGTGACGACGTCAACCGACGCCGCGACGCGGCGCGATCTCTTCGGCGGAGTGCTTGCGGCGGCGGCGTCGCTCCAGTTCGGCGTCATCGTCGTGGTCGGGAAGCGCGTGCTGGAGCGCGGCATGACGGTGGAGTCGATGCTCGCGTTCCGGTTCTGGGTCGCCGCATCGCTGTTGGTGCTCGTGCTGCTCGCGTTGCGCCGGCCGGTCCTGGCGGCGCCCGGCGAGCGCGTCGGAACTGCCGCGCTCGCCGTCTTCGGCTACGGCGTCGAGGCGACCTTCTTCTTCACCGCCGCGCGTCACGGAACCGCAGCCGCCGTCACGCTCCTGTTCTTCACGTATCCGGTCTTCGTGACGATCGGCGCATGGTTCGTCGGACGCGGAGCGCCGGCGCGTCTCACCGTCGCCGCGTTGGTGCTCGCCGTCGTCGGAGCGGGGGTCGTCGCGGGGACCGGCGCGGGCTTGTCGGTCGAGACGACCGGCGTCGTGTTCGCCCTCGCCGCGGCACTGACGTACAGCGCCTACCTCCTCGGCGCCGACGCGGTGCTTCGCCGAACGCATCCGCTCACGAGCGCGATGTGGATCAGCGCCGGCGCCTCGATCGGACTGTTCGTGTTCTCCACGGTGTCCGGCCGGTACACCTCGCCGACGTCGGCCGCCGACTGGTGGTTACTGCTGGCGATGGGCGCCGCGTCGGCAGGCGCGTTCGTGTGCCTCATGGGCGCCCTGCAACGGATCGGCGCGGTTCGAACGGCGATCGTCTCGGCCACCGAGCCGCTGTCGGCCGCGCTCCTCGGGTACGGGTTCCTGGACGAGGCCGTCGACGCCGGTACGGCGATCGGAGGAGGGCTCATCCTCGTTGCGGCCGTGATGGCCAGTCTCGCGCGCGCCGCGATGCCGCGCGAGCAGCAGATCCCCTGACCGAGAGACCGCTGTTCGTCGACCGTCAGACCGGCGCCGCGACCGGCAGGCGGGCGAGCCAGGACTCGACCGCGGCGAGCCAACGATCGCCCGCTTCCATCTGCGGGACGTGCCCCACCTTGGGGAGCACCCGCATCTCCCACGTCGGATGTCCTTCGAGCGCGCGCTCGGCGTAGTGGAGCGGAACGAGTCGATCGCGGCGTCCGTGGATGACGAGCACGGGACAGCGGACCGCGTCGACGATCCATCGCGCCGTCTCCGCCCGTCGTCCCAGCGTCATCAACGAGCGCGCCGCCTCGAGGAACGCGGGCGCGGCATCCGGGTCCTCGCGGTGGCGCTGGAACATCTCGACGTGCAGCCGGACGAGCTCGGGATCGATCGTGGACGGATCCGCGGCGATCACCCGCAGCCCCAATCGAACCGCGCGTTCGGCCTCGAGACGCGTCATTCGTTGACGAGACGCCCACTCGCCGACGCGCGGCAGCTGGTACATGCCGAAGCCGAACATCACGATCGGCGCCGGGTAGGCGCCGCGCACCCATGGGAAGACGGAGTTCGAGAGCACAAGCCCCTCGACGGAGGAGGGCTCGAGTGCGGCTTGGAGCATCGCGATCCCGCCGCCCATGGAGTTCCCGCACAGGACGACCGGCGAACCGTCGGCGATCCCGGAGATGAATCGCGACAGCAGCGCGCGGTTGTCCGAGACTCGGCTGCGGCGCCCCGCGCGGGGCGTGTCGCCGAATCCGGCGAGATCGAGCGCGAACACCCGGCCGCTTCGTGCGAGTCCCTCGGCGACCGGAAGCCACGACAGGAGCGAACCGCCGAGACCGTGGACGAGGACGAACGTCCGCTCGTCCGGTCCATCCCACCGGGCGTAGTGGACCGGACCGTCGATGTCCGTCCAGCGGCTCTGCGGAACCTCGATCGTCACGCCTCAACTGTATTCGCGGTCGAGCGACGGGTCGGCCGTCGTCGCTACACTCCGGTCCAGTGGCAGTCGTCAGGCTCCGCCCGCCGCTTCGAGAGCGCGCCGATGGACGGCGTGAGATCTCCGTCGAGGGCGCGACCGTCGAGGAGGCGCTCCGTGGTCTCGAGCGCGCTCACCCGAAGCTCGCCGGCTGGGTGCTCGACGATCGGGGTCGGGTTCGCGAGCACGTCGCCGTCTTCGTGGGCGGCGAACGCGTCGACGGTGAAGCCAAGATCACCGACGCCGACCGTCTGGAGATCGTCGGCGCCGTCTCCGGTGGTGCGGGGGGTACGGGGGGCCCAAGAAGCGAGCGGGAACGCGTGAGCGTTGGCCCCCCGAACGACGAGAACGCGGAGCTGCTCGTGGGGACGAGGAAGGGCTTGTTCGTTCTGCGCGGTCCCCGCGGTGGACCCATGGACGTGGCCGCACGCGCGTTCCCCGGCGACGCGGTCGAGTATGCGATGCGGGACCCCCGGACCGGCCGCTACTACGCGAGCGTGACCCACGGCCAGTTCGGCCCGCGTGTGCTCGTCTCCGACGACCCGACGGGCGACTGGGAGCAAACGGACGGGCCTCGATTTCCCGAGGGTGATGACGCGAGCGTCGTTCGGATCTGGGTCGTCACGCCGGGGGAGGAGGACGGCCTGCTCTACGCCGGCGTCGATCCGGCGGCGCTGTTCGAGAGCCGCGACGGCGGCATGACGTGGGAGCTGAACCGAGGGTTGTGGGAGCAGCCGAGTCGTTCCGAATGGGGGCCGGGTGCCGGCGGTCTCATGGTCCACTCGATCTGCCCGTGGCCCGGCGACGCCAACCGGCTTGCGGTCGGTATCTCGGCCGTCGGCGTGTGGGTCACAGAGGATGCGGGCAAGACGTGGGAGGTGGGGAACGCCGGAATCGTGCCGCGGTACCTCCCCGAGGAGGCGAGATCGCAGCCGCTCGGCAGGTGTGTGCACAACATGCATCGCGCTTCCGGCCGTCCGGATCGCCTGATGATGCAGTTCCATGGGGGCGTCTACCGGTCCGACGACGCAGGGATGTCGTGGACCAGCATCGCGGAGGGGCTCCCGTCCGATTTCGGTTTCCCCATGGTGATCGACCCGGACGATCCCGACTCGGCCTACGTCATCCCGCTCAACTCCGACGGGGATCGCGTGACGGCCGAGGGTCGGGTCCGTGTCTTCGAGACCCGCGACGCCGGGGGCTCATGGACGGCTCACGCAGAGGGGTTGCCTCAGAGCGGATACCTCACGGTGCTCCGGCAGGCGTTCGGGCAGGACGGCGGGTCTCCCCTCGGCCTGTACTTCGGGGCCACCTCGGGCGAGGTGTTCGGCTCCGCGGACGGCGGCGCGACGTGGTCGCTCACGGCCGGGAACATCGCGCCGGTCCTGTCCGTTCGGGTTGCCTGACGTCTGACGTAGGCCCAATAGGGGGCCCCGCGGCGTGTTCAACCTGCGTCGAGCGGCCCGAAGACGGGAATAGATCGCTCCGCAACGATGTCTCCATAAGCGGGGCCTTTACAGGAACATCGCACCGTCGATACCATTCGGTCGATGGCCCGGGGAGGCCGAATTTTTGGCGCCCCGGACACAAAAGCGCGAGAGAAGGTCCCGGTCCCCTTTCGAGGGCGAAGCGCGCCCCCGTTGGGAGCTGGGAGGGAGCGAGAGGAACAGATGCCGGAGCCCGCACGACCGCTCGGAACGGATGACGCCGACGACCTGAGGCTTTACCTCGAGGCCGCGGCGCGCGAGCCACTCCTCACCAAGGAGGAGGAGGTCGAGCTCGCCATCCTCATCGAGCACGGTAAGGAGGCCGAGGAGCGCCTGCGCGCCGGGCGTCTTCGCTCGGAGAAGTCGATCATGAAGGCGCGCCAGGAGGTCCGGAAGGCCGAGGCCGCGCGCCAGCGGTTCATCATGGCCAACCTCCGGTTGGTCGTTTCGGTGGCGCGCAAGTACCAGGGCCAGGGGCTGCCGCTGCTCGACCTGATCCAGGAGGGCAACATCGGTCTGATGCGTGCCGTCGAGCTTTTCGACTGGCGCAGGGGGTTCAAGTTCTCCACGTACGCCACGTGGTGGATCCGCCAGGGCATCACGCGCGCGA
>OCZV010001017.1_pt1 | contig 10049 bp, 12 predicted proteins | sample 1539051 | NCBI WGS metagenome assembly OCZV01 (sample SAMEA3113581, study PRJEB22503) | soil metagenome
CGACACCACATCGGCGCGCTCGAGGAGGAGCGCGCGCTGGCGCTCGAGAGCGGGATCGCCGAGATCGACGCCTATATGGAGGACCTCGACACAGAGCTCGAGGTCTGGCGGCGGCTCTACGTGGTTGCGGCGGTGACTGAGATCGCGAGCCTTCGCGCCGAGCTGGCCGGCACCAACGACGGCTGACGGATCGGGAGCTGCGAGTGGCGACAACCCTTGCCGAGGACAGGATCCGGCCCGATGCCTCCGAGGAGGCCGACCTGCTCGCGCGCCTTCGCGCGGGCGACGAGCGCGCGTTCGAATACGTCGTCGACGCATACCACTCGCGGATGCTCGCGATCGCGAGGACCTACGTGAAGACGCTCGCGGTGGCCGAGGAGGTCGTCCAGGAGGCGTGGATCGGCGTCCTTGACGGCCTCGATCGCTTCGAGGGGCGATCCTCGCTGCGGCTCTGGATCCTGCGGATCCTCGTGAACAAGGCGATTACCCGAGGGAGGCGGGAGACGCGAAGCATCCCGTTCTCATCGCTGGCCGACGCGGATGAAGCCGCGCCGGCCGTCGAGCCCGAACGGTTCGGGCCACGCGGCGGCGCCTTCCCGGGCCATTGGAACGGCTTTCCGATGAACTGGAGCACCTTGCCCGAGGACCGCGTCCTTGGGCGGGAGAGCGTCGAGGTCGCGAAGCTGGCCATCGAAGGGCTACCCGTTGCACAGCGGCGAGTGATCGCCATGCGCGACGTCGCCGGCTTCAGCGCGGAGGAGGTGTGCGAGGTGCTCGACATCTCGGCGGGGAACCAGCGAGTGATCCTCCATCGGGCCCGCTCGCGCGTCCGTGCCGCGCTCGAGGGGCACCTGGATGGCTGAGTCACGCGACCCCATCACCTGCGAAGAGCTCGTCGAGCTCGCGACCGAGTACCTCGAGGGGACCCTGCCGCCGGAAACGGTGGAACTGCTCGAGCGCCACCTCGACGAGTGCGAGGGGTGCGAGTCGCATATCGATCAAGTCCGCGCGACGATCGCGGTGATCAACGCCAGCGGCTCGGAACCGGTGCCCGCTGAGACTCGCGACGCGCTCCTTGCCGCGTTCCGGGAACGCAAGCCGTAACGCATCGACTCCCTCGTTGGACTAGATAGTCCAGCCAACCCCACGACAGGAGCGACGATGGCAACACGCAACGGCAGCGCAAGATGGAGCGGCGACCTGGCCAGCGGCTCGGGCACCGTGACGATCGGCGAAGGGGCGTGGACGGGAAGCTACTCGTACGCTTCGCGCTTCGAGGAGGGCGCGGGCACGAACCCGGAGGAGCTGATCGCAGCGGCCCACGCGGGCTGCTTCTCGATGGCGCTCTCGCACATCCTGACCGAGGCCGGGCACACGCCGAGTTCGCTTGAGACGACGGCGCGGGTGCACCTCCGCCTCGTCGACGGCGCACCCACGATCCAGCAGATCGATCTGGAGACGAAAGGCGACGTTCCCGACCTCGGCGAGGAGCGCTTCCACGAGCTCGCCGAGCAGGCGAAGGCGAGTTGCGCCGTCTCCCGGGCATTGGGCGGCGTCGAGCAGATCAATCTGTCAGCCGCCCTGGCCGCGGTCCCGACCGCCGAGTAGAGAGATGCGAACCGAGATCCTGATCTTCGACGGCATCGACGAGCTCGACGCGCTCGGCCCCTACGAGGTGCTGGCAGAGGCCGGATTCGACGTCGCCCTGGTGACGCACCCCGCCACGGACCGCATCGCCACCGCCCGCGGCGCGATCGTGGTCCCCCACCGCCGGCTGAGCGAGCGGGCCGAGCTGCTCGTGATCCCCGGCGGCCGAGCCATGGTCCAAGCTCGTCCCGGTCCAAAGGAGCGATCCCCCTGCAAGCGTTCCGCAGGAAGGCGCTCGGCTTCGGCGCCCTGATCGCGGCGGCGGTCCTGGCCGCCTGCGGCGATGGGGACCCGCCGGCGGCCGGCATCGATCGCCCGTGGGCCGAGGTGCGAGAGGAGGCCCGCGGGGAGACCGTGCGCTGGTGGATGTTCGGCGGCGACGCCCGCGTGAACCGCTACGTGGACGATCATGTCGTCCCGCGGGCCGCCGAGCTCGGCGTGGAGCTTCGGCGGGTGCCGGTGGACGACACCGCGAGCGCCCTCCAGCGCGTCCTCGCCGAGCGCCGGGCCGGCCGGGACTCGGGCGGCGCAGTGGACCTCGTGTGGATCAACGGCGAGAACTTCGCCCAGGGCCGCGAGGCCGAGCTGTGGCTCGAGGACTGGGCCGGGCGGCTTCCCAACGCACGCCTGCTCGATCCTGCCGACCCCACCCTCCGCGAGGACTTCGGACTGCCGGTCGACGGCCAGGAGTCGCCCTGGAGCCGCGCCGCGTTCGTGCTCGCGCACGACGCGGAGCGCACGCCCGACCCGCCACGGAGCTTCCCCGAGCTGCTGGCCTACGCGCGCGAGAACCCGGGACGGGTCACCTACCCGGCCCCGCCCGACTTCACCGGCTCGGCCTTCGTCCGCCAGGCCGTGCAGGCGCTCGGCGAGGACCGGGCCTTCGAGCTGCTGCGGCGGCTCGAGCCGCTCCAGCACCGCGGTGGCGAGACGTTTCCGCGCTCGGAGGCCGAGCTGAACCGCCTCTTCGGCGACGGCCAGGTGGACATCGCGATGTCGTACGACCCCGGCTTCGTCCGGAGCGCGGTGGAGCGCGGCGAGTTCCCCGCCACGGCGCGCCCGTACGTGTTCGATGGGGGGACGCTCCAGAACGTGAGCTTCGTCGCCATCCCCCGCAACGCGGCGCACGTGGCCGGCGCCCAGGTCGTGGCCAACCTGCTGCTCGAGCCCGGGCTGCAGGCGATCAAGGCCGACCCGGACGTGCTCGGGCTCCCCCCGGTGGTCGATCTTCCTCGCGCGACCGGGCGCGGCCCGTACGTCCAGCGGGACTTCGGCCGCCCGCTGCGCGAGCTGCCGGCGTCGCGCGTGCCGGAGCTCGAGGAGCGCTGGGAGCGGGAGGTGCTCCGATAGCCGCGCTCGAGTGCCGCGGGCTGGCGGTGGCGCCCGGCGGCGCCCCGGTGATCGACGCGCTCGACCTGCGCCTCGAGGCCGGCTCGCTCACCGCGCTCGTGGGCCCGTCCGGCGCGGGCAAGACCACGCTGCTGCGGGCCATCGCGGGCCTGGAGCGGCCGTCGGCGGGAGCGGTGCTGCTCGACGGCCGGCCGCTCGGCGCGACCCCCACCCACCGGCGCGGCATCGCCATAGTCTTCCAGGAGCCGCGCCTCTTCCCGAACCTCGCGGTGTGGGAGAACGTGGCCTTCGCGCTGACGGTGACAGGCGTCGGCCGGAGCGCGCGGCGCGGCCGGGCGCTGACTCTGCTCGACGAGGTGGGCCTGCCCGGGCTCGCCGACCGCCGCACCGGCGGGCTGTCGGGCGGCGAGCAGCAGCGCGTGGCCCTGGCGCGGGCGCTGTGCGCCGAGCCGCGCGCGCTCCTCCTCGACGAGCCGCTCGCCGCGGTTGACCCCAACCGTCGCGAGGGCCTGCGCCGCTTGGTCAAGCTCGTCCAGGCCGAGCGGCGGCTCACCACGCTGTTCGTGACGCACGACCGCGCCGAGGCCGCCGAGATGGGCGACACGCTGGCCGTCATGCTGGACGGGCGGATCGTGCAGCACGCGCCGCCGCGCGAGGTCTTCGAGCGCCCGGTCGCGCCCGCGGTGGCCCGCTTCGTCGGCTCCCGCAACCTGCTGCGCGGCCCCGGCGGGCAGGCCACCATCCGCCCCGAGCACGTCGAGCTCGACGACGGCTCGGAGCTTCGCATGCGCGTGGCCGAGGCGACGTACCTCGGCGCCCACGTGCGGCTGCTGCTGGAGGGCGAGGGGCTGAAGCTCGAGGCGCACGTCTCGCCGGCCGCGCCCCCGCCCGCGGGCGCGGTCGTGGGAGTGCGGCTGCCGCCCGAGCACCTGTGGCGCTTCGGCGGACCCTCGGAGGTGCGCGTCGGATGAGACGCCACGACCTCGTCGTCCTCGGGGGCGGCACCGCCGGGCTGGTGGCGGCGTTCGGCGCGGCCGGCGTGGGTGCACGCGCGGTGCTGGTCGAGCGCGCCCGCACCGGCGGCGACTGCCTCTGGACCGGCTGCGTGCCGAGCAAGAGCCTCATCGCCGCGGCCGATCTCGCTCAGCGGATCCGCGACGGCGGGCGGCTCGGGATCCGGCCGGCCGAGCCGGAGGTGGACTTCGGCGCCGTGATGGCACACGTGCGCCGCGCCCAGGCCGCCATCGAGCCGCGCGACTCGCCCGAGCGGCTGCGCCGCGCCGGGGTCGAGCTGATCGAGGCCGAGGGCCGCTTCGCAGGTCCCGGGCGGATCGAGGCGGGCGGGAGGGAGCTGCGCTACCGCCGCGCGCTCGTGGCCACGGGGTCGCGGCCCGTGCTGCCGCCGGTGCCGGGCCTGGCCGAGGCGGAGCCGCTGACGAGCGACACCATCTGGACGCTCGAGCGGCTGCCGGCCCGCCTCGCCGTGCTGGGCGGCGGGCCCGTGGGCTGCGAGCTGGCCCAGGCGTTCGCCCGGCTCGGCAGCGCCGTGACGCTCGTGGAGGCCGCCGACCGCCTGCTCGGCAGGGAGGAGCCGCAGGCGGGCGAGCTGGTCGCGGCCCGGCTGCGGGCCGAGGGCGTGCACGTGCGGCTCGGCACGCAGGCCGAGGGCGTCGAGCCGGGCCGGCTGCTCGTGCCCGGTGCCGGCGTGGAGTTCGACGCTCTGCTCGTGGCCACCGGCCGGCGCCCGAACACAGAGGGAATCGGGCTCGAGGCCGTCGGGGCGAGGACGACGCCCGACGGCGCCGTCGCGGTCGACGACCGCATGCGCACGACGGCGCGCGGCGTGTTCGCGGCCGGCGACGTGACCGGCGCCCTGCCGTTCACGCACGTGGCCGCCGAGCACGCCCGGATCGTCGTTCCCAACGCGCTGTTCGGGGCCCGCCGCCGGATGTCGTACGACGCGGTACCGTGGGTCACCTTCACCGACCCCGAGGTGGCGCGCGTCGGCATGAGCGAGGCACAGGCGCGCGAGCGGCTCGGCGAGATCGTCGTGCGCCGGCTCGACTACGGCGATCTCGACCGCGCCGTCGCGGCCGGGGAGACGGACGGGTTCTGCAAGCTCGTTGGCGACCGGCGCGGCCGCATCGTCGGGGCCACGATCGCGGCGCGGCAGGCCGGCGAGGCGATCGGCGAGATCGCCGCTTGGATGCGCTCCGGCGCCGGGCTCGGCGACCTCTCCCGCGCGGTGCACGCCTACCCGACCCTCGCCGAGGGCCCGGCCCGCGCGGCCGACGAGCACCTGCGCGAGAAGTACCTCAACGACCGCGTTCGGACCGCGGCGCGGCCGCTGCTCGCGGCGCTGCGGCTGCTGGACGCAGCGACCGCGCCGCGAAGGTGACCCGTTGCAGCGCCGTGACCCCCACAACCCCGGCGAACGCCCAGGCGATCGTGGCCGCGGCGCCCGGGAACAGGCAGAACAGCAGGTAGGCGATGGTCGTCTCCGTGCCTTCGGCGAGCCCGCCGACGAAGCGCAGCGAGCGCTCGTCGCCGGTCGCGATGGCACGCCGCTCGGCCAGCGACGACCAGGCGAGGAAGGCGGTGCCCGAGACGTAGTAGCTGAGCAGCAGCGCGACGCAGGCCAGGCGGGCATCGGGCTCGGCCGCCGCGACGCCGAGCACGAAGCCGCCGTACACGGCGAAGTCGGCCACGATGTCGATGAAGCCGCCGCGGTCGGTGACGCCCCGGCGACGCGCCAGCGGGCCATCCAGCCCGTCCAGGGCGCGGTTCGCGAGGAAGAGGCCCCCGGCCAGCCCCCACAGGCCGAAGCCCGCGGCGACGCACGCGCCGGCGCCCACCGCGAACCCCGCCGCGGTCACCTGGGCGGGGCCGAGGCCGGCCCGATCGAGGCGCGCCGCGGCGGCGTCGAGGCCCGGCGCGAGCGCGCGGCGGAGGAGCAGGTCGAGCACCGGCTCGATGATGCCAGGCGGCTCCTCGGGGTCCTGCCGGCGCTCGCCGTGCTGCTCGTGCTCTTCGGCGGCGCCCTGGCCGGCGCGGTCCGCTCGAGCCTGAGACCGGGCGTGGACGGCTTCGGGCTCGACGCGTGGGGCGCCGTCCTGTCGGACCCCGACTTCCTCGCTGCGGTCCGATTCAGCGCCCAGACCGCCGCGCTCGCGACGATCGCCTCCGGACTGCTCGCGCTCGGCGCGGCCCGGCTGCTGCGCGACCGGCGCGCCACACTCCGGACCTTGTTCGCGCTGCCGGTCCCGGTGCCGCACCTGATCGCGGCGGTGCTCGCGCTGCTCTGGCTGGCGCCCGGCGGGCTGGCGGATCGCGCCCTCGACACCGCCGGCCTCGAGCTCACCGGCAACCGGACCGGCGCCGGCGTCGTGCTCGTCTACGTCTGGAAGGAGACGCCCTTCCTCGCCCTGCTCGTGCTCGCCGCGTGGGACGCCGGCGTCAGACAACGCGAGGAGGCGGCCGCGGCGCTCGGCGCCGGGCCGCTCCAGCGCCTTCGCTTCGTGATCTGGCCCGCCGTGCGGGCGCCGCTCATCGTCGGCTCGCTGATCGTGGCCGCGTTCGTGATCGGGGCCTTCGAGGTCCCGCTGCTAGTAGGGCCGGCGCACCCACCGACGCTGTCGACTTTCGCGCTCGACGCGACCAAGAGCCCCGAGCTGGCCGGCCAGGCCCAGGCCTCGGCCGCGCTGCTGCTCGCGGCGGCCGCGTCGCTCGCCCTGGCGGCGCTCGCGGCCCGGGCGGCGAGGAGCCCCGATGGCTGAGCGCGCCCTCCGAGCCGCCGGTCGCCTGGCCCTCCCGCTGGCCGTCGCGATCGTGGTCGCCGTGCCGCTCGCCGGCCTCGCGCTGCGCGCGTTTGCGGACGCGTGGCGGGCCCCTGCGCTGCTGCCCCAGGAGCTCGGCCTGCGCGGGATCGAGGCGGTCGCGTCCGAGGGGATCGAGGAGGCGCTCGCGAACTCGCTCGGCGTGGCGCTCGCCGCGACGCTCGTTGCGCTCGGCCTGGGGTGGCCCGCGGCGCGGGCGATCGCCCGCGCCGGCCGGCTGCGCCCGGCGCTGCTCGTGGCGGTGGCGCTCCCGCTGCTCGTCCCGCCCTACACCGTCGGCACGGGGCTGGCGGAGTGGATGCTTCGCCTCGGGCTCGCGGACACCCACGCCGGGCTCGTGCTGGCGCACCTCGTCTACGTGCTCCCGTACGCGTTGCTCGTCCTCACGGCTGCCTTCACCCGCCACGTGCTCGAGCTGGAGGAGGCGGCTCGCACGCTCGGTGCGGGCCCGGCACGGCGGCTAGTCCACGTCACGGTTCCGGCCGTGGCCCCGACGCTCGCGGTCGCGGCGATGCTTTGCTTCACGGTGTCCTGGAGCCAGTACGCGACCAGCCTCGCGGTGGGCGGCGGGCTGCCGACCGTGCCGATCGTGCTGGTCCCCTTCGCGCAGTCCGACCCCCAGGTGGCGGCGGCGCTCTCACTCGTCTTCCTCGCGCCGCCGCTGCTGGCGCTCGCGGCGGCCGCGCGGGCCGGACGGGTGGCGCGCGTCATGGCTCACGCGGCCCCGCATGCGAGGTTGCGGGCGTGACCCGGGTCCTGGCCTCCCCCGCGCTACGTCTCGTCCTGCTCGGCGCCGTGGTGACGGGCGCGTTCGTGGCATTCACGATCGGCGGCGGGCCGAGCGCCGACGGGATCCGCGACACGATCGACTCCGCCGGCGCGGCCGCCCCGCTCGCCTTCGTGGCCCTCTACGCCGGCCTGACCGTGATCGCCTTTCCCGGCGCGATCCCGTCCGCGGCGTCCGGGCTGCTGTTCGGCACCGCGCTCGGAACGGTCCTCACGGTGACGGGCGCCACGATCGGCGCGACGCTGGCCTTCCTGATCGGCCGCCGGCTCGGGCGCGCGCAGGTGGAGCGGATCGCCGGGGAGCGCACCGAGCGGCTCGACGCCTGGCTCGAGCGCCGCGGCTTCGTTGCCGTCCTGTACGCGCGGCTGGTCCCGCTGGTGCCGTTCAACGTCCTCAACTACGCCGCCGGGCTGACCAGCATCCGCACGCGCGACTACGTGGTCGCGACGGCGATCGGGATCGTGCCCGGGTCGTTCGCCTTCACCGCCTTGGGCGGCTCACTCGACGACCCCTCGTCTCCAGAGTTCATCGCCGCCGCGGCGCTGATCGTAGTGCTCGCCGCCGGCGGCGCGATCGCTGCGCGGCTGCGCCGCGCCACCGCCGGCTCCTGAGGCGTGAGCCGAGCTAAGTCTCGTGAGCAGACGCACGCGCGGTCCGTCTCGTCACGAGACTCAGTTTTCAGGAGGCAGCGCATGACGTACGAGAGCCCATCGCCCACCGGCAACGCGTCCCCGGGGAAGGTGTTCGCGATCGTTGCCATGGGCGTGTTCCTGGCGGCGCTCGACCTGTTCATCGTCAATATCGCCTTCCCGGCGATCCAGCGGGACTTCTCCGGCTCGAGCGTGTCGGACGTCTCCTGGGTGCTGAACGTCTACGCGATCGTCTTCGCCGCCCTGCTCGTTTCGGCGGGCAAGCTCGGCGACATCCTCGGTCGTCGGCGCGTCTTCGTCGCCGGGCTCCTGGCCTTCGGGCTCGGCTCGGCGCTTTCGGCGGCGGCGCCCTCGCTCGAGCTCCTGATCGCGGCTCGGGTGATCCAGGGGGCCGGCGCCGCCGCCGTCACCCCCACCTCGCTGGGGCTCCTGCTGCCGGCCTTCGGCACGCCCTCGGGTGCTGCGGCAGCGACCGACACCTGCTCTCGCGTTTCGCCGCGCATCTGCTCGACGAACCTGCCCGCACTCGATCCGCGCGGAAGGCAGGACGCGGCGCCTGCTTCCCCTGCGTGAGCAGGAGCCGGCGCCGAAACGGGTCTCGCTGCTGGGTGAGTCGCCGGGGGGATCGCACCCCCCGGCGCTCGCAGAACCCGGCGTGAGCCTCTCAGCTCACCGGGCTCCCATCGTCCAGCCGTCAGGGCGCGCGCCAATGCGCCAGTGGGCGAACAGGTCCGGCTGGCGTCGGTAGACGGCAGCGAGGAACCTGCGTGCCTTGGCGGGATAGCGGCGCAGCCGCTTGTATTTCCACCTCGCCCAACGGACGAGGTATTCGTTGATCCGCTTGAGCAGCCGGACCAGCTCGGAGCGGTAGAAGCGCCCGTAATAGTTGATCCACCCTCGCACGATCACGTTGATCGACCGCGCTAGATCCGTGAGGGTCTTGCCCGACCAACGGTGCAGCTGCCAGCGGCGGATCTCCCGCCCGATGCGCTTGCGCTCGTTGTCGCCGACCGCCGGGAGGAAGTTGACGAACTGGCCGCCAGACCTGCTCCGCGACAGCCGCGGGCGGAACCTGTACCCCAAGAAATCGAACGACTCGTGCTCGTAGGAGCCGCGTCGCGTGGAGTCCTTGCAGTACACGATGCGGGTCTTGCGCTCGTTGAGCTCAAGGCCGCACTCCGCCAGCCGTGAAGCGATCGCGTCCCGCAGATCGCGGGCGTGCTGTTCGCTTCGGGCGTGGACAATCACGTCATCGCAGTAGCGCTCGAACAGGACGAGCCGGTGCTCCCGGACCATCCAGGCGTCGAACGCGTAGTGCAAGAAGACGTTGGCCAGCAAAGGTGATATCGCCGAACCCTGGGGGGTTCCGCGATCACGCTCGACCAGGCTGCCATCCTCGGCCTGGAGCGGCGCTTTGAGCCACCGCTCCACGTATAGAAGGATCCAGCGCTGGTCGGTGTGGCGAGCCACCGCCTTGAGAACGAGGTCCCACGGGACGCTGTCGAAAAACGACTTCAGGTCCAGGTCTAGAACCCAGTCCTGTCGCCAGCAGCGCTCCCGGCAGACCGCCACCGCGTCCAGCGCCGACCGACCCGGCCGATACCCATAGGAGTCAGGGTGGAAAACCGGCTCCACCCCGGGCTCCAGGTATCCGCACACGACGGTCTGGGCGATCCTGTCCGCGACGGTCGGCACCCCGAGCACCCTCGGGCTGCCGTCACGCTTCGGTATCTCCACCGCGCGCACCGGCGGCGGGAAGTAGCTCCCCGACGAGAGCCG
>OCZV010001018.1_pt1 | contig 10048 bp, 13 predicted proteins | sample 1539051 | NCBI WGS metagenome assembly OCZV01 (sample SAMEA3113581, study PRJEB22503) | soil metagenome
CATCGACGCGGACGTGGTCGTCCACGTCGAGCCGCGCGACACGGACGCCGAGCTGCGCGAGCGAGCGCTCGCGGCGGCGCTCGGCGTCCCACGCGTACGCGAGCTGCACAACCTCCACGTGCTGGACGTCGACGGGCGGGTCGAGGTCTCGCTCCATCTCAAGCTCCCCGGCGACCTGTCGCTCGCCGACGCCCACGATGTCGCAGAGGAAGTCGAGCGCGCGATCCTTGCGGCGGTGTCCGAGGTGGAGAACGTCCAGACCCACCTCGAGCCGCTGTCCGAGGCCGCCGCCGCGCGTCCGATCGACGTCGATCCGGAGGCGGTCGAGCGATGCGTCCGCGAGGAGACGGGCATCGCGCCTCGCGAGGTGCGCTTCGTGCGCACCGACGAGGGGATCGTCGCGTTCCTCACGCTTGCGCTCGCCGGCGACGAGTCCCTCGCCGACGCGCACATGCGCGCCACGGCAGTCGAGGAACGAGTGCGCGCTGCCGTTCCCGGCATCGCCGACGTCGTCATCCACACGGAGCCCTAGGCAGCGTGAAGCTCTGCATGTTCCATCCGGTCGACCGTCCGCTCGAGCGCGGCTGGGTCGGCCGCATCGACGGCGACCACGTGACCCAGCTCGCCGCGCAGACGCTGCAGTCGTACTTCACCGGCGGCGGGGCGGCTCGGGAGCACGCGGTCTATCCGCTCGCGAGCGTGCGTCTGCTCGCGCCGGTTCTGCATCCGCCCTCGGTGCGGGTCTTCGAGGACGAGCACTCATTCGCCTTCGCGAACCCGGCCGCAATTCACGGACCCGACGCCGACGTCGGCGCAACAGCACCTAGTGGCTCAGAGCTACAAAGTCGTCTTTCGCTCCACGCTCGGCTTGCCGGTGTGATCGGGGCGGACGAGGAGATTGCGGGCTTCACGCTCCTCGTCGAGTGGCGCAGGCCCGGCGTGGAGCCTCCCAAGGACCGTGACTTCGCGTTCGGTCTCGGGCCCGTCGTGGTCACGTCGGACGAGCTCGACCCGGACGGGCTCGAGGCCGTCGTGCGGGTGTGTGGTGCGGAGCAGGTGCGTGGACGCTTCGATGGCTTCGAGTGGGTGGCGGCACGCCACCTCGCCGCCGCCGGCACGCGGCTGTACCCGGGCGATCTCGTAGCCGGTCCGGCGCTCACCGCCGTCGGCGTCGAGCCCGGAAGCGCCGCCGAGATCGACGCACCCGGGATCGGCGCGGTCACCCAGTTCCTGTCGCGAGACTGACGCGATGAAGCTCGTCGTCGACTGGGACGGGACCGTCACCGAGACGGACGGCTTACACCTCGTGCTGCTGGAATTCGGGGACGAGCGGATCTACGACGCCTCCGAGAGCAAGCTGGGGCGCGAGCTCACGCTGCACGAGGTCATCGCCCTCGAGTTCGAGAGCGTTCGGGCTCCGCTCGAGGAGGTGGTCGCCTGGATGCGCGCAAACGTGCGAATTCGCCTCGGCTTCGCGGAGCTCGCGCGCGCCTACGACCCGCTCATCGTCTCGAGCGGGTTCCACGAGCTGATCGAGCCGATCCTGGCGCGCGAAGGTCTCGAACTGGACGTCGTCGCGAACCGGGTCGACCCGCGTCCGGACGGATGGCGCGTGCTGTTTCGCGAGTCGGACGTGTGCGACGTCTGCGGCCAGCCGTGCAAGCGCTCGGACGTCGCCCGGCACGACCGCGGCTTCGTCTACGTCGGCGACGGGTTCTCCGACCGCTGCGTCGCCCTGGCGGCCTCGCGCGTCTTCGCCCGCGATGGCCTCGCGGAGTACCTGACCGCCAGGGACGTCGCCTTCGAGCCGTTCGAGGACTTCTACGACGTCATGCGGGCGCTGGGCTCGTAGTGCGCAAGACCGGAATCCCCGCGTGGGGATTCCGGTCGCGCGAAGAGCAGAGGACCTGAAGCGCGGCCGCTTTGCGGCCGCGGTCGCTCCGGATTCACATCAAGCCGCTAGCGCGGCGGCTCGGGCTCGTCGCTCTCCTCGTCGAGTCCCAACTCTTTGCGGATGCGAGGTGCGTCGCCGTCCCCCGCGTCCTCTCCGCCCTCGAGGACCCGCTCGCGCGTGTCGGCCTCGTCCTCCGCGTCGGGCGCGTCGAAAGGGTCGTGCTGGGGGATGCGGTCCTCTCCTTCGGGAATGGCGCTCATGCTCGACCATGTGCCCCGCATCGCAGGCGGGCAAACTGCCGCGCGTGCTTCTCCGCATCCCGCAGCCGTACGACTTCGAGCTCTCGACCACGCGCTACCGCGAGCTCGGAACCGACCTCGCGACGATGTGGCACGAAGGCGGTGTCCGCCGCGTCGTCGCGGGCCAGGAGGTACGGATCGAGGCAGCGCCGGGAGGCGTCCGCGTCGAACCGGGCGAGTCTGGCGTCGTGGACGAGGTCGGCCGGCTGCTCGGGCTGCCCTTCGAGCTGGAGCCGTTCCGCATCTGGGCGTCGGACGACCCGGCGCTCGGACCCGTCGTGGCGCGGCTCGCCGGCTTCCGCCCGACGCTGAATCCGCGCCCCTTCGAGGCACTCGTCATCGCCATCACCACTCAGCAGATCTCCCTGCGAGCCGCCGCGGCGATCCGCTCCCGCTTCATCGAGCGGTTCGGCGTCCGGCACGGCATCGCCTGGGAGTTCCCGACCCGCGAGCGCATTGCCTCCGCCGATCTCGCCGACTTCGCGGAGCTCGGGTTCTCGCAGAGCAAGGCCGCGTACGTCCTCGGCCTCGCGCGCTCGGACCTCGATCTCGACTCGCTCGGCCTCCTCTCCGACGAGGAGGTCTTCGCCGCGGTGACCTCGCTGCCGGGGCTCGGGGAGTGGACGGCCGACTGGTTCCTCGCCCGCCACTTGGCCCGCCCGCATGCGTGGCCTGCGGGCGACCTCGGACTGCGCAAGGCGGTGTCGGCGTTTTACGCTGACGGCCGGCCGCTGTCGATCCCGGAGGTGCGCACGATGGGCGAGCGCTTCGCACCGTTCCAGAACCTGTCCGCGCAGTTCCTGCTCATGGGCGCGAGGATCCCAGGGTGAGGCTCTCGGCATGAAGGTTCGCCGCGCCACACCGGACGACTTCCAGGCGATCGCCGAGCTCTGGAAGGAGTTCGACCACGAGATCCCGCCGCCGACGCACGAGGGCCCGTCCGACCACGAGAAGGAGCTCGCCGAGATCGCTGGCATCCTCGAGTCGGAGACGGCGTTCGTCGCGCTCGACGACGAGGGGGCTCCTGTCGGGTTCGCGCTCGCCCGCCGACGCGCGCCGGGGTTCGGCACGCTCACCGACCTCTACGTCAGGCAGCTCGAGCGCCGGACCGGCGTCGGCACCGATTTGATGCGCGAGGTGCTCGCCGCGTTCCGCGAGCAGGGCATCGAGCAGGTCGACCTCGAGGTGGTCGCTGCGAACTCGGTCGCGCGCTCGCTGTACCAACGCTGGGGCCTGCGCGACGAGGTGATGATCATGATCGGCCGCGTCGCCGATCTCGAGTCGCGGCTGGGCCGGCAGGAGGCGTCGTCCTTCGGCTCGATCCACGTCCAGTCCGACGATCTGAACGTCATCGTGGAGGCGGTGCGCCAGTTCGTGCCGCGCCTTCCCGGCGGCTCGCGTGGCTCGATCGTCGCGCCGCCCAGGCACGGCTGGGTAGCGGTCTACGACGACGTCTGCGACCGGAATCCGGACATGCTGCGCCGGCTCGCCAGGGAGCTCTCGGACCGCGTGGGGTCGGTCGTGCTGCTGCTCGGGCTCGAGCGCGAGGAGCTCGTTCGCATGATCCTCTTCGAGCGCGGCCGCATCGTCGACGAGTACCTCTCGGTTCCGGAGTTCTACGGCCCGCTGCCGCCCGGCGACGTCGTCGGGCTCGCCGCCAACCCGCGGGTCGTGTCGCGGCTCACCGGAGCCGACCCGGAGGCGGTGCGCCGCATCGCAGTCACCGCGTCGTCGCCGGCCGACCTCGCTCCGGCGCGTGAGCTTCTCGCGGAGTTCGCCGGGACGCTGGGCGTCCAGGGCGCTGAGCACGGCTGGTCGAACGCGCCCGAGATCGAGGGCGCGACGCGGGTCGACCGCGAGTGAACGTCCTCCTCCTGCACGCGTGGCCGCCGGACGAGCGCATGTGGGAGCCGCAGCTCGGCGCGGTTCGCGAGGTCGGCTTCGAGCCGATCGCGCCGCGGCTGTACGGCCGCGGGTCGTCGCTGGACGGGTGGGCCGCGCAGCTTCTGGGCGAGGTCGAGGGCCCGTTCGTGGCCGTGGGTGCGTCCATGGGCGGCTACTGCGCGCTGGCGCTCGCCCGGCGCGCCCCCGAGCGCGTTGTGGGGCTCGTGCTCGTCGGCTCCCGCCCGGCCGCGGACTCGGAGGAGCGGCGCCGCTATCGGGACGAGATCGCCGCCCGACTGCGGAGTGAAGGCGTCCCAGCAGACTACGACACCGATGTCCCCGCCGAGGAGCTCGCGGTCGCGCAGGAGGCGATGCGCGACCGGCCCGACTACTCGAGCGTCGTCTCGTCGTTCGGCGGCCCGCTGCTCGTGTGCGTCGGCGACCGGGACGAGATCGTCTCGGTCGGTGAAGCTCGCGCGACGGCCGAGAGCGCGCTCCTCGGCTCGCTCGAGGTCTTCTCGGGCGCCGGCCACCTCCTCAGCATCGAGCAGCCGGAGCAGTTCAACTCGCTGCTGCAAGACTTCCTCGGGCGATGGCGGACATCGACCGCGACGAGCTGAGCCGGAGGCTGGGAGAGGAAGGGCTCGTCCTCCTCGACGTCCGCACGCCGCACGAGTTCGCGGGCACGGCAGGCGCCCACTGCGATGCGCGGCAAGGACACATCCCCGGCGCGTTCAACATCCCGCTCGACAGGCTGCTCCAGAGCACCTCGGCGGTGCAGGTGCGAGCGCTCATCGGTTCCGCGGAGGGAGCCGAGGTCGTCGCGTATTGCCACAGCGGCAGCCGCTCGGCATTCGCGGTCCAGGTGCTGCGCGCGGCGGGATACGACGCGCGGAACTACGTCGGCTCCTGGCACGAGTGGTCCGCCGACGCGTCGCTGCCCGTGGAGTAGGCCCTCTTCAGGCCGCAGTCGCCAGGAACGCCTGGGCCAGCCGTCGGCCGTGATCGTTCCACACGCCGATCCGGCCGGCGGTCTCCGCGAGGAACTCCTCGACAGGGACCGGAAGCTCGTCGAAGTCCTCGGCCGCCCACGCCTGCACCATCGGGAGCGTCACCTCGGCGTGAAACTGGAGCCCCCAGGCGCGGCTGCCGACGCGGAACGCCTGGGTGCAGGCCGCGCTGCGCGCCAGCTCCGTGCCCTGCTCAGGGACGGCGAAGGTGTAGCTGTGCCACTGGAACGCCTCGGCTCGGGGCGGAAGAACGCCGAGAACTGGGTCGCGCCGGCCCTCCGGCGTGAGCTCGATCTCGAACCAGCCGATCTCTGGCTCCGCGGCCGGGCCGACCCACCCGCCTGCGGCCCGCGCGAGCATCTGCGCACCGAGGCAGACGCCGACCACCGGGACGCCCTGAGCGAGCGCCTCCCGCAGGAATTCCTCCTCGCGTGCGAGCCAGGCGTGCTGCTCGTCGGAGTCCGGGTGCATCGAGCCGCCGAATACCATGACCGCGCCGTAGCTCACCGCGGGCTGAGGAGCACCGCCGAGGGGCACGACCCAGCGCTCGAGCTCGTGCCCGGCTGCCTCCGCGGCCTCGTCGAACACCCCACCCGGCACGCTCGGCCCGTGGGTCACGGAGAGGACGCGCACGCGGCGACTCTAGCCGCATGCACAGGCGGCAACGAATGACGTGAACGGTCCAGAGGCGCTCCCGGCAAGGGCGGGGAACGCGCAACCGACGAACGTCTTCAGGGATCTTCGCGCGATCGGTATCCCCGCTAGGGGATGCCGATCTTGCGCATGGAGAGGGAGAGGCCGCCCCGACCGCCGGAGGCGGGCCTCTCCCATGGGGGGCCGGTAGACCTGCCTGGGGGGTGGGCTAGCGGAGCCTGGGCAGGAACACCGACCGGAGCGTCACCGCACGCGCCTTGGGCGTACGTGCGGTGATCTTGAGAAACATGCGCTTGCCGAACATCCTCGAAGTCACAGGAACGAGCACCCGGGCGACGCCGATCTTGTTGCTGAAGCCCGCGTGCAGGCCGGAGACCGTGCTCTGGCTGCCGGGAACACGGCTCACGGCGACGATGGCGCCGCGCACGCGGAATCCGCGCCCGTCCTTGATCGTGACGAGCATGCGGAAGTTCTTGGTCAGGCGGACGTTCTCGAGGAGCCGCTTGACGCCGACGATGCGCAGACCGATCGCGTCAGCGGCCGCAACCGAGGTGAGCGTGGAGCCTCTGCCGGCCGTGCCGGCAGTGCCGGTCGGCCTCGCGCCGCCGCTCGTGCTCTGGCCGCCGGACGCCGACTGGCACGCGGCATCGTTCAGCTGCAGCAGCTGCGCGTCTTCGGCGTCGGCTCCGGAGTGCCGGTCGCCGATGCAGGCGTCGGCCTCGGGGTCGGATCCGGCCGAGCCGGTGACGTTCGAGCCGCCGGCGCCGATCGGTCCGAGCGAGACGACCGGGGGATCGTCTGCGGCACCGGCCGTCGACGAGAGGGCGAGCATGACCGCGACGACGGCGAGGGCGAGCGCGGGGACCGCTCTGCGGAGCGTTCCCGTCGTCAGGTGACGGTCTGTCATGGGGTGCCTCCCGTTCCGGCGGCGAAGGGCATTGGTCATGGGAGGAGATGCCGGGCGGTGTGCGCTCGTGCGCCCAATCACTCGGTCGGGCGACGAAGATCCCCGAGACGGGTCAGAAGAGCGTCGGCGCCAGCGGCGGCGGCTCGATCCCGCCCGTCGCCGGGACGCCGGCCTCGTCGAGCAGGCCGCGGAGCAGCACCGCGCTCCGCGGCGCGAAGTCGTCGCGGTTGTTGTTGAACATCGCGTAGACCTCGTCCGCGTGCTCGGCGAGCGAGCGCAGCTTCTCGACCCACTCCGACAGCTCCTCGGGCGTGTACATCCAGTTGAAGCGCTCGGAGGACTTCTCGGCCTTGATGTTCCAGGTCTTGACGTTCCGGCCGTGGAAGCGCACGTACGCGACCCGGTGCGTGGCGGCGGCCACCGGCGGGAGGACGTTCGAGGCGCGTGTCGGCGGCGCGTCGACCGAGACGTATGCGAGCCCGTTCTCCTCGAGGAACGCGAGCGTGTCCGCACGCTCGTCGTCCTCGAGCCAGGAGCGGTGACGGAATTCCACGAGCGGCACCAGCGGGTCGAGGAGCGGGCGGACGCATTCGAGCTCCTCCTTTGCCTCGCGGGACTTCAGGACACGGGGGTGGTACTGGAGCAGGATGCTGCGGAGCTTTCCCGACAGCTCGAGCGGCTCGATCGATGCGCGGAACTCGGCGAACGCGCGCTCCCGGTCGGCCTCCTCGTGGCCGGTCATCGACTTGTGCGCCTTCACGTGGAAGAGGAACCCGGGCGGGGTGCGCTGGGCCCAACGGCCCGTCACCGCAGGATCGGGGAGGTGGTAGAAGGGCGAGTCGACCTCGACCGTCTCGAAGCGCTCGGAGTAGTACGCGAGCCGTGCCTTCGGAGAGGAGATGCCGCGCGGGTACCAGCGCTTGAGGAGCCCCTCGTCCGCGAACGAACACACTCCGATGCGGACGGTCGCAGCCACGTCCACAAGCGTAGGGGCCGGGCATGCCCGGCCCAGTCGCGAAGCGCCTTGTCCGCGAAGCGGACCAGTGGAGGGGGTCTGGGGGAAGGCGCGTAGCGCCTTGTCCGCGAAGCGGACCAGTGGAGGGGGTCTGGGGGAACCGGGAGGTTCCCCCAGCTAATGCGGAACGCCTACCGCTTGCGCACGACGCGGCTCTGCACCGTGAACCCGCTCGTCGTCGGGTTCACGCACGCCACCGGCGCTATCGCCGGCGTGAGCGCCGCGCAGAGCGCGGGCGCGGTTCCGGCAGGCGCGGCCGCATTGGCGCGGAAGAACGTCCCGCTCCTCACCTGGAGGCTCCAGCTGCCGTTCGCGCGCGTTCGTGCGCTGCCGAGGCGGCGGAGTGCTCTCGACCTCGGGCCTCCGCGGACGACCACGATCACGCCGGCGCGCGGCTGACCGCCCTGCGTCAGCCGGCCGGACACGGCGGCGCGGGTGCTGCGCCTGTTCCCGACCCTGCGCGCGGCGATCGTCAGCGTCCCCGAGGCGACCTGCGCGGGCGATGCAACGGTTCCCGCGGCGTTGACCTGGCCGACGCTCGGACGGTACGGCGTCCAGAACGCGAGCCAGCGTGCGCTCGCGACCGTGCCGAAGACCCCGTTGACGGTGAGCTCGGCGCTGTACACCTTCGCGCCGAACGTCGCCCGCCCCGGCGTACCCGCGGGAACGTCCGGCGGTGGCAGGCAGATCTGGATGTAGCCCGCTCCGAGCGGGTTGCCCGCCGTCGCGACGAAGTACACCGGCACCGTCAACGTCTGGCCCGCGGCGCCGAGCGTCATGACCCACGTCGCGGTCGGTGCCACGGTCCCGAGGCACGCGGTCTGCGAAGCCGCCGGCACCTGCCCCGGCGCCGCGACGACGAGCTGCCCCTCGAGCGGAAGATCTGCGCCGCCGAGATCGAGAGCCTTGACCACCGCTCGCACCGAGCCGAGCACGGTTCCGGGTGCCTGCGTCGTCGTGACCGTCGCGCCCACGGGTGCGTGGATGCGAACGCTCGCGGTCGGATCGTCGTCCGGGCTCACCGTCGCGCGGACCGTGACGGCGGTCCCGGACTGTCGCACCTCGAGCTTCGCGGTCGTGTACGCGGCGAGCGCCGACGGTACGGCCACGAGCGCGGCGAGCGACGCCAGCGCGGCGCCGAGTGTCCAGATGCGTCGTTTCATGTGGATTCCCCTCCTCGTCGGAAGTCCTGCTGAGTCGACCCGTTGAGCCGTGCCCCGCGGCCGAGTGTTGCAGACGCGATCCGCTCACCCGCGCGCGTGCAGGAGCCCGCTCGCCTTGACCCATTCCGCGTTGTCGTAGCGATAGAGATAGACGTGCTCGAGCGGCCGGTAGTCCTTCCGCGACGTCTGCAGTCGGATTCCGGGGAGGAGCCAGGGATTGCCGTTGAGGTTGAGGCTCCGTGCCGCGTTCAGCAGGCCCGCCCGGGTGAGGTTCTGTCCCGCCTTCCGCAGCGTCTCGACCATCGTCCAGGCGACCGTCATCCCGTAGACGTGGTAGGCGTCGCCGATCCGCCCGGCCGGGTTGTGCTGGCGCATGACCTTCCGGTAGAGGGCGATCGCCTTGTCCTTTGCCCACACCGGGTCGTTGGGGTTCTTGAGAAAGGCGATCGAGAGCGCGCCCCTCGTCAGCTCGGGCGCGTTTGCGCGCGCGACCGCCATGATCCCCGGCTCGATCGAGACCGACGCGACGTAGAGGCGCGGCTTCCAGGCGAGCCTGTGCGTCGCGACGGCCGCCTGAATGAAGAACTTCGGCGTCGCGAAGAGCATCAGCGTGTCGGCGCGCGACGCCTTGAGCCGCGCGATCTGCGAGCGCACGTCCGAGGCGGTGAGCTCGTACGACTCCTTCGCGACGACCCGCGGACCCTTGCCCGCGATCGCCCGCGTCAGGCCGGAGAGCATGTCCTGCCCGAGCTCCGTGTTCTCGTACAGGACGGCGACACGCGCCCGCGGCCTCGCCTGCACGAGGGTCTTCCCGTAGGCGTCGTCCTAGAAGCGGTAGCTGATCGTGCGCCCGTGGACGCCCCCGTTGGCGTTCACGTAGTCGAAGTAGGCCTTGGCACCCGCTCCGACCGAGCCGAACGCTGCCGCCTCGCCCGAATGAGGGACCGTTCCGCCGAGGAGGACGGCTGCCGGGGTGACCTCCGGATCCTGAGCCGCGGCGGCCCCCGCCCCGGCTGCGACGACGAGCGTCGCCACCGACGCCGCGGCGAGACGGAGCCTCATCTCGTGACCGGGATCCGCAGGCCCGGCAGTGTGAGCACGGCGTTCCCGACGCGCAGGCGCGCAGCTGCTGCCATGGGCAGATCGAGGTAGAGCAGGTTCGAGGTCGACTGCGCGAGCGAGGAGGAGCCCAGCGTGAGAGTCAGGCGCGACCCTCTCGGGA
>OCZV010001019.1_pt1 | contig 10037 bp, 8 predicted proteins | sample 1539051 | NCBI WGS metagenome assembly OCZV01 (sample SAMEA3113581, study PRJEB22503) | soil metagenome
CCATACGTCTACGTCAGCAATGGACACGGGCTGACCCTGTTCGCCGGTGTATCCGGGTCGGCGTCCACGTGCGAGCTGTCCGTCGATCACCCAGGAGGTCGTGTCCCCACTCGCATTTCCACCATTTTTGTGACGCGAACGCTCAGGTTCAGCCGCGCTTCTGCCGCCCGCAACCGACGGTGCTCGCACCACGGCCGGCGCGCTGGTCGCGCCGAGCAGCAGCGAGGCCAGCGTGGAAAGCTTGTGGGGTCATCGACGTCTCCGGCTCAGCGCTTCTGCGGCAGCCTGCGCGGCCTGGGCACGCAGGCGCTCTTCCTGTTCGCGCAGCTCCGGCGTGAACTCCGCGCCAAAGTCCTCGTTCTCGAATACCTGGCGGATCTCGATCTCGGCCTCGGTGCCGGGCATCGGGTTGGGGCAACGCTTGACCCACTCGATGGCCTCCTCCTTCGACCTGACCTCCCACAGCCAGTAGCCGGCGATCAGCTCCTTGGTCTCGGCGAACGGGCCGTCGATGACGGTGCGCCGGTCGCCCGAGAAGCGCACGCGCGCGCCCTTGCTGCTCGGCTGTAGCCCTTCGCCGCTGAGGAGGACGCCGGCCTTGACCAGTTCCTCGTTGTAATTGCCCATCGCCGCCAGCAGCTCCTGGCTCGGTAGCTTGCCGGCTTCCGAGTCCTTGCTCGCCTTCACAATGATCATGAATCGCATGTTTGTCTCTCCCGTCGGTTGGATCGGCCACTTCCTTGTCGAACAGGCCGGCCCGAAATCGACAACCAGCTCAACCGAAGATCACCATGCTCTGTTCTGCCGGGACAGCCGCCGCCAAGGTCCCGTCGGGAGCCCCAGGGAGCGCCGCCATTGACGTCGTCGACGATATACCGAATATTGACCGTTGCCATCTGAACCCTCTCGATTCTCGAGCGGCCTAACGCTGTGCATCAGCGACGCGGCAAAGTGACGCGCCCTGCGCATGCAAGGCGCGTGACATCTTGTTGCGTCCGCGCATGCACGTGTTCGGCGTTGCTCGCCATCACCGGATTCCTCCTTTGCTACGTCTTCACTGGTGACGGCCGGGCGTGCCACTACCCCAGTGAACCCAACCGGAGCTGCCACGGACTGACCTGCTTCGTGATCAAGAGCCCATTCGTCGTCCACGGGTCCCCAGCGAGGCGCTCGACAATCTCGGACGAGCTGGATGCGCGAACGATGAGAAGCGCATCGCGCGTACCCTCCAACGGGCCTACGAGAAGGGCGAATCGTTCCTCGAACAGTGCATCCATGAACGCGGCATGGCCAGCCCAATCGAGCTGGCCCTCAAGGGGCTTAGAGTGGTTCCACGCTGCTCCTCGCGACCGCAAAACGGCGAATAGACGGTCCATCCGCTACTCTAGCCCACCAGCATGTGATACCCAGTCCAGCCCGCGGCAGTCGCTCCTGCGTCCGCCGAACGCTCAGGCTGAGCGGCCGGCGCAGCCGGTCCGCTCAGCCTGTTGTTCGGCCGCATGAAAGTGTCCACCCGTTGTCACGACAACCAATCGGTATTTGGGGAGGCGACGTTCATGGCCGGCCGCTCCCGCCCAGTTCAGCGGCGGCTGTAGGCCACGAAGAAGGAGCCGAACTCGATCGGTTCGAAACAGGGCGGCAGCTCGCCGTGCTTCCAGGCGCCCGGAATCTTCACCAGACTGAAGTCCGGCTCGCGGCCGAAGCGCGCGCGCAGCTCAGCCTCGGTGAAGACACGACAGTGGTCAGCGTAGCCGTGAATGGGTGCGTAGTCGGGGATCGGCCCGACGACCCGAAGCTCGTGCATCGGGATGACGAAGCAGAACCGCCCGCCCTGCCGCAGCACGGCCATGATGGACGCGATGGTGGCCTGGACGTCGCGCACGTGCTCGAGAACCGCCAGGGAGTAGACCAAGTCGAAGGAGGCCGACGCGAAGTAGCGGTCGACCTCCTCGGCCAAGCCCTCCCGGAAGCGGACGTTCCGATAGCGGTTGAGCTGGCGTGCCAGCCGCACGTTCGTCGGCGCCACCTCCACGCCTTCCACGTCGATCTCGGGATGCCGTGAGGCCAGGGCCATCGCCACGCCACCCTCGCCGCTGCCGGCATCCAGCACCCGTCGGGCCCCGACCGCTCTGATCTGCCGCTCGAGCTCGACGAATTCCGGATCGCGCGATCGACGCCGGATCATCTTTCGTGTCTTGCGGCCGAGCAGGATGCGGAGCCGCTTCTCCAGCAGCTTGAGCCCGACCTTCCAGCGGAGTCCCCGGTACTGTCCTTCCTGAGCAGCGATGTAGGCCTCGCGCGACTCAAGGTGGGTGAGCCACGAGCGAATGCGCTCCGCCTGCTCGCGATAACGCGGGTCCGGATGGGCGGCGTGGGCGGCCTCGACCACCTCGAGGGCGCCGTGGATATTCTCGCGATAGAGCTGGAAGCGGACGGCCTGGAGCACGCCGTCGACGTTCCGGAGATCAAGCGCGCTGCTCTCGTCCATCGTCTTCGTTACCGCAAACCATCGTAGCGCAGGTCATGGTAAGCCGGCGATTACGCAAACACTTCACTCGCGATCTGAATGGACCCGACCTCGCCGCCGAACGCTGCCAGTGAGCGGCGGCGGCGAGCGAATGCGAGCCAGCCGGCCGCTCCACTGGCATGTTCGACGCCTTACCGACTCTCAGTACGATGGTCCGACACGCACCTGCTACCCTGACGCCTTCTCGGCTCGCGCCTGCGCCATCACTGCCTGAACGAACGGACTCTTGGCGTTCCGAAACGCGGCGATGTCCTCGTTGAACACGAGGGCCAGCGCTTTTTTCAAGTTGCCGTACGCGGCCGCGATCTCAGGGCGAGAGCGCAGGTAGTCGCGGAACACGACGAACTGCGATATCAAGCCGCCTGGTTCTGGATAACACCACCGCCGAAGCCGCGTGGTACCTCAAGACGTCCATGATATCGCCATGTCGCAGGACACGGTCTGGTGGGCTTGCCGCGATACATAGCGAGGCGTTGCAAGGTATCAGGGAAGAGCCTGTGGCCAGTGCGAGGGCTTTTGCCTCGCGAGGTCACGGCAGGAACAGCCGGTCGGCCGGACTCCGGACCCCGGCCGGTCCACTATTGAGAACGTGCGTGGAGATCATCGTGGTGCTGATGTCCTGGTGGCCCAGGAGTTCCTGGACGGTCCGGATGTCATGGCTCTCTTCCAAGTACGCGGTATGTTACCTTGCGCGCTTGCCGGGCAGGACATGGGTGTCGAAGTGCCGGGGAACAATCACCCGCGTGCGTGGTGATGCCTGCTTGACCTCCTTCACGAAGATCTCGGCTTCGCGCAGCCGCTCGTCCTGCGGCGCCCCGAACGGCAGCGACTGCTCGTCCCAGTGGGTCGCGATCACGAGCCGCGGGAAGCCGAGCGCTCGCAGCAGTCGGCGCGTGTAGTCGTGAATCTCTAGCCGCTGGCGGGCGGCCGCGATCATCGCGACGTCGGGCCCTAACCCCTGCACCTCGCGCTCGAGGTAGTTCATCGAGCCGAACCACAGGATGCGATGCCCGGCCAGGCGCAGGAGATAGGCGAGCGTGCCGCCCTCGATGTCGTTGGCCATCCGCCGGGGTGCGCGGAAGTCGCCGGGCACGACGCGGGAGTCGAAGTAGTGCTTGCCGTTCAGCGCCGAGTGCAGGCTAGGGATGACCTTGACCGAGAAGGCGCCGAAATCGTAGTCCTCGCCGCCGCGCACGGTAAAGAGCTGGGTCTCGGGCACCCCGCCGGCGCGGGCGAGGTTGATCGTGCTCTCGGTGCCGATCACCCGGGCCCCGGTCTTGCGGGCGATGTAGGGCATGTCGAGCGTGTGGTTGAAGTGTGAGTGGGAGTGGAAGATGAAGTCGGCCCGCGTGATGTGGGCGTCGATCGCCACCGTGTCTGGGACCAGGTCGTCGTCCGGCCCGAAGACCGGCCGCGTGTCGCCGGGAGCCATCGGCGCGTCGAGCGTGCCGAAACGCCCTCGGTAGCGCAAGCGCGACAGGTAGGGATCGAGCAGGATCGTTGTGTCGTCGGCGGTGATCTCCCAGCCGGCGGCGCCGAGGTGCGTGAGCCGCACCGGCGCGCGCCGCTTCACGACAGCCCGATCGCCCGCGCGATGCACTCCAGGTGCGCGCCGGTGTCGCCGAAGTCGAGGCGCGCCGCCTGGATGCGCTTGTGCAGCAGGTGCAGCGGGTGCTCTTCGCAGTACCCGATCGCACCGAAGATCTGATGACCACGCCGCGCGACGGCCAGACACGCCTCGCCCGCGTACGCCTTGGCGGTCGCCACGTCGGCGGCGGCCGCCTGCCCCTCGCTCGCCTTCCAGGCGGCGACGTAGAGGAGTCCGCGGGACGTATCCACGTCACGGACGAGGTCGGCGCAGGCGTGCTGGATGGCCTGATAGGCGCCGATCGGCCGGCCGCCCTGCACGCGGGTCTTCGCGTGCTCGACGGCGAGCTCGAGCACGCGCTGGGCAGCGCCGACCATCTCGGCCGTCCGCGCCAGCGCGCCCGCGCTCAGCGCTGTCGCCAGCGCGTCTACGCCGAGTCCCGCCCCGGGCAGCCGGTCTTCGAGGCTCACCTCGACCGTGTCGAACGTCACCTCGAACGTCTTCTCACCGCTCAGCGTGTCGAGCGGTAGGCACGTGATGCCGGACCGGCCGGCCGGGAGTAGCAGCAGATCGCCGCCGCGCACGGCGACGATCAGCTCGGTGGCGACGTGCGCGTCCTTGACGAAGAGCTTTGTCCCGGTCAACCGGCCCGGCACCGCGCACCGCAGCGTGATCGCCGCGGGGTCGAACGAGCCGCTGTCCTCCACGAGCGCCAGGGTGGCGATCCGCTCGCCGGCGGCCATCGCCGGCAGCAGGCCCTTTTGCTGTTCCGCGCTGCCGGCGGCGACGAGCAACGAGGTGGCCACCACCGCGCTCGTCACGAATGGTCCCGGCAGCCCGGCCCGCCCCATCTCCTCGACCAGCAGGATCACGTCGAGCAGCGTGCCGTCGCTGCCGCCGAAGTGGCCGGGAACCAGTAGCCCCGGCCACCCCAGCTCGGCCATCCGCCGCCAGAGCGCCTCGTCGAACCCGCGCGCGTCGAGCGCCAGGCGCTGCATCGCCTCGGGCGGGCATTGCTTACGCAGGAAGTCGCGGGCCGTGACGACGAGCAGTTGCTGAGAGGGCGACAGGGCGAAATCCATCTCAGCCTCGCTTGTCGGCGGGCAGGCCGAGGCCGCGCACGGCGACCGTCGTGCGCAGCACCTCTGCGGTGCCCCCGGCGATCGTGTGGCCGAGGCTCGTCAGGTAGTCGTGCGAGATCCGGCCGTCGAGCCGCGCGCGGCGCGAGCCCTCGCGCAGCGGCCCCCACAGCCCCAGCAGGTCCATGCCCAGCCGGGCCAGCTTCTGACCAAGCTCGTCGGCCATGACCTTGGCGACGGCCGTTTCGTAGGTGATCGGCGCGCCATCGCGCAGCAGGCAGGCGGCGCGATAGAACAGCGTGCGCAGCGCCGCGATCTCCGTGGCCATGCCGGCCAGCCGGTGGCGCACGAGGGGATCGCGCGCCAGCGGCGCGCCGTTCGCCAGCGTCGTATTGGCATACTGCACGAGCTGTCGCAAGACGCGCTCGAGCGCCGGCGCCTTGTAGAAGCGCCCCCAGAATCGGTCCGAGTCCAGCCCGTTCAGCAGGGCCTGGAAACCCTCGCCTTCGGCACCGAGCATGAGGTCGGCCGGCACCCGGACGTCGTCGAGGAAGACCTCGTAGTGGTAGACGTCGCCGGTAAGGCTGCGGATTGGGCGGATGTCCATGCCGGGCGTGCCATTCGGCACCACGAACATGCTGAAGCCGCGGCTGCGTCGGGTCTCGCGGCTCGTGCGCGTGAACACGAGGCCGTGGGTGGCGATGCCGGCGTGGCTGGACCAGATCTTGTGGCCGCGGATGATCCAGTGATCGCCGTCGCGCTTGGCCTCGGTTGTGAGGGAGAGCAGGTCGGAGCCGGCGCCGGGCTCGCTGTAGCCCTGCCAGAACGTGGCCTCGCCGCACGCGACGGCGGGAAGGATCTCCTGGCGGAGACGCTCGCTGCCGTACTCGATGATCGCATCGGCCGTCTGCCAGCAGCCGGCCAGCGGGCCGAACGGCGCGCCGGCCAGCGCCAGCTCCTCCAGCAGCACCAGCTTGAAGAACATCGGGCGCTCGGCGCCGCCGAAGGCGCGCGGCCACGTCATCCCCAGCCAGCCCCGCGCCCCGAGCGCGGCCATGAACGCGCGCGAGTGGGCGCCGGAGCCGTACCCGGCGTCCATGCCCTCGAGGGGGAATCGCTCGGCCGGATGCTCGGCCACGAAGCGCCGGACCTCCTCACGGAAGCCCTGCTCGTCGGTAGTGAACCCGAACTCCATGCTAACAGCCCTCGTGAACCGTGGTGACGCCGGGGGCCGGGCGCGGAGACCGGAGGCGCGCCATCATGGCGAGCCGTCGTCGCCGTTCGAGCGCAGGGCACGGCGAGCGAGCCGCCGCCGACTCGGCTGCTCCGCACCCGAGCCCCCTGCGGGGGATGGGGGGTCCGAGCGAGCCGAGCCCGGAGCGAGTTACGGCGACAGGCGAGCCATGCAGGCGCGCCTCCGGTCTCCGCGCCCGGCCCCCGGCGTCACCACGGTTCACGAGATTCATCCGCGGCGGACGACGATTGCGCCGTCCTTGAGCACGAGGCGGATGCGGGCGGGGTCGGTCAGCACGCCGACGTCGGCGAGCGGATCGCCGGCCACAGCGATCAGGTCGGCGCGCTTGCCCTTCTCGAGGGTGCCGATCTCACGCTCGAGCCCCACACATTCCGCGGCCCAACCGGTGGCGGCCTGGATGGCCTGCATGGGCGTAAGGCCGGCGGCGACGAGCAACGGCAGCTCGCCGGCGTTCGGCGGATGCCCGTGGCCGCCGGCGTCGGTACCGGCCACGACGAGCACGCCCGCCGCCAGCGCGCGGCGAATGCTCTCGCGATGGTGCTCGTGCAGCGCCCGCGCCCGCTCGCGCACGTGCGGGGCCTTCGACTCGCGGTGGTATTCGTACACCAGCAGCGTCGGAGTGAGGACGACACCGCGCTCGGCCATCATCGGGATCAGCTCGGGGTCTTCGTCGAGGTAGCAGCCGTGCTCGATCGAGTCCACGCCGGCCTCGAGCGCCAGCCGGAGGCCCGGGCCGCCGAGCGCGTGGCACATCACCTTGCGCCCTTGCGCATGCGCCTCGTCCACCAGGGCCCGCATCTCGTCGAGGTCGAAGGCGGGATCGCGTGGACCGTGGCCGGCGCGCGAGGAGGCGCCGCCGGTCGTCGCGCACTTGATGACATCGGCGCCCGCCCGGATCATCGTCCGCACGACGCGGCGGACCTCCTCGACGCCGTTGGCCACGGCGGCCGGCAACGCCGGGTCGGGCGGCACCAGGCACTCGTGGCCGGACGGGCTCACGCGGTCGCCGATGCCACCGATGGGCGAGATGATGGCGACCGCGGTCAGCAGTCGCGGCCCCCGGATGAGCCCCTCGTCGATGGCGGCGCGGAAGCCGGCGTCGAGCCCGCCAGCGTCGCGCACGGTCGTGTAGCCGGCTGCCAGCGTCTGCTCGATCACGCGGCCGGTGCGGATGCTGCGCGTGCTGGCCGGCTCGCTCAAGCCCCAGCGGGCTGCCAGCTCGTAGCCGTGGAACGCCAGGTGGTCGTGACAGTCGATGAGGCCGGGCAGGACCGTGAGACCGGCCACATCGATCACCTCGTGGGACGATGGCCACGGCCCGCCGGCGCCGGCGGCGGTGCTCTCCACGCGCCCATCGTGGATCACGAGCGTCGCGTCACGCACCGGCGGCGCGCCGGTGCCGTCGATCAGCGTCGCGCCCCGCAGAATGGTCATGGCGTCACGAAAGCGTGAAGCCGTAGAGCCGGGCGGCGTTCTCGCAGACGATCTTGCGGCGCACATCGGCCGGCAGCTGGGCGAGCTCGCGATCAATGTACTCGCGCGAGTCGGGCCACACGCCGTCCGGGTGGGGGAAGTCCGAGCCCCACATGATCTTGTCGGCCCCCAGCTCCTCCAGGAGCTTGATCCCGATCGGGTCCGTCTGGTAGGTCGCCCAGCACTGGCGCCGCCAGTAGTCGCTGGGCGGCATCCTGAGCGAGAGATCCTTGAACTGGTCCTCCCACTCGGCATCCATGCGCCAGAGCACGTACGGGATCCAGCCGATGCCTGACTCGCCCAGCACCAGCCGGATGCGCGGATAGTGCTCGAGCACGCCGCTGAAGATCATCGAGGTGAGGACGTTGGCCATGTTGAGCTGGAACGCGGTGATATTGACCGCGAACGCCGCCCGGGCGACGGGCAGCTCGACCGCCGGCGCGTCGGGCAGCGTGGCGCGCGTGGGATCGGAGCCGACGAGCATGATCTTGCGGATGTGGTCGGGGACGTAGCCGCCGACCGTGTGGAAGTGCAGCGGCAGCCCGGAGGCGTTGATGACTTCCCACAGCGGGTTCCAGTACGGGTCCCAGAGCGGCTTGAGATCGGGCGAGTTGGCGATATCGAGGCCACGCAACACGCCGCGCTTGGCCACGCGCTCCACCTCGGTGATGGCGGCGTCGATCGGGTTGTTGGGGATGGAGGCCAGCCCCCCGAAGCGCTCGGGATGCACGGAGCAGAAGTCGGCGAGCCACTCGTTGTAGATCCGCATGACCTCGACGGCGGCCTCGGGATCGTTCAACCGGCTGCTCGCGCCGAGCACGCCATAGAGCACCTCGGCCTGCACGCCGTCGCGGTCCTGGTCCTTGATGCGCAGGTCGGGGTCGGTCAGCCGGCGGATGCCGCGCCGGCCGTCGTCGTAGAGTCCGGTCGCCGCCATTCGGTCCGCGCGATGGATCTTGCCCGGCACATACTGGCGTCCGGCCGAGCCCATCCCGTTCACCACGCCGAGGTTGGCGCCGCGCTTGGTCGTCCAGACGGGGCCCTGGGCGCCGCCGGTGACGTAGGGCATGCGATCGCGCATGTCGGGCACGGCGTTCGCGGTGAAGAGGTCGGGCGGCAGCCAGCACAGGTCGACATGGCAGTCGGCGGAGATGAGCTCATAACGCATCGCAGGCTCCTTCTCCCTGGTCGGGGATCCGAGTATAGCGCCGGATATCGAGAGGGGCCACGCTGCGCCGAGGCGCCGGGGCGCGACGAGCGATTACCCCCGCACCTCGGCTGCGCGGGTGGCCGCTGGGAGCTGTCCCACCGGGCCTCGAGCGGGTCTGTCGACGCGCGCCCGCGACGCATCGTCACGCGTGGCGCGCGGGGGTAGAATTCGCCCCGTCGGGAGCCTTCCATGGGGGCGGCTCCGGGTCAGCCCGCGGCATCGGCACGAAGCGGGGAGGACCGGACATGAAAGTGACATCGATCCTGAAGGCCAAGGGCGGCCAGGTGGTCACGGTGAGGCCGGAGGCCACGATCGCTACGATCGTCCGGGAGTTGACCGCGAAGTCCATCGGCGCCGTCGTCGTGAGCGAGGATGGCGTGCGCATTCATGGGCTCGTCTCCGAGCGTGACATCGTCCAGGCGCTCGGTGTCTACGGCGCCCGGGCGCTCGATCTGCTTGCGTCCGACATCATGACGCGCCGCCCTGTGACCTGTCGGCCCGAGGACAGAGTCACGCGGCTGATGGCGGACATGACCCGCCATCGAGTTCGCCATCTCCCCGTCGTGGAGGACGGGCGGCTGCAGGGGATCGTCAGTATCGGCGACGTGGTGAAGCACCGGCTGGACGAACTGGAGATGGAAGCCAACATCCTTCGTGAGGGCTTCCTCGCCCGTCATTGAGCGCGCGCTGATCCCGATCTCGCCCGGTGACCAGCGGCAGAGGCAGAGGCTCGGGCTGATGGTCAGTCGTGCGCTCGGCTGACCTCCTCGAGAATGGTGCGCGCCGTGGCGACGGGATCGGCGGCAGCGATGATCGGCCGGCCGACGACGAGGTAGTCGGCGCCGGCGCGGACCGCGGCGGCGGCAGTGGCGGTGCGCGCCTGATCGTCGTTGCGCTCGGACGAC
>OCZV010001021.1_pt1 | contig 10033 bp, 11 predicted proteins | sample 1539051 | NCBI WGS metagenome assembly OCZV01 (sample SAMEA3113581, study PRJEB22503) | soil metagenome
CCTCTTCGAACACCAGGCGCGCCGCCGGGACGGCATCGTAGAGCTGGCGCCCCATGCCGACCACCTGCGAGCCCTGACCTGGGAAGACGAAAGCCCTCGTCATGTCTGTCTGGACGACCCGGCGATTGGAGCGGTCCCTCTTAGCGCCTCGCCAGGACCTGTCAAGCGGGCTTGCTGGCTCCGACATTTCTTGTATAGTGCGCGCCCGCTTCGGCCCCGCGGGGCCGAGTGTTGCGCTTGACCAGAGATCGCGATCCGGCCGCGCCCCGGCTTCGCCCCGCCCCCTCGAAGGAGTGTGCCAACCATATGCGGTGTTACGAGCATACGTTTATCGCGCGTCAAGATCTGTCGCCGCAGCAGGCCCAGGCCCTGGCCGAGACGTATTCCGGCGTGCTCACGGAGCACGGCGGCGAAGTGACCAAGACCGAATACTGGGGCCTGCGCAACCTGTCCTACCGGATCAGGAAGAATCGCAAGGGCCACTACGTGCATCTGAACGTGCGCGCCTCCGCCGAGGCGGTCACGGAGCTGGAGCGCCAGGAGCGCCTGAGCGACGACATCCTGCGTTACCTGACGGTCCGGGTGGACGAGCTCGAAGAGGGGCCATCGATGGTGATGCAGACGCGCTCCTCGCGCGAGGAGCGCTCGCGTCGCCCGCACGATGACGAGCGCCCGCGGCGCGCGCACGACGACGAGGACCGCCCCAGGCGCTCCCAGGACGATGAGGAGCGGCCGCGGCGGGCGCGTCGATCCCAGGAAGACGGCGCCGCGGACGAGCCGGAGGCTTCCAAGCGCGGCGAGGAGCCGGGCCCGGGCGAGGCCGAGGCCAGCTGATTGGAGAGCAGGATGCAGGACAGAGCGCCAGGGGCCGAGCGCAGGCCCGGCGAGCACGGCGAGGGTCGCGGCGGCCATCGCGGCGGCGAGCCGCCGAACATCACGATCCGGCGGCCGTTCTTCAGGCGGCGCAAGACCAGCCCGTTCGCGGTCAAGGACGCGCCGAAGATCGACTACAAGGATCTCAAGCTGCTGCAACGGTTCGTGTCCGAGCGCGGCAAGATCGTGCCCCGGCGGATCACCGCCGTGACCGCCAAGGAGCAGCGGGCACTGGCTCAGGCGATCAAACGGGCGCGCCTGCTCGCTTTGCTGCCGTTCGTGGTCAGCTGAGGCACGGGCGGCTCGCGGCCCGGCGCGTCGATGATGCCTCACCCGCTCGGCCTCGCGGTCCTGTGCGGGCTGATCAGCGCCATGCTGTTCGTATCGCTGCTGTTCGGCCTGCCGGGCATGCTCCTGGTGTATTTCGCGCAGCTGCCGGTGCTGTTCGCGGGGCTGACCCTGGGCCTCACGGGCTCGGGAATCGCCGTGATCGGCGCGATCGTGGTGATCGGCGTGATGGTCGGCATGGCGGCCGCCTTGGGCTACGCCCTTCTGCATGCGCTGCCGGCCCTGTTCACGGTCCGCCAGGCCCTGTTGCGGCGCGATGACCAGGGGCGGACCGAATGGTTCCCGATCGGCCTTCTGCTGACCCAGCTCACGGTGCTCGCCGGCGCCGGCGTCGTGGTCGCCTTCGTGCTGCTGGGCAGCGAGCCGGGCGGCCTGCCCGGATTCATCGAGCAGCATCTGCGCGAGGGCCTGACGGAGCTGGGCCTGCTCGACGAGACCGCGGGGCCGTCGCCCGATCTCGCCCGGCTCGCGGCGGTGATTCCGGGGTTCACCGCCAGTTCCTCGCTGCTCATGGTGATGGTCAACTTCATGCTGGCGCAGTTGCTGGCGGTGCGCTCCGGATGGGCGCGGCGGCCGACCCCCGAGTTCGACCGTCTGGAGCTGCCGGGGTGGCTGTGGCCGGGGATCGCGTTCGCCGCGCTGCTGGTGCTGGTGGGCGGCATCCTCGGTGATCTGGGCTGGTCGCTGTTGATCGTTCTGGTGGTGCCCTATCTGTTTCTGGGCCTCGCGCTCGTTCACGTCCTGGTCCGGCGCTGGCCGCGGCCGGGCCTGGCGCTGGGCGCGATCTACGGTGCGATGATCCTGCTCGGCTGGCCGATCCTGGTGGTCCTGCTCCTCGGCTTCGTCGAGGACTGGGCGCATCTCCGCCGGCGCTGGGTCTAAACACGAGGATACGACGATGCAGGTGGTCTTGTTGGAGCGGATCGACAAGCTCGGTCAGATGGGCGATGTCGTGACGGTCAAGGACGGCTTTGCGCGCAACTACCTGGTGCCGCAGGGCAAGGCGCTGCGAGCGACCAAGGCCAATCTCGCCGACTTCGAGCGGCGCCGCGTGCAGCTCGAGGCGGTCAACCTGGAGCGCAAGGCGGAAGCGCAAAAGCTCGCGGGCCGGGTTGAGGGGCGCTCGGTCGTGATCATCCGGCAGGCGGGCGAAGGCGGCCAGCTCTACGGGTCGGTCAACCCGCGCGACGTCGCCGCGGCCCTGACCGCAGGCGGCGTGACCATCGAGCGCCGGCAGGTCCAGCTGCCGGCCGCGCTCAAGACGCTGGGCATTCACCAGGTGCGGGTCCGTCTGCACCCGGAGGTCGACGTGTTCGTCACGGTCAACGTCGCCCGCACGCCGGAGGAGGCCGAGATCCAGGCCGATCCGGAGCGCGCCGCCGAGCTGGCCGTTCGCGACGAGAGCGCGCAGCCGGTGCTGTCCGACATGCCGCCGGAATTCGCCGACGAGGTGAACGCCGAAACCTAGGTCCGCGCGCCGGTCTCGCCCGCGCCGGCTTCTACCGCATTGCAAAAAGGCTTGGCCTGTCCGGCGGGTTCTGCTCTACGCTTTGCGTAACACGTCAGCGCAAAGGAGAGACGGACCGGCGATGGCCGAGGTGCCCCCCAAAAGACGATGCAGCGCCGACCAGCCCGCGATCGTCAAGAAGTATGCGAACCGCCGCCTCTACAACACCGCGACCAGCAGCTACGTCACGCTCGACGATCTCAGCCGGATGGTGCGGGCGGGCGATCACTTCGTGGTGTACGACGCCCGCAGCGGCGAGGATCTGACGCGGTCGATCCTGACCCAGATCATCCTCGAGGAGGACGGCAAGGGCCGCAACCTGCTCCCGATCAACTTCCTGCGCCAGCTGATCGGCTACTACGACGACAACCTGCGGGCGTTCCTGCCCCGCTACCTCGAGGTCAGCATGGAGAACTTCGCCGCCAATCAGGAGCAGATCCGGCGGTATATCGAAGGCACCTTCGGCCAGTTCTTCCCGATGAGCCAGTTCGAGGAGATGGCGCGCCAGAACATGGCGCTGTTCCAGCGCGCCGCGACGATGTTCACGCCGCTGCAGGGTGGCGCCAACGCGACCGCCACGGACCATGACCGCGCCGACGCGCCCCACCAACCGGCCGAGCCGGCCCCGGACACATCTCAGGAAATCAAGGATTTGAACGAGAAGATCGAAGTTCTGGAGAAGCAGGTCTCGCGGCTCGTGGAGGCCCAGCAGGCCAAGGGCTGAGCGGCTTCGACCATTCGTGTGGGGACGGCGAGTCTAGGAGCGGTCGCAAGTTACGGTCGGCAAGCAGACACGGTGCCGCGGTCGCTTGCAGGCATGCGCGTCGGCAAGCCGGATGCGGGCGGCCAGATCCTGCCTGCACCGTCCATAGCGCACTCGAAGCGACGGATCAACTGAGCCCGCCGATCCGACCTGGCTCCGCGCCAGACCCGGTGGTCCGACAATCAAGGCCTTGGTCTCCTGGGGGCTGCCGTTGTCATTCCGGGACGAGGTGGCGCCCGGTCGTGCTCGGCGCCATTGACGCCTCACTCTGGAAACCGGCCGCGCGCGCCTATACTCATGGGTACGCCGGACCGGGAGGCGGTACGCGATGCGGCAGAACACGGAATTGCGGTGGGGCAGCGTCCAGATCGGCCTGCACTGGACGATCGCGGCGCTGGTCCTGCTGGTGCAGGTGCCGGCCGGGATCACCATGGTCTCGGTCGAGCCCGGCACGGTCCAAAACGTCGGCTACAACATCCACAAGACCAACGGGATCGTGATCTTCCTGCTCGCGGTCGTCCGGCTCGGCTGGCGCTGGTCCCACCCGGTGCCGGGATACGCGCCGGACATGCCCGTCTGGCAGGCGCGGCTGGCGCGCACCACCCACGCGCTGCTTTATATCGTCCTGTTCCTGATGCCGATCACCGGCTTCCTCCGCACCGCCATGGGCGGCTTTCCGGTGCCGTTCTTCATGGTTTACGACCTCGCGCCTTTGGTGCCGGAGAACAAGCCGGTGGCGGAGGTGTTCAGTTACGCCCATTTCACGCTGCAATTCGTGCTCTACGCCACGGTCATCCTGCACGTCGCGGGTGCGCTCCAGCACCACCTGGTGCGCAAGGACGGCGTGCTGCGCCGCATGCTCTCCTCGAGAGCGCCGTTGCCGGAGTTTCCGCGCTAGACCCCTGGACAAGCGCCCGGGCGACCGGTTGTATGGCCCGGCGAGCGGACGGGGGAGCAAGGAAATGAAGGCAGGCGAGGCGATCGCGGAGATCCTCAGGCGCGAAGGCGTCGAGATCCTCTTCGGTTATCCGGTCAATCACATCCTGGAATACGCGGCGCGCGCCGGCATCCGGCCGATCATCGTGCGCCAGGAGCGGATCGGACTGCACATGGCGGACGCGCTCTCGCGGCTAACCAGCGGGGAGAAGATCGGCGTGTTTGCGATGCAGCACGGCCCGGGCGCCGAGAACGCGTTCGGCGGCATCGCCCAGGCGTACGGCGAGGCGGTGCCGATCCTGGTGCTGCCGATGGGCTATCCGCGCCGGATCGCGCACGTGCAGCCCAACTACAACTCGGTCCTCAACACGCGCCACGTCACCAAATCCGCAGAGCCGGTGACCTCGGGCGCCGAGGTGCCGAACATCCTGCGTCGCGCCTTCACCCGCCTCAAGTCCGGGCGCGGCGGGCCCGTGCTGGTCGAGGTGCCGGTCGACGTGTTCGACGAGGAGGTGCCCGAGCCGCTCGCCTACGCCCCCGCGACCATGCCCCGGATCGGGCCCGATCCCGAGGCGGTGCGCGCGGTCGCCAGGCGCCTCGCCGCGGCGAAGCGCCCGGTGATCTACGCCGGCCAGGGCATGCACTACGCCCGCGCCTGGGACGAGCTCAAGCGCCTCGCCGAGCGGCTCGCCGCCCCGGTCACGAGCAGCCTCGGCGGCAAGAGCGCGTTTCCCGAGAACCACATGCTCGCGCTCGGCTCGGGCGGCAACGCGATCCCGGCCCCGGTCCACCACTTTCTCCAGAACGCCGATCTGATCTTCGGGATCGGCTGCAGCTTCACCAAGACCAACTTCGGGGTCGACATGCCGCCCGGCAAGGCGATCATCCACGCCACCCTCGACCCGATGGACCTGAACAAGGACGTGGCCTGCGAGCAGGCGCTGATCGGCGATGCCCGGCTGATCCTTCAGGCGCTGCTCGCCGAGCTCGAGACCCTGGTGAGCGCGCCGCGCGACCCGGCGCCGGTCGCGGACGAGATCAAGAGCGTCCGGGAGCCCTGGCTCGCCAAGTGGCTGCCCAAGCTGACCTCGGACGAGGCGCCGCTCAACCCCTATCGCGTCATCTGGGACCTCGCGCACACGGTCGATCTCGACAACACGATCATCACCCATGACGCCGGCAGCCCGCGCGATCAGATCTCGCCGTTCTGGGTCTCGACCACGCCCTTGTCATACATCGGCTGGGGCAAGACCACCCAGCTCGGCTACGGCCTGGGCCTCGCCATGGGCGCCAAGCTCGCCTGCCCCGACAAGCTGTGCATCAACGTCTGGGGCGATGCCGCGATCGGCTTCACCGGCATGGACTTCGAGACTGCGGTCCGCGAGCGCATCCCGATCCTCTCGATCCTGCTCAACAACTTCTGCATGGCGATCGAGCTCAAGGTCATGCCGGTCTCGACCGAGCGCTACCACGCCACCGACATCTCGGGCGACTACGCCGCCATGGCGCGCGCGTTCGGCGGGTATGGCGAGCGGATCACCGAGCCGGGCGAGATCATTCCGGCGATCCGGCGCGGTATCGAGGCGACCGAGCGCGGCGAGCCGGCGCTGCTCGAGTTCATCACCTCCAAGGAGGTCGCGGTCTCGAAGTTCAAGTGATCGGGCGGGGCCGCTCCGCGAGCATCGCCGCCCGCCGCGCAACGTCGCTTCGGCACGGAGGCTGGTCCCCGAGGACAGGGCGATGCAGCTGTCGGAAGTTCTGATCGTGCTCGCCGCAGTCGCCTGCCTCGTCGGCTACCAGGTCAAGTACGTCCGCGACTCCCGCAGGCGGCCCGATTCGACGCCGTTCGGCATCAGCGCGATCTCGCGCCGGCTCTGGGTCGAGAGCGTCATGGCCGAGCGTCGTGACGTGCTCGCGGTGCAGACCATGCGCAACTGGACCATGGCCGCGAGCCTCTTGGCCTCGACCGCATTCGTGGTCAGCGTCGGCCTGGTCAGCTTCGTCCTGGCCGCGGACGACGTGCCCGAGTTCGTGCACCGTCTGAACTTCCTTGGCACGACCACCGAGCAGATCGTCGTGGTCAAAATACTGATTTTACTCGTGAACTTCTTCGTGGCCTTCTTCAACTTCACGCAGGCGATCAGGTACTACAATCACGTCGCGCTCGACATCAACGTGCCGCCGACCGCCTCGGCCACGATCTCCCCGGCGGTCGTGGCCAAGCTTCTGGATCGCGGCGCCCTGCACTACGCCTGGGGCCTGCGCAGCTACTATCTGGCCGCGCCGCTGTTGTTGTGGCTGTTTGGCCCGTTGTGGTTGCTGCTCGGCGCGGTCATGCTGGTCGCGGTCCTTTATCGGTTCGACCACGTCGGCTGAGCCGGAAAACGGATCGAAGCGGTGCCTGCCATGGCATCAAGCACATCGCAACGCTCACGGCTTCCTTTTACCGAATGCATTCGGGAGACGGCAGCGCAATGCTGGTCTCGAACTCGTTTCCGCGCCATTCGTTCTCATCGCAGTCGACGTTACCGTCAGCCATATCGACGAGGCTGCTCCCCAAAACAGTGTTGAGGATGATGGCGTTACGCAAAGCGCCGGCATCCACCGCGATCCCGATGCAATTCCCGAGAACTTTGTTGCGCCTGACTTCGTTGCCCGCTGCCTCGCTCACAACGGCGATCCCCGGATTGGCGTCCCCGGCCGCAAGATTGCACGGATCCAGGCCATTGCCTTTAACGCGATTACTGATTACGAGATTGTTCTGCGCCGCCTCATCTCTGATTCGGAATCCCTCATCAGCGTTGTCATACGCCTTGTTTGAGAAAAATTGATTGTCTCTATCCTGCGATCGGAAGCCTTCTCCCGTATTTCTCTTTGCAATGTTGCGAATGAACAGATTACGCTGACCGATTCGCACCCGGAAACCGTGGTTCTCGCTGTCGATTACCTTGTTGAATACGAGCCGGTTTTGATCGGCTGTCACGCCGTCGTCGCCCAGCCGGAATCCTTCGCCCGCAAATTTTTCAACGAGGTTGCGGACGAACCGATTGCGCCCGCTCTTTACCTGGAACCCGATGCCGCCATTCCCCGGCACATCAGGCGACCTCACCGTCAGGCGCGTCAGCCGATGCCCGCCCTCGCCCTCGACCATCATGCCGATGGCGCAGTTCTCGATCGTGCCGTTGCGTGTCCTTGCCTGGCTTCCAATCACGTCGATGCCGGTGCCACCGGCCGGGTCACAGACGACCCTGAACCCCCTTAGGTTGAAAGTGACAGGGCCCTCGACCGTCAGCACGGGCAAGGTATCGCACGAAAGGTCCTGGCTCAGGACCACGACCCCACCGGGGCCCAACACGTCGCCGCAGGAAACCGCATGTGCGGGTCCTGACCACGCGCACAGGCTCACGATGCCGATACCGATTGCAGGTTTCAGAAGTAGAGCTCGTCGGATAGCTTCAATAGTCTGTTCAGGGACGAGCATTGCCTCGCCCTCCGTTATGGGATGCTCGACGCACGGCTGGCATACGACGCGGCCGGGATCCCGCGCTTCCTCTATCGCATCATCCTAGGCCGAGCGCCGGCTTTGCACAATCGCGATCAGGCGCACCGACCTTGGTCGGCTGGACGGGCGCTCGGACGGCTACCGTAGTTCGCCGCGTTGCCAGGCGTGCACGATGAAGGGCCGCTCGGGCTGCAGGGTCAGCTCGATCACCGCCTCGCGCACGAAGACGCCGCCGCCTGCCGTGCGCGCCTCGGCCAGCACCCGGAACATGATCTCGCGCGAAGGCACGAAATAGACCTCGAGCTCGAAAAAGGTGTCGTCATCGATCATCTCGAAGGGGTCTTCGTCCGGAGCGGTCGTCCTGATCAGATTCACGAGCTCGGGCGTCATGCCGGGGATCGCCCGCAAGACCTCGGGCGAGGCCCGGCTCGGATCGACCCCCTCGGCGCCCGAGTACACGGTCACGAACGGGCGCAGGCGGCGGTACAGCCCATCGCTCATCCCGAGGACGCCGCGGAGCTCGGTTTCCATCACCAGCGGGCGATCGATCGCGCCGCCGGCGCGACCGGCGGCCTCGTAGTCGGGATCCTCGGCGCCGCTCGGCTCGGGTTCGTCGTCCTCGTCGCGAAAATCCACGATCCGGTCCGCGAGGACCTCGGCCTGCTCGGGCTCGACGCCGACCAGGCCCAACAGTCCCTCGAGCAACTCCGGCGGCGCGGCGTTGAGATCGACCTTGGCGTCCTCGTCGAACACCCGGACGAGCACCGTGCCCTCTCCGTAGTCCAGCCGGTACGCGGTGCCGTCGGTCCGCCAGGCTCGCTCGAGATCGGGGTCGGCGAGCCCGAGCACCGCGCGGTGCACGGCGCCGTCGGCCAGCGCTTCGGCACGGGCGTTCTCGACCAGGTTGCGCGCCAGCTGACCCTCGGTGCGAGCGCTCGAAGTGAAGCTCGCCGCGATCACCGCAAGCAGCGTGGTGATCCAAAGCACCGAGATCAGGGCGATGCCGCGCTGGTATTCGCCTCGCATGCCTCCTTTCTAGCGCAAAGCGTCTTGCGAATGCGACCCTGCACGGCGGACGGCAAGGAGCCCGAGCGCCGTTCCCCACGCGGGTTCAGCGCCTCGAGCCGTCGGGCTCGTCCAAGGTCGAGCGACCCGCAGGCGCCGGCGCCCGGGCCGCCTACCGACTTCCCCGCTGCATCGCCGTCCGGAAGCGGTAGACCCAGGCGCCGACCCAGCCGGTGAGAATCCCGGGGACCGCCAGGACCAGCGAGAATACCAGCGCGATCGGCAACAGGTTCAGGCCGCTTCCGGTGAACAGGAGGGTCGCCACGCAGTGGGTCCCGATCATCTCGAGGCTCCAACGCCAGCTGCGGACCTGGCCGAGATAACCGAGCAGGCCGGCAGCGACGTAGCAGACCGGCAGGCCGAAGAACCAGTAAGGCGCGATGTCGAACACCTCGCGCCGAAGGGCGCCCGCCATGTCGCCGACCGCAAGCCCCTGGATGATCAGCGAGCCGAAGAACGTCAAAAGGCCGGTCGCGATGGCGAAACCGTGGCAGAACAGCACGCGTTCGGGTGACATTGCCGCAGCTCCGTGGACCAGATCCCACAACCCTCACCCAGGCGACTTAACAAGCGATTAATGATTCGCTTGCGAAGGCGCCATCGATCCGGCGGTTGCGGCCACGAGCACCGAGAGGATGCCGTTCAGCCGCTGCCTTCCGGCGGCGGTGGCGGCGAGCCGGCGGTCGTCCCGGGTGAGCCAGCCCGAGCGACGCCTCGCCCAGGGTCTCGAGCCGCGCGATCTCGACGCCTTCGCAAACGCGCAGGCCCATGACCAGCAGCTCCTCGACCTGCTCGGATCGGGTCAACGCGGTGCGCGTGCGCTCGCCGGACCCGGTGCGGGCGTGTTCGAGCCAAGCCTTCGGCAGGCGCCAGGCCTCGGTCGCGACGCGTGCGCCCTCGACGTCGAGCCGGCCGTGAGCGCCGGGGCCGATCCCGAGCCATTCTCCGCTTCGCCAGTAGATCAGATTGTGCCGGCAGGCCTCGCCCGGACGCGCATGGTTCGAGATCTCGTAGGCGGGCAGCCCGGCGGCGGCGAGCC
>OCZV010001022.1_pt1 | contig 10019 bp, 11 predicted proteins | sample 1539051 | NCBI WGS metagenome assembly OCZV01 (sample SAMEA3113581, study PRJEB22503) | soil metagenome
ACAGTCTCCGGGTCGCCTTCGGGGAGATGCTCCAGTGGAACGCCGGCTGGATCGCCGTGCTCGACAAGGAGCACCGCTATCTCGGCGTCCTCACGCCGTCGACCTTGCACACGGCGCTGCGGCGGTCGGTGGAGGCCGACGCCCAGCACGTCGAGCCCGAGCGGGTCGAGCTGGAGACCGTCCAGGACGCCTGAGACGGCCCGTCAACCGGCTCGGCAAGCACGCCGAATGGTTGCGGGGATGCCCGCGCCCGTGATTGGCACGCCGAGGATCTCCACAAAGCGGCACATAACGTCGGCCAAGGCAGCAGTGCAGCGTGCCAATCACGAGGGTCCAGCGTGCCGATCCGCGGGTGGGCGTGCCAATCCGCGGGCGACAGCATCCGGCGGCTGCCGAGCGGGGTGGGCCAGATCCTCAGCGGGCCGGCGTGCCATCCGCGGGCAACAGCATCCGGCGGCTGCCGAGCGGGGTGGACCAAACCCTTGCTTCGATGCTCAGGCGGTGCGCTCGCCGCGATGATCGTCGGCGTCGGCGTCGGGCAGCAGACCGTGCTGCATGCGCTCGTCCCACTTGAGCAGGTCGACGACCGTCGGCGCGTCGGCCAGGTCAGGCCAGAGCTCGTTCCACTCCGGCCCTTCGGTCAAGGTCGCCAGAGCCGGACTCGGGTCGGCCGGGGCCGGGCGAGCCGCCACCCGTAGTCCGCTGACCTCGGCCTCCAGCGCCTCGATCCGCCGACGTTGGACGCCGAGGCGGACTGACGCGGCGTCGAGCAACCCGATCATGTGCGATGTGAACGACCGGTGCTCTGACGAGTAGCGCTCGTGCTCCGCGGCGTACTCGGCCGCCTGCTCGTTCCACTCCGGCCCTTCGGCGAAGGTCGCCAACGCCGGCGTCGTGTCGGCCGCGGCCGGGCGAGCCACCCGTAGTCCGGTGACCTCGGCCTCGAGCGCCTCGATCCGGCGTCGTTGGACGCCGAGGCGGTCCGACGCGGCGTCGAGCAACCCGATCATGTGCGACGTGAAGGACCGGTGCTCTGACGAGTAGCGCTCGTGCTCCGCGGCGTACTCGGCCGCCTGGGCGGCGCGAGCCATGGCGACCTCGAGCCGCCAGCGCCGGTCGAGCCGCAGCAACATCACTGCCAGCACGAGCGAGAGCACGGCTCCGGCTGCTGCTGCCGCCGCCGCGGGTAACCACTGATCCTGGAACACGAATGCGGCGCCGGCGAGTGCCACCGCGGCCAGCGGAGCAACGGCTGCGACGAATCGGGTCAAACGCACACGGCGACGATGCCGAACGGGGGCCATGGCGCACACCGTACCGGTGCGACCTACGCGGGTTGCGGCCACACGCCGAGCGTTTCGTACCGGCTTGCGACCGGTGCCGGTCAGGTGCCACACGCCGAGCGTTTCGTACCGGCTTGCGACCGGTGCCGGTCAGGTCCCGAGTGACCCCTCGCTGTCGGCGGAGTCCTCGTCGCCCGGGGGCACCTGGCATGCCCGCTCCAGCCTGATTCCAGCGGCCGAGACGACGAGGGCGGCGATGACGACGAGCCCCGACAGGATGACCCGGTTGCGACCGGCCGGTACCGACAGGGAGTCGAGAGCCAGCACCACCAGTCCCAGGTATGCACCGGCGACTGCGGCGCCGAACACGGCGCCCGCCTTCGCGAGCGCAAGCATGCGGGCGACGCGCAGCGCGTCCATCCGACCGTCGAAGCGGCGCTCCTCGATCCATCCGCGCACCGCTCGGGTGCCGAGGAAGAGCACCGCCGCCAGAAAGGCCAACAGCAGCGGCAGGATCCAGGGCACCGGGGGAAGGGCATCCGAGACGGCCTCGACCACGCGGCCGACGGACCAACCGACTGGAACAGCGGCCAACCCGGTCCAGACCAGCGTGCCTACCCGGGTCGGTCGCATAGGGGTAGGCGCACCTCAGAGCGGAAGCTCGAGCGTGGCGTCCTCGACCCGACGCACGCCACGCGTGCCCACGCCGGCCCTGAGGTCGGCAACCCGACCGTGGCCGGGCACCGTGAAGTCAGGGTCGACGTCGCTCCACGGCACCAACACGAACGCCCGCTCGGCGAGCCGGGGGTGCGGCAGTTGCAGGTCGGCCTCGTCGACGATGCCGTCGCCGACGGCGAGGACGTCCACGTCGAGCGTGCGCGGGCCCTTCGGCACCTCCCGAGTCCGTCCGAAGGCGTCCTCGGCGGCCTTGCACCGTTCCATGAGTGAGCGCGGCGACAGCGTCGTGTCCACGACGAGTACCGCATTGAGGAACGCAGGCTGTTCGGCCGGGCCGCCGATGGGCTCGGTCTCGTAAACCGGCGACACGGCGACCGGGACGATCTCGGACGAGTCGGTGAGCGCGTCGACTGCTGCCTGCAGGTAGTCGAGCCGATCACCGAGATTGCTGCCCAGGGCCAGTGCGGCTCGGCGCAGTGGCCGCAGGTCGCCGGTCAGCGTGTCGGCGTCGACGATGTGGGGGTTCGGAGCATTGGTCACGCGCGGGTCCTCCGGATCGTCACGGTCAGGTCGCCGAAGGGCACCGGCATGGGCGCCTGCGGCTTGTGCACGGTCACCTCGACGTCCTCCACCTTGGCGTCGCTCAGGCAGAGGTCGGCGATGCGCTGGGCCAGGGTCTCGACCAGCCTGACCGGTTCCCCCGAAGCGAGGCCGGCCACCCGGTCGGCCAGGGTGCCGTAGTCGACCGTGTCGGCAAGATCGTCGCTCTTGGCCGCCGCACGCGTGTCGACGCCGAGAACGACGTCGATCATGAACTCCTGACCGGTCTCGCGCTCGTGCGCGAACCAGCCGTGTCGTCCGCGTACGGTCAGGCCTCGCAACGCGATTCGGTCGGGCACGCCACGACCCTAGCCGCCTACCGGTTCCGGTCGCGCACCCGTCCAGGATCAGTCGCCCTCGCGACGCTGCTGCACGGGCGACGCGTGATGGACCCAGAGCCGCCAGCCGTCCTCGTCCATGCGAAACACGTTGGTCGCCACCGCGTGGCCGCCGGCGAACACCGTGTCAGGCATGCCCTCCGCGGCCGAGAGCAGGTTCTCCGTACAGGTCACGACCGCGACGTGGCCACTCACCTCGGTGGTGACGTCGGTGAGGACGAACTGCAGATACGGCGTGGCGGCCAACACGGCCGCCCAGGACCGGAGGACGGCCCTGTGACCGTGGATCGGCGCGAGCCCCGGATGCACACAGATCGCGGTGTCGCCGTCCACCCAGAGCCGCTGGAGCGCATCGATGTCCCCGTGCTCGATTGCCTCGTAGAAGGCGGAGTTGGCGGCGAGCACAGACGCGGCCTCGTCGGCAGGTTCCGCGGCGGCCGTCATCGCGATCCCTCGGCTCCCCACCGGGCGGCGACCTTGACCGCATCCATCGACCCGGCTGCCTCGTGTACTCGCACACACCAGGCGCCGGTCAACGCGATCAATGCGGACAGGGCGGCAGTCGCCGCATCCCTGCCACCCGGTGGCCGCTCCTGACCGGTGGCCGGATCGGCGAGCAAGCGGCCGAGGAAGGCCTTGCGTGAGGCCGCGACGAGTACCGGGTAACCGAGGTCGACGATCTCACCGAGCCGCCGGAGAAGCGTCCAGTTGTGCTCGCCCGTCTTGGCGAAACCGAGACCAGGGTCCAACGCGATCCGGTCCGGTGCGATGCCCGCGTCGAGCGCCCGATCGAGCTGAGGCCGTAGCTCCCTACGGACGTCGTCGACGACGTCGCCGTACGTTGCGAGCTCCTGCATGTGGTCGGCGTGGCCGCGCCAATGCATCAGGACGACGGGCACGCCCGCGTCGGCAACCACACCGAGCATGGCAGGGTCGGCGCGGCCACCGGAGACGTCGTTGACCAGGGCCGCGCCGAGCTCGAGTGCCCTGGTCGCCACCTGGGCCCGCATCGTGTCCACGGAGACCGTGACGCCGGCTCCCGCGAGCTCACGCACGACGGGCAGCACCCTGCGCAGCTCCTCGTCGACCGACGGCCGCTCCGCCCCGGGCCTGGTCGACTCGCCCCCGACGTCGACGATGTCCGCACCCTGCGCCGCCAGGCGCAGCCCTTGAGTGATCGCGTCACCGGGCTCGAACCAGCGGCCTCCGTCGGAGAACGAGTCTGGAGTCACGTTGACGACCCCCATGACCAGACAGCGGTCCGGGGTGGGCAGACCGGCCACATAAGCCGCTGGTCTGCCGGATCGGGTGGGGTCCGTCACGCGCGCCAGCGTACGCGGGCGGCTCGGCCGGACTGTGAACTGTGACGTCAGCGTCCGAGGATGAGGCTCATCGCCTCGGCGCGGGTGGCAGGGTTGCGCAATTGACCGCGCACCGCGCTGGTCAGCGTCTTCGCACCGGGCTTGCGAACGCCGCGCATGGTCATGCACAGGTGTTCGGCTTCGACGACGACGATGACCCCCGCCGGCTCCAGCAGGCGGCACAACGAGTCGGCAACCTGGGTCGTCAACCGCTCCTGCACCTGTGGGCGCTTGGCGTACACGTCGACGAGCCGCGCCAGCTTGGACAGGCCGGTGATGCGTCCCTCTGAACCGGGGATGTAGCCGACGTGCGCGTAACCGTAGAACGGCACCAGGTGGTGTTCGCACGTCGATGCCACTTCGATGTCCTTCACCAGGACCAGCTCGTCGTGGCCGAGCTCGAACGTCGTCGTCAGGATCTCGGCCGGATCTTGGCGCAGCCCCCGGAACATCTCCTCGTAGGCACGCGCGAACCGGGCCGGCGTGTCACGCAGTCCTTCCCGCGACGGATCCTCACCGATGGCGACGAGCAACTCCCGAACCGCCGCCTCGACGCGAGCGTGGTCGAACGGCTGCGCGGCGGTGCGCGCGAGATCGGGCTCGGCGACCACCATCACCGATGGCAACCAGCAACTCCCGGACCGCCGCCTCGACGCGAGCGTGGTCGAACGGCTGCGCGGCGATGCGCGCGAGATCGGGCTCGGCGACCACCACGGTCACGTCCGGTCCGAGCGCTCCGCGGCCTGTGGCACGGCGGGCTCCTCGACGGGAACTTGTCCCCCGGCGCGGACGCCACCGTTGGATGGGGCTGCCTCGATAGCCTTCGCCGGCGTGTCGATGGGACCACGCTCCGACGGCTTGCGGGTGGCCGAACCTGTCCACGCCGGACGGCGGTCGCGCTTGCGCACCGGGGCGAAGACCTCGGCGACCTCCTCCTTGTTGAGCGTCTCGCGCTCGAGCAGGGCCCGCACCAGACCATCGAGGATGTCGCGGTTCTCGACCAGGATGTCGAACGCTTCCTGGTGCGCGGTCTCGATGAGCCTGCGAACCTCCTCGTCGACCTGGCCGGCGACATCCTCGGAGTAGTCCCGCTCGTGGCCCATGTCGCGGCCGAGGAAGGGTTCGGTCCGGTCGGTGCCGAACTTGACCGCACCCAACCGCTCGGTCATGCCGTACTGGGTGACCATGCGGCGGGCCAGGGTCGTCGCCTTGTCGATGTCGTTCGCGGCACCCGTGGTGGGGTCGTGGAAGACCAGTTCCTCGGCGGCCCGGCCGCCCATCATGTAGGTCAACTGGTCGAGGATCTCGTTGCGGGTCGTCGAGTACTTGTCCTCGTCGGGCAGCACCATCGTGTACCCGAGCGCGCCACCACGCGGCAGGATCGTGACCTTGTGCACCGGGTCGGTGTGGTGCAGTGCCGCCGCCACCAGGGCGTGGCCGCCCTCGTGGTAGGCGGTGATCTTCTTCTCCTTGTCGTTCATCAGCCGGGACCGCTTCTGCGGGCCGGCGACGACACGGTCGATGGCCTCGTCCAGGGCCTTCGCATCGACGACCTTGCGGTTGCTCCGCGCGGTGAGCAGTGCCGCCTCGTTGAGGACGTTGGCCAGGTCGGCGCCGGTGAAGCCCGGCGTACGGCGTGCAACGGCGAGCAGATCGACGTCGTCGGCCAGCGGCTTGCCTCGCGCGTGGACCTGCAGGATCTTCTGCCGACCCTCGAGGTCGGGCGGCTCGACCGCGATCTGACGGTCGAACCGGCCCGGGCGCAACAGCGCCGGGTCGAGGATGTCCGGCCGGTTGGTGGCAGCGATCAGGATGACGTTGGTCTTGATGTCGAAGCCGTCCATCTCGACCAGGAGCTGGTTCAGCGTCTGCTCCCGCTCGTCGTGGCCGCCGCCCAGGCCGGCGCCACGGTGGCGTCCGACCGCGTCGATCTCGTCGACGAACACGATGGCCGGTGCGTTCTCCTTGGCCTCCTTGAACAGGTCGCGGACCCGGGAGGCACCGACGCCGACGAACATCTCGACGAAGTCGGAACCGGAGATGGTGTAGAACGGCACGCCTGCCTCGCCGGCGACGGCGCGAGCCAGCAGCGTCTTACCCGTGCCCGGAGCGCCGTACAGGAGCACGCCCTTGGGGATCTTCGCCCCGACGGCCTGGAACTTGGCCGGCTCCTGCAGGAACTCCTTGATCTCCTGGAGCTCCTCGATCGCCTCGTCGCACCCGGCGACGTCGGCGAACGTCGTCTTCGGGGTGTCCTTGCTCTGCAGCTTGGCGCGCGACTTGCCGAAGTTCATGACCCGGCTGCCGCCACCCTGCATCTGGGTCATGAAGAACCAGATCAACGCGGCCAGCAGGATGAAGGGCAGCAGCGCACCGAGCAGGCTCCACAGCACGCTGGCCTGAGGCACCTCGACGTCGTAGCCCTCGGTGAGCGTGCCGGCGTCCTGCTGCTCCTGCAGCTCACGCTGCAGCTCGATGCCCTGGCCTTCCACGTACTGAGCGCTGATCCGGTCGTCGTTCTTCAGGGTGAGCTGGATCTCCTGCGTCTCACCGCCGATGATCTTCGCGGACTGGACGTTGCCGTCGTCGATCTCGGACACGACACGAGCCGTGTCGACGCGTTCGAACCCGCTGGTCGAGTCGAGCAGCCTCGTCAGCACGAGGGCTGCGAGCACGAAGATGAGAACCCAAAACAACGGGCCCCGAAGCAGTCGCCTTCTGTCCATGATGCGGAGCCGGTCGGCCCCGTTCCTCCTGCCTTTCGGTACACCCGGTGAACGGGGGTTCCCGGCGGCCGGCCCGCCGGAGAAGTCGGATCACACCGACGGTACACCGGGCCAGCCCGCGACGCCCATGCGCATCACGGCTGACGATTTGCCAACGACACAGGCGTTTCGGGTGTTCCCGACGCGCCGCATGGGCCTGCACCCACGCGCATTCTCACGAGTACACGTGCGGCGCCAGTGTCGCGACGACTCGGAGATTCCGGTATCTCTCACCGTAGTCCAGACCGTAGCCCACCACGAACTCGTTGGGGATGTCGAACCCCACGTACCGCACCTCGACCGCAGTCTTCGCCGCCTCGAGCTTGCGCAGCAAGGTGAAGATCTCCACCGAGGCCGGGCCTCGCGAGCGCAGGTTCGAGACCAGCCAGGACAGCGTCAACCCGGTGTCGATGATGTCTTCGACCACGAGTACGTGCCGCCCGGTCAGGTCCGTGTCGAGGTCTTTGAGGATGCGGACGACGCCGCTGGACTTGGTACCCGAGCCGTAGGAGGAAACGGCCATCCAGTCGGATTCGACATGGCGGCTCAATGCTCGGGAGAGGTCGGCCATGACCATGACGGCACCCTTGAGCACGCCCACGAGCAACAGGTCGCGACCTTCGTAGTCGCGCTCGATGTCAGCGGCAATCTCGTACAGGCGACTCTGGATCTCGGAGTCGGTGAGCAGAACCTTCTCGAGATCGGCTTCGATGTCCTCGGCATCCACGCTCCGCAGCCTGCCACACGCCCGGCCGCGGCCAGGCGGGTTGCGACCGCTCCCGATCAGTCCAGGGGGGCGATCCTGAGCGCTCCGCCGGATCGGGATGCCCGCAGCTTGCCGGGCAAGTCGACGCCGACCTGGCCCCGCCAGCGCGTCACCAGCGCGTCGACGGCCTCGACATGCGCCGCGGTCAGATCCGTGGGCGGGCTTCCAGCGGCGATAGCCGCGCGACGGAGGACCCGCCACCGGACCGCCTTCGGGAGTCCCCCGAGGGCGCCCACGTCCAAATCGGTCGACGCATCCAGCCGGTGATCGGTAAGGGCACGCTCCGCCCAATCGTCGAGGGCATCGGCGTCCGCGCGCAGGAGGTCTGCGGTCCGGGCGAGAGCGGCGCCGATTCCGGGTCCGAGCTCGGACTCCAGGGCCGGCAAGACCCGCTGCCGGACCCTGGCCCGTGCATACGCCGGATCGGTGTTGTGCGGGTCGTCCCAGGGAACCAGGCCGTCCGGGACGGCGGCGCGCACGGTCGCACGCGGCAGATGCAACAGCGGACGCCGGTACAGCCCGGCCGAATCCAGCATCCCGGACATCGACCGCGCACCGGACCCGCGGGCCAGTCCGAGCAGGACGGTCTCCGCCTGGTCGTCCCGGGTGTGACCCAACAGGACGGCGGCGGCGCGGCATCGTTCCGCCGCCGCGTCCAATGCGGCGTACCGGGCGCGCCGGGCGTCGCCCTCCGGGCCTTCCGCACCGGCGTCGACCCGGACGTGCACCACCTCCACCGGGTCGAGACCCAGGGCAACCATGGACGCCGCCACGTTCCGGGCCCGGGCCGCCGATCCTTGCTGCAGACCGTGATCGACGGTCACCGCACCGGCAAGCCGTCGGGCCCGGGACGCCACATGCCCGAGCGCTGCCGCCAAGGCCAGCGAGTCGGCACCTCCCGAACATGCGACCAGCACCGCGCGGCCCGCAGGAAGGCTGGCGACCACGTCGCCGACGGCCTTGCGGACCGCCAGTCCCTGACCGCTGATCATGTCGGCCTTGCCACGGAGATGGGTGGCGAGGTCGACATGCTCACCGGGTGGCGAGAGCCGCCTGGCCATGGACCCGGCGGATCCACGCCACCGGGTCGGCGATCTCGTCGAGAGTAGGCAACGTCTCGACCGAGTCCCAGACCCGGTTGAAGCCATCCATGCCGACCTTGTCGACGACCGCGCGGGTGAACTTGGCGCCGTCGCGGTACTGGCGCATCTTGGCCTCCAGCCCGAGCAGCCGGCGCACCGTCCGATCCAGGCTGCCGGCACCGGCCCGTCGGCGCTGGAACCGCTCGCGGATCGTCGCCACGCTCGGGACGACGTCCGGCCCGACGCCGTCCATGACGACGTCAGCGTGGCCCTCCAGCAGCGACATCACCGCCGTGACGCGGTCGATGACGGCCTTCTGCGCCGGGGACTGGACGAGGTCGAGCACCGACGGCCCTCCCTCGCTGCCCTGCGCACTCTCGAGCACCGACCTGACGACCTCACGCAGCCGGGAGACCAGCACCGAGGGATCGACCTCGGTGGCGCTGACGAACGACTCGATCTCCGCCCGGAGGTGGTCCCGCAGCCACGGAACGGCCGTGAACTGCACCCGGTGGGTCTCCTCGTGCAGGCAGACCCACATCCGGAAGTCACGCGGCTCGACCTTCAACTCCCGCTCGACGTGGACGACGTTTGGCGCGACGAGCAGCAGCCGCCCGGCGGCGCCGCTCCCGTCCGACCAGAACGGGTCGAACTGCCCGAGAACCTTGCCGGACAGGAAGGCGAGCAACGCACCGGTCTCGACGCCGGTCACCTTCGGTCCGACATGGTCGAACAGTCCGCTCCCACCCGAGCGGCGCTGGCGGAGCTTGTCGGTCAGCGGCGCGATGATCTCCCGCAGGCCATCGCTTCCAGCCGAGCGGCGCTGGCGGAGCTTGTCGGTCAGCGGCGCGATGATCTGCCGCATGCCGTCGGCATTGGCCTGTGCCCAGCCGCCCCGGTCCACCACCACGACAGGGGCTGCTTCGGCCGAGCTGTCGAGGCCTGTGTACGCCCGCACCGGACCGGTCGCGGCCGTGGCGAACGCCTTGAGATCCGTGACGACGACGCGGGCCTCCTCGGCGGTCACCGTAGGACCGGGCTTGGCCAGCCGCCGCGCCGTCGCGACCGCGAGATCCCAGTCGACCATGTCGGGTGCCCGAGCTCCGGCGCTCTCGTACGACGTCATGCCGCCACGCTACGTGAGGC
>OCZV010001023.1_pt1 | contig 10015 bp, 10 predicted proteins | sample 1539051 | NCBI WGS metagenome assembly OCZV01 (sample SAMEA3113581, study PRJEB22503) | soil metagenome
AGAACGTGTGCTCTTCCGATCTCGGTGATGCCGTAGGCGATCCAGCCGGTATCCTGCGCGCCGCGCGCCACCAGCCAACCGGTGGCGAGCACGAGACCCACCGTGATCGGCGCCAGCCCGACCTCGACGGCGCTGCGCCACGGCGCGCCGGAGAAGCGTTGCCACACGCCGCCGGCGACGTAGGTGAGCGTGCACGACGGCGCGCACATGGCCGCCGTGGCCACCAGCGCCCCCGGCAGGCCGGCGACGTGCCAGCCGATCAGCGTCACCACCAGCATGTTGGGGCCCGGGGCCGCGTGGGCGATCACGAACATCTGCGTGAACTCGGCGTCGGTCACCCACTGGTGCACGTCCACCACGATCCGGTGCACCTCCGGAATGATCGTCGTGACCCCGCCGATCGCCAGTAGCGAGAGCCCCATGAACCGTACCGCGAGCGTGAGCAGCGGGCTCACGGGCGACGGCAGATCCAGGCGGCGAGCACGCTCACCGGCGCCAGCGTGAAGAGGACGGGCACGAGCGGCCACCGCAGCAGCGCGACGGCGGCGAACGTGACGAGGAGGAAGCCGAGCCCGCGCGACGTCGCCAGCAGCGGCGCCGCCATCTTGAGACCGGTTGCCAGCACGAGACCGCCCGCGGCGGCGCCGAGCCCGCGCAGGAACGCGTCGATCCCCGGCAGCTGGCCGAAGCGGCTATAGAGCACGGCGAGGGCGAGAACGACGACGAGCGGCAGGGTCAGGATCCCGGCCAGCGCCGTGAGCGCGCCCAGCACGCCGTGGAAGCGAGCGCCGATGATGATGGACATGTTGATCGTGTTGGGGCCCGGCAAGAAATTGCAGAGGCTGAAGATGTCGGTGAACTCCGCGGCAGTGAGCCAGCGCCGCTCCTCCACGAGCATGCGGCGCGCCCACGGCAGCACGCCACCGAAGCCGCGGGCACCGGCGTGGAAGAATCCCCTGTAGAGCTCGCCGAGCGTTGGGCGGGCCGCGGGGCCCGCGAGCGGCCATGTCACGCGGATCGTCAGCCGATGAAGCGCCCACCCATGACGCGGATGGTGTCGCCGGTGACGTAGGCGGACGCCTCGCTGGCCAGGAACACACAGGCGTCCGCGATGTCCTCCGGCCGGCCGAGGCGGCCGAGCGGGATCTGCCTGAGCTGCTCGGGGGCGCCGGGCGGCGCGTGCTTGAACTCCGGATACCAGTCGGCGTAGCGGCGCTCGGTGTCGATGAAGCCCGGCACCACCATATTGGCGCGGATACCGAACGAACCCAGCTCGGCGGCCAGCGCGCGGGTCAGGCCGAGCAGTCCGGTCTTGGCCGTGGTCACCGCCGCCGTGTTCGGGCGGCCGGTGAGGCTCGACAGCCCGCCCAGCGCGATGATGCTGCCATGCCGCCGCGCCTTCATCCCGGGAACGACGGCGCGCGCGAGGTAGAAGGCCGAGTGCAGGTTGACGGCCAGCACACGATGCCAGTCGTCGAGCGACGTGTCCGTGAGGCTGGTGTGCGGGCGGATCGCCGCGTTGCACACGAGGACGTCGATCGCGCCCAGCTCGGCCAGCCCCCGCTCGACCATGGCGTCGACAGCGGCGGCGTCACCAATGTCAGCCAGGACGCTGACGACACGCACGCCGGCCTTGCGGCACTCGGTCGCGACCGCCTCCAGCTCCTCGGCGTTGGCACGCGTGTTGAGGACGAGGTCGGCGCCCTCCGCCGCGAAGGCCAGCGCGATGGCCCGGCCGATGTTGCGGCTGGCCCCGGTGACGAGCGCGGTCTTCCCGCTGAGCCGCATGGGTGACCTGTGCGCTACCGGGGCACGAGCCCGCGGCGCGCCAGCTCACCCTCGAGATCGAGCGGCCGCGTGCCGGCCGGCTTGCCCTCCGGCACCGTCCAGAACAACTCGAGCTCGAGGCCGTCGGGGTCCTTGGCGTAGAGCGACAGGCTGGTGCCGTGATCCGACTGGCCAACGAGGGAGCGCGCCTCGAGGAGCCGCTGCCGGGCGCGCGCCAGATCGGTCAGCTCGCCGACCTCCCAGGCCGCGTGGTACATGCGCGCCACGCGCTCGTCGGGCGGGCGCACGCCCGCCTGCTCGAACAGACCCAGGTGATGATCGTCGGCGCTGCCGGGGATGATGAGAAACGCCGCGTTGGGATAGCGGCGCTGCACCTCGAAGCCGAGCACGTCGCAGTAGAAGCGCACGCTGCGCTCGACGTCGGCCACCCACAACACCACGTGCTGCAGCCGGCGAAGCCCGAGCCCGCCGCCACTCATCGCGCCAGCCCGTCGTCCATGCTGACGGTGATCGCCGCGCAGGCGATGAGGGTGTCGGACCCGGGAACCCGCAGGCCGCCGGCGACCGGGCGCACGGTCACCTCGCCGTGCGGCAGCTCCTTGCGCACCCGTTCGACGTCGACCGACGCCGGGTCGGGCACGGCCACCGTGACGTCCACGAGCATCGTGCCGCCCCGTGCCCTGACATCGGAGAACAGCGGCAAGCTCGAGTGCCGGATCGCGTCGGACACCGCGCGGCAGGCGGCCTTGGTGCAGTCCAGCCCGTGGACGTCGACGCCCATGCCGAACTCGAGGACGACCGGCCGGGCGCTCACGCGCGCAGCCCCGGCATCGCGAACCTCCTGGCGTCCAGCGTGGTCACCAGCGCCCGCGACTGCTCCGGCGTGAGCGCGACGAGCGGCGGACGCACTGTCGCCCACGCGGCGTCCTCACCGTAGTGGGCGACGGCGGCCTTGAGGGCGGGGATCATCGGAAACGTCGCGAAGATGCCCCGGATCTCGTCCAGCCGCGCCTGCCGGACATCGGCGTCGGGCGCCCGCCATGTCTCGAAGAGCCGCGCGATGGCCGCCGGATTCACGTTGGCCGTCGCGCTGATGCAGCCGGCGCCGCCATGACGCATCCCCTGTAGCAGGAACGTCTCGGCGCCGGGGAAGACGTCGAAGCCGCTCTTGGCAAAGGCCTCGAGGAAGGCCTGCGTGTTCTTCCAATCGCCGCCGCTGTCCTTCATGCCGGCGGTCTGCGTCGGGTACGCGTTCAGCAGCCGCTCGACGAGCCCCAGCGTGATGGGCACCTGGGCGACCGGCGGGATGTGATAGAGATACACGCGCAGCCGCGCCTCGCCCACTCGCTCGATGATCTCGGCGAAGTTGCGGAACAGGCCGTCGTCGCTCACGCCTTTGTAGTAGAAGGGCGGCAGCATCAGCACGCCGCCGCAACCCAGCTTGACCGCGTGGGCCGTCAGCCGTACCGAGTCCGGAAGCGCGCAGCAGCCGGTGCCCGGCATCATCCGGGCGGGATCGATCCCGGCGCCCACCAGCCGGTCGAGCAGCTCGATCTTCTCCTCGACCGAGAGCGAGTTCGCCTCCGAGTTGGTGCCGAACACGGCCAGGCCGACGTTCTGCGAGAGCAGCCAGCGGCACTGGCGCACGAACCGCTCGGGGTCGGGCGCGAGGTCGGGCGTGAACGGGGTGACGACGGGCGACAGGACGCCGGTGATCCGCGGGGTGTCGTTCATGCGCGATACGTTACCATGAGGCCCATGTCAGACCAGACCCTCATGATCGACCACGCCCGCTACGTCGTGACGCTCGATCCGCAGCGCCGGATCATCCAGGACGGCGCCGTCCTGATCCAGGGCGGCCGTATCCGCCAGGTCGGTAAGGCCGCCGAGCTCGCGGGCGCGCGCGCCGACCGCGTGATCGACGCCCACCACATGGTGGTGACGCCCGGGTTCGTCAACGGCCACATGCACATCTCCTATGCCCACGCCGTGCGGGGCATCTTCCCCGACGACCTCGGCAGCCCGCTGCAGCACGTCTTCACGCTGCAGATGGCGATGACGGAAGACGAGGAGTACGTCACCTCGCTGCTCGGGATCGTCGAGCTGCTGAAGAACGGCACCGTGTGCTTCGTGGACCCGGGCAGCACCAAGTTCCCCGAGGCCTGCCTGCAGGCCTATCAGGACTCGGGGATCCGCGTGATCCTCGGCGAGTGCGTGACGGACCGCGAGGCGCCGTTCCCGTTGCCGCGCTATCCCGCGGCCGAGGCCATCGACCGGACGTCGGCCTTCCTCAAGAAGTGGCACGGCCGCCTGGACGGCCGGCTGCGGGCGTGGGCGATGCCGTTCTCGCCGGAGACGTGCAGCGCCGACCTGCTTCGCGCGCTCAAGCGGCTGGCCGACGAGCACCGCACGTCGCTGACCTTGCATCACGGCAGCGGCGCCAAGGCCCGCCAGGACTACCAGGCGCGCGGCAGCGCCAGCCCCACGCAGTACCTGGAGTCCATCGGCGTGGTCGGCCCCAACGTCGTCCTGGCTCACGTGCTCGGCCTCGACGACGCCGAGATCGACTGCATGGCGAGCACGGGAACGACCGCCGCGATGTGCCCGGTCACCGCGGCCAAGGGCGGCCGCGGCGCCGGCGCCCATGGCCGGCTCCCGGAGCTGCTGGCCAGGGGCGTGAAGGTGGCGCTCGGCTGTGACTCGCCCAACAACTCCAATCACCTCGATATCGTGCGCGCGCTGAACATGGCCGCCATCCAGTACAAGGACGCGCGCCAGGACATGCGCCAGATCCCCGCCGAGACCGCGCTGGAGCTGGCCACGCTCACCGGCGCCCACGCGCTCGGCGTCGGCGACGAGCTCGGCTCGCTGGAGCCCGGCAAGAAGGCCGACCTGGTGCTGTTCGACACCCAGCGGCCCGAGTGGCAGGCGATCTTCAACCCGATCAACAACCTCGTCTACAACGCCGACGGCCGCAGCATCCACACGGTCATCGTGGACGGGCGTGTGGTGGTGGACGCCTACCGGCAGTCGTTCGTCGACGAGCCTGCCCTCTACGCGAAGGTGCAGGAGATCGGCGACCGGCTCCTGGCGCGGACCGGCGTCAGCTTCCCCCGCTCTCGCTGGCCGATCGTGTGATGCGCCGATCACGGAGAGTCTCGACATGGCGCTGACTGGCGTCCCCGTCATCGACCTCGCCCCCGCGCGCCAGGGCGGCCGCGCCGAGCGCCGGCGCATCGCCGGCGCCATCGACGCCGCCTGCCGGGACATCGGCTTCTTCGCGGTCGCCGGCCATGACATGCCGGGCCCGGTCATCGACGACCTGCGCCGCTGCGCCCACACGTTCTTCGCATTGCCGATCGCCGACAAGCTCGCGGCCCGGCACCCCACGGGCATGAACCGCGGCTACCATCACGCCGGCGGCGAGGCGCTCGCCGCCGCGAACGATGGGGCCGCCCCGCCCGACCTGAAGGAATTCTTCCACGTCGGCCCGGTGGACGTGTCGGACGACCCGTACTACACGAGCGGGGCCGGGCCACGCCACTTCGCGCCGAACATCTGGCCGGCGACACCGGCCGGCTTCGAGCGGGCGGCGACGGTGTACTACCGGGCGATGAGCCGGCTCGTCGTCCGTCTCATGCGGCTGGCCGCGCTCGCGCTGGACGTCGAGAAGACGTTCTTCGACGACAAGGTCGACCGCTCGATCGGGACGATGCGGCTGAACTACTATCCAGCGCAGGCGCGGCCGCCGGAGCCGGGCCAGCTCCGGGCCAGCGCGCACACCGACTACGGCGGGTTCACGATCCTGAGCGGCGAAGACGTCCCAGGCGGCCTGCAGGTGCTGACCCGCGGCGGCCAGTGGGTGGACGTGTCGACGACGCCGAGCACGTTCGTGGTGAACATCGGCGATCTGCTCATGCGCTGGACCAACGACCGCTGGCTGTCGAACATGCACCGCGTGGTCAATCCGCCCGCCGGCGACACCCGCGCGCGGCTGTCGATCGCGTTTTTCAACCATCCCAACTACGACACGCTGATCGAATGCCTGCCCTCGCAGGGCCCGGCCAAGCACCCGCCCGTGCTCTCCGGGGAGTACCGCGATCTCAAGTATTCCAAGACGGGCCTGACCGGCGCCACCGCGCCGGCGGGCTGAGAGGATCTCGCATGCTCTACCGCGGCATGGACCGCCCCGCGCTCGACGCCGCCTACAACAACACCGCCGCCGTCGGCCAGGCCAGGCGCGACCGGTACGTCGCCGACTGGTCGGTCCGCAGCGACGCCTTCCGGAGGGCGCGCGACGGGCGCCTCGACGTCTTTCCCTGCGGCGCCGCCGGCGCCCCCACGCTCGTCTACATCCACGGCGGCTACTGGCAGATGAACGACAAGGAGCCGTATGCCTTCCTGGGCGAGGCGCTTCTGCCGGCCGGCTTCAACCTCGCGTTGGTGGAGTACACGCTGGCGCCGGCCGCGCGGCTCGACGCAATCGTCGCCGAGGTGCGCTCTGCGGTCGCCTGGGTCATCGAGCACGCCAAAGAGCACGGCGGCGATCCCGGCCGCGTCTTCGTGGCCGGCCACTCGGCCGGCGGCCACCTGACTGCGCTGGCGATGGACGACGCGCGCGTGGCCGGCGGCGTGGCCATCAGCGGCATCTACGACCTGGAGCCGATCCGCCTGAACTATCTCAACGACAAGCTGGGGCTCGACGCCGAGGAGGCCGAGCGCAACAGTCCCATCCGTCATCTTCCTGAGCAGGCGAGCCCGCTCGTCGTCACGGTCGGGCTGGGCGAGCTTCCCGAGCTGATCCGGCAATCGGAGGAGTACGCGGCGGCGTGGCAGCGTCGCGGCCTCGACGGCCGGTACGTGCCCCTGGCGAGCCACGACCATTTCTCGATCCTGGAAGAGTTGGCGCAGCCCGGCGGCGCACTGCTCGCGGCGCTGAAGGAGCTCGCCTGACCTACCGAAGCCTGGGCACCAGCTCGAGCAGCCCATCAGCGGAGCAAAACCGCATCCGACCACGCGTGACGGCCTGGCGCGAGGCTTCGGCCGGTGGACTTGGGGGGTCTCGAAGTCGCCGTCCGACATCATGGACATTGTCACAGCCGCGAGGCACCACTAGCATGGGTTGGATGGACGAAGCGGGCGTGCGCACGCGACAGTGGAAGCGGATCGAGTACGACCGGCTGGTCGAAGCCGAGATCCTCGGCCCCGAGGAACGCATCGAGCTCCTCGGTGGGCAGATGATCGTCAAGGAGCCACAGTACAGTCCCCACGCGACGGCCATCCAGCTCGTTCAAGGCATCCTCACCGCCGCGTTCGGGCCCGGATGGAGCGTGCGGCCGCAGATGCCGGTGGCGCTCGACGATGAGTCGGAGCCCGAGCCCGACATCTGCGTCGTGCCCGGCGGTCCACGGGACTACCGCGATGCCCATCCCGGGCGTCCGGTTCTGATCGTCGAGGTTGCGCTGACTCGACTGAGGTTCGACCGCGAGCACAAGGGCAGCCTCTATGCCCGATCGCGGATCGCCGACTACTGGATCGTAAACATCCCGGATCGGCGCCTCGAGGTCTATCGGGACCCCATCCCGGACACCGCCGCCCCCTTCGGGGCGCGCTACGGGCGCGCGATCACGCTCGGGCCCGACGAGCAGGTCTCACCCCTGGCCTTGCCGGCGGCAGTGATCACGATCGGCGATCTGCTGCCTTAGCGCGACGGCGTTGGCGGGTCACGCTGCAATGCGCTTGAACACGCCGGACGGTCCGCCCCACGACAGACGGGGCCCACTGCAGCGGAACGCGTGTACGCCCCCCGCGACGTCCTCCTCGAAGATCAGCCGCAGCGGCCATGACTCGACGTCGAAGACGTTGCGTCTCACCGGCAACAGCGCGTTCATGGACCAGAGGACGCCTCGCAGGACGAGCCGGCCGTCCACCACGCCGACCGTCACCTCGTGTCTGCCATCGCCGTAACGGCCGGTCACCCGCGCGACATCCGCCGCGTTCGGGGTCGGGTCGTCCTCGTAGGGCACGCCGACGAAGTCACAGATGCGCCGGCGGCGTTCTGCCCAGCCGTCCGGACCGACGTCGAGCATCAGCTTCGGGAGGTCGAGTCGGTCGACGATGACGCCGCACACCTCCGCGTGCGCGCGCCAGTACGCGAGGAGCCCGTCGAAGCCGGAGAGGCCGCGCTCCCGCGTGAAGGCGAACCCCGCGCTCGCCTGGATGTGATGAAGGAGCCACGCCATGCCGCGTCGCTCTCCGATGGCGCGGAACGCGGCCTCCGGATCCTGCTGCCCGAGGTACACGAGCGCCGGCCGCAACGGCCCAGCCGATGCCACGAGCCGGTGCACGAGGTCCTCGATGACGGCGGGCTCGGCGTTCCGCATGAGCATCGTGGCGACGGGCGTCTGCAGCAACGCGCTCTCCGGAACGAGGACGACGTCGTAGTCCGCGGCGGCGGCGGTAAAGGCGCGCCAGCGCGCCACCCGCGCATCGGCGAACGCCTCCCAGCTCCCGTAGCCGTGTGACGGCGGGGGCGGAACGAGCGGGTGCGGCGTCTCCTCCTCATAGACCCAGCGCGCCGCCCGGCCCTGTCGCGCGAGCAGGCGCGCGAGGAACTGCGCCGTCGTCGATTTGCCGGCCCCGGGAAACCCTTCGACGAAGATGAGACGGCCCACCGTGATTCACCCCTGTGTCCGAGTCGAAGTCTACGGATTCGGGCGCGCGGGTCACCCATCCGTCCTGCGGGCCCACGGCGCTCACCTAAGAGGCCACGGCAGCGCCCGCCGCGAGCTGGCGCGCGACCAGATGAGCGTAGAGCCCGCCCCGGGCGAGCAGTTCGGCGTGGCGCCCCACCTCCACCACCCGCCCCTCGTGGAATACCACGATCGCGTCGGCATCGCGCACCGTAGACAGGCGGTGAGCGATGACCAGCGTGGTGCGGTCGCGGGCCAGGCGCTCGAGCGCGTCGCGCACCATCATCTCACTCACGGCGTCCAGATGTGACGTCGCCTCGTCAAGGATCAGCACGGGGGCATTCTTGAGAAAGGCCCGGGCGATCGCCACCCGCTGGCGCTGGCCCCCCGACAGCCGGGCGCCTCGCTCGCCGACCATCGTGTCGAGCCCGTCCGGCAGCGCTGCGACGACCTCGCTCAGCGCCGCCCGCTCGATCGCGTCGGCCAGGGCCATCTCGCCGGCCTCCGGACGCGCCAGCATGATATTGGCGCGCAGCGTGTCGTTGAACAGGTAGGTGTCCTGCGCGACGAGCGCGATGCGGCGGCGCAGGTCGTCGAGGGTGTAGTTGCGCAGGTCGTGACCGAGCAGCCGCACCACTCCGGACTGCGGGTCCCAGAAGCGAAGCAGCAGGTTGGCGACGGTCGTCTTGCCGGCGCCCGACGGTCCCACGAGGGCGACGGTGCCGCCGATCGGGACCTGCAGTGACACGCCGTCGAGCGCCGGGCGCGTGCGTCCCGGATAGGTGAAGCGCACGTCGGCCAGCTCGACGGCGGGGCCCTCGCGGCGCCCGATCCCGCGCGCGCCGGGACCGTCGACGACCGGCACCGGCTCGGCCTCGACGGCGTGCAGTCGCCGGGCTGCGCCCAGCGTGTCGGCCAGCTGGCGCCCGACCTGCGCGACCTCCCAGAGCGGCACGAACGCCGAGAGCGCCAGCAGCGTGAGCAGCGGCAGCGCGCCCGCCTCCAGGCGCCCCTGCTGCACCAGCCAGGCGCCGACGGCGGTGACCGCGAGGCCGCCGAGGCCGGTCGCGGTCTCTTGCAGCGCGGTCTGGCGGGTCAGGTCACGCAGGAAAGGCAGGCGCAGGTCGAAGAAGCGCCGGGCCCTGGCGGCCAGCGCCTCGCCCCAGGCGTGCATGCGGCCGTAGGCGACGATCTCGCCCAGCCCCTGCACGGTATCCACCACGTGCGCGTTCAGGTCGCCGGACGCCTCGCGCGCGCGCGAGCCCAGGCGGTCGATCCGCGCGCGCCCCAGCACGGGCAAGAGCGCGGTATAGAGGAGGAACGGCACCAGCACGATGGCGAGCGGCGGCGCGAAGGCCGCCAGCGTGGCCAGGACGGCGGCGGGCACCAGCACAGCGACGAGCGCGGGCGTCACCGTGTGGGCGAAGAAGTACTCGATCAACTCGACGTCGTGGGTGGCCACGCCGGCCAGGTCGCCGGTGCGCCGCCGTGTGAGGTAGGCCGGCGCCAGCGCGTCGAGCTTGCGGAACACGGCC
>OCZV010001024.1_pt1 | contig 10012 bp, 14 predicted proteins | sample 1539051 | NCBI WGS metagenome assembly OCZV01 (sample SAMEA3113581, study PRJEB22503) | soil metagenome
TTATGGACAGATAGTTCCAGTAATGTACCAGCTGGAATTTCTTCTATAGCACAGAGAATAGAAAATATGGCTTCTAGTAAATAATAATTATGTATAGTAAGCGAACAAACGATGATGCAGAATATCTTCAGTTTGGACATATTGGAATTATGCTAACTTATTTTCCGTGGTTTTGTTCGGACTAGTGTCATATCGATAGAAAATGAGGATCCAATTGTCCGCTGGAGATCTTATTATATAATGTGGCCAATCAAATGATACAATGACTAATGGCAAACGAACCCTTCCTATATGCACAGTGTTTGGTTCTCTATTGTTTCTGGGAATGACAGTTGCTATGTTGGGGCCATTAGCGACTCCTGCTATGGCCCAAAACATGAGTAACTTAACCACAGCAACTGGGATTGATGATGTGGGATTGGTAACAATTACGCCCCAGCAGATAAATGAAATAAAAAATAGTATAAACGTCACCCGTCAAGCCCTAGAACAGGGCAATATTCCCGAAGCACTTGCCAACTTGTCGATTGTTGAGGAACAGTTTTCGGTTCTTACAGAAGAGACATAGCTGGCCACAAAATAGGGATGTTCTCTTAAGGACATCACTCATGCGTTGTCATAGTCATGCCATGAATTTGTATAAGATGTAATTAAGTCATTAGATTCCTTTTCTTTGTTTGCTCCCAACCTTTTTCTCTTCCGTCTCTTATTGTCACTAACATCTTAGAAACCATTAAAGGGTGGAAAGCCTAGATTAGCGTGATGAATATTTCAGATTGGGATTCTAGTAGAATCACTATAAAACCTTTGATGGCTGTTGCTATTATTGCTATCATGATGGTAACTGTTGCATCTCAAAATGTCCTTGTTAATTTAGTACATGCGGAAACTGGACAGGGCACTGACATATTCAGGGTTATTATGACTATGTTTGGCGTTGAAAATACTAAAGGTGATGTAGTTACAATTGTTACCGTAAATAATGGAGAAGCATCAAGAGTGAAATTCCTTGAGACAGATGCATTTAAACCGATTTCGACTAATCTTAGTTCCTTGGCTATGACACCAAATCCAGGTTCTAATGCAGGGATTCTGGAGTATGTTGCAACATTTCCAAATGTTACTGTAAATTCAGGTGCTGAGTATAAAACCTGTGTCATGACAACTAAAGATCTGGAGCTATTATGTAAGACAGGTCATAATTCACCTGCTTCAAGACCAGAATTTGTAGACATAAACCTTGATGAAGTTACAGCGGCCGGAACTGAACAGTTGGAAACAGAGGAACAACCGGCTAGGATAGAAGAGCAAGACTAGGCAGGATTATAAAAATTAATTACTGTCATTAACCTCACGCCTAAGTAAAGAAGAACTAGAAGATGAGGACAAACAATTCTAGCCTATCCAAATAGTGGCAGAGGTAGCTCTTGTCCTTCGTCTTGTCCTTCATCTTCATCTGTTAGCCCACTTTCCCCCTGATCGGTTGGTTGAGGAGGACCTTCTTCTAATTCAGAGTCTAAACCTAAGGTTTCTTCTTCTAATCCAACACCCTCTTCTCCTGTTGTCACTGTAGGTGGTGTGCTGCCTGCTCCATCAAGGTTCAGGTCTACTCTTAGATCATTTGAAAGTATCGCCGTCCTTTCTAAATTCCTAAAAGTTACATTTGCAGTTACACTTTGTACTGTTGAATCTCTAATTGTGGTTTCAAGTCCCTCCACTCCACCCGAGCTTTGAGCAACAAAACCATTTGGATATGATGATGTTCTTATTAATGAGCCATTAGGCGCATATACCTCCATGACAGCATTTATTGTTTGACCTGCAATTGAATTATCGTTCAATTCATAGCTTGCAAATATGCTTACTTGATTTCCACCTCCAGATGAAAGTGATCCGAAACTTGAATTATGTAACGTCAGAGTAACCTCCTGGCCATGGTCTGCAAGAGCACTCTTAAAAAGAGGTAATTCTGGGATTACTGCAGAGGAATATCCTGAAAAGAATACTAAGCTCAGAGATTGTTGATTGAATAGTAGAGATAGACCTAATATCGCCGTCATAGCAATTATAATAAGAGATTGTAGCTTTATCATTTTTTGAACAGGCAACATAGAACGATAATCAAATAAAACATAGAAATCTATTTAATTTGACATTTGTATTATATTCTTTTAATTAGCATTGGTCTAAGTAAATGTATCCGCATTCAAATAACTAGGTAGCCTTAGAAAAATAATTATGAAAAACTTTACAATAAATCAAACAACTAATCAGATCAATCAATATAGAATTGAAGACATATAGAAGCCAGCGGGTTCATTATAGTATTTGTATTTGATAAAGATGTAATTGTTACTTTGTACCAATAGATGAGCTAAGACTAAAACTCATGTGGCCCCAAATTCACTTATGTCTTTCGACAACAACATTTTTACCTTCTTTGTTTTTTGTGTTTAAAAGGAATACTCCATTATTAAGATATTGTCCTTCCGAACAGACTACTCTTTGGATTCCAACTGATAGAATAAGTTTAGCACATTGGATACAAGGTTCTCCAGTGATATACAAAGTTGAACCTTGACACTCCTTTGAATTTTGCAATATAGCGCTAGCTTCGGCATGTATACAGAGACATTTTTCTAATTGTTCGCCTGTTTTTATTTTACCTTCAATTCTATCTCTACATCTTTCGCATCCTCCTTGATTACAATTCAAAAATTGTGAAGGTGTTCCATTATATCCTGTCGATACAATACGGTTGTTTTTAGTTATGACTGCTCCAAACTGTTTGACCATACAAGAAGACCGTTTAGATATTAGATTCGCTACCTGAATAAAGTATTCATCCCAGGATATTGTCATTCATCTTTAGACAATACAGTGTAAGGATATATGGATTAGTTCATCTGATATTTGTATAATGATGCTTGTTAGTGAAAAAAATTCGCAAAACATACATTGCATATTTATGCTACCAATAATGAGAAGATTGTTTCAATACCAATCTAAAAAACATGCAATTCAATATAGTGAAAAATCAAATTATAACATTGGAAAAACTGATTTGACTATGCAAACTAGGATATGATGATGCACAGAGGGCGATTCAGGAACAGCAATTCTGATGGTTTCGAAAGAGGAATCTAATAAGATACGGGTGTTGTCCATAAGAATCGTAATAGATATATCTTCATAAAGATTTATGTAATTTTTATCAGGCTAATAAGAAAGAGAAACCACTGGAGCTAATATGACAATAGGAATTTCAAAAATAATGGTATGTATTGACGGTTCGAAAGAATCTGTAAATGCGGCAGACTATGCTATTGCTATTGCAAAGAGACATAATGCAGAACTGATTGCTGTCAATGTACTCACTTCTGATATAGGTTATGCTTATTCATCTCCTGGTGTTGAAAGTCCTCCCTTGACGATAAAGGAAATCATATTGCTTGCTGAAGATGAAGTGAAAAAATGGTTTGACGACATCAAAGAAAAAACAGATAAGAGCAGCATCCGGTTCAGGTCAGAGATAATTATGGCAAAAAGATCAACAGTAAGTACAATATTGGATTATGCTGAGGAACAAAATATCAATCTAATTGTAGTAGGCACTAGAGGTCGTTCGGGTATTAAGAAAATGTTGCTTGGAAGCGTCGCTTCAGGACTTGTAACTTATGCAGCCTGTCCTGTTCTTGTCGTAAAATGAGAGGCAAATAATATGTGAATTAAATCCGTTATTCTCTCAAAGTAAGCATAAAAAGTGTCATTTTTTTGGATATTTTTTTTAGATTTTTTAGAATAAACTTTGGTCTTCTTACGTGGGTAAATCTAATGTATTACGCTGAATACGGTCCTTACATAACGTATTTCAGAGACGACCTATTATTATGATGTTCAGGGTATATGGCATCGCCAGATGAACGAAGAGAAAATGGAAAAGAAGAGAGAGAAACTAGAGAAATAGTACTTGCTAGATGGAGCGACAGATTTCTGGCATGGCTAATTGACTTTATCATAGTATCAATAGCCTTAGCAGTATTGTTTAGTGCAATAGCACTACCAATTTGGTTTTTCTATTATGATAATGACGATATGGCCGCAGCAAGGGCATACCAAAGTGTCCAACCTTTGCACTACATTATATCAAGTGCTGCTTTCTTTGGGTATTGGACATATTTTGAATATACTATCGGCCAATCAATAGGCAAGAGAGTTTTGAAGTTAAGGACTGTGGACTTGTCTGGTAATAGAATTGACATCAAAAATGCTGCAATTGAAAGCTTTGGAAAGGCTTTCTTGCTTCCAATTGATGTAATATTAGGGTGGATATTTACTAACAACAAAAGACAGAGGGTATTTAGCAGAATAGGCAACACAATTGTTATTAAAATAAAGAACCCGCAACTAGCACAGAATGACATCAAGTATACAAAAGATTAATCTATGGCAATCATGTGAACCCCTATACATTGCTCACAATGTGATCTTCCTAACAGGTAAAAACTATATTCACCTTTTTCAAGAAATTTATCATGTCTGAAAATATTCAAAAATCACCTTCATTAAATCAAATGGTTGACGCCTTTACTCATCTTAAGCAAAGGTTAGAATACTTCGAAAGGCATGTTCAGAATTCTAATAATCAAGAAGTAAAGAAAGAATACTTTCGAACTTTGGCTCAGGTTATAGAAGCAGAAAATGCCCTTCGCCATTTTGTTAAAGTCTTTTATAATGATAGTGAGAGTGAGATAAGAAATTCTTGACCCCCAAATTTGTGACATCCAGCTCAGTCTAGGTGCAAGTAATAGAAGTAGTATGTTCTATTTGAAAGGGAATAATATATACTTGAATGTCAGTATCGAATATGGGGCCGGTCGTCTAGCCCGGTAGGATACAGCATTGGCATTGCTGAGGTCGTAGGTTCGAATCCTGCCCGGTCCATATGACTGTTGTGCATACTAGTCCTTTAACACATGGATAAACATTGCCGCAGCCAACCTCTATATTCTTTGTTTTATACGTTTGAACAATTATGAAAGCATTAGTATACCATGGTCCAAACGACGTCCAGCTAGATGATAAACCCCGTCCTACTATCCAAAATCAAGAGGATGCAATATTGCGTGTTACAACAACTGCTTTATGTGGTTCCGATCTTCACCTATATCATGGAACTGTAGCCGGCATGGAACCAGGACAGACTCTTGGACATGAGTTCATGGGAGTTATAGAAGAAACAGGTTCTGGGGTACAAGAAGTTAAAGTGGGCGATAAGGTAGTAATTCCATTTAATATTAATTGTGGTCGTTGCTGGTATTGTAGGCATGAGTTGTGGTCCCAATGTGACAGGTCTAATCCTAAAGGAGAATTAGGAGGCTCTTTTGGTTATACGCAGGTTCTAGGAGGATATGATGGAGGACAAGCAGAATATGTTCGGATACCATTTGCAGATACAGTAGCAGCATTAAAAGTTCCGGATAATATTAAGGCTGATGAACAAGTGCTATTTTTAAGTGATATACTTCCAACCGGCTTTTTCGGAGCAGATATTGCAAATATACAGCCAGGTGATGATGTTGCTGTATTTGGCGCAGGACCCGTTGGATATTTTGCAGTTATGAGCTCATTTTTACGTGGAGCTGCTAGAGTATTCTCAATAGATCATTGGTCTATGCGACTAAACAAAACAAAAGATCTAGGAGCTGAAATTATCAATTTTGATAATGAAGATCCGGTTGAAAGGATAAAAAAAGAAACTGGCGGTAAGGGAGCAATTTGCATAGATGCTGTGGGCTATGAAGCTGTAGGACATTCTAGTGGGAGCAGTAATGAAGGCAGTAACAACAATAATAAAAAGAATATAGGCCATGATCATTCAAAAGTATCCAAACCTGCTTATGAACCTGCTAACCCGTTGCAGGTAATAAATTGGATGTGTCAAGCTGCAAGGAAATACTCAACTATATCAATACCAGGAGTTTACGGAGATGCTTACGACCAATTTCCTCTTGGACAACTATTTAATCGTGAACTTCAAATCAGAATGGGTCAATGCCCCGTAAAAAAATACAATGAACAACTACTCCATCTAATTGAAGTAGGTCGAATAGACCCAACTAAGATCATAAGTCATACTATGAAACTTGAAGAAGCACCTAAAGGATATGATATTTTTGACAAAAAGGAAGATGCAACCAAAATTGTGTTCAAACCATAGTTACAACAAGAATTCATCCGGTTGTACTGAATCAGGAAGGTCCAATGACTGGCCAACCATTTCAAAACCTGGGAATTGGCTGCATTAAATGGTAGCATTTCTAAAATGGATATTTCATTTGAACCTGAATAAATTAATAGTAAGTTTATCATAATATAGCAAGATGAGTGAATTTGCATTCTTTCGATTTATGAGCCTTAGTCTACTTAATTTAGAAGAACAACAACATAAAGATGAGATAGTCTCACTTACCGAAGAGGTATTGGATGCCAAGGGCATTGAATGTGATTCAAAAATAGCTAAAATATCTGAAGAACAACTAAGGGAGATATTAGAACAAGTTAGAAAGCTTAGAAGGAAAAAGAAGGCTGAAGAAGATTTAGAAATTTCTGTACAATAGCATTAAAATGTCTAAAAAGGTCTGTCTACCGGTCCGACATGACCGTTTATGTAGGGGTTAGGAATTGTTGCGTTTCCATTTGTAGTGAGAATGATATTCCCTGCTTTACCTCTGTCCTTACCGTTTTCCACTAAAAACCAAATCGGAACTACATGAGGACTTCCATCATTCTGACTGTCGCAAGTTTTCCAGTGAAGGTACCTTGCATTAGAAATCTTGCAACTTCAGCTTTGGACATTTCAGTCATTACTGTTATTATTATTTATTGGAATATAAGATAGTTGTTTCCTACTTTTGAACAATGAAAATGAAGTAAATTCTATGAGGAAGAATTAGCAGCACTCTGTCCGACTTGCTTAATACATTGCATAGGATGTCTATTCTCTTCTTCTAAAATTGATTGAACTATGTCTGTTACCTGCATATCCTTAATACCAGAAGTAGCCTTAACCTTAACTCTATCTCCCCTTTTCCTTTTTTGACAAATATAACAAAATAAAAGCGGTCCAGCTAAAAAGTGGATGTGTCCGCCTAAAATTACAGCAAGTTCACCTTTCCAATGAATCAAAAATTGTGGGCAGGTGTTTGTAATCCGTCCAACTGCTATTCTTCCTTTTCTGAATCTACCTCAAGTTCTTTGACTTCAAATCCTTGGTTATTAATAGAATTCACCACTGCAGATATCTTTTGCATAGCCTGTGACGTATCACGTATAGATCCAGTATTGAGTTCAAGCTCAACTTCCTTTGCTTTTAAGCCCTGTTCCTTCATTGAATTAAATACAGAAGAAATCTTTTGGGCAAACTGAGATCCACTTCCGTTATTTGGTCCAACATCCATTTCAATACTAAACTCCCTTGAATCAAGTCCTTGCTCTTTAACGGAATCTAGAATTGGAGATATTTTTTTCGATATTTGCGATGCATCAACTGATCCTGTTTTAAATTCAATTTCTATTTTCATTGCAGCTCCATTATAACACTATGATATATAGCAGTACAGTATACGTTGCAATACTAAGCAATCATTTTAGATCAGTGATCTACCTCTGCTAAAATAGAACTATAAATTCAATATAGATCTATAATGTAATCTCTACTGACAGTACAGCGAAATGTTGTTGGTATAAAGGTTAAAAAACATAGATGAACAGTCGATCAAACACCTTACTAAAATTATTATATAATGTATAACCTATTTAGGCATAGATGTGTCTGCAAGATTATGATTAACAAGATCAAGATCTTATTATTTGTAGGGGCTATTCTATTAACATCAGCAATAATTACGACCTATCCAGCACAAGCAGAGACAGGAAAAGGAAAAGATGTATTCAAAGTCATTATGACAATATTTGGAGCAGATAGATCAAAAGGTGACGTAGTTGCAATAGTGACAGTAAACAATGGAGAAGCATCAAAAGTTAAGTTCTTAGATACCAATGCATTATCAGGTTCTACTCTTGCTACCACTTCAGTTCCTTCTAGTACAAATCCTGCAGCTGGCTTGGGTATTATAGAGTATGTTGCAACATTTCCAAATGTAACTGTAAATGCAGGGGATGAGTATGATGCATGCGTAATGACAACTAAAGATTTGAAACCAATATGTACAACGGGAAATAATTCTCCTGCTAATAGGCCTGAATTTGTGGATTTATCATTAAACGCAACCGGTGAAATTAATCAGGCTATACAACAAGAGGAAAACGGTGAGAATGAAAGTGATGAAGACTAGTTTGTTCGTTCTTTATACTATTAATCCATAAAGTAGATGCTCTCATAAACTAAAGTAAGTTGTAGGCAGATAAGGTGCTTTCAGAATCCCTAGACATTATTAGGAGTTTTACATGAGTACCTTAATTCAATGCCAGAACATTGCGTTTCACACAGAAAGTCTATAATAAAACATGCAACCCTTTGAAATAAGTGGCAGGTATACATAGTGATTACCAATGGGCAGTCTAGAATTAATTATACATTCCTTACCTTTTGTAGTAGTAAGTAGGGTTTTCAAGCTTTTTTAAGGCCTCAGGCCAGTCAATCGTATTGTTAGGGCTAGTCCATTCTACAAAGGCTGAGCCCTCACCTGCCCATCCTGTGAATTTTCTGACGGCAGTGGCATGAGGTTCCTCCATTATAAAATGCCTAAGGGAATTGTTATCTTTCCAAATAGAGAGTGTCCAAAAATGTTTCTTGAGGAAATTAGCTTTAACAGCATAGTTGACTGCACCTTCGCTTTCCTTTATCTGCTTCAAGACCTTTGATGATAATCGCTGGAAAGAAAACATGTACCTCCAGCTCTTTAGCGGCAAAAATGTAGCCACGTGGATATAGATTGTCCTTTTCTCTGAAGTTAAGTCTATGTCCAAATATATTGTAGTTGAATACACAATTACTTAAGTGAATCACTTCTAATCCAAATAACTTGTGTTTATAGGGCCCCCATTACCTAAAACAATTAGAAGTAGTCATCATAAGTTACGGTCATCCTGGCTCTCTGATTTGATTAACAACATAATAAAGCATTACACATAGATAGCTATATCTGACGGGATATCAATTTCATATCATCCAAAATAACAGGATAAATCTATTTTCAGTCGGATCGGTGGGAATAGTAGCGATATTAACCTTCCTACTTGTTTCCCCTACTGTGGCTTCTGCTTTTGCTAGTCCGCTCACTGCGATATCTAACCGGACGCTTGTACAAAACAATGATGGAGTTATTATCCTGGAAGGAGCAACAGTAATAGATGGAACAGGCAACTTGCCTAAACCTAATACCACTATAGTTATTGACGGAAATAGAATAGTTTTTGTGTCCAATAACACAGCAGATAGCTTTCTTAATTTCTCTGCAGCCAAAAGTGTTAATTTGACTTGCAAATACATCATACCTGGACTGTTTGACATGCATGCTCATGTCGGAAACGTCCTCAAAGACTCATACAATCAAAATGAGTCGGAATACATGTTACGAATGCTTTTGACTAATGGGATTACTACGATAAGAAACCCTGGCGGACCTACCGAACAATCAGTTGCCCTTAGAGAAAATGCGTCTGAAGGAAAGATAGCGGGACCACAAATTTTTACCGCAGGACAATTGCTTAATACTCCAGACATTCCGGTACCATTTGTTGAAAAACAGGTTCAGACAGAACAAGATGTTAGGCAGGAAGTTCGTACTCAAGCAGCAGCTGGTGTAGACTATATCAAATTGTATGTGGGACTTACTCCAGACTTGGTAGAGGCGGCGATAGATGAGGCTCATATTAATGGAAAAAAGGTCGTGGGACACTTGTATATGACAAGCTGGACTGATGCTGCTAATCTTGGTATTGATGCACTTACTCATGGTGTCCCCGTAAGTCCATTTCTATTATCAGA
>OCZV010001025.1_pt1 | contig 10007 bp, 11 predicted proteins | sample 1539051 | NCBI WGS metagenome assembly OCZV01 (sample SAMEA3113581, study PRJEB22503) | soil metagenome
ATGCTGTCGGGCCAGAAGCTCTTCATCTCCTTCGCCGCCCAGGCGGAGGTCGCCCTCGTCTTCGCCCGCACCCCACAGGGGGTCGGCGCGTTCCTCGTCGAGACGACCGACCCGGGTTGGACGGTCGGCGAGCCCGTCGAGCTCCTCTCCTTCGGCGGGGGCGAGCCGGCAGCCGTCTTCCTCGACGACGTGACCGTCACGGAGGACCGAGTCGTCGGCGAGCCCGGAGACGGATTCGACGTCCTGCTCGCAGGCGAAGGACAGGGCAAGGTCCGCGCGGGCGCCATCTGCGTCGGCATCGCCCAGCGGGCCATCGAGGAGGCCGCCGCCTACGCCCTCGACCGGACCCACCGCGGGACCCCGATCGGCACGAAGTTCGCCCAGATCCGCACGCTGCTCGGCGAGATGGCGTCATCCGTCCTGGCCGCCCGTGCCCTGGTCCACCACGCCGCCGAGCTCATCGACGCCGGCGCCCCGGTCGCCGAGGTGGCGGCCGCCGCCCGGATCGTCGCCGGCCGCGCCGCCCGCGAGGTGACCAGCAACGCCCTGCAGATCGGTGGCGCCTACGGCCTCACCCGCGAGCTGCCCCTCGAGCGGCTCTACCGCGAGGGCAAGTTCTTCGACGTCGCCCAAGGAGTCGTCGAGATCCAGAAGGAGATCGTCGCCAAGCACGTCCTGGCTAGGAACCCACGGAGGCATCTGCCCACATGACAACCGAACTCTTCGACCTCACCGGCCGCGCCGCCATCGTCACCGGAGGCAACTCGGGCATCGGGCTCGGGATGGCCGAGGGACTCGCCCGGTGCGGCGCCGACGTGTGCATCTGGGGAACGAACCCCGACAAGAACTCCGCCGCACGCGAACGCCTGGAGGTTCACGGGACCCGGGTCCTCGCGCTCCAGGTCGACGTCGGCGACGAGGCCCAGGTGGTCGACGCCACCCAGCGGGCCGTGGACGAGCTCGGCCGCCTCGACGCCTGCTTCGCCAACGCCGGCCTCGCAGGTGGGCACGCCAACCCCCGCTTCGTCGACTCGACGCTCGACCAGTGGCGAGCCGTCACCCGGGTCAACCTCGACGGCGCCTACCTCACGCTGCGCGAGGCGGCCCGCCACATGATCGCCCGCGGCGACGGCGGGAGCCTGATCGGCACCGCCAGCATCGGCGTCGAGTTCGGATCGCCCCGGGAACAGGCGTACGCCGCGTCGAAGGCCGGCGTCGTCGCCATGATCCGGGGCCTGGCCGTCGAGCTGGGAAAACACGGGACCCGGGCCAACGCCCTGCTTCCGGGCTGGACGGTCTCCCCGATGAGCGCCCCATGGACGGAGAAGCAGTTGGTCGTCGACAAGATCCTCCCCCGCATACCGGTCGGGCGTTGGGGCCGCCCCGACGAGTGGGCGGGCATCGCGGTGTACCTCGCCAGCGAGGCGTCGACGTTCCACACCGGCGACACGTTCCGCATCGACGGCGGCTACGGGGTCTACTGATGGTCGGGTCAGACCGTCACGAGACGGATGGTGCCGGCCCGCTCGCCGGCCTGCGGGTGATCGAGCTGGCCGGCCTGGGACCGGGCCCGTTCGCGGCGATGCTCCTCGCCGATCTCGGCGCCGACGTCGTCCGGGTCGACCGCCCGGACCGGGGGTCCCGGGGTCCCGATCCCAGGCTCTACGCGATGCACAGGGGCCGGCGCTCCGTGGCCGTCGATCTCAAGCACCCTGACGGCCGAGATGTTGTCCGGCGGCTGGTCAACGGCGCCGATGTCCTGATGGAGGGGTTCAGGCCCGGTGTCGCCGAGCGGCTCGGGCTCGGCCCCGACGACTGCCTGGCCCGGAACCCCGGCCTCGTCTACGGGCGCATGACCGGCTGGGGCCAGGACGGCCCCTTGGCCTCGACGGCCGGCCACGACATCGACTACATCGCCGTGTCCGGGGCCCTCTCGACGTGTGCCCGGCAAGGAGAACGACCCGTCCCACCCGTCAACATGCTCGGCGACCTCGGCGGTGGCGGCGCCTTCCTCGTGATCGGCGTCGTCGCTGCGCTCTGGGAACGGACACGGTCGGGCCGAGGGCAGGTCGTCGACGCAGCCATGGTCGACGGCAGCGCGGTCCTCACCACCATGCTCCACGGCATGCTGGCCCAGGGCCGCTGGCAGGACGAGGCGGGCGTCAACTTCGCCGACACCGGCTCGCCCTACTACGAGGTCTACGAGTGCGCCGACGGCCGCCACGTCGCCGTCGGCGCCATCGAAGGGCCGTTCTACCGGGAGCTGCTCGACGGGCTGGGCCTGGACGAGGCGTCTCTCCCGCCGCGGCGCGACCCGGCGAACTGGCCTGCCCTCAAGGCACGCTTCGCCGACGTGTTCCGGACGCGCCCCCGCGACGAGTGGGCCGAGCGGTTCGCGACCAGCGACGCGTGCGTGGCCCCAGTCCTGACCTTGACCGAGGCGCCCCACCATCCCCACAACCAGACGCGCGCGACGTTCGTCGAGCACGGAGGCGTGGTGCAGCCGGCGCCGGCTCCTCGTTTCGACCGGACCCCCACCCATCTCCGACGGACGCCGCCCGGCCCGGGCGACGATACCGACGAGGTGCTCGTGGAGGCCGGCTATCAGCCCCGTGAGATCGACCGCCTCGTCGAGTCCGGCGTGGTCTCCCGCCGGGCCGAGACCTGACGAGCGGTCAGCTGTCGTCGTCGAGGACGACGGCCCGCTCCGGGCACGCGCCCACCGCGGCGCGGGCCTCCCGCTCGAGCTCCGGCGTCACCTGCTCCTGGACGACGAGGCCGTAGCCCTCGTCGTCGGGCTCGCACAAGGTGGGGGCGACGCCGTAGCACCGTCCGTGGCCCATGCAGGCCGGCCGGTCGATCCTGATCCTCATCGAGACCAACCTCAGTCCGACGACGGCAGAGGTTTCGCATCCTTGACCGGAAGCGGGTCGTCCCCCATCGACAGGCTGCCCGCCCCCGCCTTCGTGGCGAGGATCTCGAGCCCGCGCTCCTGGTCGACGTACCGCTTGCCGACCAGCGTGCCGCCGTCGAGGCCTGCCTTCGGCTCGCCGGCCGAAGGCGCGTCCGCGTCCTTGGCCACCATCGGGTGGCCGCCACACCGCAGGTCCAGCTCGCCACCTGGCGACCGCACGACGATCACTTCGGTGTCGCAGACCGTGCTGCGGAGTCGGGCTCCCACTTTGATGTCCATCCGGACCTCCCGAGAAGATCAGTATTCTGATATGACTGTATCATGGCGACTGTGACCGGCAACACGTCGCCGGAATCTTCGACCGCCATGAACCCGGTTCTTCGACGGCACCGCGGTCGAAGCAGCCGTAGCCGAACGAAGGAGCTTCGATGGAGACGCCGAAGATTATCTCGGTCGATGACCACGTCCTGGAGCCGCCCGACCTGTGGGAGAGATACCTGCCCGACCGGTTCAGGGACACCGCTCCCCGCCTGGTGCGGATGCGGGGCCGGTTCGGGCAGGGGGCCCGCGGTGGATGGCAGCCCACCGACGACGGCGACTGGGCCGACATCTGGATGTTCGGGGACCTCCAGATGGCGCTCATCCCCGGGTTTGCCGCGGCCGGGATGGACCAGAACTACCTGGGGACTCACTGGAACCCGATGACCTACGACGAGATGCGGCCCGGGTGTTACGACCCTGCGGCCCGCCTGGCCGACATGGACGACAACCACACCGACGCCAGCATCGCCTTCCCGACCTTCCCGCGGTTCTGCGGTCAGACGTTCCTCGAATGCGACGAGCGCGACCTCGCGCTCGCCTGCGTCGAGGCGTACAACGACTGGATGATCGACGAGTGGTGCGCCGGCGACGGCCGCGGGCGGCTCATCCCCCTCACGCTGATCCCATTGTGGGATCCCGAGCTGGCGGCCACCGAGGTCCGGCGGTGCGCCGACAAGGGCTCGCACGCGATCGCGTTCAGCGAGAACCCGACCCGCCTGAAGTTGCCCAGCATCCACACCCAGCACTGGGATCCCCTCTTCGCCGCCTGCCAGGAGACCGACACGGTCGTGAACATGCACATCGGGTCGTCCTCGACTTTCCCGATGACCTCGCGCGACGCCCCACGCGCCGTTTCGCTGGCGCTCACCTACCAGGGGGCCGCCCACGGGTTCGCCGACTGGCTGTGCTCGGGCGTACTGGACCGCTTCGGGGAGCTGCGCATCGCATGGAGCGAGGGCCAGGTGGGTTGGATGCCGTTCATTCTCGAGCGGCTCGACCAGGTCTGGTCCGAGCGCCCGGTCTACGGGAACCTCGACGGCCGGGTCGGGTCCCTGCCCAGCAGCTACCTCGCGGGCCGCGTGTTCGGCTGCGTGTTCGACGACGTCGCCGGACTGCGCCTCCGCGACCAGATCGGCATGGACCAGATCATGTTCGAGGTCGACTACCCGCACGGCGACTCGACCTGGCCCAACTCCCGGGCCGTGCTGGAGAAGATCGCCGTCGAGGCCGACCTCGACGACGACGAGCTCTACCGACTCGCCCGCGGCAACGCCATCCGCTGCTACGGGCTCGACCGGTACCTCGGCGTGACCGAGTGACCGTCTTCGACCGCCGGTCCGGTCCGGCCCGAACGGCGAGCGTGGGCTTCAAATGTCCTCTGCGCCGTGGAACGCCCGCCAGCTCGGCCAATGCTGGGGCAGGCTGCCCCGGCCGACCTGGTTGCGGGGCCACCGGGCCTCGGGTTGGTCCAGCGGTTGCTCGGCCGTCTCGACGCCGTAGAACAGCTGGTGATTGCGGCGTACGAAGTACCAGACGCCATCCCGGCGGGCGTACGTGTCCTCGTAGGCGATGAGCTGGCGGGCCCAGTGGGACCGGTCCCCCATCTCGGCCACGCACAGCACGGTGCCAGCCGCCTCGTCCGCACCGAACAGGTTGATGACGTGCGTGCCAATGTTCAGGATGCTCACCCGCTCGGTCATCATCGACGCGAAGACCTCCCGCAGCGCGGCGCGCCCGGTCGTCTCCCGCGTCACGCGTACGTCGTCGACGAACAGCTCGACGACGGTGTCGAGGTCGGCGCAGGTCACGGCGAGCGCGTAGCGGGCCGCGAGCTGGCGGATCTCCTCGTACGCGAGCAGGCGTTCGACGTCGCTCATGTCAGCGGGCGGCGAATGTCGCCGGCCCGGCCCCCACGGTCGCTGCTCCACTCGAGCTCCCCTCGACTTGACGGTTTCAGTTTACTCATTATCCTGATTCTTGTGGATGTCGGTGTCTACTTCGACCTACGAAACCCGCCGGCAAGCGGCCGCAGCTCGTCGCACCTCTACGGGTTCACGCTCGAGATGTGCGAGGAGGCGGAGCGGCTCGGTGCGCACTCGATCTGGGTGTCCGAGCACCACCTCTTCGACGACGGCTACCTCCCCCGTCCACTCACCTTCGCGGCCGCCATCGCGGCCCGCACCCAGCGGGTCCGCATCGGCACCGCCATCCTGATCGGTCCCCTGCACAGCGCGCCGGAGATCGCCGAGGACGCCGCCGTCGTCGACCTGATCAGCGACGGGCGCCTGGAGCTCGGGCTCGGGGCCGGCTACCGGGTGCCCGAGTTCGAGCTGTACGGAGCCGACCCCGCCGCCCGCTACGCGGTCAACGACGACCGAGCCCGTGAGCTCCGGGCCATCTGGGCCGAGGGCCGGGTGACACCAGCGCCGGTCCAGGAGCGGGTGCCCATCTGGATGGGTTACCTCGGCCCGAAGGGTGCCCGACGGGCTGGGCGGCTCGGCGAGGGCCTGCTGACCCCCAACGCGGCGATGCTCGCCCCGTACCGCGAGGGGCTGGCCGAGGGCGGCCACGATCCGGCGACCGCCCGGATGGCGGGCGGCGTGCAGGCGTGGATCACCGACGATCCCGAGGCCGACTGGCCGGTCGTCCGGCCGCACCTCGCCTACCAGCTCGACTCGTACCGCCGCCACATGGTCGAGGGGACGGACCACCCGACGCCACGGCCTGTGGATCCCGAGCGCGTCCGCCAACAGGCGTTGGACGGCGCGCTGCGTGGGTTCCTCCACGGCACGCCGGCCGACGCCGCCGACGCCATCCGACGCCTCACCGCCGGCGCCCCGGTCGAGACCGCCTACATCTTCGCCTCGATCGGCGGCATGCCCGACGACCTGGTGGCCCGGCACGTCCAGCTCATCTGCCAGAAGCTCGGCCCCTTGCTGGCCGATGCCTGACACCGACCGGAGGACCCGCCGATGACCGACCTCGAAACGATCGCCGCGCGCCTGGACCGGCTGGAGTCTCTCGACCAGATCCGGCAGCTGCCCGCCAAGTACGCGCTGGCGCTGGACATGCGGGACTGGGACTCCCTCGTGAACCTGTTCGTCGAGGACGTCGGCGTCCCCGGCAAGCAGCGCGGCCGCCACGCGCTCAAACGGTGGTACGACGAGCAGCTCCGCGGCGGCCACCTGGCCACGGCGCACGGCGTGAGCGGGCACGTCATCGACTTCGAGACGCCTGACGTGGCCGTGGGCGTCGTCTACTCCCGGAACGACCTCGAGACGAAGGACACCTGGCTGATCGAGATGATGGCCTACCTCGACCGCTACGAACGCCGCGGCGACCGCTGGTACTTCCAGCGGCGCACGCCGCTGTTCCTCTACGAGAGCGACATCACCGACCCACCGCTGGGCGGGACCCGCAAGCTGCGGTGGCCAGGCCGGGACTGGGTCGAGGAGAGCTTCCACGACGCGTTCCCCACCTGGCGTGCGTTCTGGGACCGCGAGGGCTACAGCGACGAGCCTGTGGCACCCCCGGCCGACCTGGAGCGCTTCATCGACCGCCTCCGCCGCGGCGAGACGGAGGCACCCCGGGTCGACCCGGGCGGCGGGTCGCGGGCCAAGGTGCGCTGAGCGATGGGCCTATCCACCGACGACCAGTGCCTCTACGAAGTGGCCGACGGCGTCTGTACGCTCACGCTCAACAACCCCGAGCGGCGCAACGCCTGGAACCCGGACATGGAGGAGCGCTACTTCGACCTCCTGGACCAGGCCGACGTCGATCCGGACGTGCGCGCCATCGTGCTGACCGGCGCCGGCACGTCGTTCTGTCCCGGCCTCGACATCTCCCGGCTGACCGCGGCGGCGGACGCCGGCGCCATGGACCTCACCGGCCGGCGGCCCCAGACCTATCCCCTGCGCGTCCGCAAGCCGATGATCGCCGCCATCAACGGGGCCTGCGCAGGCATCGGCCTCATGCAGGCCCTCAACTGCGACGTCCGGTTCGCCGCCCGCGGTGCGAAGTTCACGACCGCGTACGCCCGCCGGGGCTTGCCGGCCGAGTACGGCAGCTCATGGTTGCTCCCGCGGCTCGTGGGGCTGGAGAACGCGCTCGATCTGCTGCTGTCGGGCCGGGTGTTCGACGCAGAGGAGGCCCAGCGGCTGGGCCTCCTCTCGCGGGTGTGCGACCCGGACACCGTGCTCGACGATGCCCGCGCCTACGCCCTCGACATGGCGGCCAACTGCTCTCCCCGCTCGATGGCCGTCATCCGCCGGCAGGTCTATGGGGACCTGTCCCGCAGCTTCGAGGAGTCGATGGTCCACACGCTGGCGGCGATGCACGAGTTCTCGGGCAACCCCGACACGGTCGAGGGGTCCCGCAGCTTCGCCGAGAAGCGCCCCGCCGCCTTCGATCCGCTGCCACCCGACTTCCACCTCCAGACCGACGCCGGGTACTGACTGATGGACCCCGGTCACACGGCTGATGCGGAGCTGTTCCGCAAGCGGGTCCGGGACTTCCTCGCCGACGACCCCCGGGCTGGCGCGGCCTGGGGGCGATCGAGGACCGGGCCGAGGCCGAGGCGTTCGTCGAGCGGTGGCGGCAGACCCTGGCGGACGCCGGCCTGCTGGCGGTGTCGTGGCCGGCTGCCTACGGCGGCGCCGGCCTGTCCAAGTTGGAACAGGTCGTGCTCGTCGAGGAGTTGGCCCGGGCCGGCGTGCCCGCCATGGGCGTCAACGACACGTTCAGCATCAAGATGGTGGGCAACACCCTGCTCCGATGGGGCACCGAGGAGCAGAAGCGAGGGTTCCTGCCCCGCATCATCTCGGGCGACGACCGCTGGTGCCAGGGCTACTCCGAGCCCGACGCCGGCTCGGACCTGGCGGGGCTCTCGACCCGGGCCGTCCTCGACGGCGACCGCTGGGTCATCGACGGCCGGAAGGTCTGGACCTCGCGTGCCCGGGAGGCCAACTGGATCTTCCTGCTCGCCCGGACGGACCCCGACGCGGCGCGCCACAAGGGCATCACGTTCCTGCTGGTGCCGCTCGATCAGCCGGGCGTCGAGATCCGGCCCATCACGATGCTGTCGGGCGAGACCGAGTTCAACGAGGTCTTCCTCGACGGCGCCACGACACCGGCGGACCACGTCGTCGGTGAGGTGAACGGCGGCTGGGCGGTGGCGATGACGCTGCTCGGCCACGAGCGTGGTGAAGAGGCCGCCACCAACCCGATCCTGTTCCGGGCCGAGCTCGACCGGCTGGTCGCCCTGGTCCGGGAGCGGGGCCTCGCCGGGGACCCGGTCGTGCGGCAGCGCCTCGCGGACCTGCACGCCCGGTGCGAGATCATGCGGTTCCTCGGCTACCGCATCCTCACCGGTGTCCTGACGGGGGACGGCAGCCTCGGCGCCGAGGCGTCGATCTCGAAGCTGTACTGGAGCGAGTACCACCGCGACGTGGCGGCGCTGGCCGTCGACGTGCTGGGGCCGGACGCGATGGTGGTGGAGGGGCGCCGCCCGCTACGCGCCTACCGGACCGACGACCCCGGCGCACCCAACACCACGGGTTCCTGGGTGGGGGCGCTGTACAACGCCACGGCCGGCACGATCTACGCGGGCACGTCCGAGGTACAGCGCAACATCCTGGCCGAGACCGTGCTGGGGCTCCCGAAGGAGCCCTGCTGACCGTCCAGCCGGTCAGCTGATCTCCTGCATCGTGGTCCGCGGCTGGGCGTCGGTCAGCAGCTTGCGGACGACGGCGTCGACGTCGGCGGGCTCGGCCGGCGGCTCCTCGGTGGCCGGACCCCGGCGCCACCCCTCGGCGACGGCCAGGACCAGGCCCGAGGACTCGATCACCTGGCCGGTCACGTCGGCCGACAGCGGCGACGCAAGCCAGGTCACCACGGGCGCCACCCACCGGGGCTCGAAACGGTTCGTCGTCTCGTCGGGCAGGCCGAGGTCATTGGTGAGACGGGTCAGCGCGCCCGGGGCCACCGCGTTGACCGTGACGCCGTACCGGACCAGCTCCTGCGCGGCGATCTGGGTGAAGGTGGCGATTCCGGCCTTGGCCGCGCCGTAGTTGGTCTGGCCCGGGTTGGCGTAGAGCCCGGCCACGGACGTGGTGTTGATCACGCGGGCGTCGTTGGTCTCGCCGGCCTTGGCCCGATTCCGCCAGTGCTCGGCGGCGAAGCGGGTGGTTGCGAACGTGCCCTTCAGGTGGACCCGCAGGACGGCGTCCCATTCCTCCTCCGACATGGAGAACACCATGCGGTCCCGGAGGATGCCGGCGTTGTTCACCAGCACGTCGAGGCCACCGAACGTGTCGATCGCCTGGCGCACCAACCCCTCGGCCCCCGCCCACGACCCGACGTCGCTCGTGTTGGCGACCGCCTCGCCCCCGGCGGCCACGATCTCGTCCACCACCTGCTGGGCCGGCCCCGCATCCCCGCCCGTGCCGTCGCGGGAGCCACCGAAGTCGTTGACCACCACCTTGGCGCCGTGCTCCGCCAGCATCAGCGCGTGCTCGCGGCCGATGCCCCGCCCGGCCCCCGTGACGATGCACACCCGGCCCTCACAAAGTCGATCCTTCGCGCTCATGCCTGCACCCTAGCAGGTTGCAGCTAAATCAGTACACTATGTACACTGATTCATGCCGAACAGGAGGGCCGCCGGTGTTGGATTCCGTGATCGAGGGGGGCATGGTCGTGGACGGGACCGGGGCGCCCCGCCGCCGGGCGGACGTGGGCCTGGCCGGCGGCCGGATCGTGGCTGTCGGCGACGTCG